>Ga0247820_10000021_pt1 | contig 74793 bp, 50 predicted proteins | sample 13C_Glucose_Day1_2_FD_192480 | JGI IMG/M metagenome (GOLD analysis project Ga0247820, IMG submission 192480) | Soil microbial communities from agricultural site in Penn Yan, New York, United States - 13C_Glucose_Day14 | ecosystem: Environmental > Terrestrial > Soil > Agricultural land | place...
ACATTACCTCGACCGCCTCAGCCCGTTCTCCTGCACTTCGGTACCTCTACGCGACCCGCGCGGCGAGGTGATCGGCGTGCTCGACATCACCCGTGAAGGGGTGATGGCGCAACCACAGGACAGCCTGTCGACGCTGATGCTGGCGGCCGGCAACATCGAAAGCCGCATGTTCGGCCTGTGCCACCCGGAGCAATTGGTGCTGGCCTTCCATAGCCGCCCGCAATACCTCAACAGCGCCTGGCATGGCCTGCTGGCGCTGAGCCTGGACGGTGAAGTGCTGGCTGCCAACGACGGTGCCTGCCAGCTGTTGCAGGTGCCGCGCCATGAGCTGTTGGGCCGGCGCAGCAGCGACCTGCTGGGTGAACGGTCACCGGCCTTCATCGCCCGCCTGTGGCAGGGCGGGGTGAGCAGTGTGCAGACGGCCAAGGGCGAGTTCTACTTCCGCGCCCTGCAGCTGCCGCGCCATGGCCGGGTCAACGGCAGCACGCCGGTGAGCAAGCCGGCGCCGGGCAAGCAGTCACCCGCCCTCGACGCCCTGGCCGGTGGCGACCCGCGCCTGGCGCGCAACCTGCGCATGGCCCGCCAGGGGCTGGGCAATGGCCTGCCGGTGCTGTTGCTGGGCGAGACCGGTACCGGCAAGGAAGTCGTCGCCCGGGCCCTGCACCAGGCCAGCCCGCGTGCCGACAAACCGTTCGTGGCCGTCAACTGCGCGGCCATCCCCGAAGGGCTGATCGAGTCCGAACTGTTCGGCTACCGTGAAGGTGCGTTCACCGGCTCGCGCCGGGGCGGCATGGTCGGCCGGCTGATGCAGGCCCACGGCGGCACGCTGTTCCTCGACGAAATCGGCGACATGCCGCTAGCGCTGCAGGCGCGCTTGTTGCGGGTACTGCAGGAACGGCGCGTGGCACCGCTGGGGGCGGGCGACGAGCAGGAGATCGACGTGGCATTGATCTGTGCCACGCACCGTGACCTCAAGCGCCTGGTGCAGGAGCAGCACTTCCGTGAAGACCTTTACTACCGGGTCAACGGCGTGTCGCTGCGCCTGCCGGCATTGCGCGAGCGTGATGACCTGGCGGCGATCATCCAGGGGCTGCTGGACAAGTCCGATGCCCGGGGCGTGACCTTGGACCCGGCCCTGACCGCGTTGCTCGAAGGCTTCGACTGGCCGGGCAACATCCGCCAGCTGGAAATGGTCGTGCGCACCGCGCTGGCCATGCGCGAGGACGGCGAGCAGGTGCTGACCCTGGACCACCTCACCGACTGCCTGCTGGACGAACTGGCCAGCGGCACCGCGCCTTCCGGCAGCCTCAAGGACAACGAGCTGGAGCTGATCCGTGGCGCCTTGGCGCGCCATCAGGGCAACGTGTCCGCGGCAGCCGAGGCGCTGGGTATCAGCCGGGCCACGCTGTACCGCAAGCTCAAACAGTTGCGCGGCTGACGTGGGCGGCCTGTTCGCCCGGCTGGTGGAGTCCAGCGACCCTGTACTCATGCGCCAGGCGTTGGCCTGGCTGTATGGTTTCGTGCGCCCCCATCGACGCGCCATCGGCCTGTTGCTCGGCTTGTCGCTGGGCGCCTCGTTGCTGGCGCTGGCGCAACCCTGGCTGGTCAAGACGCTGATCGACGAGGGGCTGCTGGCCAAGGATTACCAGACCCTCTGGCACATGGCGGCGATCATGATCGGCGCAGGCCTGCTGGGCACGGTGCTGGCCGGGGTCAACCGCTACCTGCACACGCGCCTGTCGGGGCGCATCCTGTTCGCCCTGCGCGATGACCTTTACCGCCACCTGCAACAATTGTCGCCAACGTTCTACGGGCGGCGGCGCATCGGCGACATTCTTTCGCGGCTGGATGGCGATGTGGCGGAAATCCAGCGCTTTGCCGTGGACTCGCTGTTTTCGGCGGTGTCGGCGATGATCGGCCTGGTGGGCGCGGTGGTGTTGATGCTGATGCTGTCGTGGCAACTGTCACTGCTGCTGGCGCTGCTGGTGCCGATAGAAGTGCTGTGGCTGCGCTGGATGCGGCGCAAGGTGGAGCGGGAAGTACGCAACCTGCGCGAACGCTCGGCAGATGTGTCGTCATTCCTGGTCGAAACCCTGCCGGCGATGAAGTTCATCCAGGCCGCCGGCCAGCAAGGCCGCGAGGCGGGGCGCCTGGACCAGCTGGGCCAGGGCTACATGCGCCAGCTGCTCAAGGTGCAGGTGACCGAATTCTTCACCCAGGCCATCCCCGGCACGCTGACCTCCTGGTGCCGCGCTTGCGCGTTCCTGGTCGGCGGTTGGTGGGTAATCCAGGGCACTTGGCAACTAGGTGCGCTGATCGCCTTTTCCACCTACATGGGCATGGCAGTAGGGCCGGTGCAGAGCCTGCTGGGCTTGTACGTGGCGGTGCAGCGCATGGCGGTGAGCCTGGGGCGGGTGATGGAACTGAAGCAGGAGGCCGTGGCCGTGCGCCCGGCAGCCAACCCGCAGCCGGTGCCCGACGGCCCGGGCGAATTGCGTCTCGAGGGGGTGAGTTTTGCCCATGAAGGGCGCCAGGGCGCGGTGCTGAACGACGTGCAGGTGTGCGTGCCGGGTGGCCTGAAGGTGGCCATCAGCGGTGCCTCGGGAGTGGGCAAGTCGACCCTGATCGATCTGCTGCAGCGCTTCTACGACCCGGACGCTGGGCGCATCCTGCTGGACGGCATCGACCTGCGCGAACTGGACCTGGCTGCGCTGCGCCGGCGCATTGCGGTGGTCAGCCAGGATATCGTGCTGTTCCGCGGCACCCTGGCACAGAACCTGGCCTATGGCGTGCCCGAGGCCAGCCGTGAGGAGCTGGAACGGGTGGTGCGCCTGGCGCGGCTGGACAGCCTGGTCGACAGCCTGCCGCTGGGCCTGGACGGCCTGCTGGGTGAGCGTGGCCAGCAGTTGTCCGGTGGGCAGAAACAACGCATTGCCATCGCCCGCGCGGTGCTGCAGGCGCCGGCGATCCTGGTGCTGGACGAGGCCACCTCGGCGGTGGACGAAGCCACCGAGCGCGAAGTGATCGCGGCCATCGACCAGCTGTTCGCCGGCCGCACGCGCATCCTGATCAGCCATCGCGCTTCGACCCTGGCCGATGCCGACCTGCACCTGCAGTTGCACGCTGGCCAGTTGCAGGTGCTGCCCGAGGAGGTGATCAGGCATGGGCACTGACGTGCGTGTTGGCGTGATCGACAGTGGTTGCACGCCGGAGCAGGCCAGCGCCTTGCTGGGCGCGCGCCGTTTCTGGCTGGAGGACGGCCAATTGCGCGAAGGTGACATGCTGCCCGACCAGCTTGGGCACGGTAGCGCGGTGCTCGCCGGCTTGCAGCGGGAGGCCGGGCCGGTGCCCGTGCTGCTGGCCCAGGTTTTCGGCGCCCAGGCCAGCACCAGTGCCTTGCAGGTGGCGGCCGCGCTGCTGTGGCTGGTGGAGGCGGGGGTCACGCTGGTCAACCTCAGCCTTGGCCTGCAGCAGGACCGGCCTGTGCTGCACCAGGCCTGTGCCGAGGCTTTGGCTGCGGGTGTGCTGTTGTGCGCCTCCAGCCCGGCCCAGGGCGGGCCAGTGTATCCGGCCAGCTACCCCGGGGTGATACGGGTCACAGGCGACGCCCGCTGTGCGCCTGGCCAGTGGTCCTGGCTGGGTACCCGGCAGGCGGACTTTGGTGGTTATGTGGGGGCGGGCGGCAGGGCGGGCGCGAGCCTGGGCTGTGCGGCCCTGAGTGGCAGGATCGCTGCGTTGCTGCGTGACGAGCCGGGCATGGGCCAGCAGCAGGTTCATGACTGGTTGCGCCACCACGCGGCGTTTACCGGCCCCGAGCGACGAGGTGTCGGCCATGGCTGAACCGCGCATTGTGGTGTTGGGGGCAGGCCCTGCGGGTGCGGCCACGGCCATTGGCCTGCGGCGGCTGGGTTATGCGGTGACGGTGGTGTCCGAGTGGCGCCGGTTCGCGGCGGTCGAAGGGGTTTCGCAGCGGGTGCTGGACGGGCTGCGCCATGCCGGCCTTGGCGGGGCGTTGCGCCAGGCGGCGATGCCGGCGACTCGGCAAGTGCACTGGAACGGCCAGCAACTGCACCTGAACCAAGAGTTTCTGCTGGATCGGCAAAGGTTTGACCGGGCGCTGCGCGACGACCTTCAGTGCGCGGGTGTGAGCGTGGTCGAGGGACGGGTGCGTGAGGTGGTTCGCGAAGTCGGTCATGGTATTCGCCTGGACGACGGGCAGATACTGCAGGCCGATTTCCTGGTCGAAGCCCGAGGCCGCCAAGCCCCGTTGGCCGCCGACCGCCTGCGCGGGCCGGAGACGGTCAGCTTGCTGAATGCCTGGCAGGCCGCCCCCGGGGGGCCCGCGTCGGCGGTGGAGAGCCTGGCGGATGGCTGGGCGTGGATGGCGCGCCTGGAAGACGGCCGCTGCTACTGGCAAGTCACCTTGGACGCGGCCGGGCTGCCGGGCAAGGCCGGCTTGGCGGATTACTGTGCGGCGCGGCGAGCCGGCAGCGTGCTGGTGGCCGAGCTGTTCGATGCCAGGGCCTTGGCGCCGGCAGAGGTGCATGCGCGCAGCAGCACCGCGATTCTGGCCGGTGAGTGCGTCGGGCAGGACTGGATACGCGTGGGCGATGCTGCGATGGCCGTTGACCCACTATCGGGTAACGGGATCTTCCAGTCGTTGTCTTCGGCGCTGCAGGCACCGGTGGTGATCAATACCTTGCTGCGCAGGCCCGAGCGGGCCGGGTTGGCGCGGCAGTTTCACCAGCAGCGGATCGAACAGCTGTTTTTGCGTTTTGCCCGGATCGGGCGGGATTTTTATGGGCAAGAACAGGGGCGGGTGGGGCAGCCGTTCTGGGCGCGGCGGCAGGGTTGGCCGGACATGCAGGCATTGCACGTGGCGGCGGACTGGAGCGCGGTGAAGGTCGAGCGGCGACCGGTGTTGCGTGACGGGCTGGTGGATGAGGCCGAGGTGGTGGTGACGGCGGATCAGCCGTTGGGGGTGTGGCATTTGCAGGGGGTGGAGCTGGCGCCGGTGGTGCGGGCGCTGCGTAGCGGCCGACCTCTCGAGGCAGTGTTGTCAGGCCTGCCAGGGGAGCAGCAGATGATGGTGCGGCGGTGGTTGTTGGAGCAGGGCTTGGTTTGAGATTGCCGGGGCCGCTTTGCGGCCTTTCGCGACACAAGGCCGCTCCCACAGGTCTGCACAAACCTTGATGGGAGCGCTGTACCTGTGGGAGCGGCCTTGTGTCGCGATGGGCTGCGCAGCAGCCCCAGGATTTCGAATCAGAAGAAAGTCCCGACGATCAGCTGCATATAGGTGCCGGTATCCCGCCCACCCAGCTGCGTCCCGCCATTGGCTGCGCTGCGTTCCGGTTTGTAGAACCCTACCAGCGGGCTGATCAGCAGGTGGTCGTTGACCATCCATTCCACATACAGGTCCAGCTCCCGCCCGCCCAGGTTGCCCTGGTCGGTGTCCAGCGTATCGAAGTCGAAGTACAGCGCGCCGACGGTCAGGTTGTCCCGTGGCTTGCCCTTCAGTGCCACGTGGTGCACCTGGCTGTTGCTGTTGAACGGCCCGGCATAGTTGGCTGCCACTTCACCCTGGAACCAGGTGCCATAGCCACGGCTCAGGCCATAGAACAGCGGGTCGAAGTCTTCGGAAAAGCGGCTGTAGCGGTAGGTAGCGGTGGGTGACCAGGGCAGTTCGGAGAAGGTCCAGTTGCCTTCCAGGTACCAGGCGTTCTCCCGCCCGCCGGTTTTGTCCTGGGTCACGTACTCGGCGGCCAGCTCCAGGTCTTTCACCCCCAGGTTGCCACGCCCGCGCAGGCTGGCGGTGTCCATGCCGTCGCGATGTTCCAGGCCCATGATCTGCGCGTAGCGGTGGTCCACGTCGAGGCCGCGGATCCAGCTCAGGCCGACGGTGCCGGCGTCGGCGACGTGCTCCAGGTTGGCCACCGCCAGTGAGGTGTCGGCCTGGTAGTGGTTGTCGGACTTCAGCCACATCAGGTCGCTGCGCCAGCCTTGCTTGCCGCCAAGGCGCAGCACGGCGGTGCGGTCGAAGGCCTTGCGTGCGGCCAGGTAGTAGGCGCCGCCGCGGTCGAAGTTGGCGCCCAGGTCGACCTTGCCCAGGTTCACCGGGTCGCCCTGGATCAGGAAGCCGTCGCCCAGGGTCACCACCTGGCGGCCGCCGGAAATGTCCACGCCGTCTTCGCCCAGCGCCGGGAACAGGTTGGCCGAGCGCCAGCCCAGGTACAGGTCTTCGATGGCGGTGCGGCGCTCGTCACCCAGGGTCAGGCCGGCGGCATCGCCGTCGCCCCAGGTGGCGGAACTGAGCAGGTTGAAGGCGCCGTAGAGCGCACCGCTGTCGGCCAGGGCCTGGCTGCCGCTGAGGCCATACTTGACGTAGCCTTCCTGCCAGGCGGTACTGCCGGGCTTGCGGTTGCCGGCCAGGTTGAAGCTTTCGTCGCTGTGGAAGGCGCCGAACAGGGCTTCGAGGTCGGCGTTGAGGGTGGTGCCGTCGTGGTTGTACAGCTCGTAGGCCTGGGTGATGGGGGCGGCGAACAGCAGGGCCAATGTGCAGGCGAGTTTGTGCCTCATGGTGTGCTCCATGTTTTTGTTGTTGTTCTCGGGTTGCCTGTGCCGGCCTCTTCGCGGGTGAACCCGCTCCCACAAGGACCCCACAGTGTTCAGGCCTGTGATGATCCTGTAGGAGCGGGTTTACCCGCGAAAGGGCCGGTACAGGAAAATGATCAGAGCTTGATCAACACCGATTTCAGCTCGGTGTAGTGCTCAATGGCAGCCGCCCCCATCTCACGGCCGACGCCGGACATCTTGTAGCCGCCAAACGGCAAGGCAGGGTCGAGGGCGCTGTGGCAGTTGACCCACACCGACCCCGACTTGATGCGCGGGATCATCCGGTGCACGGCGGCCAGGTCGTTGGACCAGATGCTCGCACCCAGGCCATAGGGGTTGTCGTTGGCCATGCCGACCACTTCGTCGATGTCATCGAATGGCATCGCCACCAGCACCGGCCCGAAGATCTCTTCCTGTACCAGGCGGTGGCGCTGGTCGACATCGACGATCACCGTCGGCTTGACGAAGTAGCCAGGCCCGAAGCCTTCGCCACCACAGGCGATGGTCGCGCCCAGCTCGCGGCCAAGCTCGATGTAGCCGGTGACGCGGTCCTGCTGCTTGGCCGAGATCAGCGGGCCCATCTGCACCGCAGGGTCCAGGCCGCTGCCCAGCTTCATGCCGTTGGCGATGCCGGCGATGTCGGCCACCACGTTGTCGAAGTGCTTGCGGTGCACGTACAGGCGGGACCCGGCGCAGCACACCTGGCCCTGGTTGAAGAAGATCGCCGTGGCGGCGCCGGCGGCGGCTTCCTGCAGGTTGGCGTCGGGCATGACGATGGTCGGCGACTTGCCGCCGAGTTCCAGGGTAACGCGGGTCATGTTGTCCATGGCTGCCTTGCCGATCAGCTTGCCGACCTCGGTGGAGCCGGTGAAGGTCAGCTTGTCCACGCCGGGGTGGCGGCTGAGTGCGGCGCCGGCGTTCAGGCCGGTGCCGGTGACCACGTTGAACACGCCCGCCGGGTAGCCGGCTTCGTCCACCAGTTCAGCCAGCCTGAGCACGCTCAGCGGTGTTTCGTCTGCGGGCTTGAGCACGACGGTGCAACCGGTAGCCAGGGCCGGGCCGAGCTTCCAGCAGGCCAGCAGCAACGGGAAGTTCCAGGCGACGATGGCGCCGACCACGCCCACTGCCTCGCGCCGCACGAAACCATGGAACTGGTCGTTGGGCATCAACGGCATCGAGGCTTCGACGGTGCTACCCTCGATCTTGGTGGCCCAGCCGGCCATGTAGCGCAGGAAGTCGATGGCCAGTTGCACGTCCATCACCTGGGCAACGGCGGCGCTCTTGCCGTTGTTCAGGCATTCCAGTTCGGCCAGCTGGCGGGCGTCGCGCTCCATCAGGTCGGCCAGGCGCCACAGCAGGTTCTGCCGTTCGCGTGGGCGCAGGCGGCTCCACGGCGAATCGTCGAAGGCCTGGCGAGCGGCGCGCACCGCGCGGTCGACATCTTCGGCCTCGGCGGCGGGCACTTCACCCAGTACCTCGCCAGTGGCCGGGTTGCGGAACGACAGGGTGCGACCGCTGGCGGCGTCCTGCCAGTCGGCGCCGATGCGCATCTTCAGCTTGCGTTCGAGAAAGGCGCGGGTGGCGGGCAGGATGGGCAGTTCGGAAAGCATGGGACGGTGCCTCTTGTCATTGGATGTGACGGGTAGAGGCGCAATGGGCGTGCCAAGGTCGGTAGATGGCCGCAAGCCGTTGAACGGGTTGGGTTTTGTCCTGCTGCAAGGTTGAGCTTGCAGGGTTGCGCTGTTGCACATTGAGACGGTGTGAGACGTTGGTGAAACAGTGGGTTCAAGGGCCTCTTCGCGGGTAAACCCGCTCCCACAGATATAGTCTTGCCTGTGAGCTGGCACCGTCCTTGTGGGAGCGGGTTTACCCGCGAATGGCCTGCATGGCAGGCGCTGTCTCAGGATGAAACACCCTGTCGCGAAATGGCACGCTGCAATTGGCCATACCTGCTGCTGCCCAAAGCCCGAAAACCGGCTAAAAGGTTGACAGAAAACGCTTTTACAGCACCTGGCACAGTTCCTGTATCGCAACCGTCACATGCACACCTGCTGTACCAAAGCGTGCGAAAACGATAAGAACAACAACCGTGGAGGTCTGACCTTGAAGACGACTCGACTCCGGCGGCATGCGGGCAAACTGGCGCTGGTCGCCGCCGCGCTGCTGAGCACCCAGGCCATGGCGGCCGAGCAGGGCCCGAGCCTGTTGCAGAACAAGTGCATGGGGTGCCATATCCCCGAAGGCAACGACACCTACAGCCGTATCAGCCACCAGCGCAAGACGCCGGAAGGCTGGCTGATGAGCATCGCCCGCATGCAGGTGATGCACGGCCTGCAGATCAGCGACGACGATCGCCGCACCTTGGTCAAGTACCTGGCCGACAGGCAGGGCCTGGCGCCCAGCGAAACCGATGGTGTGCGTTATGCCATGGAGCGCCGGCTGAACACCGTCGAGCAGTTCGACACCCAGCTCAGCGAAACCTGTGGCCGCTGCCACTCCGGTGCTCGCGTCGCCTTGCAGCGGCGCCCGGCCAAGGAATGGGAGCACCTGGTCAACTTCCATCTCGGCCAGTGGCCGTCCCTCGAATACCAGGCCCAGGCGCGTGACCGCGACTGGCTGCCGATCGCCCTGCAACAAGTGGTGCCGGACCTGGCCAAGCGCTACCCGCTGGAAAGCGCGGCGTGGGCCGAATGGCAGAAGGCCAGGCCCAAGGCCGATGCGCTGCCGGGTCAGTGGGCATTCAGCGGCCACATGCTGGCCAAGGGCGATGTGCGCGGGGTGATGAGCGTCACGCCTGACCAGGGCGACACCTTCAAGGTCGAGGTCAAGGGCGCTTATGCCGACGGCACACCGTTCAATGGCAGCGGTTCGGCGATCCTTTACAACGGCTATGAATGGCGTGGCAACGTCAAGGTCGGCGACGCCAACCTGCGCCAGGTGTTCGCCGCGCTGGATGGCGAAATGAAGGGCCGCATGTTCGAGGCCGAGCACGACGAGCGTGGCCTGGACTTCACCGCGGTGAAGGAGGGCAAGGCGCGCCTGCTGGCGGTACAGCCGGCATTCATCAAGGCCGGTGGCGAAAGCGAGATCACCCTGGTCGGCAGCGGCCTGGCCGGCAAACCGGACCTGGGCGCTGGCGTGGAAGTGACCGAGGTGCTGGAGCAGACCCCGACCCTGGTACGGGTGAAGGCCCGCGCCGCGGCCGATGCCAAGCCTGGCCAGCGCGAAGTCGCCGTAGGGACGCTCAAGGGCGTCAACCTGGCGGTGTACGACAAGGTCGAGGAAGTGAAAGTGGTGCCGGCGTTCTCCATCGCCCGCATCGGCGAAAACGGCGCCTCGGTGCCCAAGGTGCAGGGCCGCTTCGAGGCCGAAGCCTGGGGCAAGGACGCCAATGGCCAGCCGCTGCGCATCGGCTACCTGCCGGCCAGCTGGAAGGTCGAGCCGTTCAACGAGCGTGCGGTCGAGGACGAAGACGTCAAGTTCGCCGGGAAAATGCAGGCCGATGGCGTGTTCGTGCCAGGCGGTGCTGGCCCCAACCCCGAGCGCAAGATGATGACCAACAACGCCGGCAACCTGAAGGTCGTCGCCACGCTGGCCGACGGTGGCCAGACTGGCGAAGGGCACATGATCGTCACCGTACAGCGCTGGAACAACCCGCCGCTGCCGTAACGGCAGGTGGCTTACGGTTTTCCAACGCATCGATTATCGGGAGGTCGCCATGGGCGCGCTACTGAACCTGGTCGAACGCAACCTGCATGAAGTGCAGGTCGACGCCGACCGCATGCTGTTCCATATCCCCAGCAGTTCGCTGTTCACCGCCGACGCGGTGACCGGCGGCATCATCGACACCCTGCGCCAGCAAGGCTGCTCGGCCGAGGAGCTGATGCAGCGCCTTGGCCAGCAGTTTGCCGGCAGCGATATCCAGGACACCCTGCGCGAGCTGATCGCGCTGGAGCTGGTCAGCGACGGCTCGCCGCTGACCCCGGAAATCGCCCTCAAGCAGGTTGAGCGCACGGCGCTGAACACCGTGGTGCTCAACGTCAACACCGGCTGCAACCTCAGCTGCACCTACTGCTACAAGGAAGACCTGGACAAACCGTCCGCGGGCAAGAAGATGAGTACCGCCACTGCCGAGGCTTCGGTGGAGATGCTGCTCAAGGAGTCGCCCGACGAGCAGCGTTACAGCGTGGTGTTCTTCGGTGGCGAGCCGCTGTCCAATCGCCCATTGATCGAGCACATGGTCGCCTACTGCGAGCGGCGCTTCGCCGAGGCGGGCAAGCAGGTGGAGTTCATCATGACCACCAATGCCACCTTGCTCACCGAAGAGATCATCGACTGGCTCAATGCCCACCGCTTCGGCCTGTCGATCAGCATCGACGGCCCCAAGACCGTGCACGACCGCAACCGCATCACCGTGGGCGGGCAGGGCACCTATGACGTGGTGCGGCGCAAGGTCGACATGCTGCTGTCGCGCTACCACAGCCGCCCGGTGGGCGCGCGGGTCACGCTGACCCGTGGCATCACCGACGTCGAGACCATCTGGAACCACCTGTTCAATGAACTGGGCTTCGCTGAAGTCGGCTTTGCCCCGGTCACCTCCGGTGACATGGCCAACTTCAACCTCACCGGCGAAGAACTGGTGCAGGTGTTCGCCAACATGAAGGCGCTGGGTCGCAAATACCTGGAGGCGGCGCTGGAGCACCGCAACATTGGCTTCTCCAACCTGCACCAGCTGATCACCGACATCCACGAAGGCCACAAGAAGGCCCTGCCGTGCGGCGCCGGGCTGAAAATGCTGGCAGTGGACCACGAGGGCGAGCTGAACCTGTGCCACCGCTTCACCGGCTCCAGCCTGCCGACCTTCGGCAATGTGCACCAGGGCGTGAAGCAGGCACAGCTCAACGACTTCCTGTCGCAGCGCCTGGACCGCAGCAACACCGGCTGCGAGAGCTGCCGCATCCGCAACCTGTGCTCCGGCGGCTGCTACCACGAAAGCTATGCCCGCTATGGCGACCCGCAGCACCCGACCTACCACTATTGCGAACTGATGCGCGACTGGGTCGACTTCGGCATCGAAGTCTACAGCCGCATCATGGCCGCCAACCCGGCCTTCATCGATCGCTACATCACCCCGCGGAAGGCGCACTGACATGAAGCACTTGAAGCCCCTGAACAACAAGGCGCGCATCCTCGAGCAGGCCGCCGCCGAAGACCGCGTCGAAGAAGTCATGGCCATGAGCGCAGTGGCGGGCTGCACCGCCACTACCGACCCGGGCTGGGAAGTGGACGCCTTTGGTGGCGTGAGCTCGCTGTGCCAGCCGATGGAGGCCGACCTGTATGGCTGCTCCGACCCTTGCTGGTGGCCGGCCCAGGTGCCGGACATGATGAGCACCTACCAGGACTGGAACGCCCAGGCGAGCAACTCTGCTGAAGACTGGCGCAACCTCGGCACCGTGTTCCCGAAAGACAAGTGACCGGCCCAACAAGAATGACAAGGGGAAACCGCATGAAAGCTGGACGCTGCGCGTCACTCGCGCTCACCATCGCCGCCACGGCCTGTGCCGGGCTGGTACAGGCCGCCGCCACCGGGCCGGCGCTGAAGGCTGGCCACGAATACATGATCGTGACCAACTACCCGAACAACCTGCACGTGGTCGATGTGGCCAGTGACACGGTGTACAAGAGCTGCGTGATGCCCGACAAGTTCGGCCCAGGCACCGCGATGATGGCGCCCGACAACCGCACCGCCTACGTGCTCAACAACCACTACGGTGATATCTACGGCATCGACCTGGACACCTGCAAGAACACCTTCCACGCCAACCTGTCGAGTGTGCCGGGTGAGGTGGGCCGGTCGATGTACTCGTTCGCCATCAGCCCGGACGGCAAGGAAGTGTACGCCACGGTCAACCCGACCCAGCGCCTGAACGACCACTACGTGGTCAAGCCACCGCGGCTGGAAGTGTTCAGCACCGCCGATGGCCTTGAGGCCAAGCCGGTGCGCACCTTCCCGATGCCGCGCCAGGTGTACCTGATGCGTGCGGCGGACGATGGCAGCCTGTACGTCGCCGGGCCGGACATCTACAAGATGGATGTGAACACCGGCAAGTACACGGTGGCCTTGCCGCTGCGCAACTGGAACCGCAAAGGCTACAGCGCCCCGGACGTGCTGTACTTCTGGCCGCACCAGAGCGCGCGCCATGAATTCTCGATGCTGTACACCATTGCCAGGTTCAAGGATGACAAGCAGGACCCGGCCACCGCCGATCTGCTGTATGGCTACCTGAGCGTCGACCTTAAGACCGGCAAGACCCACACCCAGGAATTTGCCGACCTGACCGAGCTGTACTTCACCGGGCTGCGTTCGCCGAAAGACCCCAACCAGATCTACGGCGTGCTCAACCGCCTGGCCAAGTACGACCTGAAACAGCGCAAGCTGATCAAGGCGGCGAATCTGGACCACACTTACTACTGCGTGGCCTTCGACAAGAAGGGCGACAAGTTGTACCTGGGCGGCACCTTCAACGACCTGGCGGTGTTCAACCCGGATACGCTGGAGAAGGTGAAGAACATCAAGTTGCCGGGTGGCGACATGTCCACCACTACGCCGCAGGTGTTCATCCGTTAAACCGGTGTTGCTTTCTTCGCGGGTAAACCCGCTCCCACAAGGACCTCCACAGGGGCTGAATGTGGTGCGGTCCCTGTGGGAGCGGGTTTACCCGCGAAGAGGCCCGCTCAATCAACACAAGAACAACAAGAGACCGCCCATGCCCCAGCCAAGCTACTCCCAGGGCAACCAGGACAAACCCCTGCTTACCCAGTGCATTGGCGACGCCTTCGACACCACCGTCGCCCGCTTCCCCGACCGTGACGCCCTGGTGGTCCGCCACCAGGCCCTGCGCTACACCTGGCAGCAACTGGCCGAAGCCGTCGACCAGCACGCCCGTGCGCTGATGGCCCTGGGCGTGCAGCCCGGTGATCGCCTCGGTATCTGGGCACCCAACTGCGCAGAATGGTGTATTACCCAGTTCGCCAGCGCCAAGGTGGGCGCGATCCTGGTCAACATCAACCCGGCCTACCGCTCCAGCGAACTGGACTACGCCCTCGGCCAGTCCGGCTGCCGCTGGGTGATCTGCGCCGACGCGTTCAAGACCTCCGACTACCACGGCATGCTGCTGGGCCTGGTCCCGGGCCTGGCCGGTGGCCAGCCGGGCGCCCTGATCTGCGAACGCTTCCCCGAACTGCGCGGTGTGGTCAGCCTGGCCGCCGCGCCACCGCCGGGCTTTCTCGCCTGGCACGACCTGCAGGCCCGTGCCGTGGCCATCAGCCGCGAGGCCCTGGCCGAGCGCCAGGCGCAGCTGCACTGCGACGACCCGATCAATATCCAGTACACCTCGGGCACCACCGGTTTCCCGAAAGGCGCGACCCTCAGCCACAGCAACATCCTCAACAACGGCTACATGGTCGGTGAAAGCCTGGGCCTGACCGAGCATGACCGGCTGGTGGTGCCGGTGCCGCTGTACCACTGCTTTGGCATGGTCATGGCCAACCTCGGCTGCATGACCCACGGCAGCACCCTGATCTACCCCAACGACGCCTTCGACCCGCTGGCCACCCTGCGCGCCGTGGCGGAAGAAAAGGCCACTGCGTTGTATGGCGTGCCAACCATGTTCATCGCCGAGCTGGACCACCCCCAGCGTGGCGAGTTCGACCTCTCGAGCCTGCGCACCGGGATCATGGCCGGCGCCACCTGCCCGATCGAAGTGATGCGCCGGGTGATCGGCGAGATGCACATGGCCGAGGTGCAGATTGCCTACGGCATGACCGAAACCAGCCCGGTGTCGCTGCAGACCGGTGCCAGCGACGACCTGGAGCGCCGCGTGACCAGCGTCGGGCGCACCCAGCCGCGGCTGGAGAACAAGGTGATCGATGCCGACGGCAACACCCTGCCACGTGGCGAGATCGGCGAGCTGTGCACGCGGGGTTACAGCGTGATGCTGGGCTACTGGAACAACCCCAAGGCCACGGCCGAGAGCATCGATGAGGACGGCTGGATGCACACTGGCGACCTGGCGGTGATGGACGAGCAGGGCTATGTGCGTATTGTCGGGCGCAGCAAGGACATGATCATTCGTGGCGGCGAGAACATCTACCCGCGCGAGCTGGAGGAGTTCTTCTTCACCCACCCGGCGGTGGCCGATGTGCAGGTGATTGGCGTGCCGTGCAGCAAGTACGGCGAAGCGATCGTGGCCTGGGTGCGGTTGCATCCGGGGCATACGGCCAGTGCGGAGGAACTGCGCGATTGGGCGAAGGCGCGAATCGCACACTTCAAGGTGCCGCGGTACTTCCGCTTTGTCGATGAGTTCCCGATGACGGTGACCGGCAAGGTGCAGAAGTTCCGCATGCGCGAGATCAGTGTCGAGGAGCTGTCTGCCGGGTGATGTGTCGCCTGTGCTGGCCTCTTCGCGGGTAAACCCGCTCCCACAGGTTCTTCACTGCCCTTGAGACCTGTGTAGTACCTGTGGGAGCGGGTTTACCCGCGAAGAGGCCGGCACAGGCAGTAGATGATTTCAGCCTTGCAGCAACTCCGGGCTGTTGAAGTTGCTCAACCTGCGATCATCGTCGGCACATTCCAGCCCCTGCACCGCCACGCGCAGCAGGGCCTTCTGCAAACTCCGCTCACCCGCCGCCCAGGCTTGTTCCAGCACCGGCAACACCCGGCGTGGCAGCACGCTGAACATCGGCTGCCAGTACCCACCCTGGCGCACCATGGCCGCACTGTCACTGGTCACCGCCAGCCGCAGCAGGTCCTCGATCAACCCCCGGTCAACCAGCGGCGCATCACAGGCCAGCAGCAACACCCATTCATGCCGCGCCACCTTGAGCCCGGCAATCACCCCCGCCAACGGCCCGGGGTAGTCCGCCTCGGCATCGCCCACCAACTGGTCGGCATAGGCCCGGTAGGCATCCTGGTTGCGGTTGCACGAAATTACCAAATCATCGCTGAGCGGCCGTACCACGCGCTGCACATGCGCCACCAGCGGTTCGCCCTGCCAGTCGATCAGGCCCTTGTCACGGCCGCCCATGCGCTGGCCGCGGCCACCGGCCAGAATGAGGATGGAGCACGAGGGAAGGGCGTCAGGCATGAAAAAGGGTTCCGGGCAGTCATTGCCGGGAACCCTCCCATTTCACGCGGGGCTTGTCCAGTCAGCTGTCGCTGGTCACGGCCTGCGTGTCGGCATTACCCGCCTGGCGCCGCCCTGCAAGGCGCATCACCACCACGAAGAACACCGGCACGAACACCACCGCCAGGGTGGCGCTGAGCATGCCGCCGATCACCCCGGTGCCGATTGCCTGCTGGCTGGCCGAACTGGCGCCGCTGGCAATGGCCAGCGGTACCACGCCCAGGATGAACGCCAGCGAGGTCATCACGATCGGCCGCAAGCGCAGGCGCGCAGCCTGCACGGCAGCGTCCGCGGCATCGACGCCCTGGTCGACCAGGCTCTTGGCGAACTCGATGATCAGAATGGCATTCTTCGCCGACAGGCCGATCAGGGTGATCAGGCCGACCTTGAAGAACACGTCGTTGGGCATGCCGCGCAGGGTCACCGCCAGCACCGCACCGAGCACGCCCAGCGGTACTACCAGCAGTACTGCGGTGGGGATCGACCAGCTTTCGTACAGCGCTGCCAGGCACAGGAACACCACCAGCAATGACAGCGCCATCAGCATCGGAGCCTGGCTGCCGGACAGCCGCTCCTGCAGCGACAGGCCAGTCCATTCCAGGCCGGCGCCGGCCGGCAGCTGGGCCACCAGGCGTTCGATTTCGGCCATGGCTTCGCCCGAACTGTAGCCGGCCGCCGGCTCGCCCGAGATCGACACCGCCGGGTAGCCGTTGTAGCGGGTCAGCTGCACCGGGCCGCTGACCCACCTGGCCTGGACGAAGGCGCCCAGTGGCACCATCTTGCCGCTGTCGTTGCGCACGTGGATCTTCAGCAGGTCTTCGACCTGGCTGCGCTGGTCGCCTTCGGCCTGCACCACCACCCGCTGCATGCGGCCCTGGTTGGGGAAGTCGTTGACGTAGCTGGAGCCCACGGCCACGTCCAGCACAGAGCCGATATCGGCAAACGATACGCCCAGGGCATTGGCCTGGCGGCGGTCGATTTCCAGCTGCACCTGCGGGCTTTCCGCCAGCGAAGCTTCGCGCACGTTGGTCAGCACCTTGCTCTTGCCGGCGTTGGCCAGCAGTTCGTCGCGCGCGGCCATCAGCTCGGCGTGGCCCATGCCGCCGCGGTCCTGCAGGCGGAACTCGAAGCCGGTCGACTCGCCAAGGCCGTCGATCGGCGGTGGCAGCACGGCGTAGGCCACGGCGTCCTTGAGCTGGGTGAAAGCCATGGTCGCGCGGTCGGCGATCGACTGGGCGCTGTCGTCGGCGCCGCGTTCGGACCAGTCCTTGAGCGTGGTAAAGGCCAGCGCCGCGTTCTGCCCGCTGCCCGAGAAGCTGAAACCCAGGATCAAGGTGGTGTTACCCACGCCCGGCTCTTCGGCGTTGTGCGCCTCGATCTGTGCCGCCACCTGTTCGGTGCGCATGCGGCTGGCCCCGGGCGGCAGCTGGATGTCGGTGATGGTGTAGCCCTGGTCTTCGGTGGGCAGGAACGCGGTGGGCAGTTGGCTGAAGCCGTAGCCCAGCACCGCCAGCAGCACCGCATATACCAGCAGGTAGCGGCCGCTGCGCTTGAGCGCCTGCACGACCCAGCGCTGGTAGCTGTTGCTCATGCCTTCGAAGCGGCGGTTGAACCAGCCGAAGAAGCCCTTGCGTTCGTGGTGCTCGCCCTTGGCTACCGGCTTGAGCAGGGTGGCGCATAGCGCCGGGGTCAGGCTGAGGGCCAGGAACGCCGAGAACAGGATCGACACTGCCATCGACAGCGAGAACTGCTGGTAGATCACCCCTACCGAGCCTTGCATGAAGGCCATGGGCAAGAATACCGCCACCAGCACCAGGGTAATACCGACGATCGCGCCGCTGATCTGGCCCATGGCCTTGCGCGTGGCCTCCTTGGGCGGCAGGCCTTCCTCGGCCATGATCCGCTCGACGTTTTCCACCACCACGATGGCATCGTCGACCAGGATGCCGATGGCCAGCACCATGCCGAACAGGGTCAGCACGTTGACCGAGAAGCCCATGGCCAGCATCACGGCGAAGGTGCCCATCAGGGCCACCGGTACCACCAGGGTCGGGATCAGGGTGTAGCGCAGGTTCTGCAGGAACAGGAACATCACCGCGAACACCAGCAGCATGGCTTCGAACAGGGTGTTGATGACCTGCTCGATCGACACCTTGACGAATGGCGAGGTGTCGTAGGGGATGTCGTACTTGACGCCTTCGGGGAAGTAGCGCGCCAGCTCCTGCATCTTCGCCCGCACCAGGGTGGCGGTTTCCATGGCGTTGGCGCCCGGCGACAGCTGCACGCTGAAGGCGGTGGCCGGCTTGCCGTTCAGGCGCGTGCCGTATTGGTATTCCTGGGCACCGATCTCGACCCGTGCCACATCGCCGATGGTCACCGTGGAACCGTCCGGGTTGGCGCGCAGGACTATCCCGGCGAACTCCTCGGGGGTGCTCAGTTGGCCCTTGACCACCACGTTGGCGGTGATTTCCTGGGTGCCACGGCTGGGCAGGTCACCAATGCTGCCGGGCGCCACCTGGGCGTTCTGCGCGGCGATGGCCTCAGCCACATCGTTGGGCGTTAGGTTGAAGCCGATCAGCTTGCGCGGGTCGATCCAGATGCGCATGGCGCGCTCCGAACCGTACAGCTGGGCCTTGCCGACGCCCTTGAGGCGGCGGATTTCGTCCATCACGTTGCGGGCGAGGATGTCCGACAGGGCGGTTTCGTCGAGCTTGCCGTCTTCGGAGGTGAGGGTGGCCAGCAGCAGGAAGCCGGTGGAGACCTTTTCCACCTGCAGGCCTTGCTGGGTCACCGGGCGCGGCAGGCGCGACTCGACCACCTTCAGGCGGTTCTGCACATCGACCTGGGCCAGGTCCGGGTTGGTACCCGGGGCGAAGGTGGCGGTGATGGTGGCGCTGCCCAGGCTGCTCTGCGATTCGAAGTACAGCAGGTTGTCGGCGCCGTTGAGCTCCTGCTCGATCAGGCTGACCACGCTCTCGTCCATGGTCGCCGCCGAAGCGCCCGGGTACACGGCGTAGATTTCCACCTGCGGCGGGGCCACGTTGGGGTACTGGGCCACCGGCAGCTGCGGGATCGCCAGGGCACCGGCCAGCAGGATGAACAGGGCGACCACCCAGGCGAATACCGGGCGGTCGATGAAGAATTGCGGCATGAATCAGGCCCTCACTGGCCAGTGTGCTGTGCGATGGGCGATGCCCCTGGTGCGTTGTCGACCTGCACCTGGTCACCGGCCTTGACGTGTTGCAGGCCCTCGACCACCACCCGTTCGCCGGGGGCCAGGCCTTCGCTGACGATCCAGCGGTCGCCCTGGGCGCTGCCCAGGACCACCTGGCGGTCGCTGACCCGGGCCTGCGCATCGACCACCAGCACCTTGGGTACGCCGGCGCTGTCGCGCAGGATGGCACGCTGCGGCACGCTCAGGCCCTTGGGTTGCACGGCCTGTTCCAGGCGTACGCGCACGTAGCTGCCGGGCAGCAGGTCGAGGTCCGGGTTGGGGAACTCGCTGCGCAGGGTGATCTGGTTGGTGCTGGGGTCGACGCTGATGTCGGAGAACAGCAGTTTGCCTGGCAGCGGGTAGGTGCTGCCATCGTCCTGGATCAGCGTGGCCCGGGCCTGGCCGTCGCCGACCTGCTGCAGCTCGCCGGCACGCAGGGCGCGGCGCAGGGCGTTGAGCTCGCGGGTCGACTGGGTGACATCGGCGTGGATCGGGTCCAGCTGCTGGATGGTCGCCAGTGGCGTGGTCTCGTTCTGCCCGACCAGCGCACCTTCGGTGACTTGGGCGCGGCCGATACGGCCGGAAATCGGCGCGGTCACGGTGGCGTAGCCGAGGTTGAGCCGGGCGCGCTCCAGCGCGGCCCTGGCCTCGGCCACTGCGGCATCGGCCTGCAGGTAGCTGGCCTTGGCGTTGTCGTATTCCTGGCGGCTGACGGCCTTGTCGTCGACCAGCTCGCGGTAGCGCTGTTCCTGCAGGCGCGCCTGGTACAAGGTGGCCTCGGCCTTGGCCAAGGTGGCGCGGGCGCTGTCATGGTCGGCCTTGAACGGTGCCGGGTCGATCAGGAACAGCACATCGCCCTGCCTGACGTCGCTGCCTTCACGATACACCCGCTTGAGCACCACGCCCGCGACCCGCGCGCGCACTTCGGCGGTGCGCGGCGCCAGGATGCGGCCGCTGAGCTCACTGCTGATGGCCAGTGGCTGCAATTGCAGGGTTTCCACCCGCACTTGCGGGGTGGGGGCCTGTTCTTCCTGTTCGGCGCTGTCGTCGCAGCCGGCCAGGGATAGGCCCAGGAACGCCAGAAGCGCCAATGGGCGCAGGCGTGGGGGGAGGGTAGTAGGCATACGGATCTTCCGATGATGACCCCGGTATGCTACGGCAGGCGTTCCTTGGGTGGCTGTTAATACCTGTAGGACGAGTGTGAAAAAGTGTTAAGAACAATCCTTTCGATCTGTAGGGTTCTATATTCTGCGTATACCTGTACCGACCTCTTCGCGGGTAAACCCGCTCCCACAGGGACCGCACAGCATCTGGAACCTGTGCAGTCCCTGTGGGAGCGGGTTTACCCGCGAAGAGGCCGGCAAGGCCTACCACAACCCAGACTTCCAAGCGCCTATGCCGAATATTTTCCTGGTCGAAGACGACAGCGCCCTGTCCGAGCTGATCGCCAGCTACCTGCAACGCAACGACTTCCATGTCCAGGTGATCGCCCGTGGCGATCATGTGCTGGACGAGTACCGCCGGCAAAAGCCCGACCTTGTCATCCTTGACCTGATGCTGCCGGGCATCGATGGCCTGCAGCTGTGCCGCCTGCTGCGCCAGGAGTCGCAGAGCCTGCCAATCCTGATGCTGACTGCCCGCGACGACAGCCACGACCAGGTCCTGGGCCTGGAAATGGGCGCCGACGACTACGTGACCAAACCCTGCGAGCCGCGTGTGCTGCTGGCCCGCGTGCGCACCTTGCTGCGCCGCAGCAGCGTCAACGAGCCGCGCCTGGACAACGACCTGATCCTGATCGGTGGCCTGCGCATCGACCTGGCCGAGCGCACCGTGAGCTGGCGCGGCGATGAGGTGGAGCTGTCCAGCGGCGAGTACAACCTGCTGGTGGTACTGGCGCGCAATGCCGGCGAGGTGCTGAACCGCGACCGCATCCTGCAGCAACTGCGCGGTATCGAATTCAACGGTACCGACCGCTCGGTGGATGTGGCCATCTCCAAGCTGCGGCGCAAGTTCGACGATAACGCCGGCGAAGCGCGCAAGATCAAGACCGTGTGGGGCAAGGGCTACCTGTTCAGCCGCGTCGAGTGGGAGTGCTGACCGGCCATGCTGAAGATTCTGGTGCGGCTGTACCTGGTGATCATCGTTGCCTATGCCGGTGCGCTGTTGTTCATCCCCGACACCATCGTCGGCCTGTTCCAGGACCGCTTCATGGCCTACAACCTGGACCAGGCCAAGGGCGTGCAGTCGCTGATCGTGCGCCAGTTCCGCCAGGCCCCGCGCGAGCAGTGGCCGGCGGTGGAGCAAGAGCTGGCCAGTGATTTCGCGCCGCTGGAACTGCAGCTGCTGCGCATGGACCAGGCCGACCTGAGCGAGGACGAGCAGGCGCGCCTGGAGCATGGCCTGTACGCCGTGCGCATCGCCGAATGGGGCTACTACGAGACCGTGCTGGCGCCGCTGGACGGGGAATGGCTGGTGCGCCTGCATTCACCACCAGACCCGCTGGATATCAACGTGCTGTCGTGGGGCGTGACCGTACTGATCGGTGCAGCCATGCTCGGTTGCCTGCTGCTGTGGGTTTGGCCGCACTGGCGCGACCTGGAGCGCCTGAAGGAAACCGCCCGGCGCCTTGGCCAGGGGCAGATGTCTGAGCGTACGCACATCTCGCCGCACTCCAACATCGGTGAGCTGGCCGGGGTGTTCGACACCATGGCCAGTGACCTGGAGCGCCATGTCAACCAGCAGCGCGAGCTGCTCAATGCGGTGTCGCACGAGTTGCGCACGCCGCTGACCCGCCTGGATTTCGGCCTGGTGCTGCTGTTCGACGAGGTACCGCCGGCCAGCCGCAAGCGCTTGCTGGAGCTGGTGGGGCATGTGCGTGAGCTGGATGAGCTGGTGCTGGAGCTGTTGTCCTACAGCCGGTTGTACAACGCCGACCAGGCACGCGAGCGGGTCGAGGTGTCGTTGCTGGAGCTGGTCGATAGCGTGCTCGGCGGCTTTGCCGAGGAACTCGATGGCCGGGGTATCCAGTGGGAGGTGCGCGCCGAGGGAGACTTGCCGCGTTTTGTACTGGACCCACGGCTGACGGCACGGGCGGTGCAGAACCTGGTGCGCAATGCCATGCGTTACTGCGACGAGAGCCTGTTGCTGCGCTTGCGCCTGGAGGACGATGGCGCCTGCCTGTTGACAGTGGAGGATGACGGGATCGGTATTCCGGTGGAGGAGCGCGAGCGGATTTTCCAGCCGTTCTACCGCCTGGACCGTAGCCGTGACCGCAATACCGGCGGGTTTGGCCTGGGCCTGGCGATCAGTCGGCGGGCGATCGAGGGGCAAGGTGGGACCTTGACCGTGGCGCAGTCAGCGCTGGGTGGGGCGCAGTTCCGCATTCGTTTGCCTGCCGGTTGATGGATTGCCTGTGCCGGCCTCTTCGCGGGTAAACCCGCTCCCACAAGGACCGCACAGATTTCAAACACTGTAGAGAACCTGTGGGAGCGGGTTTACCCGCGAAAGGGCCGGGCCTGCTAACCCCGGTCCTCCACAAGGACCGCACAGATTTCAAACACTGTAGAGAACCTGTGGGAGCGGGTTTACCCGCGAAAGGGCCGGGCCTGCTAACCCTGGTCCTCCACAGGGACCGCACAGATTTCAAACACTGTGGAGCACTTGTGGGAGCGGGCGAGCCCGCGAAGAGGCCGGGCCTGCTAACCCTGGTCTGCCAGCCGGGCTGACCACAGCACAAACCGGTCCTTGCCACTGTGCTTGGCCGCGTACAACGCCTGGTCGGCACGCACCAGCGCCGTGGTCAGGCTGTCGCCCTGGCCCACCCGGGCCAGGCCGATGCTGACAGTCACCGGGTGCTCGCCAACGTCTTCGCGCACCCGTTGGCACAGCGCCGCCACCCGTTGCTCGGCGCCTTGCTGGTCCAGCCCCTGGAAAAAGATCGCGAATTCCTCACCGCCCAGGCGGGCAAACGTGTAATCGGCCATGCTCGCCTTGATATGCAGGGCCACGCGCTTGAGCACTTCATCGCCCACGTCATGGCCGAAACGGTCATTCACCCGTTTGAAGTTGTCGATGTCGACCATCGCCAGGTACTGCTCGGCGTTGGCCAGGCGCAGTTGGCGGTCGGCCTGGGCCATGAACGAGCGGCGGTTGGGAATTTCGGTCAGGGCATCGACATAGGCCTGGTCCAGCAGCACCTTGGACAGGTAGAAGTTGTGCAGCTTGGCCTTGCGCATCTGCAGGTAGCTGTAGATGACCAGGCCGCTGAGGAATACCGCATAGCTGATCAGCATGGCGCCTTCGAGTTCATCCGGCCCGATACGGGTGTGGTAGAACGGGTTGAGCACCACCCAGGTGATGGCCATGGCACAGAAGAACGACCAGCGCCGTACCGGTAGCACCGACACGGCATACAGTACGGTGGAGACCCCAAGCACCAGCCATACCGGGCGCAGGGCGACCGGGATGCCTTCGATCACCAGGCGCATGCCCAAGGTGATGGCGGTGATGAACAGCAGGTTGAGCACATCGAAGTGATGGCTGCGCCGGGTGAACCGCAGCACCACGGTGAGGCTGCCGAGCAGGGCGATGAACAGGCCGGACAGCCAGGTGATACCCTGGCCGCCGAGGAAGCTGACGATCAGGTCGAAGACCAGCCAGATCAGGATGCTGAGGCAGAATACCAGCAGGCAGAACGGGCGCATGGCCTCGAATTCGTGCTGGCGGAATTCGGCGCGCAGGGCGGCGGGGGCGACCTGCTTGCGCACGTGGGCTTCGATGGTCTTGAACATCGGGGGGCTCCTGGGAGTACTGCATGACCAGGCCCGGCCTCTTCGCGGGCTCGCCCGCTCCCACAGAGACCGCACAGATTTTCAACCCTGTGGGGGACCTGTGGGAGCGGGTTTACCCGCGAAGAGGTCGGTACTGGAGACTCAATTCTTGGGCAGAACACCCAGGGCCCAAGGCCGGTAACGCAGGTCGAACACCGCCTCGGCATGGCACCCGCCGCCCAGCTTCGGCTGGGCAGGCTCGGCCCGAAACGCCTGCCCTGGCGCGCTCACCTGGCGGAACGCCTCGCGCACCACGCCCACCCGGCACGGCAAGGCCTGCTCGTAGCCCTGGCGCACCAACGCGGGCAAGCGCCCGGTCCCGGTGCCATCCTGCCACCACACAGTCAAGCCCAACCCGGCCAGTTGATCCAGCCATGCGGCATTGGCCCGCGGTGAAAGTTTTCCGGCGCTGAAAGCGCTGATATGCAAAGGCTTGTCCAGTTGCCGGTTGAAGGCCTGCAGCTGGCTGTTCAGGGCATCACGGCGCTCGGTCTCGCGAAAATGATGATCGTCCAGTTCCAGGGGCAGGTACCAGCCGTCCACCGGCAACTGCCACGCCTGGCGCAGTTGCCGGTACTGGCTGAGCGAGCGCCCCAACTGCGCCTTCCAGTAACTGTTCAGGCCTTCACCATCCAGTTCGTCGAGACGTTGGTAATAGGCCGGGTCCATGTACAGCCCCAGCACCAGTTGCAGGCCCTGGGCGCGCGCGCTGCGCAGGCTGTCGGCCAGCCAGCCCTGGGCACCGCCGAAATCGCTGTCGCCATAGGCGCTCCACTGCACGATCAGGGTCTTGCCGCCCTGGGCCACGGTGGCGCGCCACAGTTGCTGCCACTGGGCGGGGGTGACATTGGCGTCGCGGTTCAGGGGTTGGTAGAACAGGCGCTGGTCGGCGCTGGCTGGCAGGCACAGGGCAAGCAGGCAGAGGGCCAGGAACGTACGCATCAGAAGGTCATCTCCGCACCGACCAGCACGCCGTTGGCGCGCTCGTATAGATTGCCGCCCAGCGACTGCTGGTATTCGGCACGCACTTTCAGCGAACCGCGGTAGGCGTTGTAGCGGTCGTCATCGAACCACCATTGCCAGCGCACACCAACCCCGGCCCGGGCGTCCTGGCGCCAGTCGTTGCTCGGGTCCTGGCTGGAAAACTCGACAAAGCCATAGGGCATGATGGTTTGCGGCGAGCTGCCCGGCAGTTTCCAGGCGTGGCCCTGCTGGTAGCGCGACAGCCAGGCGTGGTCGCCGGCACGGGTCCACCAGGCGGCGTCGAGGTAGAGGAAGCGCTCGTTCCAGTCGTCTTCATCGACCCGCCAGTCGTTGCGCCAGTCGCCCTGGTCGAGGAACGAGGCGGTGGCACGCAACAGCAGGTCGTTGCTCGATTCGGCGTGGTGACGCAGGTCGCCCCAGTTGCCGCCGACCTTGGCCGGGCTCAGCAGCTGGCCCAGGCTCAGCCCGCGGTAGTGTTCCTCGTCGATCTGGCGCTGGTGGTACAGCTCGGCATACAGGTTGAGGTTGGCCTGGCCGAATGGCTTGTAGCGCAGGCCGACGCCCGTACCCATGCTTTGCGCATAGTCGGTGCGGCTTTGGCCACCGAACAGCACGCGGCCATAAACCGACAGGGTGCTGCCGTTGCGGCTGGGCTCTTCGCCCAGGGCATGGTCCCACATGGCCAGTTGCACGTTCTGCGATTGCGCGCGGCGCGAAGTGCCGGTGCGCTGGCCATTGTCGAGGAACTTGTCGTTGGTCGAGGTGCCGGCCGGCGACCAGGTGCTGGCCAGGGTGATGGTGTCGCGCCGTGACAGTGTTTCGTGGGCGCGGCGCTGGCGGTACTTGCGAGCCTCCAGGCTGCCGTATTCGTCGTCGCCGTCGACCAGGTCCTGCTCCACATCGAGAATGCGGCGCAGTTCGCGGCGCGCCGAAGCGCTGTCTTCAGCTTCGTCGTAGCGCAGGGCCAGGGTTTCGCCGAGGCGGTAGTCCTCGGGGAAGTCGCGGGTGGCGCGCTCCAGGTAGGGGATCGATTGGCGGCGCTGGGCCTTGTCCGTCGAGCCGGCCAGGCGCATGCCGTAGTCGGCGCGGTAGCGTGGCTGGTCGGGGGCCAGGCGCACGGCTTCGGCCAGCCAGGCGCTGCTCTGGGCGCTGTCGCCAGCCAGTTGCGCGGTGCTGGAGGCGGCATAGTAATGGTCGGCCCGCGGGTTGTGCGCCAGGGCCTGGCGCTGGAAGCCCAGCGCCGCCTGGTAATCGCCTTGGCGCTGGGCGATGGCAGCACCGAGGGCCCAGTCGTCGGCGCTGTCGTGCGCGGCGGCGTCCCAGTAGCGCCGGGCTGCTTGTGCGTCGCCAGCGTTCAGCGCGCCACTGGCGGCGGTGAGGCGGGCGTTGTCGGTCCAGGCGCTGTCCGGCTGGGTGCGCCAGATGGGCAGGGCCGCTTCGGAGTCGCCTGCGGCTTCCAGGGCATAGGCCAGGGGCAAGCGACTGCCGCTGTCGCCCAGGCGCTCGGCGGCCTGGTAGTAGACCACCGCTGCGCCTGGCTGGTCGGGCATGGCGCAACGGCCCAGGGCGCGGTACTGGCCAGGCTCGCTCGGGGTGGCCGGTACGGCCTGGCGCACGGCATCGCATTGGCCAGCCTCGGCCAGGCGGCCGAGCAGCTGGGCACGAGTACCGGCATCGACGCGGGGCATCAGGCCGAGCATGCGGCGGCTGTCCAGCGGCCCGTCGTTATGCGCATAGAGGTTGCCAAGGCGCTGCAGCAGCGACGGTGCAAGGCGGCCCTGGTGGCGGTCGTAGGCCTGCTCCAGCAGTTGCCGGGCGTGTTCGCCATGGCCCTGTTGGGCCAGCAGGAAGGTGGCTTGCTCCAGTGCGGCCATATCGCCGCTCTGCCGATAGCGTTGCTCCCATTCGGCAGCGGTGCGTGGTTGCGGCGGCTGGGGCGGGTCGCCGTACAGACGTTGCTTGAGCACGGCGTAGGCCCTGGGGTCGCTGCTGGCGGTGCAGCCTTTGAACTGCTCACGCGCCAGCTCTGGGTCGCGACGCGACAGCCAGTCGACGGTTTCCAGGCAGGGCCGTTGCAGTTCGTTGCTCAGGCGCTGTACCAGCGGCGCGTCGTCGCCTTGGCGGGCCAGTTCCAACAGTTGCTGGCGCTGGTCGGGCTGGTTCAACTGCTCATCCGGCAGTGCTTGCAGCCAACGCTTTGCCTGTTGATTGTGGCCGACGGCGATGGCGCGGTTGGCCATGGCCAAGCGAGCCTGGTTGGCCGCTTCGGGGGACGGGGCGCTGGGCAGCAGCGCGTTCAGCCCTTGTTCATCCACCTGCTGGATGTAGGCATTGGCCAGGCGCTGCCAGTCTTGCGCAGGCAGTTGGCCTTGGTCGGCCAGGGGCTGCAGCTGTTCGATGGTTTCCTTCCAGTTGCGCAGCTGTTCGGCGAAGTTGGCCCGGGCCAGGCGCAGCACTTGGCCATCGCCCTTTGGCGGCAGCTGGTTGAGCCAGTCCAGCGCCTTGGCGGCGCCGCCGAACTTGGCCAGGCTCAGGCTGTAGGCCTGCCACAGGCGCACCCGGTGAGTGCCGTCGCTGCTGGCCAGCCATTGTTCCACCTGGCTGGCCGGCGGCGGGTCCTGTTCGATCCAGGCCAGGCGCAGTTCAAGCAGGGCGTTGGCGTATTCGGGGCTGTCGCCCAACTGTTCGGCAACGGCTTCGGCTTCTTTATAGCGGCGCTGGTGAGCCAGTGCCTCCACCAGCAGCGCACGGGCTTCGTCGTTGTTCGGCACCCGGCCCAGCACGTGGCGGGTCAGGCGTTCGACCTCGGCCCAGTTGTCCTTCTTCGCTTCGCGGTAGCTGCGTTCCAGGAACGGGTAGCTGGTGAACCGCTGAAAGTCGGTCATCGGTGCCGAAGCGGCGCAGGGCAGGGCGGCGGAGCACAACAACAGGCCAGTGAAAGTGAGGGAAAAGCGCGGCTTCATGCCACCTCCCGGATCAGGTCAAAGGCGGCCTGCTGTTCGCTGGCCTGTTCGATCAGGGCCTGCTGCAGCACCTGCTCGGTAATGATGCCGCGGGCAATCAGGTGCTCGCCAAGGCTCTGGTGTTCCGGATCGAAATCGATCAGCGCCTGGTTGAACAGGGTGACCGGGACCATGCCGCGCACCTGCAGCAGGGCACCGAGCATTACCTGGTGGTGGCTGACCCGTTCCAGCAGCGCTTCGTCGTCCTGATGGCGTTCGAGGATGGCCAGCATCTCGCGGGTTTCCGGCTTCTGCCAGGGGCTTGGGTAGTGGTAGCGCAGGCCCAGGGTCACCCGGCCCTGGGGCGCCAGGCGGGCGCTGACCGGGCGCTTCAGGTGGCGGCTGATTACCCCCAGCGACACCTGGCTGACCGGGCTTTCGCTGGCCAGGACCAGCGTGTCGCCGTCTTCGCCCACCGGCAGTACGCCATAGTGCGTCGCCAGCTTGCGCGGCAGTTTGGCGATCAGCTGCGGGTCGAGCTTGAACGGGTTCAATGGTGCCCAGGGCAGGTCCAGTTGCTCGGCCAGGGTGGCGACCAGCTGTTCGCTGTTCAGCCAGCCGCGCAGCAGCAGCTCGCGGCCCAGGCGCCGGCGTACCGGGCTGGTGATCGCCTGTTGCAGCTGTTCGTCGCTGATCAGGCCCTTGGCCACCAGACGCTGGCCCAGCGGTGTGCGGGCGGGGGCGGCGATGGCGGGGAATTCGTGCGTGGTCTTGTCCCAGGCTACGCGCCGCGAGTCACCCATTTCCATGACCTGGCGCAGCGCACGCAGGTTGGCGAAGAAGTTGACGAAGTTGCTCCACATCATCCGCGGTGCCGACAGCAGCCCTTCGCCGATGCCATAGAAGCGGGTGACGAACCAGGCGCGCTGGAACAGGCGGTTGAACAGCATCAGCCCGTTCAGCCACAGCAAGGTGGTCAGCAACCAGCTGTCACTGAGGATAGACATGAAGCGCCACGACTCTGGCGCAATCACCGTGACCAGCCACATGGCCAGCAATACCAGCAGCAACAGGTTGACCAGGAAACTCAGCAGGTAGGCGAACAGGCCGCGGCGGTCACGCCAGAGGAAGTAGTTGAGTGCACCTTTGCGGCTCCAGCCGAGGTTGCTGGTGCCCTGGAACACGATGCCCACGATCCATCGCGATTTCTGCCGGATGGCATGCTGCCAGTCGCGCGGGAAATGCTCGCGCACGCAGATCACCTGGGAAAATTCGCGGCTCATGCCTGGGCGCCACTCCTGCTTCAGGGTCAGTGCCGGGTCGGTGATGGAGTAGCGCGCGAAAATGCACTTCATGCCCTTCTGTTTCAGGCGGAAACCGATGTCGTAGTCTTCGGTGAGGCTCTGTACGTCGAAGGCGATGCCGTCGCCGTCCTCGAGCAGCGCGCTGATGGCGCGGCGGCTGAAGCAGGTGCCGACCCCGGCGCTGGGCACCTGGCCGGTCAGGGCCTCGCGCACGATCACGTCCTTGCCGTGGTTTTCGGCGAATTCGTCGACATAGTGGCCTGCCGTGAAGCCTTTCCATTCCGGTGCGTAGGGGTACACCGGGATCTGGATCATGTCCTTGTTCGGCAGCAGGTAGTTGAACAGGCGCAATTCCATGGGCGAGATCACGTCTTCGGCATCGTGCAGGATGAAGCCTGCGAACTGGATGCCGGCGTCCTGCTGGAAGCGCAGCAGCGCGTCGATGATGTTGTTCAGGCAGTCGGCCTTGCTGGTGGGGCCGGGGCGCGCGCAGACCACCTTGTGCACGTTGGGGTAGTGCAGGCACACCGCGTCGACGTCGGCCTGGGTTTGTGGGTCGTTGGGGTAGGTGCCGACGAAGATCTGGTAGTTCTCGTAGTCGATGGTCGAAGCTGCCAGGCGGGCCATCTCACCGACCACGCCCACTTCGTTCCAGGCCGGGACCATGATCGCCAGGGGTTTCTCCGGTACCTCGAACAGGCGTTTCTCGTCGGCTTTTTCGTACTTGTCGTAGATGCGAAAGCGCCGGATCAGCTTGCGGCCCCAGTAGCACAGGTCGATGAACAGGTCATCCAGGCCCAGCAGGAACATCAGCGAGGCCAACGCGATCGCCAGGATCTTCAGGCCGAACAGCACATAGGTGAGAAAATCGATGAATGCCAGGCTCATGTGGCGGTCACCGGCAGGAAGGGGTGGGCCATCGTCTATATCCTCGTTCGATTCCCTGGACGAAGTTGTACGACTTGTCGCCGTTTGTACTGGATAGATACAAGCAGCCGAACGCGGGGTTGTCCAAATTTCAGGCTTTTTCTTGTGGGCCACTTCTTGTAGCTTTACAGGTCGTTTACCCAGGGAGCTGAACATGCAAGGCAAGGCACGCAAGATCGTCCAGGCCATTCTTTACGAAGCCATCGCTGTCGCCTGCGTGGCGCCCGCGCTGGAGCTGGCGTTCGGTGCCGGCATGGCGCAGTCGACCGTGCTGTCGGTGCTGATGTCGGGCATCGCGATGAGCTGGAACATGGCCTACAACTGGGTGTTCGAACGCTGGGAAGCGCGCCAGCACCGGCGTGAGCGCACGTTCCTGCGGCGCCTGCTGCATGCGCTGGGCTTCGAGGGCGGGCTGGTGCTGATCCTGCTGCCGCTGGTGGCGTACTGGCTGGACGTCAGCCTGTGGGCGGCGTTGCTGACCAACCTGGCGTTGTTCGTGTTCTTCTTCGTTTACGCGTTCGTCTTCCAGTGGGGCTTCGACAAGGTGTTCGATGTGCCGCTTTCGGCGCAGCAGGCGAAGTGTTGACTTTGTGCCGCACTAGCGGCTAAGTTGCTACCCATGAATACTTTCCAGCACGTCAACGCCATTATTATTACCGCCATTATCAGCTTGGCGGGCTAGCGCGTACGTGCACCGAACCCGCCCTGGAGGCGGGTTTCTTCTCTCTGACTCCTGGGCAACGTGAATACAGCCAAGGAGTCATCGATGACCAGCTTCGTCAGCCCTCGTTCTACCGTCACCCCCCAGCAACTGCTGTCGGAGCAGGTGCGTCGCATTCTTGCCGCCCCGGTATACGACCTGGCCATCGAAACGCCCTTGCAAGCTGCGCCTGCGTTGTCCGCCAGCCTGGGCAACCAGGTGCTGCTCAAGCGCGAAGACCTGCAGCCTACCTTCTCGTTCAAGATCCGCGGTGCGTACACCCGCCTGTCACGCCTGAGCAACCTGCAGCGCGAGCGCGGGGTGATCACCGCCTCCGCAGGCAACCATGCCCAGGGTGTGGCCCTGGCGGCATCGCACCTGGGCATGAAGGCCACCATCGTCATGCCTACCACCACGCCGTCGCTGAAGGTGGAAGGAGTACGTTCGCGCGGTGGCCATGTAGTGCTGCACGGCGAGAGTTTCCCCCATGCCCTGGCCCACGCGCTGAAACTGGCCGAAAGCGAAGGTGCGACCTTCGTGCCACCGTTCGACGACCCGGATGTGATCGCCGGGCAGGGCACCGTGGCCATGGAGATCCTTCGCCAGCGCCCGGGTGCGCTGGATGCCATCTTCGTGCCGGTGGGTGGCGGTGGGTTGATCGCTGGCATTGCCGCCTATGTGAAGTACCTGCGCCCTGAGGTGAAGGTGATCGGTGTCGAGCCAGAGGACTCCAACTGCCTGCAGGCTGCCATGGTAGCCGGTGAGCGGGTGATCCTGCCGCAGGTCGGCACCTTCGCCGATGGTGTGGCGGTGGCGCAGATCGGCGCCCATTGCTTCGAGCTGTGCCGGCACTTCGTTGACGAAGTGGTGACCGTGAGCAGCGACGAGCTGTGCGCGGCGATCAAGGACATCTATGACGACACCCGCTCGATCACCGAGCCGTCCGGCGCCCTGGCCGTGGCGGGGATCAAGAAGTACGTGGCGCGCGACGGCGTGCAGGGGCAGACCCTGGTGGCCATCGACTCCGGGGCCAATGTCAATTTCGACCGCCTGCGCCATGTGGCCGAGCGTGCCGAACTGGGCGAGCAGCGCGAGGCGATCATCGCAGTCACCATCCCGGAACAACCGGGCAGCTTCCGCGCCTTCTGCCAGGCCCTGGGCAAGCGGCAGATCACCGAGTTCAACTACCGCTATTACCCTGGCAAGGAGGCGCGGCTGTTCGTTGGGGTGCAGACACACCCGCTGCACGACCCACGCGACCAGTTGTTGGCCAGCCTGCGCGAGCAGGGCTACAGCGTACTGGACCTGACCGACAACGAACTGGCCAAGCTGCATGTGCGCCATACCGTTGGCGGCCATGCCGCGCCCGGGGCTGACGAGCGGGTGCTGCGCTTCGAATTCCCCGAGCGCCCGGGGGCTTTGCTGGGCTTTCTGGAGCGGCTGGGCAAGCGCTGGAATATCAGCCTGTTCCATTACCGCAACCATGGTGCGGCGGAGGCACGGGTATTTGCGGCGCTGGAAGTACCGGGGGATGAGTTGGCGGGGTTGCCGCTGGCGCTGGAGGAGATGGGGTACCGTTACTGGGATGAGACCGACAACCCGGCGTACAAGCTGTTCCTGGGTTGATACGCAAACTTCATGATTAGGCCGCTCTCGCAGAACTGCACAAACTCATTGAATTAGCAGGGACCCTGTGGGAGCGGCTTTAGCCGCGAACACCGGCGCAGCCGGTGCCATGCACCGCGTTGGCTTCTTCGCGGCTAAAGCCGCTCCCACAAGGTTTTGTGTGTGCCGGTAGATGGTGCTCAGCGCTCACGCATGAAGAAGCCGGCAACGAATTTGCGGAAGGTTTCCAGGCTCTTGAAGTCGGCGTAGCGCTTGAAATTCTCGGTATCCGGTTCGGGCCCGATTGGCTGTTCCAGCAACGATACCGACAACACCCGGTCCTGGTCCGAGGTCATTACCAGTTCATCCATCACCTGGCCGCCAATCACCGGGCGGCGCATCTGCACTTTCACGCCTTTGCCGGCCATCCAGTCGACCAGCGATACCAGGGCCTTGAGCGGTTCGCGTTCTTCATCGCGATACACCGGGAACAGATGAGCGCGGGACAGCACCGGAACGCTGGCCACATGGATCAACTCGTAGAAATGGCTGCCGGCACTGGTCGGCGAGTACAGTGCCAAGGCCAGCAATGGCCCGGCGGTGCGGTTGCCACCCCAATACAGGTGGTGCCCCTGGAAGTCGAAGCCGTCTTCACTGCGGTTGTTGAACAGCTTGCGCCCTTTTATCTGGTCTACGCAGTCCAGCAGCAGGCCGTGCCGGCGGTGGTTGCCGAACACCGTGGCTTCGCGCAGGCGGGACTTGAGCATCATCATGTGCTTCATGTCCAGGCGGGTTTCCAGGTAGTTGCTGGCGGGCACCCGTTCCAGCAGCGGATAGCGGCTGGCCACGCTGCGCAACTCGGCAAACTGCCCGGTCAGGTCCTTTTTCAGGTGCGTGGCATACAGGTTCAGGCCGCTGGTCTCGATCCAGGTCAGCAACAATGACAGCAGGCGCTGTTGGTCGCGCCGCTCGCTGCCATCACCACCGGCACCAGCGGTGCCGCTGCGGAAATCGCCGATCAGGCGCAACGGTGTGTCGGGCGGTAGCCAGGCAGCAGGTGGCGCGGGGTCGTTCTCGCGCTCGGCCGCTTCCCGCTCGTCCTTGGTGAACGGGCAGCCGAGCGCATGTTCGGCGGTACCCGGGTTGTTCTTGAGAAACAGCGTGCCGGTGTTGCCGTTGAGGGTGACATTGAGCACCGGCAAGGCATCGTTGCGGCAGTCGCAGGCCAGCCACTGGTTGGCGTTGCGCACCTTCATCAGTAACTGGTTGGCCTGCAGCAGGCGCTGGCCGGCGAGGCTGCCGGTGGCAAAGCCGACCAGCAGCTCCTCTTCTGCAGGGGTCAGGCTACGGACCTGTGCGGCGGTTTTGTCGATGATTCGCATGAAGCAGCTCCCAGCTACGAGCCCCAAGCTTCAAGCAAAGTCGCGCCGCTTTCAACTTACTGGGCAGTGCCACCGAACATCTTCGCCGCGCGGGCGCGAATTTCCTCGGGGCTCAGGTCCTCCTTGTGGGTGGAAACGAACCAGATGTTGCCGAACGGGTCTTTCAGGGTGCCGCTGCGGTCGCCGTAGAACTGGTCCGTCACCGCATGCAGTTGGGTGGCGCCGGCCGCCAGGGCCTGGGCATAGACCTTGTCGCAGTCATCGACATACAGGTGCAGTCCTACGCCTGCGCCGTTGAGCTTCTGGCTGGCGGTGAGGCCGCCCTCCATGTCGCAAGGGTCGCCAAGCATCAGCGACGAGTCGCCGATCTTCAGCTCGGCATGGCCGACGCGGCCGCCCGGGGCATCGAGGCGGAACATCTCGACGGCGGAGAAGGCCTTCTTGTAGAACTCGATAGCCTTGGCGGCGTCGTTGATGGCCAGGTAGGGCGTGATGCTGTGCTGGCCTTCGGGGATGGGTTTGGCTGCCATGTTCGACTCTCCTTGGAAGTGGGCGCCGGTTGGCGCCCTGTTGCTTAGAGTCGTTTGCGCGGATGGAAAATCGACAGGGGGGATAGATCGATTCTCTATAAGCGCAGTGGTCAGAAGATGTAGTCGGTGGTCAGGAAGCTCGACTGCCGGTTGCGAATGATCTCGCTGATCAGTTCCTTGTTGGCCTCCTGGAAGCGCGTTGCGACCAACGTGCGGATCGAGAACACACGCAGGGCGTCGTGTACCGACAGGGTGCCTTCGGCGCTGTTCTTGCGGCCGTTGAACGGGTAAGTGTCGGGGCCGCGCTGGCATTGCGCATTGATGTTGATGCGCCCGACCTGGTTGGCAAAGATGTCGACCAGGCTGCCGATGGTCGCCGGGTCATTGCCGAACAGGCTCAATTGCTGGCCGTAGTCGGAGTCCAGTACATAGTCGATCACCGTCTGCAGGTCGCGGTAGGGCACAACCGGTACCAGCGGGCCGAACTGTTCCTCGTGGTAGACGCGCATGTCACTCTTCACCGGGTACAGCACGGCCGGGTAGAAGAACGAGCCACGGCTTTGCCCACCGCCTTCGTTGAGCACGCGTGCGCCCTTGACGGTGGCATCGGCGACCAGGCCGTCGAGGTAGTCGACCTTGCCGGGTTCGGGCAAAGGTGTCAGCGCCACGCCTGGCTCCCAGGGCATGCCAGGCTTGAGCGCGGCCAGCTTGCGCTGGAACTTGTCGAGGAAGGCATCGACCACGTCCTCGTGGACGAACAGGATCTTCAGCGCCGTGCAGCGCTGGCCATTGAACGACAGCGCACCGGTGACTGCCTCTTCGACGGCGTTGTCGAGGTCCACCTGGGGCAGCACGATGCCCGGGTTCTTGGCATCCAGCCCCAGCGCGGCGCGCAGCCGGTGCGGGCGCGGGTGCAGTTTTTTCAGGTCGCTGGCGGCCTTGTGCGTGCCGATGAAGGCGAACACATCGATTTTGCCGCTGGCCATCAGCGCACTCACCGTTTCCCGGCCGCGGCCGTAGATGACGTTGATCACCCCCGGCGGGAAGCTGTCACGGAAGGCTTCGAGCAACGGCCGAATCAGCAGCACACCGAACTTGGCCGGCTTGAACACCACGGTGTTGCCCATGATCAGCGCCGGGATCAGCGTGGTGAAGGTTTCGTTCAGCGGGTAGTTGTATGGCCCCATGCACAGGGCCACGCCCAGCGGTGCACGGCGGATCTGGCCCAGCGTGCCCTGTTCCAGCTCGAAGCGGCTGGAGCGGCGGTCGAGGTCCTTGAGGGCATTGATGGTGTCGACGATGTAGTCGCAGGTGCGGTCGAATTCCTTTTCCGAATCCTTGAGGTTCTTGCCGATTTCCCACATCAGCAGCTTGACCACGGCCTGGCGCTGCTCACGCATGCGTGCCAGGAAGGTCTCGACGTGCTGGATGCGCTCGGCCACGCGCATGTTCGGCCAGGTACCGCGGCCTTTGTCGTAGGCCTGCACGGCGGCATCGAGGGCGGTGAGCGCGGTGTCGGCATCGAGCAGCGGGGCGCTGCCCAGTACCACCTGGTGCTCATCGTTACCCTCCTTGAGCCAGACCGGGCTGCGCACCGTGGCCAAGGGGCCGTCCCAGCGCCTCAGCTCGCCGTTCACCAGATAGTCGCGTTGTTCCAGGGGGGCTTCCAGGCGCCAGGCTTGCGGGATGTTCTCGGCGCTGGGGAAGAGTGAATCGAGCAGACGGTCCATGGGTACTGCACCTCACATTGCTGGGCTGATTTCGAGCCAGGTGAATCGCTTCAGCTTGGAGCATGCACCGGCTGCCGGAAAAACACCAGTCTGGCTTAACATGACCGTAAATGCCTGCCTGTTGCGCAGGCAGGCACCTGGGGACTGTCAAAGCGGGAGGTTGAACAGGTCGTACGGTGGGTGCGTCAGCCATTGCTGACGCAGGGCGGGGTTTGCATCGATCAGGGCCAGGCGCCGCCAGAACTCTTCACGCGCGTACCGCGGGTGAGACAAGAACGGTTCCAGATCCAGCAATGGCCTGAGGTCGCGCCGGTACTGCAGCGGTAATCGCTGCCACAGGGCCATTTCGGCCGGGCCGGTCTGTTCAAAGAATTCCAGGTAGTCGCCTTCGCACACCAACAGGTCAACCTGATGCACGGTATTGTAGGCCTCGATCTGCGCAAGCACAGGTGCGCCCAGCCACTCGCTTTCCAGGCGCAGGGCGTTCGCGACTGGCCGTGGTACGTTGAAACCATCTGGCAGCCGCAGCAACTGGTTGTCGCCAATATCCACGATGTTGGGCTCGATCATCTGGCTCAGGCCTTGTGGCAATTCGCTTAGCGCACAGTCATTCAGGAACAACGTCCTCAGGTAGGCCAGTTCGCGCAGGTCCGGGGCCTGCAGCAGCGGGTTGCCCGAAAGGTCCAGCACCACAAGCCCGGAGCAGCGGTTCAATGCCTGCTGGGCCTGGGTACTCCAGGTAATGCGGTTGCCTTCCAGGTCCAGCCAGGCGAGGTGTTCAGGTCTGCCAAGGCGAGGCACGCTGTCGAACCGGCAGTCGGCCAGCAGCAAGCGATTGAGGTTGGGGAAGCGCTCGTAGAACTCGGCCGGCAACTGGCTGAGCGAACGGTTGTAGCTGAGTGACAGGTGTTGCACATGGGTGAAGTCGTCTGGCAAGGCCAGGCTGGCCAGGGCCTGGTTGTCCAGTTCCAGGCCGGACAGGTCCAGGCTGTGCAGGCGGCCACCCCCTTCAAGCGCTATGGTCGACAGCCGCCGCCAGGCGTTGATGATGGGGCGGATGGCCAGGTGCCGCTGGTGAGGATGCTGGGGATCGGGCCTGGCCCATTCATGCAGGTCGCGGCGCAAAGTATCCAGACGCTGCTGCAGGTCGTGCAGCCGCTGTGTGGGTGAGCGAATATCATCGGCGTAGAGGTTGTCCTCATCGTTGCCGAGCCAGTTTTCGAACTCCTGATCGGTGGCGTCCGGGAACAAGCGGCGATAGGCCCCGGCCAGCGAGCCTGCCAGGCGTGGCTGAGGCGGTTCGGGGGCCAACGGCCGCCCGCCGCGCAAGCCCCCCATGGGCTTGCGCAGTGCCGTTCGGTGCCCCCAGAGGCGCTGGGCCAGTGTCTCCCTGTGCTTGTCGACCCAATCCAGTACGTGCTGGCGTAGCGAACTGCCATCGGCGCTCGGAATACCCAGCATGTCGCGGTGCGAGCGTGACAGTGCCTGCTCTACGGCGCGGCAGAGGTCCGGATCACGCAGCGCAGGTGCAGGGCGCTCGCCCAGGTCGACCTCATAGCCTTCGACCGATTTGATCACCCGACGCAGGTGGGTGGCCTGGTCGCTGCCGACCTGCTCCAGCCGCGGGCCTTCAGGGCTGGCGCCGCGCAGCTCCAGGCGCACGTCCCCAGGCCAGTCGGGCATCGCATCCAGTGCGCTGAACAGCAGGCGTTCGCTGTCGCTGCTGGCCCGGGCAGGCTGAAGCACGCCTTCCAGCGCGCGTACCAGGGGCAGCTCGCTGTGCACCTGCTCTAATGTCTGGCGGACCTGAATGGGCAGCTGACCCTGTTGTTGCCATGCCAGTGATTCAGTCTCGCCCAGTGGTGCCAGCAAACGCGTGGCCAAGGCAGGGGATAGCCGCGGATAGGCATCGAGCAGTTTCTGCGATGACGGGGTGATGGTCGCGCTGCCGTCGTAGAGCTGCTGGAACAGGCCCGGCGAGGCCTCGTCGGCCAACGCCTCTACCTCGGCCTGTGCCGCCATGCGTTGCAGAACATCCAGTAACAGGGGCGGCGTTGGCTGGCCTTCCAGGTGCACCCGGCGCAAGCGCGCGGCGTCGACGCCACAGAGGCGGCCGGCCTGCGTCAGCTGTTCTGGGGTGAACGCCGCATATGGCTGGCCAAGACGGCGTACCAGCTTCGCGAATGGCCACTGGCCGGGCTGTTCATGCTGACCACGCCAGGCGCCTTGGCTGTTGTGCGCCAGCGGTGGCTGCCAGGCATCGGGCACCTCGGGGTGAATGGCCCGCCATTGCTGCAAATGGCTGTCGAAGCGTTGCTCGAAGAGTTGGCCGTCCATGCGGATGAAGTACCGGCCCTCGTACAGGTACTGGCCAAGTGCATTGGGCTGCAGGTTTTCGGGCAGTGTGACGGCACTGCGGTAGGGGGTGAGGTCTTCATTCCAGAGCCGGTAGCGGCCGTCGTTGCGGCGTACTTGCTGAAGGTTTTCCATCAACGGGCTGTTGAACAGCTTGGGTACCACCTTGCCCGCTGCCACGAAGGCACCGACAAGGGCCAGGTTCAGGCCTACCGCCTCCAGGTGGCGCAGCGCCAGGTGACGATCGCCTTCATGCCAGGCCTCGTAGCCTTCGAAGGCCTCGCCGAGCAGCTGGCAGGCGGTGACGGCCAGCATCAGGGTGCCTGCACCTGGAATGAAGAACGCGGCGATATTGAGCGCATCCAGGCCAAGGCTTTCCCATTCCTCCAGGCGCCTGGCCCGTGCATTGGCATCGGCCGCCGCTGTCGGCACCGCCAGCAGGCTGGCTTCATGCTTGAGGCGGGCCAGGTGCAGGTCCTGGTAGTGGCCGAATGGCTCGGCCGTGATGGCCACGCGCGTGGGGCGCAGGTCGGCATGCGCTGCGCGCTGCCAAGGGCGGTCGTAGGCAGTGTTGCCTGTGACGTCAAGGTTTTGCCGCAGCAGGTCGAGAAAATGCGTCCGCTCGTCCTGCCTGATGTAGGGCATGAAGGCCTGGCGGGCATCGGGCTCCAGCAGCAAGGTCGCCAGTGTGTCGTGTACCGCGTCCAGGTTGTTGCATTGGCGCAGGGCCGGGTCATGGCCGGGCAAGTACAGCGCCAGCCCCGCACTGCCGGCATCGATCAGCATGACTTCTTGCAGCTCGGTGCCGAACAGCGCCAGTTGCCAGCATCTCACCGCGCCACCCTGTAGCAACTGTTCGACCTGATCGCGCGTGCTGCCGTCAAGCAGGTGCCGCAGATAGGCAAGGTCGGCCGCCAGGCGCAGGCGGTCTTGCTGCACCCTGATGGCCAAGGCTCGGGTAGCGGGTCGGGCGAAGTGCTGCTCCAGGTGGGCCTGGTAAGCGCTACCCAGGTCCAGGTCGCGGCACATTGTGGCAAAGGTGGCCGGGGCAAGTGGCAGGCGGTCAACCTGGTAGCGCTCGGATGTCAGCGCAAAGTGCGCCACCGGTACTTGCATGCCAAGTGGGGCCGAGCCTTGTACTTGGACCGCTGTTACCTGAATGCTGCGGCTTGGGGCAATGGCACTTTCGGAAGTGAAGACCTCATCGTCGGCGAAGTTCTGCAGGGCGGCCTGTAGCAGGTTGTCGCGACGATGGCGGTACAGATAACGCAGGCCAATCCAGTGCCAGTCGCGTTCGACCCGCAGCAGCTCGGTGGAGCGCAACGGCGCATGAAAGCCTAGTGCGGCAAGACTGCCCTGCAGCAATGGTTCTGCGAACTCGGCGATCTGTTTCAGCCCTTTGAGCGCGCGGGCCAAGGCCGCTTGCGAATGTATCAGGCGCGCCTGGCTGGCATGCACCGCCTGGCGCAGGTCGGGAGCTGCATTGGCAAACCAGTCCTGCGTCTGCCATGGGGCGGTCTGGGTTTGCTTCAGCGCGGCCCACTGGTCGGGGGCTGCCTGGCGGGCCCAGTATGGCAGCTGCGCCTCGAGCAAGGGTTGATGGGGGTTGTTGGCCGGCATGACGATGCTCCTTTATGAAAAGGAGGCATCAAACGCTATTCCTTTGAAGCCAAGTGGTAATGGGATAACGCGACTTGCAGATATTGAGGACCTGTTACGGCGATAGGACGTGTACTATCCAGGCGCAGGACAGCGGCGAGCGGGGTGAGGGATGATCGAGGTATCACGGTTCTGGCGCGACCCGGCGTTGCCTTTCGTCGAAGCCCGGCGGGTAGGGGACGGGCGCCAGGTGTGCTACGCCGCGCATTCCCACGAGAGCTTTTCCATCGGGGTGATAACGGGTGGGCGCAGCTCCTACCTGTACGGTGACCGGTGCATCGAGGTGGCGGCTGGTTCCACGGTGCTGATGAACCCGGGTGTGGTGCATGCTTGCAATCCCATCGACGGGGAGCCTTGGTCTTACCTGATGTTGTTCGTCGATATGCCCTGGTTGCAGGCGCTGGGGTTTACCTTGCCGGCCCAGGCCTGGAGCCGCTCGCCGGTGTTGTACCAGGGCCTTTTGCAGGCCTGTGCCGACCTGTTCGACGCCAGCGTGCCAGACCGGGAAGGGCGCCTGGCGGCGCTGTTTGGTGCCTTGCCGGGGTTGCTTGGCGGTAATGCCAGCGTCAACGACGATCGCAACCCGCGGCTGGATGCGGCGGCAGCGTTCATACGCGCCCATCGTGGCGACCCGCTGAGCCTGGACGACATCTGCGCGGCATGCGGGCTGTCGCGTTCCTACCTGATTCGCGCGTTCCGCCAACGCTTCGGGCTGACGCCACATGGCTACCTGCTCGACCAGCGCGTGCAGCTGGCCAGGGCGCAACTGCGCCAGGGCCGGGCAATTGCCGAGGTGGCGCAGGAGGCCGGGTTTGCCGACCAGGCGCACCTGCAGCGGGCCTTCAAGCGGCACCTGGCGACGACGCCGGGGCATTACCGCAATGCACTTGGCTGAGTGGCCATGTTGGCGTCACTGTACCTGTGGGAGCGCCAACTTTTAGAATTTGAGCAAGACAGTTGCTCCCCCCAGGTACTGCGCAGGTCTTGAGGCCAGCGACAGGGTCGGTGCAGCTAGCCTTGAATGACCAGATAAACCGCACTGCCCACGAGCAGCAGCGCCAAGCTCCGATTCAGCAGGCGCATGTGCCGTGGGTTGCCCAGGTACTGGCGAACCACGCTTCCGGCCCACGCCCAGCTGGCCACCGAAATGAAGCAGATCGGTCCGTAGATCCCGGCGAACAGCCACAGCAACTGCTGCTCACCGCCGGTGTAGGCACCCACCCCGGCCACCGCTGCCAGCCATGCCTTGGGGTTGAGCCATTGCATCGCCGCGCCGTGCCAGGCCGAGGGGGCCTGGGAGTGATGTGCAGCAACCAGCTGACCGTCATCGCTGGCCAGCTTCCATGCCATGTACAGCAGGAACGCCACGCCGCCCCAGTGCAACAGCAGGCCAAGCAAAGGCCAGCGCAGCAACAACTGATGCAGGCCCAGCCCGACCAGCACCAGCAACAGGCAGAAACCCAGCGTGGCGCCAGCCACATGCGCAAGGCTCGCACGCAAGCCATGGCGGGCACCGCTGCCCAGCGCGACGATGTTGACCGGGCCGGGGGAGATCGAAGCCGCCAGTGCGAAAGCGGCCATGGATAGAGACAGGCTCATGAGGATGATCCGTTTGGTTGAAGGTGGCCTCAATGCTCGGCCAGTGACAGCCTGCGGTATTGAAGGAAAGTACCCATATCGGCCTTATGCCTTTCTGTGGGAGCGGCCTTGCGTCGCGAAAGGGCCGCAGAGCGGCCCCAGCGATTTGCAGAGATGCTGCAATCCCAGGGGCTGCTGCGCAGCCCTTTCGCGACGCAAGGCCGCTCCCACAGGTGGAGGCGTGGCTTTAGAGGCGTTGTTACAGGTTTTGTAATAGTTTTGCACTATTACGAATAGCTGCTGTGCTTGTAGGATCATTTTCCCAATTTGCAATCAAGGTCTATATGAGCACCTTCGCGGAGCCCCCCAGTCCCCAGCCTTCAAGGCCTTCCTTCTTCCGTCCTCGTGACGCTGCACTCGTGAGTACCCGCTAATGGAATGGCTAGCCGACCCCACGGCCTGGCTGGGCCTGCTGACGCTTATCGTCCTCGAACTGGTGCTGGGTATTGACAACCTGGTGTTCATCGCCATTCTCGCCGACAAGCTGCCACCGCATCAGCGCGACCGCGCGCGGGTCATTGGCCTGAGCCTGGCGTTGATCATGCGCCTGGGCCTGTTGGCCAGTATCTCGTGGATGGTCACCCTGACCGCGCCGTTGTTCGAGGTGTTCGACAAGAGCTTCTCGGGCCGCGACCTGATCATGCTGTTCGGTGGCGTGTTCCTGCTGTTCAAGGCCACCATGGAGCTGCACGAACGGCTGGAAGGCCACGTGGCCCAGGCCAGCGGCGCAGTGCGCCATGCTGCGTTCTGGCCGATCGTCGCGCAGATCGTGGTGCTCGATGCGGTGTTCTCGCTGGACGCGGTAATTACCGCGGTGGGCATGGTCGAACATTTGTCGGTGATGATGATCGCGGTGATCTTCTCGATCGGTATCATGATCGTTGCCAGCAAGCCGCTGACCCGCTTCGTCAACGCCCACCCCACGGTGATCATGCTGTGCCTGGGCTTCCTGATGATGATCGGCTTCAGCCTCACCGCCGAAGGCCTGGGCTTCCATATCCCGAAAGGTTACCTGTACGCGGCCATCGGCTTCTCGATCCTGATCGAGCTGTTCAACCAGTTGGCCCGTGCCCGCCGCAAGCGCAGCCTGCAGCAGCACCGGCCGCTGCGTGAGCGCACCGCGCATGCCGTGCTGCGCCTGCTGGGTGGCCGCCGGGTCGAGGCCGACGAGGTGGGCGAGGAAATCGCCGACCTGGTCGAAGGTGGTGAGGAGCAGGTGCTGTTCGACCGCCGTGAACGCGTGATGATCAGTGGCGTGCTGAACCTGGCCGAGCGGCCGATCCGCACGGTGATGACTGCCCGCACCGAGGTCGATGTGATCGACCTGGCGCAGCCGGCCGACGCCATTGCACAGGCCCTGGCCAATTCGCCGTACTCGCGCCTGCCAGTGATTCGCGACGGGCGCGTGGACGAGCCACTGGGCTTCGTGCACAAGAAGGAGCTGCTCAAGGAGCTGCTGTCGGGCAGCCAGCCTGACCTGGAAGGCATGGCCCGGGTACCGCTGAACCTGCTGGAAAGCTTCAGCATCCTCAATGCCCTGGAGCAGATGCGAAGCCAGTCGACGCACATTGCCTTCGTGGTCAACGAATTCGGTGACTTCACCGGCCTGCTGACCATGACCGATATCCTCGAGTCGATTGCCGGCGAGTTGCCGGATGCCAGCGAGGTCGAAGGCCCGGGCATCGTCCAGGAAGGTGAAGGTTTTGTGGTCAGCGGTGCATTGAACCTGAGCCAGGTGCAGGCCCGTACCGGCTTCAGCGCCCGCGCCACCGAGGACTACCAGACCCTCGCGGGCCTGGTGATGAGCCTGCTCGACCGCTTGCCCATGGTCGGTGACCGCCTGGCCTGGAATGGCTGGACGCTGACCGTGGAGGCGGTCGAGGAGCGGCGGGTGCGCCAGGTTCGGCTTACACCGACCGGCGACGTTGACGCAGCAGGTGCTTGAAGCCCTCGATCACCAGCACCAGCACCGCGGCCCAGATCGGCAGGTAGGTCAGCCACTGATCCGGGCCGATGGTTTCGCCAAGCAGCAGCGCCACGCCTACCAGCAGCACCGGCTCGACGTAGCTGAGCAGGCCGAACAGGCTGAACGGCAGCAGGCGGCTGGCAAGCACGTAGGCGATCAAGGCCGAGGCGCTGATCGCCCCCAGGATCGGGATCAACGCATACAGCCCGGGGTGTGCCTGTAGGTCGGCAGGGGAGAGTGGGCCCTGGATCACGAAGTACAACGCCCAGGGCAACAGCAGGCACATGTCGCACCACAGGCCGCCAAGGTGGTCGGTGCGGCAGCGCTTGCGCAACACGAAATAGATCGGGTAGCCGATCGTTACCAACAGGGTTTCCCAGGCGAAACTGCCATTCTGGTACAGCTCGTGGCCCACGCCCAGCGCGGCGCAGGCCACGGCCACCTTCTGCAGGCGTGACAGGCGCTCGCCATACACCAGCCGGCCGGTCAGGACCATGGCCAGCGGCAGCAGGAAGTAACCCATCGACACTTCCAGGCTGCGCCCGTGCAGGGGCGCCCAGAGAAACAGCCACAGCTGCACGCCCATCAGCCACGATGTGCCGAGCATGCCCAGCAACAGCAGCGGCGTGCGTTTTACCCGGGTGAGCAGTTCGCCCACCCGTTTCCAGTCTTTCGAGACAAGCATGAACAGGGTCAGGCAGGGTAGCGTCAACAGGGTGCGCCAGCCAAAGATCTCTTCGCCATCGAGTGGCGTGAGCAGAGAGGTATAGAAGTACATCACGGCGAACAGACAGGACGCCATGACCGACGAAAGAATGCCTTTTGACACGAATGCCTCGAATAGGAAATTGAGCGGGTGGATCAGCCGCGCATGATCTCAGGGGGCGCGGCTTGCGGCAACCGCGACGCAGCCGGGCGTGCCGCCAGTGCTTCGAGGAACTGGGCAGCCGGCATTGGCCGGGCGAACAGGTAGCCCTGCTGGAAGTCCACCTCGTGACGGGCCAGGTAGTCGCGCTGGGCTTCTGTTTCCACGCCCTCGGCAACGATGCCCAGGCCCAGCTTGGCGGACAGCTCGATGATGGTCTCGAGGATGTGCACCGACAGCGCGTCACCACCGATCATGGCGACGAAGCTCTGGTCGATCTTCAGGTAGTCGACCTTGAACTGGCGCAGGTAGTTGAGGCTTGACTGGCCGGTGCCGAAGTCGTCCAGGGCGATCTTCACACCCATGGCGTCGAGCTTCTCGAACAGTTCCAGAGTCACCGGCGTGGCCTCGATCAGCTTGCGCTCGGTCAGCTCCAGGGTCAGCACCACCCGGCCTGGCGGGAAGTGCTGGAGAAAGGTGCGGCAGTCGTCCAGCAGGCTGAAGTCGCGACAGTGGTCGGCAGTGATGTTGATGCCGATATGGAAACCGTCCTCCAGCAGCCCGGCATAGGGTGCCAGGTTCTGGGCAGTGTGCATCATCAGCGCACGGGTCATGGCAACGATCTGCCCGCTGTGTTCGGCGTAGGGGATGAACAGGTCGGGGCGTACCAGGCCTTCGCGCGGGTGGTTCCAGCGCATCAGCACTTCGGCGCCGGCCCAGCGGTAATCGCCCTTGCGCACCACCGGCTGGAAGTACGGCAGGAACTCGTCGGCCTCCAGCGCCCGGCGCAGTTCGGCACGCGGCGAGTTGGCGCGGCGAACCTGCCAGCGGCACACCAGGGCGGCTACCGCGCCCAGTACCAGCAGCAAGGCGAACAGGGCGGGGTAGTGGCTGCGCCACAGCTGGCCCTGCCTGTCGGCGCCATAGCCGCCCTGCACGCTGAACGGGTAACGGGTCGAGCCCAGCAGTACATTTGCGCTGGCCGCGGCCGGCGGCAAGCCTTTGTGCACGATGCCATCCTTGCCCAGCCAGGCATCGCCCACGCGGATGTGCAGATCTTCATCGGGGCCGATCAGGCGCAGCGCCGTCAGCAGGTGGTCGCCATCCACCGTACTGATTGCGCCGCGGTCGCCGTCGCTGGCTCGATACACCAGCAGCGGGTGGCCGGGGGTGACCGAGTTGCCGTCCATCAGCCACAGCTTGCCGTCAATATAGTCGCCGGGGTTGACCGGCTCGTCGAACGCGCCGAACAGCGAGGTGCAATAAAGGGCGTTGTGCCGGAACAGGTTGGTCGAGCGGACGAAGGCGTTGCGCGTGACCTGGGCGCGCAGCATGAGCTGGGCCTCGTCGCACGGGCTGTCGGCAAGCGGCAGCAGGGCATTGGCAGCGCTGGACAGGTTGTCGAGAATGCGCTCGACATGCTCCACCACTTGGCGCGCGGTGGCCTGGCTGCTGGCCTGCATTTCGCGCTCGATCTGCCAGTTCATCACGGCCAGGCCGCACGCCACCGGCAGCACGCCGACGACCCAAGGCAACAGGGTGCGCCAGCTGAGGCGAGCGCGGCGTTTTACGGAAAGGGGCATGCTGACCTGATCTGTAGGAGGATTACGAGAGGATAGCCGCTTGTCGGAACCCGTGAGCAACTAAAGCGCGACAAACCATTTTACGCAATGTAGAATCGATTTACGAATACAACAATAAGGTCCTTCGATACCGGAGGATCAAGCCCGCCGAGAATGGGTCCATATGACATACCATGGGTTCAAGCTGTTAATAGGTGATTTCCTCGCCCGCAGCGTGCGGGGTATCCCTTGCTCACCACCGTTTCCGTGCCACATCCCGCGCAATCAATAATTTTTCGCTGCAGATGAGGACACGAACATGGCTGATATATTCGACAATCCAATGGGCCTGATGGGCTTCGAGTTCATCGAACTGGCTTCGCCTACCCCTGGCGTACTCGAGCCGGTATTCCAGATGCTGGGCTTCACCAAGGTGGCAACCCACCGTTCCAAGGATGTGCACCTGTATCGGCAGGGTGGCATCAACCTGATCCTGAACAACGAACCCAAGAGCATCGCCTCGTACTTCGCCGCCGAACACGGCCCGTCGGTATGCGGCATGGCGTTCCGTGTGCGAAACGCCCATGAGGCCTATGCCCGCGCCCTGGAACTGGGCGCCCAGCCGGTGGAAATCGAGACCGGCCCGATGGAGCTGCGCCTGCCGGCGATCAAGGGCATCGGCGGTGCGCCGCTGTACCTGATCGACCGTTTCGAGGAAGGCAGCTCGATCTACGATATCGACTTCAAGTTCATCGAAGGTGTGGACCGCAACCCGGTGGGTGCCGGCCTGAAAATTATCGACCACCTCACCCACAACGTCTATCGCGGGCGCATGTCGTACTGGGCCGGCTTCTACGAGAAACTGTTCAACTTCCGTGAAATCCGCTATTTCGATATCAAAGGTGAGTACACCGGGCTGACTTCGCGTGCCATGACCGCACCGGATGGCATGATCCGCATTCCGCTGAACGAAGAATCGTCCAAGGGCTCCGGGCAGATCGAAGAGTTCCTGATGCAGTTCAACGGTGAAGGCATCCAGCATGTCGCCTTCCTGACCGATGACCTGCTCAAGACCTGGGACGCCCTCAAGGGCTTCGGCATGCGCTTCATGACTGCACCGCCGCAAACCTACTACGAGATGCTCGAAGAGCGCCTGCCGGGTCACGGCGAGCCGGTAGACCAGTTGCAGGCACGTGGCATCCTCCTCGATGGCGCCTCCCAGTCTGACGACAAGCGCCTGCTGCTGCAGATCTTCTCCGAGACCCTGCTCGGCCCGGTGTTCTTCGAGTTCATCCAGCGCAAGGGTGATGACGGCTTTGGCGAGGGCAACTTCAAGGCCTTGTTCGAGTCCATCGAGCGCGACCAGGTACGCCGTGGTGTGCTGAGCACCGACTGAACCAAGGGTACCGCCGTCACGCTCGATGGCGGCGGTATCAACCCTTCTTCTTGCGCGAACTGGTCAGGCCCAGGTACATGATGAACATGCTGGCCACCCCGACCAGTACCAGCGAAGGCAGTACCTGATGCAGGGAGACGCGAAACTCCTGGGCGGCGTACCCTTTGGGGTAGCCACCGATCACCACGTAGCCATATTTCTCGGATACCGTCTGCTCGGTGAATTCGACCTGGGAGGGGCGTTGTGCATCGCGGCTGTCTCCCTCGCTCCAGATATACAGGTCGTTGAATTCCAGCAGCAATGTCAGGCCGTCCTGGAAGGCACGCAGTTCGTCACGCAACTGCCGACCGTACGCTGTTGCGATTATTCCGGGGTCGCTGTCTGGTTTCTGGATCTTTATGATCGCCGCGTTAGGCGATGATGGTGCGTCGAATGCCAGTTGCGTTTGCCGTCCGGACAGGGAAAAAGCCGAGATATGCGCCAAAGGGTCCATGTCCGTCGCACAATACGCTTGTTGGCCGCGGGTGAGTATCAATGAGCGAAGATGCGGGTTGTTGGCAACTCTCTGCTCCAGGATGGCGAGCACTTCCTCACATGGCTTGCCTGCCAATGGCAGGATCGAGTCCAGATCGGCTTCCATGCGGCCCAGTGCCTGATCGATGCTGAAAACAGCCTCTTGAACGGAAACCTTGGCATTTTCCTCAAGTTTTTTGTCCAGCTGATAGTCCATTACCAGTAACCCGGATAGCACCGGTATTGCGCCGATGGACAATATCAACAGTAATTTTCGCCAGTTGATGCCGACACTCGGTATTGCTGCCATAGGACCGCCGCTCCGTTGAACCTTGCTGTTCGGGTTGAACAGGTCAGCGCTGATCCTATGTACTTGATGAAGCTTCGGCTGTAGGCCAAAAGTGTTGCGGTTTTACAGAAAAGCAGAACCTGGTTGTCAGCCTCGCTTCAATCTATCGAGCACTTTTTCCGCCAGCAGGGCCGTGGAAGCCGGGTTCTGCCCGGTGATCAGCCGATCATCGGCCACCACGAACGGCTGCCAGGGGTCATCATGCTTGCTGTAGGTACCGCCGCGGGCGCGCAGCTCGTTTTCGGTCAGGAAGGGGACCACCTTGTCCAGCTCGGCCAATTTCTCCTCGGTATTGGAGAAGCCGGTCACCTGACGGCCCTTGAGCAACAGGCTGTTGTCGCTGAGCTTGATGTTCAGCAGGCCGACAACGCCATGGCAGACCGCTGCGACTATGCCCTTGTGCTCGTAGACCCGACGGGCCAGCTCTTGCAGCGGCTGGTTGTCGGGAAAGTCATACATTACGCCGTGCCCACCGGTGTAGTAGATGACGCTGTACTCCTCGGCCTTCACCTGGCCAGGGCTCGAGGTGTTGCCCAGACGGGCCATGAAGCGCTTGTCGTCATACCACTGCCAATCCAGGTCGGGGGCCATCTGCAGGCTATGCGGGTCGACAGGCACGTAGCCGCCCAGCGGGCTGACGTAATCGACCGAGTAACCGGCTTTTTCGACTTGTTCGACAAAATGCGCAGCTTCCCCCAGCCATAACCCGGTCGCCCGCTTGAGGGCCGGATACTTGGCTGTATTGGTCAGCACCACCAGCATCTTCTTGCTCATGACCATGCTCCCGTCGGCAACCTGAATGGGCCGTTGCTCCGTGGCCCGAGGGAAAACCTAATGAGCATAGCTCTCAGGTGCCAGTACGCCATATTGCGCGGCGTGTGTTGTGCTAACGTGAATCACATCCACGGGGCGCCCGTACTTTCCCTGAACCATGCTGGAGTCACGATAGTGGTCGCAAATGGTACGCCGCCCGAGCCTGCGTCGAAGGTCATCCTGCAGCCGCCTGTGCCGGCACCCGTCGACCTCATGGGCGAACGGATCGTTCGGTTCGATTGGGGCAGCACATCGCTCGGGCCGCTGCCGCGCTGGTCGGCCTCGCTGCGCATTGCCGTCGACGTGATGCACTTGTCGCCGTTACCGTGCGCCGTGGTCTGGGGGCCAGACCTGTGCGTGGTCCACAATGAAGGCTACCGGGCATTGCGGCCGGTTGCCCCGGACGCATTGGGCATGGCCTTCGATGCGCTGTGGAGCGATGTATGGCCGGCGATGGGCCCCTGGGTTTTCAAGGCACTCGATGGGCACTCCAGCTTTGTCGAGGACCCACCACTGCGTATTGTCAGCGGCGAGGGCGGGGAGCCGTTGTGGTGTGCGTTCGGCTTCACACCGTTGCACGATGAGTTGGGCAACGTGGCAGGGTTTCTGCACGCGGTGATCGAGACCACGGCCAGCGTCGAGGCGCACCGCCGCTGGCGGGAGCAGGCGCAAGGCTTCGAGCGGCAGGTCGAGCGACACCAGCTAGAGCGCGAGCAGTTCTGGCAGTTGTCGCGTGATGCGATGATCACGGTTACACCCGAGCTTAAGGTGCATGCCGCCAACCCCGCCTTGTACCGTACTCTGGGCTGGGCCGAGGAGCAGATACGGGGCATACCGGTGCTGGACTTGGTACATCCGGCGGATCGCGCCGAGGTTCAGGTGGCGATTTCCGGGTGCCTGCAATACCGCAATGCCGAGCAGATAGAGACGCGCCTGCGCCACCTCGATGGCCATTACCATTGTTTTCGCTGGAGTGCACGGTTCGATGGCAGCCTGCTGACTGCCGTAGGCCGGGACATTACCGAGGAACGTGAGGAGGCCGCTCGTCAATCCGAAGCCCTGATGCGCAACAACGAACGCCTGGAGTTGGTCGGCCAGTTGGCCGGGGGCATGGGACATGAGCTGAACAACTTGTTGTCCGGCATCGGCGGCAGCCTCGAGTTGCTGCAACTGCGCCTGCAGGAAGGCCGGCTGGAGCGGGTAGAGGCCTATGTCGAGGTGGCGCATGATTCGGTGCAGCGTGCCATGGAGCTGACCCATCGCTTGCTGGCGTTTTCACGTCATCAACCTTTGGCGCCCAGGCCGTTGGACTTCAACCGGCAATTGCGCCTGAGCGAACCACTGCTGCGGAGCACGCTGGGCGCGGAGATGCGTTTGCACTGGCAGCTGGATGTCACGCCGTGGGCGGTGAACCTTGATGTTTGCCAGCTTGAAAATGCCTTGATCAATCTTTGCGCCAATGCCCGCGAAGCGTGCCTGGAACGCGGTAATGTCACGCTGCGCAGCTTCAACCAGCGGCTGACGACGTGGTTCCCGGATGAGGGTGGCCTGCCGCCAGGCGACTACGTTGCCTTGCATGTGGAGGATGATGGCCATGGCATGTCGCCGGTGGACATTGCCAGGGCCTTCGAACCGTTCTTCACCACCAAGCCGATCGGGCATGGCTCAGGCCTTGGCTTGTCGATGGTGTATGGTTTTGTCGGCCAGTCGGGGGGCTACGCCTGGATCGAGTCGGCGCCGAACCAGGGCACCAAGGTCTGCATGCTTTTTCCAAGGTGCCTTGATTCGGTACCTGAGGCGCCCGCGGTGGTGCAGCGCTCGCAGCGCATGGCCGGCGGGCAGCGCCTGTTGCTGGTGGATGACGAACTCGGTTTGCGTGCGGTAATGCGCGAATACCTGACCGAGCGTGGTTTCGAAGTCATTGATGTGGGCGACGCCAATAGTGCACTGGAGCGCTTTCACCATGACGGCCGGTACGACCTGGTGGTTACCGATGTCGGCTTGCCGGGTGGTTTCAGTGGCCATCAGATGGCCAAGGCCATGCGCATGCAGTCGCCGCTGCAGAAGATCCTGTTCATCACCGGTTACGCGGGCCAGCCGATCGATGCGCAGCTGCTCGAACAGCCGGGCACGGCATTGATGAACAAGCCGTTCCCGCTGGCGGACCTTTTTGATGAGGCGCTACGTTTGCTCGAGGCGTGATGTGGTTCAGTGCTTGCCCAGTATCTGGGTCACCTGGGCCTGCAGCTGCTTCAGCTCGAAGGGCTTGCAGATCAAATGCATCCCCGCCTCCAGGAAACCCTCGCGGGCCATGGCCGTTTCCGCATAGCCGGTGATGAACAAGACCGGCAGGCGTGGGCGCAGGCTGCGTGCGATTTCGGCCAACTGGCGGCCATTCATGCCGGGCAAACCGACATCGCTGACCAACAGATCCACCGGTTGGGTCGAGCGCAGTACCTTCAGGCCCTCATTGGCATCGGCGGCACTGTGGCAGGCGAAGCCATCCTCGCGCAGAGCCTGGCACAGCAATTGGCGTACATGCGGGTCGTCCTCGACAACCAGCACGTGATGGCCCTGATAACCTCGCACGGGCTGTACGGGTTTGACCGGTGCCTGGCCCTGGTCGACATGGCGCGGAAGGTACAAGTCCACCCGGGTCCCTTGGCCGATCTGGCTGTGCAGGGTGACATGGCCACGGGATTGCTTGCTGAAGCCGTACACCATCGACAGGCCCAGGCCAATGCCCTGGCCGATCGCCTTGGTGCTGAAGAACGGCTCGAAGGCATGCTCCAGCGTGCTTTGCGCCATGCCCTGGCCGTCATCGATGATGCGCAGGCGTATATAGTCGCCGGCGCACAGGGCACCGCCGGGGAATTGCCCAGCGCCGATGTGCTGGTTACTTGCCTCGATGCGCAATTGGCCACCATTGGGCATGGCTTCGCAGGCATTGAGCAGCAGGTTTTCGAGGGCTTCGTGCAACTGCTGGTCATCGGCTTCTACGGACCACAGGCCCTTGTCGATTTGCACCTGCAGGGTCACGGCCGCGGTAAGGCAAGCCATCAGGCGCTTTGTCTGGAGCAGATCGTGCAGGTCTATCTGCTGGCTGTGCAGCGATTGCCGAGAAGAGAAGGCCAGCAGGCGGTGGGTCAGACGGGCTGCGCGGGACACCGCCTCGCGGCCCATGCGCAGCACGTTCTCCAGGCCATCGCTACGGCCCTGGCGCAAGCGCCGGTCGATCAGCTCGAAGCTGCCGCCAATGCTGGTGAGCAGGTTGTTGAAGTCATGGGCGACCCCACCGGCCAGTTGGCCGATGGCCTCCATCTTGCGCGTCTGGTGGCGGGCAAACTCGCTGCGCTGCTGCGCTTCGCCGGGAGGTGCGGCCTGGGCGTCAAGCCGTTGCTGCAGGGTCTGCAACTGGTCGCGCGCCAGATACTGGCGGCGCCGGTTGCGCAGGGCGGACTGGGTCACGTGCAGCAGCTGGGTGTTTTCGAACGGTGCGGCCAGCAGGACCAGATTGCCCACCGGGTGGTTGGTCGAGCCCTTGGCTGCTGGGTCCCCTTGACCGAGCAGTACGACGGGCAGGTCCGACCAGCACGGTTGCTGGTCGATGAATGCCTGCAGCAATGCGCTTGGGCCCTGCTCGAATACCTGCTCGGCAATGATCGCCAGGCCCGCGCCTTCGGCCAGGCGGGCTTGCAGGTTGGCCAGGTCGACCGCGCACAGGCTGTCTATGCCCGCGCAAGCGAGCAGGCGCGCAATATCCGCGGCTATCGGCGGGGGCGCCAGGATCAATGCACGTTCGTCCAGCGCCAACGAACTGGCCAAAACGACTCTCCTGTAGGGTAGCCCGATATCCACTGGACCTCGGGCATAGCCCCAGGGTTCAACAATTTTCGGATATTGCCTACAGGCCCTGTTGCAGGACGGGGTCGTCCGGGTTCTGCCGCTCCAGCTCGGCCAGCAGCACCTGTACGTTCTGCAACTGGCCGGTTTCCTTCCAGTACTGGATCAGCAGCACCCGTGCGCGGCGATTGGCCGGCTGACGGCTGAGCACGGTTTCCAGTTGCTTTTGCGCGGCGTCGATTTGTTCCAGCTCATGCAGGGTTACCGCCAGTGTATAGCGGTAGTCGGCGTTGTCCGGGTCCAGTTCGACGGCGCGGGACAATGCCAGCAGTGCATACTCGCGCTGTTCGTGGCGGTTCAGCCAGAGCCCCAGTTCGTGCTGCAGAAAAGCCGAGTCGGGGCTCAGCGCCAGGGCTTTGCCTAGTACCTGACGCGAGGCATCGTGGTGGCCCTGGCGTTCCAGCAGGCGTACCTGGGTCGCCAGTGCGTCGAGGTTGCCTGGTGCTACCGTCAGGGCACGTTGCAGGGCAGTGGCGGCCAGGGTGTAGTCGTTTTCGTGCAGGTACAGGCGCGCCAGGTGGACTTGCGCGTCGGCGTCTTCGGGCTGTTGCTCCAGGGCCTGCTGGTATTGCTCCAGGGCGACCTGTAGCGGGCCGAAATACAGGCCGATGTCATCCGGATCGAGGCCGAGCAGGGCATCTACTGCGGCGAAGCGCACGCTTTGTTCGTCGTCGTCCAGCAGTGGGCCGAGCACCAGGCTGCGCTGCGCCGCTGGCAGCAGGCGGCGGATACCGGCAATGGCTGCGCGGCGCACCAGCGGGTCGGCATGCTCGAGGTCCTGGCGGGCGAGTTTCAATGCCTGGGGCGAAGGGTAGTTGGGCAGTTCGGCATACAAGGCCGCACGGCGGATGGGTGGCAGGTCGGTGCGCTGCAGTTGCTGGTACAGCACCCGTGCAGCGCCGGGTTGGCCCTCATGGGCCTGGCGCAGGGCCTTGGCGTAGCTGTGGGCCGGGAGGGTTGGCGGGGCTGGTGGGGTGTCCCGCCACAGGTAGCCGAACAGGGCCGATACCAAGATCAACAGCAGCAGGGCGATCAGGTAGCGGTTGCGTCTGGGCATCGGACGATCCGTGGCGGCGGGAAGGGCAGAGCTTGGGCTAGCTGGGGGGTAAATGCAACCGAGTGAGGGCTGACAGGTGCCTGGCTCGGATTTTTTGGGGGGGGCACAAATCGAGCGCCGCCCGCGCGGCGCTTCGCGGGACAAGCCCGCTCCCACATCTGTTTCGGGCCAGTCACTCCTGCAAGGTCACCTCTGTCCGCCTTGTTTGTTCTATTACATATCGAAGATTGGTTTGCTGCTTTTCATCCATCTCCAGTCATGCACCAAAGCTGCAACCCACCATGCACAGGAGTAATTGGCCCGAAACAGATGTGGGAGCGGGCTTGTCCCGCGAAGCGCCGCGCGGGCGGCGCTCGATCTCACAGGCGCTGAAGATTCAGAGGCATGCACCCTGCACACACCCTCAACAGCATAAAAAAGCCCCGCAAACCAAGGCCTGCGGGGCAAACGGTTGGGGGAGGAGCCAACCAAAGGAGTCGTTGAAACGGGTGTATCAGCGCGCGCTGGCTACAGTCTCCGGTTGCCAGCCGCCGCCCAGGGCCTTGTAGATGGAGACGATGCCGCGGTACAGCTCGACCTCACCCTGGGCCTGGGCATCTTCAGCGCTCAGCCGCTCACGTTCGGCATCGAGCAGCACCAGGTAGTCCACCGTACCCTCGCGATAACGAATCGAGGCCAGTTCCGCCGCCTTGCGGCTGGCGTCGCTCTGGCGCATCAGCGACAACAGCCGCTGCTGGGTCTTGTCGTAGTCGCTGAAGGCGTTGGCCGATTCTTCCAGGGCCAGCAACACCTGCTGTTCATAGTTGGCCAGCGCCCCTTCGGCATCGGCCTTGGCACCGCGCAGGCGGGCGCGCACGCTGCCCAGGTCGAAGGCAGCCCAGGTGATGCTCGGGCCCAGCGCCCAGGCATTGGCTGCCGAGGAGCCTATTTGCGAGCCACGGGCGGCAGTAAAGCCGAGGAAGCCGCTGAGGCTGACACGCGGGAACAGGTCGGCCGTCGCTACGCCAACGTTGGCGGTGGCAGCCGCCAGCTGGCGTTCGGCGCTGCGGATGTCCGGGCGGCGGCGCAGCAGTTCTCCCGGGTCTCCCACCGGTAGCGCCTTGGCAATGGCCGGCAGGGCCTTGGGCGACAGGTCGACGCTGAGCGCCTCGGGGCGCTGCCCGAGCAGGGTGGCGATGCGATGCCGGGCCCGCGCCTGTTCCGCCTGCAGTTGCGGCACGGTGGCTTCGACCCCGGCCAGGCGCGCGTCGGCCCGCACCACGTCAAGGTCGTTGCCCACGCCGGCATCGCGCAGGGTTTCGGTGATGGCCCGCGATTCCTGCTGGGTCTTGAGGTTGGCCAGGGCGATCTTCTCGCGCAATTGCGCGCCGCGCAGCTGGCCGTAGGCATCGACCAGCTCGGCGATCAGGCTGACCTGCAACTGCTGCAGGTCGGCCGCGGCTACCGCTTCCTGGGCTTCGCTGGCCTCGATCTGGCGCTGGATGCGGCCGAACAGGTCAAGCTCCCAGGCCATGTCCAGGCCCAGGTCGTAGCGCTCGCTGTTCACCCGTTGCGTGGTCTGGCCGGGGACCTGGCCCTTGCCGATGTCGCTGCTGGCGCGGCTGGTGACCACCGGGAACTGATCGTTTTCTGCGTCTTCGCGGATCGAACGGGCCGACTTCAGGCGGGCAAAGGCCACGCGCAGGTCACGGTTGCCGTCCAGCGAAGCCTGCACCAGCTGGTTCAGCACCGGGTCGTCGAACTGCTTCCACCACAGGCCTTCGAAACGGCTACGGTCGTAAGCCTTGGCCTGTACATCGCTGGCCAGTTGCGCGGGCTCGGTGGCCGGCGCCTGGTAGTCCGGGCCTACCGCGCAGGCCGCCAGGGCCAGCGCCAGCAGGCTCGGGGTCAAGGGTTTGAGCAGGTTCATGCATGGCTCTCCAGCGAGTGGGCGCGTTCGGCCTTGCGGGCTTGGCGACGCTCGACGAAACGGCGAATCAGGAAGAAGAACACCGGGGTCAGGAACAGGCCGAACACGGTCACACCGATCATTCCCGAGAACACCGCCACACCCATGGCATGGCGCATTTCAGAACCTGCACCGGAGCTGAACACCAGTGGTACCACACCCATGATGAAGGCGATCGAGGTCATCAGGATCGGCCGCAGACGCAGGCGGCAGGCTTCCAGTACCGCTGCCAGCGGGTCGAGACCCTTGGCTTGTTCGTCCTTGGCGAATTCGACGATCAGGATCGCGTTCTTGCACGCCAGGCCCACCAGTACGATAAGGCCGATCTGGGTGAAGATGTTGTTGTCACCCCCCGACACGATCACCCCAGTGATGGCCGACAGCAGGGTCATCGGCACGATCAGGATTACCGCCAGCGGCAGGCTCCAGCTTTCGTACTGGGCCGCAAGCACGAGGAAGGCCAGCAGCACGCACAGCGGGAAGACGAACAGTGCAGTGTTACCCGAGAGGATCTGCTGATAGGTCAGGTCGGTCCACTCGAAGGTCATGCCGTTGGGCAGTTCCTCTTTCAGCAGCTTCTCGATCGCTGCCTCGGCCTGGCCGGAGCTGTAGCCTGGGGCAGCGGCGCCGTTGATTTCGGCGGTGATGAAGCCGTTGTAGTGCATCACACGGTCAGGCCCGGAGGTGTCGCTGACCTTGAGGAAGGTCGCCAGCGGGATCATCTCGCCGAGGTTGTTGCGCACCTTCAGCTGGCCGATCTGCTCGGCATCGAGGCGGAACTGCTGTTCAGCCTGGACATTGACCTGGTAGGTACGGCCAAAGCGGTTGAAGTCGTTGGTGTACAGAGAGCCCAGGTAGACCTGTAGGGTGTCGAAGATGTCGGTGATCGCCACGCCGTGGGTCTTGGCCTTTTCCCGGTCGATGGCGGCATCCACCTGCGGCACGTTGACCTGGTAGCTGGTGAACAGGCCCGCCAGTTCCGGCACGTTGTGGCTCTTGGCGATGATGTTCTGGGTTTCCTTGTACAACGCCTCGTAGCCCAGGTTGCCACGGTCTTCGATCTGCAGGCGGAAGCCGCCGATGGTGCCCAGGCCTTGTACCGGCGGTGGCGGGAAGATCGCGATGTAGGCGTCCTGGATATCGGCGAACTGGGCATTGAGCGCAGCAGCGATGGCTGCAGCCGACTGGCTTGGGTCCTTGCGCTCGTCGAAAGGCTTGAGCGGGGTGAACACGATGCCGCTGTTGGGGCTGTTGGTGAAACCGTTGATCGACAGGCCAGGGAAGGCCACCGAGTCGGCCACGCCAGGCTGCTTCAGGGCAATTTCGCTCATGCGCTTGATGACTGCCTCGGTACGGTCGAGGCTGGCGGCGTCAGGCAGCTGCGCGAAGGCTACCAGGTACTGCTTGTCCTGGGCCGGCACGAAACCGGTCGGGGTGGACGAGAAGCCCAGGTAGGTCAGGCCCATCAGGCCGGCATACACGAACAGCGCGATACCGCTGGAGCGGATGACCCGGCGCACACCGCCGACATAGCCGTGGCTGGCGCGGTCGAAGAAGCGGTTGAACGGTGCGAACAGCCAGCTGCCCAGCAGTTTTTCCAGGAACCGCGAGAAACGGTCCTTGGGCGCGTGGTGGTCCTTCAGCAGCACGGCAGCCAGGGCCGGCGACAGGGTCAGCGAGTTGAACGCCGAGATCACCGTGGAAATGGCGATGGTCAGGGCGAACTGCTTATAGAACTGCCCGGTCAGGCCGGAAATGAACGCAGCAGGTACGAACACGGCGCACAGCACCAGCGCGGTGGCGATGATCGGCCCGGTGACTTCGCCCATGGCCTTTTGCGTGGCTTCCAGCGGTTTCAGGCCAAGCCCGATATTACGTTCGACGTTCTCCACCACAACGATGGCGTCGTCCACCACGATACCGATGGCCAGGACCAGGCCGAACAGGGACAGCGCGTTGAGCGAGAAGCCGAACAGGTGCATTACCGCAAAGGTACCGATCAGCGATACCGGCACGGCCATCAGCGGGATGATCGAGGCACGCCAGGTCTGCAGGAACAGGATGACGACCAGCACGACCAGCACCAGCGCTTCGAACAGGGTGTGTACCACGGCTTCGATGGAGCCACGGACGAACACGGTCGGGTCATAGACGATGCTGTAGTCCATGCCCTCGGGGAAGTCCTTCTTCAGCTCGGCCATCTTCGCCCGCACTTCGTCGGAGATCTCGATGGCGTTGGAGCCTGGGCGCTGGAAGATCGGGATGGCCACCGCCGGCTGGTTGTTCAGCAGCGAACGCAGGGCATACTGGCTGGAGCCCAGTTCGACCCGGGCGATGTCCTTCAGGCGAGTGATTTCGCCATCGGCACCGGCGCGGATGATGATGTTCTCGAACTCTTCCTCATTGACCAGGCGGCCCTGGGTGTTGATCGACAGCTGGAAGCTGGTCGAACCCGGGGCGGGTGGGGCGCCCAGCTGGCCGGCGGCCACCTGGCGGTTCTGTTCGCGGATCGCAGCCACCACATCACTGGCGGTGAGGTTGCGCGAAGCGGTCTTGTTCGGGTCCAGCCACACGCGCAGCGAGTAGTCGCCCATGCCGAACAGCTGCACATCGCCCACGCCGCCCAGGCGCGCCAGCTCGTCCTTGATGTTGAGGATGGCGTAGTTGGACAGGTAGAGCATGTCGTAGCGGTTGTCCGGCGAGGTCAGGTGCACGACCATGGTCAGGTCGGGCGAGGCCTTGTCGACGGTGATACCGATGCGGGTCACTTCCTCTGGCAGCTTGGGCTGGGTACGGGTGACGCGGTTCTGCACCTGCACCTGGGCGTTGTCCAGGTCGGTGCCCAGGGCGAAGGTGATGGTCAGCGTCAGCTTGCCGTCAGCGGTGGACTGGGAGGACATGTACAGCATGTTCTCCACGCCGGTAATCGCCTGCTCCAGTGGCGCGGCGACGGTTTCGCCGATGACCTTGGGGTTGGCGCCGGGGAAGTTGGCGCGCACCACCACGGTGGGCGGCACCACTTCGGGGTATTCGCTGATCGGCAGCTGGAACAGCGAGATCGAACCCGCGATCAGCAGCACCAGCGACAGCACCGCGGCGAAGATTGGCCGGGTAATGAAGAATTTCGAGAAGTTCATCGGTGTGGTCCCTTAACCGCGTGGCGCCTGGGCGCTGGCGACTTTCACGTTGTTGCCCGCCACCTTTGGCGCCGGGTTGCTGGCCTCCAGGGCCTGGCGCTGCTGGGCGAGGGCGGCGAGGGTCTGCTCGCTGGCCATCGGTGTCTCTTGCGGGGTGACCGGTGAGCCAGGGCGCACGCGCTGCAGGCCCTTGACCACGATGCGGTCGTCCTTGCCCAGGCCGCTGCGCACGATGCGCAGGCCTTCCAGCTTCGGCCCCAGCTCGACAGCGCGGTAGGCGGCCTTGTTGTCCTTGTCCATGACCAGCACGAACTTCTTGCCAAGGTCGGTGCCCACGGCTTCGTCGTTGATCAGCACGGCCTGGTACTGGGCGCTGCCCACCAGCTTCAGGCGTGCATACAGGCCCGGGGTGAACTGGCCGTCGCTGTTGTCGAACACCGCACGGCCACGGATGGTGCCGGTGCGCGGGTTGACCTGGTTGTCGACGAAGTTCATCTGGCCCAGGTGCGGGTTGCCGGTTTCGTTGGTCAGGCCCAGGTATACCGGGGTGCTTTGGCCACGCTGGCCTTCGCGGGCCAGCTGGGTGTACTTGAGGTACACGCGCTCGTCGGCGTCGAAATAGGCGTACACCTTGTCGGTGGAGACCACGCTGGTCAGCGGCGTGACATCGGCGGTGACGATGTTGCCGGCGGTGAACTGGGCGCGGCTGACGCGGCCGCTGATGGGCGCGGTGACACGGGTGAAGCTGAGGTTCAGGCGTGCCAGGTCGAGCTGCGCCTGGATCGCGTCGACCCCGGCGCGGGCTTCGGCGGCGGCGCTGCTACGCGATTCGGCCAGCTCTGCGGAAATGGCATTGCTGTCACGCAGGCGTTCGCCACGGCGGGCTTCGTTGGCGCTGCGGATGGCGGTGGCCTTGGCTTGCTGTAGCTGGGCTTCGAGGCGGCGGACCTCTGCCTGGAACGGGCGAGGGTCGATCTGGAACAGCAGATCGCCTTTCTTGACCTGGGCGCCTTCAGTGAAGGCCACCAGGTCGATCTGGCCGGAGACCCGTGGGCGTACCTCGACGGTTTCCGGGGCTTCGAGGCGGCCGGTGAACTCGTCCCATTCGTTGATCGGTTGCTCGATCACCTTGGCCACACTGACCTTCGGCGCGGCGGGAGCCTGCACCGCGTCGGGGGTTCGACCGCAAGCGCTGATCACCACCACTGCCAGGGCAGCGAGGGGGAAGCGCAAGGGTTTGAGTGATTGTTCCATGGAGAACTCCGCCAATGTATTAGTAGTGGGCGGAGTGTGAGTGTCTTGCGCGTGATGCACGAATCGAACGGGCCGAAGGTTATTATCACGATGAATGATATGTGTGAATCAGTCATCGATCTTGGGCATGTTCGCCGGCGATCCGCTTACCCTGTGGGAGCGGCTTCAGCCGCGAAGAATCCAGCGCGGTGCATGGCCCCGGCTGCGCCGGGGTTCGCGGCTGAAGCCGCTCCCACAGGGTCGCTGCTGATTCAACAAGTCGCATGCAGTTCCGTGACAGCGGCGCGCCTGGTCCCGCAGTGGCTACTCAGTGAATGCTCGAGGCCAGTTCGAAGATCGGCATGTACATCAGGATCACGATCAGGCCGATCAGCAGGCCGATGAAGGTCATCAGCAGTGGTTCGAACAGCTTGACGAACCATTCCACCCAGCGGCCGATTTCCTGGTCATGGAAGTCGGCGCAGCGCTCCAGCATCTCGCCCAGGTTGCCGGACTGCTCGCCAGCCCGCAGCAGGCGCAACGATACCGGCGTGACCAGTTGCCCCGCTTCCAGGGCGTCGGACAGCGGCAGCCCTTCGCCGACCCGCTGGCTGGCGTGCTCCAGGCCTTGGGCCGCCGCGCTGCCGAGCAGGCCGCGGGCCATGCCCATGGCAGTGAGGATGGGGATGCCGCCTTGCAGCAGGATGCCCAGCGAGCGGTAGAAGCGCGCCAGTTCATACATCATCAGGCGTTGGTGCAATGCAGGCAGGCGCCGCAGCTGGCACGCTGCCCAGCGCCGCACCCGTGGCTGGCGACGCAGCAGCCACAGCGTCGCGACCACGCCGACGGTGCCCAGCGCCAGCGGCAATTGCTGGGCATGCAGGAACAGGCCGATCTGCATCAGTAGCCGAGACAGCCAGGGCAGCTCGGTGCCCATGCCCTCGAATACCTGGCTGAAACGCGGCACCACGTAGCCAAGCAGGAACAGCACCACGCCACCGCCCACCAACAACAGCAGCAACGGGTACACCGAGGCGCCCACCAGCTTCTGCCGTACCAGGTCCAGGCGCTGGCGGTAGCTGATGTAGCGGGCAAGGGCGTCGCCCAGCGCGCCGGTTCGCTCGCTGGATTGCACCAGCGCCACGTACAGTGGCGGGAACACCCGTGGCTGCTGGCCCAGGGCCTGGGACAGCGAGCGGCCTTCGTACAGTTGGCGGACCAGTTCGCCGAGCACTTTGCGCGTTGCGGCAGCGGGGGCCTTTTCGGCCAGGCTTTCCAGTGCGTCGATCAGCGGCAGGCCAGCGTTGAGCAGGGTCGAAAGTTCCTGGCTGAACAGCACCAGGTCGAAGCTTGCTTCACGGCGCCAGGCCATGCCGCGCAAGGCGCCGCCGTGGCCACGCAGGGTGAGCACGCGCAGGCCCTGGTCCTCGGCCTGGCGGCGAGCCTGGTCGGCGTCCTCGGCGTCGATCTGCAACTGCACCACACCCTGCCTGCCCAGGGCCTTGAGGCTGTAGCGCATGGCCGTTCTCCCTACTGCCAACTGGTGATTTCGGCGTTTTCCCCGTCGCCACCGGGCTGGCCATCCTTGCCCATCGACAGCAGGTCGTACTCGCCGCCGTTTTCGCCAGGTTGCCGGTAAATGTACGCGCGGCCCCACGGGTCCTGCGGCACGGCCTTCTGCAGGTACGGGCCAGTCCAGCGCGCTTCGCCACTGGGGGCGACCACCAGGGCCTGCAGGCCTTGCTCGCTGCTGGGGTAGTGGCCGACTTCCAGGCGGTACAGGTCCAGCGCCTTGCTCAGGCCCTCTATCTGCGCCCGCGCTACCTTGGCCTCGGAGCGGCCGAGCTGGCTGAAGTACTTGGGCGCGACGATACCGGCCAACAGGCCGAGCACCACCAGGACTACCAGGAGTTCGAGCAGGGTGAAGCCACGTTGGGGGTTGGTTCTGCGCTGCATGGTGAAGCCCTCCGCTGCATGGGGACAAGCTTTTCGCAAGCCCCATGCAACAGCCGTGCACGCCTGCCCTCGCGCCTTGCATCATGCGGCACGCAAAGCGGCACAGTGCTTGCGTCGTGGTCATCGACCTCGGGTTTTCCGGGGTATATCCCCCAACATCGGGGGTACCACGAAGAGGCGACCGACATGCGTGGACTCATTCTCGGTTTGATCTGGCTGGTGGCAGGTGCTGCCCAGGCCGATGTGTACATTTCCATCGACGCCAAGGGCAGCTACATACTGACCAACGTCCATCGACCGGGGCGCCTCTATGAAACGGTGATCAGCGAGCCGAAGGCCCAGGCCGGCCCGGCCAACGCGCAGCTTATCACCGGCCGCCCCTATGCCAAGCTGGTCGCCGCCGCGGCGCGTACCCATGACGTCCCCCCGGCGTTGCTGCATGCGGTGATCAAGGCCGAGTCCGGCTACAACCCCAAGGCCCGTTCGCCGGCGGGCGCGGTGGGGCTGATGCAATTGATGCCGGATACCGCCCGCGAGATGGGCGTGGAAAACCGCCTGGACCCGGAAGACAATGTGCAGGGCGGGGCCCGCTACCTCAAGCGCATGCTCGACTTGTTCGACAATGACATTACCCTGGCCGTGGCGGCCTACAATGCCGGCCCCGACGCGGTACTGCGCCGTGGTGCGGTACCGCCATTCGCCGAGACCCGGCGCTATGTGCCCAATGTGCTGCGCGAGTACCGCAGGTTGCAGGGATTGGTGGGGGATTAGCCTTTATAACTGCCTTTAAATGCTGGCGCGGTCGCTGTGGGAGCGGGTTTACCCGCGAAGAATGCGACGCGGTGGATGGCACCGGCTGCGCCGGTGTTCGCGGGTAAACCCGCTCCCACAGGGGGCGTGGGGGCATTTGGATTTTTGAAGGCAGGTGCATTCACCGCAATGACAGAAACAATACCCTTCGGCGGATGCCACCAAGCCGACCCGATGGTTTCCCCAACTCTGGGCTATAACCTTCTGAAGGTGCCCAGTTGTGGAGTCCGTCATGGACATCGCCCCTCGTTCCGACGCTATTGACGTACCCGCCGGTAACGAACTGGCCACCCCACGCAAGCCGTTCAACCTGCTGCGCTGGTACGCCTGGGTCAGCCTGGCCATCATCCTCTCGGTAGCGGTAGGGCTGGGGTTGATTTCCAGCCGTTTCATCATCGACGAGAGCATCGAACGCGATGCCTTGCTCACCGCACAGTTCATCACCTCCATCGCCGATGCCGAAGTGCGCCATGTGTCGATCCCCAATGTGCGCACCATGGGTGAACTGCTCGACCCGCGCATCGACCGCGCCAACCTGCTCGACGTCGACCCGGACGCCCGGCGCAGGGCGCGTGGCGAGTTTCTCGACCACATCGCCCACCTGCCCGACATGCTGCTGGCCAACATCTATGCCCCGGACCGTACGGTGATCTGGTCCAGCAACCCCGCACTGGTCGGCAAGCTGATCGAAGGTGATGACGACCTGGAGCAGGCCTTCGAGTACAAGATGCGAGTCTCGGCCAGCTACCACAACTTCGAGCAGGCCCGCGCCGAACAGAAGTTCGTCACCCCACCCGAGCAGTTGTTCATCGAGAACTACATTCCACTGTTCGATGCCGATGGCGAGCAGGTCACGGCGATGGTCGAGATCTACAAGGAGCCCCATGACCTGATCGTGCGCATCGAGCATGGCCTGATCCTGATCTGGCTGGCGATCACCGTCGGCGCCGGGCTGGTCTATATCGGCCTGTACGGCATCATGCACCGCGCCGCACGCCTGCTGTCGGTGCAGCAGAAGCGACTGATCAGCAATGAAACCTACGTGGCACTGGGTGAGGTGTCTTCGGCGGTGGCCCACAGCCTGCGCAACCCGCTGGCCAGCATCCGCTCCAGTGCCGAGCTGGCCCAGGCATTCGACGATGGCCCGGCGCAGCGCAATGTCAACGATATCATCAGCCAGGTCGACCGCATGTCGCAGTGGATCCGCCAGATGTTGCAGTCGTTGCGCCCGCTCAACGATGAGGCAGTGGCAGTGGATTTGCCGCTGGCATTGCAGGAAAGCCTGCAGACCTACTCGGTGCCGCTGGCGCGCGGCGGAGTGAGCCTGGACCTGCAACCTGTACCGGCGGTTCAGGTGTTGGGGCACCCGGTGTTGCTGCGGCAGATTTTCAGCAGCCTTATCGCCAACGCCCTGGAGTCGATGGAGCAGGGGGGGCGGTTGCGTGTCGAGGTGGTGCGTCATGACCGGCGTAACCTGACCCTGCGCCTGTCCGACAATGGCAAAGGCATGAACGAAGAGCAGCAGCGCATGGCCTTCCGGCCTTTCTTCACCACCAAGCAGGGTGGGCTGGGCGTGGGCCTGGTGTTGGTGAAACGCATCATGGAGCGCTTCGGTGGTGGCGTGCGGCTCAGTAGCAGTGAAGGCCATGGCACCAGGGTTTCGCTGAGTTTCCGGCTGGTCAAATGATGCTATTTTGGATTAGAAAGATGAGTTAACTCATTGTTTATAAAGGGTGTTGTCTTGGTTTGGGTGTAAATCCCCAAATGTGGGGGATTAACCTCCATAACGATTCAAGAAGATTCGGTAACTACATGATTTATAAGAATTAGTTAGATAGGGCGGTTGGCTGGTAGGGTTCTTGCAACGTGGGAGATGGAGCGCAATACACGACAAGTGGCAGCTGCGGCTGCACGGGTGGAGTGCTATCAATTGGCTACTGTTCGTCGCCTTGAGGCTTTTCTGAACGGACGTCCTGCGCGGGAAGCACGCGATGCAGATGCTGGATAATGAAGTTGCCGACAAGGCCAGTACTAGCGCCAGCGGTGTGGCGGTGCCATTGCGCGAATTCAATCTGCTGCGCTGGTTTTCGGTTATCAGCCTGCTGATCATCGCCTCGGTGGCGGGCGGGCTGGGTTATGTGTCGACGCGTTTCGTGGTGCGCGACAGCGTCGAGCGCGATGCCATGCTCACCGCCCAGTTCATCCAGGCCATGGCCCAGGCCGAAGTGCGCCATTCGCAGTTGCCACCCGGCACAACCATGGGCGAGTTGCTTGACCCGCGGCTGGACCAGCAGCATTTGCAATTCACCCCGGAGCTGGCTGAATCGACCCGGGTCGAGTTCCTCGACCATGTCGACCACCTGCCCGACACCTTGCTGGCCAACGTCTATGCACGTGACCGAACCATCGTCTGGTCGACCAACCCGGAGCTGATCGGCAAGCGCATCGAGGCCGATGGCGACCTCGACCGCGCCTTCCACTCGCGCAAGGCAGTGTCGGCCAGCTACCACCAGGCCGATGATGACCGTGAAGAGCAGAAGTTTCAGCGTGAACCGCGCTACCTGTTCATCGAGAACTACATCCCGCTGTTCGACAGCCAGGGCGAGCAGGTGCTGGCCATGGTGGAAATCTACAAGGAACCGCAGGATCTGGTTCGGCGCATCCAGCGCGGCTACGTGTTGATATGGGCATCGACCCTGGTAGGCGGGGCGCTGGTCTACTTCGGCCTGTTCTGGATAGTGCGCCGCGCGGCGCAGCTGCTGCACCTGCAGCAGGACCGGCTGGTTGCCAGTGAAACCTATGTGGCCCTGGGCGAGATGTCCTCGGCGGTGGCCCATAGCTTGCGCAACCCGCTGGCGAACATTCGCTCCAGCGCCGAACTGGCCCAGGAAATCGCCAACCCCGCAGCGCAGAAGAACATCACCGACATCATCAGCCAGGTCGACCGCATGTCGCGCTGGGTGCGTGACCTGCTGGTTTCGCTGCGCCCGACCAGTGACGAAGCCGAGGCCGTGGACTTGGTGACCGCCATCGAGGACACCCATCTGGCCTTCGCCCAGCAGATCGAACGCAACGGTGTACGCTTTTGCTACGAAGGCCCCGGGTCACAATGGGTGGCCAGCCAGCCCCTGCAGCTCACGCAGATTCTCAATACCCTGTTCTCCAATGCCCTGGAAGCCATGCCTGAAGGCGGCATGCTGCGCGCCCAGGTCAATGTGCAGGATGGGCAGCGTGCCGAGTTCGTCCTCAGCGATACCGGCAAGGGCATGAGCAACCAGCAGGAGCGGATGGTATTCAAGCCGTTCTACACCACCAAGCAGGGTGGCCTTGGCGTAGGCCTGGCCCTGGTCAAACGCATCATGGAGCGTTTTGGCGGCTCGGTCAGCCTGAGCAGCCGCGAAGAGGAAGGAACCCGCGTCAGCCTCATATTCAATATCGCAGCGGGAGGGGACCATGGAGCACAGCATCCTGGTAGTCGAGGATGATGAAATTCTCGCCGACAACATTCGCACCTACCTTGGCCTCAAGGGCTTCGAGGTCACCGTGTGCCACAGTGCGGAGCTGGCGCTGGAGCAGATCAAGCGGGGCCAGCCCGATGCGGTGCTGACCGACAACTCGCTGCCGGGCATGAGCGGGCACGACCTGCTGCGTACCTTGGTGGCGCAGGTGCCGGACCTGAAAGTGATCATGATGACCGGCTACGGCAATGTGGAAGATGCCGTGCAGGCAATGAAGGAAGGCGCCTTCCATTACCTGACCAAGCCGGTTGTGCTGGCCGAGCTCAAGCTGACCCTGGACAAGGCGCTGGCTGCCGAGCGCATGGAGCGCACGTTGTCGTTCTACCAGGAGCGCGAGGCGCAGAAGTCCGGGTTGCAGGCGTTGATCGGCGAATCACCGACGATGCTCACGCTCAAGCACACCCTGCGCCAGGTGCTGGATGCCGAGCGGCGCATGGCCAGTGACGACTTGCCACCGGTGCTGATCGAAGGCGAGACCGGTACCGGCAAGGAGTTGGTCGCCCGCGCCCTGCATTTCGACGGTTCGCGCAGCAAGGGGCCGTTCATCGAATTCAACTGCGCCTCGATCCCGGCCAACCTGCTGGAGGCCGAGCTGTTCGGCCACGAGAAAGGCGCCTTTACCGATGCCAAGGAGCGCCGGGTGGGCCTGGTGGAGGCTGCCGATGGCGGCACCTTGTTCCTCGACGAGATTGGCGAGATGGACCTGGTGCTGCAGGCCAAGCTGCTCAAGTTGCTGGAAGACCGCAGTATCCGCCGGATCGGCGCGGTGAAGGAGCGCAAGGTCGACCTGCGGGTGATCAGCGCTACCAACTGCAACCTGGAACAGATGGTGCAACAGGGCAAGTTCCGCCGCGACCTGTTCTTCCGCCTGCGCATCATAGCCCTGAAGGTACCGCGCCTGTACGCCCGCGGGCAGGACGTGCTGCTGCTGGCGCGGCATTTCCTGGCTCATCATGGCCGGCGTTATGGCAAGCCGAACCTGCGCTTTTCCGCCGAGGCGGAAAACCTGATGCTCGGTTACAGCTGGCCAGGCAATGTGCGCGAACTGCGCAACATGCTGGAGCAGACCGTGCTGCTGGCACCGAACGAGGTGGTGCAGGCGCACCAGCTCAACCTGTGCATGACCCTGATCGACGAGCCGCTCGTGCAGCAGGCGACGCCTGCAGTGTTCGAAATGCCCCGGCACGAACCCGAGCCCGGCACCAGCCTGCCGGACATGGAGCGCGACCTGGTATGCAAGACCCTGGATCGCACGGACTGGAACGTGACCAAGTCGGCTCGCATGCTCGGGCTGTCGCGGGACATGCTGCGGTACCGGATCGAGAAGCTGGGGCTGACCCGGCCGGACAAACGCCAGTGGTGAGCAAGGGGCTTGCGGGAGCGGTATTGCCTCGAGGTTGTCGCTGTACCTGTAGGAGCGGCCTTGTGTCGCGAAAGGGCTGCAAAGCAGCCCCAGCAATTTCAACTGTTGCGCATCAATCCTGGGGCCGCGTTGCGGCCCTTTCGCGACACAAGGCCGCTCCTACAGGGATTGCGGCAACTTTTAGAATTTGAGGGCATTGATCAACGCTGATTATCGGCTTCCCCCTGCCGCCCGGTACCTTCCGAACCACTGCCATCCATCCCCGGCAAATCCCGGTTGTCATTCTGTTCAGCTGGCGGGCTGTCCGGGTCGTTGCCTTGTATGCGCGGGTCGGTGTCCCGCGGCATGGGCTTTTCGATCGGGTTGAGGGTACTGTCCGCACCCGGCTTGGGCGCTGGGTTGTGCGGGTCGTCGGGGTAGGTGGGGCCGGTGCCGGCAGCCATGGCAAATGGCGCGGCGAGCAGGGCAATCAGCAGGATGCTTGAACGGGGCATGGCAGACTCCTTTGCTTCGGGCAGGGCTGATACTTCCCTTCGGCCCTACCCGAAGCTTCAAGGTGCCATTACCCCGATCAACGGTTACACCACCAGCGACAGCAACATGATGAAGATGATGCCGACGATCGACAGGATGGTCTCCATCATGCTCCAGGTCTTGAACGTTTCCGCCACGGTCATGTTGAAGTACTGCTTCACCAGCCAGAAGCCGGCGTCGTTGACATGGGACAGGATCAACGAACCGGCGCCGGTGGCCAGCACCAGCAGTTCACGGTTGACCCCCGGCACCAGGTCGATCACCGGTGCCACGATGCCCGCGCCGGTGATGGTGGCAACCGTGGCGGAGCCGGTGGCGATGCGGATTACCGCCGCGACCAGCCAGGCCAGCATGATGGGCGAAATCTCCGCCTGCACGGCCATCTGCCCGATCACGTTGCCCACCCCGGTGTCTACCAGCATCTGCTTGAAGCCGCCACCTGCACCCACGATCAGCACGATCGCCGCAGTCGGTGCCAGGCTCTGGTCGAGCATCTTCATGATCTGCTGGCGGTTGAAGCCACGGGCCGAGCCAAAGGTATAGAAGGCCAGCAGCAGGGCAGCGAGCAAGGCGGTGATGGGGTGGCCGATCAGGTCCATCCACTGGCGCACGATATGCTCGGCCGGCAGTACCACGTCGGCGAAGGTCTTCAGCAGCATCAGCACCACCGGCAGCAGCACGGTGATCAGAGTGATGGTGAAGCTCGGCAAATTGCCCTGGTCGGACTCCTTGGCGATCTGATCCATCAACTCCTGGGACGGGGTGCCCGGGATGTAGCGGGAAATGAAGTTACCGAACAGCGGACCGGCGATGATGGCGGTAGGCAGCGCCACGATCAGGCCATAGAAGATGGTCTTGCCGATGTCGGCGTGGAAGATGCCGATCGCCAGCAGCGGGCCCGGGTGCGGGGGTACCAGGCCGTGCACCACCGACAGGCCGGCCAGCAGCGGAATGCCGATCTTGATCAGCGACACGCCTGAGCGCCGGGCGACGATGAACACCAGCGGAATCAGCAGCACGAAGCCGATCTCGAAGAACAGCGGGATGCCGACCAGGAAAGCGGCGAACATCATCGCCCAGTGCACGTTCTTCTTGCCGAAGGCTCGAATGAGCGTTTGCGCGATCTGGTCGGCCCCTCCGGAGTCGGCCATCAGCTTGCCAAGCATGGTGCCCAGGGCGAGCACGATGCCGACGAAGCCCAGAACGCCGCCGAAACCGTCCTGGAACGACTTCATGACCTTGGCCACCGGCATGCCGGAGGTCAGACCAAGGAAGCCGGCCGCGATGGTCAGGGCGACGAAGGGGTGGACTTTGAAATGGGTGATCAGCAGGATCAGCCCGACGATGGTAACCAGCGCGTCGAGCAGCAGGAAGGTATCAGTAGCCAGTCCGAACATGGTTTGAAGGCCTCGGTCTTATCGTTGTTTTGGCGTAGCTTTTTTGCAACTTTGCTTGCGCTTGCGGGGCAGGGTAGCGCTGTCTTGGGTGAGCCGAGAAAGCCGCCGGGGTCAGGCGGTTTGTGCCAGGCCCGGCTCACCGCGGCCCTTTAGCCAGCGGTCCACCTCATCAGCAAGCGCTTCGATGGGCTTGGTGGCGTCAAGCGCGATAGTCAGCGGTTCGCCGTGTGGCGGCTCCAGGGCAGCGAACTGGCTGTCGATGAGGCTCGCCGGCATGAAATGCCCTGGGCGGGCCAGCACGCGTTTTTCCGCCTCGGCGGGTGACAGCTCGAGGAACACGAACACCAGCCCGGGCATGGCACCGCGCAGGGAGTCGCGATAGCGGCGCTTGAGGGCCGAACAGGTCAGGATTGGACGTTCCCCGGCCTGGGTCGTGGCTTGCAGCTCCTCACCAAGACGCACCAGCCAGCCAGCACGGTCGCTGTCGTCCAGGGGGATGCCAGCGCTCATCTTGCGGATGTTTTCGGCAGGGTGGAAAGCGTCGCCTTCGATCAGGCGACCGCCGCTTCGGGCGGCGATGGCAGCGCCGATGCAGCTTTTGCCGCATCCGGCCACGCCCATCACCACGATGGCGGACAGGGGAGAATTCATCAGTACCTCCTGCGGGGGAGATAGCGCTGTCTCGTCGTCGACGAACAGCCTCCTCCCCGGTGTTATTGATCTTGTCCTTACGCAGTATGGACGCTTGGCGGCGAGCGCGCGGTGGCTGCTACCAAAGATTACATTGCCTGCGTCCTGAGACAGCGCTACCTTAGTGGCCGTTCCCTCTCCTTGCAAGTAGTAAAATTACAACATCCATGTCTCGCACCGGCTCCCGTACCACAGGTCGTCCCACCCTGGCAGAAGTCGCCAGGCTTTCCGGGGTTTCCCCGATTACCGCCTCGCGCGCCCTGCGTGGGGTGAGCACGGTTGCGCCGGCGCTGGTGGAAAAGGTCGTTGCTGCCGCGGCCAGCCTCGGCTATGTGGCCAACCCGGCAGCTCGCGCCCTGGCGTCGGCGCGCAGCCAGTCGGTGGTGGTATTGATCCCGTCGCTGTCCAACCAGTTGTTCATCGACACCCTGGAAGCCATTCATGAGGTCATGCGCCCACGCGGGCTCGAGGTGCTGATTGGCAACTATCACTACGATCTTGCCGAAGAAGAGAACCTCATCCGCAATTACCTGGCCTACCAGCCCTGCGGCATGCTGTTGACCGGTTTCGAGCGCAGCGAGGCATCGCGGCAGATGCTGGCGGCCAGTGGCGTACCCTGTGTGCACATGATGGAACTGAATGGCGAGGCCGGGGCGTTGTCGGTCGGCTTCTCGCAGCAGCAGGCCGGGCGTGCCGCGGCCCGCCACCTGATCGAGCGCGGGCGCAAGCGCCTGGCGTTCATTGCCGCCCAGCTCGACCCTCGGGTGATGCAGCGTGCCGAAGGGTTCCGCCAGGCGTTGGCCGAGGCCGGCTTGCAGGCGGCCGAGCTGGAAGTGCTGGCGCCGGAGCCGTCTTCGATTGCCTTGGGCAGCGCGTTGTTCAGCCAGCTGTTGCAGCAGGCGCCGGATGTGGACGGTATCTTCTTCTGCAACGACGACCTGGCCCAGGGCGCGGTGCTGCAGGCATTGCGCCAAGGGGTGGAGGTGCCTCGGCAGGTGGCGATGGTCGGTTTCAACGACCTGCCAGCTTCGGCGCACATGGTGCCGCGGCTGACCTCGATTCGCACGCCTCGGGCCGCCGTAGGGCGCGGTGCGGCGCAGGCGCTGCTGGCGTTGCTCGATGGCAAGCGGGTACCGAATGCGCAGCAGGACCTGGGCTTCGAGTTGATGGTGCGGGAGAGTTCCTGAGCCCGGGCGCTTGCCCATCCCGGTCAAGAAGCGCGCTCCGTACTACGAATGCAATAATTACAAGGTGATAGCACTGTGCTTGCATGGCGCTAACGGCGATCTATGCTCAGGACACCGCGCATACAGGAGCCCGGCGTCATGTTCGATTTCCACCGCAAGTCCGATCTGGTCGAAATCCAGCGCAGTCATGAGGCCTTGGCCAGCTTGCAGGCCAAGCTGGCGGCGATCAGCCGCTCCATGGCAATGATCGAGTTCACCCCCGACGGCACGATCCTCGATGCCAATGAGCGCTTCTGCCAGGCCATGGGCTACAGCGCCGAGGAGTTGCGCGGCAAGCACCATCGGCTGTTCTGCGATCCGGGCTACGCGAAGAGCGCCGAATACCAGCAACTGTGGCGTGAACTGGGGCAGGGCAAGGCCATCAGCGGTACCTTCGAGCGCATCGACAAGGCCGGCCGCGAGGTCTGGCTGGAAGCCAGCTACATGCCGGTAATGGACGAACAGCGCCAGGTCACCAGCGTGATCAAGGTGGCATCCGACATCAGCCAGCGAGTGATGGAGGAGCACGAGAGCGAAAGCCTGCTCAAAGCCATCAGCCGCTCCATGGCGGTGATCGAATTCACCCCGCAAGGCCGGGTGATCAAGGCCAACCAGAACTTCCTCGACACTATGGGCTATCGTCTGGAGGAGGTGGTTGGCCGCCATCATGGGCTGTTCTGCCTCGCGCATGAGCGCGAATCAGCCGACTACCGCGAATTCTGGGCTTCGCTCAACCGCGGCGAATACCATTCGCACCGTTTCGAGCGCGTCGACAAACATGGCCGGACGGTCTATCTGGAGGCTTCCTACAACCCGATCTTCGACAGCAAGGGCCGCTTGTACAAGGTAGTGAAGTTCGCCAGCGACATCACCCGCCAGGTCAGCACCCAGCAAAGCGCTGCCGATGCCGCCCATGCCAGTTCGGTGCAGACCGATGCCTGCGCGCGCAAGGGCACCGAGGTGGTACAGCAGGCGGTACAGGTGATCGAGCAGATTTCCCATGAGCTCAACGACGCGGCACGCAGCATCGATGCGGTGAGCAAGCAGTCGGATGTGATCGGGCAGATCGTGCTGACCATCCGTGGCATTGCCGACCAGACCAACTTGCTGGCTTTGAACGCGGCCATCGAGGCGGCTCGCGCTGGCGAGCACGGGCGCGGTTTTGCCGTTGTGGCCGACGAGGTGCGCAACCTGGCGGCGCGAACCAGCAAGGCCACCCTGGAGATCGTCGATGTGGTGCGACAGAACCACGACCTGTCGCTGCTGGCCGTGGCCAGCATGCAGTCGAGCCTGAAGCGTACCGGCCATGGTGTGGCGCTGGCCAACGAGGCCGGCACGGTCATCATGGAAATTCAGCAGGGTTCACGGCACGTGGTAAACGCCATCAGCCAGATCAGTTCGACGCTGCAATTGCATTGAGCGCATCGCCCAACTCGTCCAACAGGGTCTGAAGGCTGGCCTGCAATTGCAGGCGCAGGTCAACCGTCGGCAGACCTTGCTCGTGGGCCTGCTCGATGGCTTCGCAATCGTTGACCAGCGTGCGTACCTTGAGCATCTTCGCACCGCCCTTGATCCGGTGAGCCAGGGCACGCACCGCCTCGTCGGGGGCGTCTGCCGCCAGTGCACGCAGGGTGCCCAGGTCTTCGCTGACGCTTTGTGACAACTGTTCCAGCAAATGTCGAGTCAGTTGTTCGTCGTCCTGGGTCAGGTGGCGCAACTCGCCCAGGTTGAACCCGGTGGCGCGCCGCGCTGGCGGCTGTTGCCGGGGGTTAGCGTGGGGAAGGTGGGTCTTGAGCGTACGCAGGCCAATCGGTTTGAACAGGCATTCGTCCATGCCACTGGCCAGGCAGCGGGCACGCTCCTCGGCTTGGGCGTTGGCGGTGACGCCGAGAATGTGGCAGGCCGCCAGGCCGCGTTCGCCCTCCAGGCTGCGGATGCGGCGGGTCAGTTCGTGGCCGTCCATGACCGGCATGCTGCAGTCGGTGATCACCAGGTCGAAGCGCGCGGCCTGCCAGCGTGCCAGGGCGATTTCCCCGTTCTCTGCCAGCGTAACCCGATGCCCAAGGTTATGCAGTTGCCGCTCCAGTAGCAGCAGGTTGGCGGGGTAGTCGTCGACTACCAGTATGTTCAGCGGGCTGTCGCTGTTCTCCAGCACCGGGTCGTGCTGTTCGGCCTGTTCCGGTGCTGAGCAGGCGGGCAGTTGCAGGCTGACTTGCACCTTGGTGCCAACCCCTTCGACGCTCTGCAAGCTCAAGGTACCGCCCATCAATTCGGCCAGGGTGCGGCTGATGACCAGGCCCAGGCCGGCGCCCTGGCGTGCCCGGGGGCCGTCGGCCTGGACGAAGGCGTTGAACAGCCGGGCCTGGTCGGCAGGGCTGATGCCGATGCCGGTGTCTCGCACATTCAGTTCCACTGCCAGGCTGTCAGTGTCGCTGGGCGAGGGCAGCAGCAGGCTGGCCTGGACTTCACCGCGCTCGGTGAACTTGATGGCGTTGCTGATCAGGTTGGACAAGACCTGCTTGAGCCGCAGCGGATCAGCCAGCACCCAGACCGGCGCAGCGGGCAGCTCGCTGTGCAAGTGCAGGCCTTTGGCCCGTGCGTTGCCTTCGAACACCCGCACGGTGGCGCGTAGCAGTTCGACCAGGTTGGTGGGCACCGGCTGCAGGGTGATGTGTCCGGATTCGATACGGGAAATGTCGAGAATGTCGCCAATCAGCTCAAGCAGGCCGATGGCCGAATCGTGGGCGGTCTGCAAGGTCTGGGTGTCGCAGCGGCCGCTGCGGCTGTCTTCCAGGGCCAATTCCAGCAGGCCGATCACGGCATTCATCGGGGTTCGGATTTCATGGCTCATGGTGGCCAGGAAGGTGCTTTTGGTCTGGCTGGCCTGTTCGGCGTCATCCTTGGCCTGGCGCAACTGCTCGAGCAGGCCGCGGCTAAGCGCCAGCTGCGCTTGCAAGGCAT
>Ga0247820_10000022_pt1 | contig 72087 bp, 63 predicted proteins | sample 13C_Glucose_Day1_2_FD_192480 | JGI IMG/M metagenome (GOLD analysis project Ga0247820, IMG submission 192480) | Soil microbial communities from agricultural site in Penn Yan, New York, United States - 13C_Glucose_Day14 | ecosystem: Environmental > Terrestrial > Soil > Agricultural land | place...
TTGCCGTCGGCGGTCTTCAGGGTCAGTTGCTGGTCGCTCAGGTTCTGCACGCGAACCAGGGCTTTCTGCTTGTTCTTGAACGGCGGCTCTTCGATCAGCTGCGGGTTGCCGCTGGCGCTGTTGACCAAGGTGTAGTACTTGTCCGCAGCCAGCTTGACCGGCACGCTCTTGCCGCCGACCTGGGCGGTGTAGTCACCCCCTGGCAGGAAGCTGAAGTCGCTGCTGGCCTGGGCGCCAACCTGCTTGATCTGGGTGTTGCCGACCGACGCTGCGGTCGGTGCGCTGGAGGCGTTGTACAGGCGCACGAAGGTCGAGCCTTTCGGTGCGCTCGGGCCGTACAGCGCGGCGTCGGCGCCGGCGAAGGCCTGCATCGAGGCCAGGGACAGGCCGGCCGCGAGGGTGAGGGCTTTGGCAATGGAAGTCTTGGTAGTCATTTGCGTGTTCCTCTCTTTATCAATGGTTCGTCCGGGTGGACGACAAGGCCAGGTTTTCTTCGGATTTACGGGAGTTCTTCAGCTGCGCGATCCACTGCGGGTCGAAGCTGCTGAGGTCGTTCTTCATTGGCAGATAACGTTCGGGGAATTCCCACACCACCACCTGGGGTGCGGCATTCTTGAAGGCATCGCTTTGCAGGTACTTGAGCATCGGCAGTAGCGGGCCATGGCCGTCTTCGGCGTAGTTGGCCACGTCGCTGCGCAGGGCCTGCTGCAGCGCGCCGAGGAAGTTCCAGTGCGGGTTGGCGCTGTAGCTGGTGCCCACCAGTGCAACCGGGATCTGCGTGTCGGCGAACAGTGCGTCACCGGCTTCACCTTCGGCTTCTACCGGGCGAGTGGTGCGCTGCTGCAGGTTGTCCGGGGCCGGCAGCAGGTTGCTGAACAGCGGGTCCAGTGGCAGGAAGTTGGTCAGGTCGCCCTTGTATGGCGCGGTGCTGCCGGCTTCGGTGATGAACGCCTGCGGGTCGCCGTTGAGCAGGCTCTGGCGGCTGACTGCTTCAGCCAGTGCCTGCGCCGCCACTTCGGCGCCCATCGGCGTCCAGTGGGTGTCGGTGCGCAGGAACACCTGGCCGCGGGCCTTGGCCTGCTCCATGGGGGCCATCAGGTCCGGGGCGAACACGTTGGCCTGGCGTGCCTGGGCATGGAACTGGTTGTACAGGTCGTCATGCAGGCTGGTCGGCAGCTCCTTGCCCAGGTACTCGGCGTACACCCGCGCCTTGGCTGGCACGATCGCCAGCACCAGCTGGCTGCCGTGCTGCTGCAGGGTGTCACGCACGCCACGGATCAGCGCCAGGTTTTCCTGCATCAGCTGCTCGGCACCGGCGGTGGGCTTGAACTCTTCGTCACTGAACAGCCACTGGTCGCGGCCCAGCACCACGCCGGGGCGGCCTTCGTTGAACAGCTTGAAGTCCATTGCCGCCCACAGGTTGGTGCCCAGGCGCTTGATCGGGAACTGCTCGTCGTAATGGGTCTCGGCGGCCTTGGCCAGCTTGCCGTTGAGCAGGGTCATCTGCTCGGTACGCTGGAAGCTTTGCAGGCCACCGGTGGACCAGACGCCCATGCCCACCAGCAGGCCCAGGAACGACAGCGAATAGGTAATGCGTAATGTCCGGGTCATGTCATCAACCTCAGAACTGGAAGTAAAGGAACGGCGAATAGCTCTGCGCCGAAAGCTTGAGGATCGAGGCCACGAACAGCAGCAGCACCAGGGCGCGGGTCATCACCCGGGTCCAGTCCAGGCCGATCGAACCGTCGCTGTTGATCTCCACCGGGGTGGCCTTGGGCGTTGGCCGGGCGTTGCGGTAGAAATCGCGCAGGCCGAAGAACGCCAGGGTGATGTAGGCGACCACCAGGGTGGCTATCTGCAGGCCGGTGAGCTGGGCGCGGTTGAGTTCCGACAGCTGCCAGTCGCCGAAGCTGAACATGGCGCCGTACATGCGACCGGCCACTTCCAGGTTCTCGGCGCGGAAGATCACCCAGCCGACCACCACCAGCAGGAAGGTGAAGGCCCACTTCACCGGGTTGAAGCGCTGCGGGTTGGTGTCCAGGCCCAGCGCGCGCTCGATTGCCAGCCACATGCCGTGCCAGGCACCCCAGATGATGTAGGTGAAGTTGGCGCCGTGCCACAGGCCACCCAGCAGCATGGTAAGGAACAGGTTGCGATAGGTGTTGAAGGTGCCTTTGCGGTTACCGCCCAGGGTGATGTACAGGTAGTCGCGCAGCCAGGTCGACAGGCTGATGTGCCAGCGCCGCCAGAACTCGGTGATCGACTGGCTGATGTACGGCTGCTTGAAGTTCTCCATGAAGCGGAAGCCCATCATCAGGCCCAGGCCGATGGCCATGTCGCTGTAGCCGCTGAAGTCGAAGTACAGCTGCGCGGTGTAGGCCAGGGCGCCGAGCCAGGCATCCCCGGTGGTCGGGTTCTGCAGGGCGAAGCAGTGGTCGGCCACTACCGCCAGGGTATCGGCGATGAACACTTTCTTGATGAAGCCCTGCATGAAGCGGGTGCAGCCTTCGGAGAACTTGTCCAAGGTGTGGGTGCGGTTGTTGAACTGGTCGACCAGGTCCTTGAAGCGCAGCACGGGGCCGGCGATCAGGTGCGGGAAGATCGCCACGAACGCCGCGAAGTCGATCAGGTTGCGGGTGGCCGGGGTGTCGCCGCGGTACACATCGATGATGTAGCTGATCGACTCGAAGATATAGAACGAGATACCGATCGGCAGCAGCACGTGGGTGAGGATGAACGGCTCCAGGCCGAACGAGGAAATGATCGCGTTCAGGCTGTCGACGCCGAAGTTGGCGTACTTGAAGTAGCCGAGGATCGCCAGGTCGACACCGACGCCGAGCAGCAGCCAGCGCTGCGCGGGCTTGGTGCGTACACCGGCGGCGCCGACTTTCAGGCCGATCCAGTAGTTCCACAGGGTGACCCCGGCGAACAGGGCCAGGAAGTCCACCCGCCACCAGGCGTAGAAGATGTAGCTGGCGACCAGCAGCAGCAGGTTGCGATAACGTTGCCCGCTCAAGTAGTACAGGCCGAGGAAGATCGGCAAGAACAGGAACAGGAACACGTTGGACGAGAAGACCATCCCGGTTCTCCTTTTTGTTCACAGCATCCGGGGCAAAGCGCCCCCCAAACCCCCCACATGTTCGTGGCGGGCTACCTAGATTCCTGTGGGAGCGGGTTTACCCGCGAAGAGGCCGGCACAGGCACCGCACATGGCAGGTCTGGCCTTTTCGCGGGTAAACCCGCTCCCACAGGGGTTTTGCGTTACTTTTTCGATTCTGCGCTCGGGTCATAGACCCGGGTCAGGTCGCCGCCCAGCCGGAAGCTGTTGAACGGTTGCATGCCGCGCTTGCGTTGCAGGGTGTCGCCATTGCACGCATACAGGCTGCAGTAGGGCTCCATCCACGAGTACTTGCTGTCGATCTTCAGGTCTTTCATGTCCTGTTTCTCGCCATTGCGGGCTTTGAACTCGCTGGGGTCCTTCGACCCGTTCAGCACCCGCTGCGCCAGGCGCTGCAGGGCGTTATTGTTCTCGCCGCGCACATCCACACCATTGACCTGGGCGAAGCTGGCGATCATCGCCAACGGCGGCAGGGCGTAGTTGTGGTAGGCCAGGGCGCGTTGCTTGCGCTTCAGTTCGTTGGGCAGGAAGCCCTGCTCGTCGACCTGGTTGGCGCCAACCCGGTATTCCTTCACGGCCCAGTCGAACAGGTCGCGGCGGTCGGTGGCCACGGCGCTGGCCATTACCGCCCAGGCCGCCCAGTAGCTGTGGTTGTTGATCTTTTCCAGTGGCAGGTCGCTCCAGTCGCGCACGGTTTGCTCGGCCAGGCGGGCGAACCATTTTTCGATCAGCTCGGCCTCGGCCTGGTGCGCGGCCAGCGGCTGCGAATTGGAGAATTTCAGGCGCAGCCACGAACCACTCATGCTGCCCAGCGCCCATTTGCGCATCGACTTGCCGGTGTGGTTGTAGTCGGTGGACATCAGCGCATCGGCGCGGGCCCAGCTGCCCAGCCAGGCCAGGGTGCAGTCGAGCTGCGCCGGGCGGCCGTCACGCATGTACTGGCCGATCATCTTGCTCACGCCTTTCTCAAGGGTGGTGATGTCTTCGGTGGACTTGCGAAAGGCCTTTTCCGAGTCGGTATTGAGCGTTGCCCGCGCCTTGTCCGAGCCTTCGTACTTGCTGCGGAACTGCAGGGCGCCGGTGTACGGCTTGGGGGCAGCCTCGCAGCGGAAGTTGCCGTCGCCGGTCTTGAGCTTTTCGATCCCCTCGTAGTAACCCTGGGGCGGTACCAGCGCGGCGTGCGCGGCACCGCCGCACAACGCCAGGGCAAGCAGGGCGGGGCGGGAAATTCGCTTGAACGGGATCATGGTCGCCTCACTGGCCGGCCTGCGCAGTCTGCGCGGGCACGGCGAAGTTGTTGCGTTTGCAGAGCTTGGCTTCGACTTTCTGGGTACCGCTTTCCGGCCCCTGTACCTCGAACGCCAGCAGGCTCTGGCTGGCCCAGTCCTCGTCTTCGCGCATCTGGAAGACGAAGCGCCCGTCGGTGTCGGAGGTTTCCGGTTTTTCCAGCTTGATGTCCTCATGGCGGCCGTTGAGGTACCAGAGGGTGGCCTGCAGCACCTTGACCGACGGGTCTTCGAACTTGACGTCCATCTGCATGTTGCGGTTGATCAGGTCTTTGATCACACCGCCCTTGCCGTTGACCATCAGCTCGTTCTTGCCGGGCTTGAGGGTGGCGCTGGCGCTCATCAGGGCCGGGCGGTCATCGCAGCCGTCGTCGAGCAGGCCAAGGATTTGCCGCCAGATGGTTTCCTGGTCCAGGCGATACAGTGGGGAAAATTCCCAGATCAGGATCTTCGGCGGGTTCTTCTGGAATTCCTCGCTGCCCAGATACTGGATCATCGAGCCTTCCAGGCCACCGCCAGGGAAGGCCACGTTCAGGACATCGGCACCAATGTACTGTTGCAGGAAGCCCGCAAAGTTGTAGTTCTTGCCGCTGTGGCTGGTACCTACCAAAGTGATCTGCGCGTTGCCGGCGTCACCGAACAGGTCGTCACCGCCACCGTCGGAGCCTTTCGGCTCGGTGGCGAACTGGTCCATGTACTGAACTGCGTAGCTGGTGCCACAGATTTGGCCGGCGACGTTATGCAAGGTGCCGGTCTTGCCCATGCGCCCGGACTTTTTCGTTTCGAATTCCTTGCGCGGGATGCCTTCGAAGGCCGGCATCTTGTGCACGGTATCGGCCACGATCTTTGCCGCGCGCTCGGCGCCGTAAGGCGTCCAGTGCTGGTCGCCACGGAAGTAGAAGTCCTTGCCCTGGTCGGCGGCGGCCAGCTGTTCGTTGGTCAGCGGCGACAGGTCGGGCACGTTGTAGCCCATGCTGGCAAAGCGCTTGAGCATGGCCTGGTAGTTGCCCAGGGCTTTCTGGTAGTCGAAGGCGGCTTTTTCCGCCGGGTTGAGCATGTTGCGGTTCACCAGGCCACGGGTCGGCTGGTACACCACCACCAGTTCCACGCCGCGTTTCTTGAACGCGTCGTGCACTTGCTGCAGGCGCTTGTAGCCGGCCGGGGTGGTATTGAACTCGGTGCGCAGGTCTTCGCGGGTACGGAACAGCCAGTCGCCCTGGGCTTGCACCAGCGTGGTGAAGTTCTGCTGGTAACGGGTGGTGTAGCGGCTGGCGTCATGCGCTTCAGGGCACAGCTGGCAGCAAGGCTCGGCGCTGAAGGTAGGGGCCTTGACGTCTTCGGCGCGCACGCCCTGGCTGATCGCCAGGAGGGCAGCGGACAGGCCCAGCAGTTTCATCAGATGTGGAGTCATGGTCTGGGCTTCCTTAATCGATCATTTCGGTCTGGCGTTCGACCGGGTCGATCAGCACAGCCTTTTGCTGGCGTACCAGCAGGTCGAGGATTTCGTCCTGGCGTTCGCCGAGGATGCCGTTGAGGCTGATGCCGCTGGCCTTGCGCGGGGCGAGCATGCTTACCTTGTACAGCTCGACCGACAGCGGCGAGTCGATGGACAAGGGGCCGGAGCCGTTGGCCGCCAGTTCGCCACCGACCAGGATCAGCGACACCTTGGTGTCGAACGGGTCGAGGGCGATGTCGCGGTCGGTGTCGGACAGGTCCTTGATGTGCCCGTACACGCCGACCAGGCCATTGGCCATGGCGACGTTTTCGTACAGGCGGATGTTCACGCTGTTACGCACGCGGATGCCGTGGCGGCGGTTGTTGATCAGCTTGTTGCCCCAGATCAGGTTGTCGCCACTTTCGTACAGGGTGATACCGTCGGTGTGGTTGCGGTAGATCTCGTTGTAGGCAATCAGGTTGTTGACGCTGTTACGGTCGATCACCACGCCCGAGAGCTTGTTGTCGAAGCTCTTGTTGTTGATGATCCAGCTGTCGTTGACTTCACGCGAGACGATGATGCCGTGCTTCTTCTTGGTGCCGTACACCGTGTTGCCGGCGATGATCAGCCGGTGCGAGCGGTCGTGCGGGTCGATGCCGTAGACGATGTTGTCGCGGTAGGTGCTGTCCTTGACCACGAAGTCCTGGGTTTCGTAGCAGTAGAAGCCGTACCACATGTCGCTGAATTCAGAACCGATGATCCAGCCGGTAGGCTCCGGGCGGCCCATGCGCTTGGCCATGTTCGGCGTGTACTGCGAAATGCTGACGCCGTACGACTTGGACTTGGCGTAGCCGAAGCTGGCCATTTTGGTGTTGACGATGTAGGTCTCGGTGCCGCCCCACGACAACAGGAACGGGCGGAATTCCTTGGGCGAGCGGAAGGTCGCCGGGCCGTTGTCCTTTTCTCTCCAGCCGGTCACCTGGGTGTCGGTGACGAACAGCTTGCCGTCGTTGACCAGGAACGAACCGCCTTCCTGGGACAGGCGCAGCTGCTTGACCTTGCCGTCGATCTCGAGGATGCCCTTCTGCCCGACCACGATCGGCAGGCGCGCCAGGTAGACGCCCGGCTCGACTTCGCTGAGGTACTGCTTGGGTACCTTCTTGCTCAGCTCGACCAGGTCGACATGGCCGTCATCGACGAAGATCGCCTGCGGAATGCCATGCTGGCGCTGGACCCACTCGGCCGCCTTGTTGTCGCCGCCGACGAATTCCTTGAGGGTGTCCTCCTGGAACATGCGGCGCAGGCTGACCTTGCCCTTGTGGCGGCGGTCGATTTTCTTCTGCACCGCCTCGGCGGTGTAGCCGGTCAGGTCGGGCAGCTTCGGCGGGTCCATGTGCAGCGGCTCGACCGGTGCGCTGGAGACCGTGTAGGTCTTGGCCTGCTGCAGCTCCTTGGCGATCACCTTGGGCTCTGCGGCAGCCACCAGGCCGCTGGCCAGCAGCAAGGCGCTGGCCAACAGGCTGTGACGTAAGTGCGGGTGAAGGTTCATAACGGTAAGTCCTCTACCGGCCTCAGAAGCGCCAGATCACGTCGACGAAGGCGCGGTGCATGTACGAGTCCGCTTCCTTGCCGTAGGCATCGCCCGGCTTGAACACGCCGGCGCGCAGGCGCACCAGGGCAGATGGCTCGTCGATGGCCTGGCTCATCGAAGCCGGCAGCAGGCCTTGCTTGAAGTACTTGGTCACGACCACGTCCATTTCCTGGCCAAGGTCCTTCTCGCCATCGACCAGCGGGCGGTTCACACCGTTGTCGTTGACCACCGCGTTGATGCCGCTGGAACCGATGTTCTGGTTGCCATCGACACGCCAGAACTTGTGGTAGATGAAGCTGGCGTCGTAGTCGTCGCGCAGCTGCCAGGAGGCGAACAGGGTGGCCGCCTGCAGGTTGCCCAGCTCGCCGCGGAAGGCTTCACCGAAGCGGTGCACGCGCGAACGGGTACCGGTGTAGTTGGAGCGGTTGCTCTCGAGGCCGGTCTGCTCGTAGTTGCTCGAACCGTCGTCGCCACCGCCGCCGCTGCCACGGGCGTAGGCCGCACCGACCTGCCATTGCGGGTCGAGGCGCAGGCGGATGCCGAGGTCGGTGGCCCAGGCGTTGACGTCACCGCTCTGCTTGCCGGTGGCCACGGTTTCGTCGCCGACGACCTGGCTGCTGAGGGTGTCGCGATCACCGGTCAGCCAGGTGACGCTGCCCCAGTAGTTGACGGTGTGGTCGTTGCGCCAGTTGTAGGCGTCGCTGTTCGCTTCCAGGCCCAGCCAGGTGAGGTCGCCGGTGCGGGTCTTGTCCAGCGCATCGACGGTTTCGCCCGGGTTCTTCAGGCTGCCGCCGTCGTGGGTGTGGTGGGCGCGTACGCCGACCCAGTGGCCAGGGGTCCATTGCGTGGCGACGTTGCCGTAGAGGTGCGTGCGGTCCTTGTCTTCCGGGGCCAGCTCGGTGAGGTCGGTGCGGTATTCGCTGAAGCGCTGGGCCACGCCCAGGTCGGCCTTGAGCAGGGTGGTGTCGAAGGTCCAGTTCAGCGCCTCGATGTTGGTGTCACGCCACATGCCATCGTCGCTGCGCAGGCGCTGGCGGCCGAAACGCAGCTGCTCGCCGGGGTAGGCGGTGAGGCCGCTGTAGCCGACCCAGAACTCACGCATGGCCAGGTAGCTCTTGTCCTGTTCACGGCCGTCGGCAGCGGTGTCGGTGCTGGTGCCGTCGTCGTTCTGGCGCAGGGTGTCGGTTTCGATGGTGTCGGTCGCGGTGACGGCCTGGCCCATGGCATAGGCGCTCCAGTTGCCACGCTCGCCATATACCCAGGGGCGCAGGTCGAGACCCAGGCCGTTGACGTCGCCGCCCGAGCGGGTGCCCAGGTCACGGTCGTCTTCCGACTGGCCGGTGATTTTCACATCCAGGCCGAAGTTCTTTTCAGCGGTCATTTCCGCCAGGGTCGGGCAAGACCACAGCAGGGCGAAGCTCAGGCCGATGCCGGCTTTCACGAAGGGATTGAGCGTCATAGCGAGTCCTCACCGGTTACTTCTTTTTCGTCGTCTTGCAGGGCTTCGATGGCCAGGGTGCTGTTGGCGCCCTGGCTCATGCTGCCGCGGGCCTGCTTCTCTTGCGCGAGCAGGGTTTGCGCCTGGCTGCGCTGGTCAGGCGTGAGTTGCTGGTCGAGCTGCTGCAGCAGTTCAGCGGACTGCGGAGTCGGGTTGACCTGGGCCAGCTGGGCGAATACCCAGGCGTTGCCCGGTTGCGGGCGAATGCCGTGGCCTTCGCTGAACAGCTGGGCCAGGGCATAGTCGGCGCTGTTCTGCCCGCCACGGGCGGCGGCCAGCAGGTGGTCGACGGCCTTCTGCGGCTCGACGTTGCCCAGGTAGCCGCGGCGGTACAGCTGGCCAAGGTAGTAATGGGCGCTGACTTCGCCGGCGTCGGCGGCGGCCTGCAGGTGTTGTTCGGCTTTGGCCGCATCCGCAGGCAGGGTCTTGCCTTCGTAGTACAGGCGGCCCAGCAACAGTTCGGCGCGTGGCTGCTCGGCTTCGCGGCCCTTGTCGATGTAGGCCATCAACTGGTCGGTATCGCCCAGCTCGGGGAAGTCGTACACCAGTTGCGCCAGGCTGACCCAGGACGCAGGGTTGGCCGGGGCCACCTGTTCAAGCAGGTCCTTGGCGGTTTTCTCGTCGGTCTGGCCGAGGCTGCGGTCAGCCAGTACCCGGGCAACGCTGTCGACCCTGGTGGCCGGTACTGCGCCACGGGCGTAGGCCGCCTTGAGCTGGCCAAGCAGGGCAGCCTGCTGGTCGGCCTGGCCACGCTTCTGGTACACGGTGGCCAGTTCGACGTAGCAGATGTCGGTGGTGTTCAGTGCGGCCTTGCAGATTTTCTCCACTTCGCCCAGGTGCTGGTCGTAGGTGCCCTGGGTGCGATACAGCAGCACCTGGGCCAGGCCCGCTTCCGGGTTGCCGGCGGCGCGCCACTGGTCGATCTGCTGCTGCGCGTTGACCTTGGGGAAGCTCTGCGGGTAGCTCAGGTAGAGCATCGCCAGCGGGATCAGGGTGTTGCTTTCGCCCTGCTTGGCGGCTTGCTTGAGCAGGGTCTCGGCTTCTTCGCGCTCGGCCTGGGTGCTGTCAGGCTTGGCCACCAGCAGGCGGCCAAGGCGCGCCTGGGCACGCGGCGAAATGGCGGCCGCGGCGCGGTAGGTGGCCTCGGCTTCCTTGATTTTCGCCGGATCGCGGGTGGCGACCTTGATGTCGGCCAGGCCCACTTGCGCTTCGCTGTAGCCCAGGTCGGCCAGCGCCTTGTAGTTGCGCTCGGCCAGTGCCGTGTCACCGCGCTTCATGGCTTCGTTGGCCAGGCGCTGGTCCGGCAGGCCTGCGCAGCCCGCCAGGGTGATGGCTGCAGCCAGGGCACACAGGCCCAGGCTGGCGCTTTTCTTGTGGGGAATCATGTCGTGATCCTCTTACAGCCCACGGGCCATGGCTTTGTCGATCAGCCAGTTCAGCGATGGGCCACGGTCACTGTTGACCGAAGCCGGGCGGCCGGCGAGTTCGGCGGGCAGGGCGCTGTCGGGCTTGATCTGCACGCGGATGTCGGCGGCCAGGTCTTCGCTGTTGAGGCTGGCGCTGCTGACGATCTGGCCGGTACGCACTTCGTCTTCGCCGGCTACCTGGAAGTTGACCTGGGTACCTGGCTTGACCTCGTCGAACTGGCGGTAGGTGAAGCGCGCCTCGATCATCGGGTTGGTGGTGCGTGGGATCAGCTGGAAGATCGGCTGGCCCTTGGCAGCGTACTGGCCGTTGTCCACCAGCTGGCGGGCAACCACGCAATCACAGGGGCTGGTGAGGGTGCCGGACAGCTGCTTGCCGAACAGTTCCTCGATCTTCGCCGGTTCCAGCTGCGCGTCTTCCAGGTTGCCCTTGAGCATGTCCAGCATGCTGGTGGTGAAGCTGGCCAGTGGCGCGCCCTTGGCGATCTGCCCACCGCTTTCGACCAAGCTGTTCACGGTGCCGTCGCGCGGCATGGTGACGTTGGTGGTGGGTACCGCGACCACGCCGGCTTCGGCATGGCTGACGAAGTACATGCCGTACAGCGACTTGGCGATGAAGCCGAAGGCGGCTACACCGACCACGAACACGCCGAGGGTGACGGTGACCGCCTTGAGGCGGCCGAAGGCGCTCAGGCCGGCACCGCCGTCCTTCTGCTTGCGTGCCTTGGTGAAGTTGTCGCGCTGCAAGGTGCTGAGCACATCGCCAGCGGTGATCAGCTCACCCGACAGGTGCGAAGTGATGATGTGGCGCAAGGTGGCGATGTCACGTGGCTCGAGGTTCTGGAACTGCGCGCCGGTGCGGCCACTGTCCGGGTGGAAGGAGCGCACCTGGAACTCGATGTCCATCGACAGGCCGAGGTTGTCGACCGTGAACTGCAGCCGTCCGCGGAGCACGTCGCCAACCGACAGTGGTTGCTTGGTGTGGAAGCTCAGGCCACCGGCGGAGAGGTCGTCGACCTTCACATCGTGGGCCTGGCGCTGAGGGTCTAGGAACCGCAGCTTGGCGGGGATGCGTACCCGGGCATGCTGGCGCTGGGCTTCGGACTCATGCACGACGTTGACGTTCACGGCGGTATTCATGTGTTTTGTTCCTGTTAGTTCCGATCCGGGTTGGGCTCACACGACCATGAACAGCACAGCAACGAAGATGCTGGCAGCCGAGAAGGTCATGGTCCGCGAGGACCAGGTGTTGAACCATTGTTGAAAGCTGGCGAGGTCACGCTTGAGGGCAGTGGGCTGACGCGTCCAGGACTGCTTGTCGAGGCGGAAGAACACGTAGATCTTCATCAGCGCGCCGACGATCTGGTTGTAATAGAGAATCAGCGGGTAGGCCGGGCCGACGTTGTGGCCGGAGCACAGCAGCATGATGGTTAGGATCAGGCGGGTGATGCCGATCCACAGCAGGTACACCAGCAGGAAGCCCAGGCCGAACTTGAGGCTGGCGATCACCGCCACGGTCAGGCCCAGCAGGCTGGTCCACATCGACACGCGCTGGTCGAACAGCACGATGCTGGTGAACAGCCCCAGGCGGCGCAGGCCCAGGCCGAGCGCACGGGAGTTCTGCCGCAGGTTGTTGCCGTACCAGCGGTACATCAGCTTGCGGCTGGCCTTGAGGAAGCTCTTCTCCGGCGGGTGCTCGACGGTGTTGATGGCGGCGTCCGGCACGTAGAAGGTGTCGTAGCCCAGGCGCATCAGGCTGAACCAGCTGGACTTGTCGTCACCGGTGAGGAACTTGAAGCGGCCCAGGCGCCAGTGCATCAGCGAGTCGCTTTCGACGTCGGCGATGAACTCGGGGTTGGTCACCACGCTGGCGCGGAACATCGACATGCGCCCGGTCATGGTCAGCACGCGCTTGGACAGGGCCATCGAGCACATGTTGATGTGGCGCTGGGCAAAGCGCAGCTTGTGCCACTCGCTCATGATGTAGCCGCCACGCACTTCGCAGAACTCGTTGGTGGTCAGGCCGCCGACGTTGGGGAACAGCTTGAACCACGGCACGGTCTTGCGTACCACGCCATCGCCCAGCACGGTGTCGCCGTCGATCACCGCCACCACGGCGTTCTCGTCCGGCAGCATGCGCGAGATCGCACGGAAACCGTAGGCCAGGCCGTCACGCTTGCCGGTACCGGCGATGCGCACGATGTCCAGCTTCACGTGGGCTGGCGGGTTGTACTTGGCCCACAGGCTTTTCACCAGCAGTTCGTCCGACATCTCCACCAGCGAGCAGACCACGGTGGTGGGGAAGCCACAGTTGATCGCCTCGCGGATCACCGAGCTGTACACCTGGGCGGTGGTGAGTGCTTCGATGCGGAAGCTGGTCACCATCAGGTACACGTGGGACGGGTCGGCGTCCTTGCCCATCTTCTGCACCTTGCGGCGCAGGTACGGGTACACGCCGTAGAGGAAGATCATGCCGCGGATGAAATGGGTGGCGCCCATGGAATAGCGCCAGATGCCGACTGCGCCGACCAGGAAGATGAAGTGCTTCGACTGCGAGTCGAAGATATCGGCTGGCAGGGCCAGGGCGATCAGCATGAGCAGACTCATGTAGAGCAGCCAACCGGCGCACTGCAACAGCACTGTCTGGATCCTTTGCATGTTCAGCATCCGTCGAGAATTCGGGAAAAGGTGGGCAGCGGGGGTGGGGAGGCCCCCGCTGCCCGGCCAGCACTTACCAGCAGATGCCTTCGGTACGGCTGGTGGCGCAGGTCGGTTTGCTCATGAAGCCGACCAGGTCGATCACGTGCTTGCCGGCCGGCGCTTGCTGGGCCAGTTCACGGAACTGCTCGTCACGGTTGCCCAGGACGATGATGTCGGCGTTGTCGATCACCTTCTGGAAGTCGGCGTTGAGCAGCGACGACACGTGCGGGATCTTCGACTCGATGTAGTCCTTGTTGGCGCCGTGGACGCGGGCGTACTGGACGTTCTCGTCGTAGATGTCCAGCTGGTAGCCCTTGCCGATCAGGCGTTCGGCCAGCTCCACCAGCGGGCTTTCACGCAGGTCGTCGGTACCGGCCTTGAAGCTCAGGCCGAGCAGTGCGACCTTGCGCTTGTCGTGGGCTTCGATCAGCTCGAAGGCGTTCTGCACCTGCGATTCGTTGCTGCGCATCAGCGAGTCGAGCAGCGGTGCGCGTACATCGAGGCTGGCGGCACGATAGGTGAGGGCACGTACGTCCTTGGGCAGGCACGAGCCGCCGAAGGCGAAGCCAGGGCGCATGTAGTACTGGGACAGGTTCAGCACCTTGTCCTGGCAGACCACGTCCATCACGTCACGACCATCCACGCCTACGGCCTTGGCGATGTTGCCGATCTCGTTGGCGAAGGTGACTTTGGTGGCGTGCCACACGTTGCAGGTGTACTTGATCATCTCGGCCACTTCGATCGGCTTGCGGATGATCGGTGCGTCGAGCTCTTCGTACAGGGCCTGCAGGATGTCGCCGCTGGCGCTGTCCAGTTCGCCGATGACGGTCATCGGTGGCTGGTCGTAGTCCTTGATCGCGGTGCTTTCACGCAGGAATTCCGGGTTGACCGCGACGCCGAAGTCGACACCGGCTTTCTTGCCCGAGCAGTCTTCGAGGATCGGGATGACCACGTTCTTCACGGTGCCCGGCAGCACGGTGCTGCGCACCACGATGGTGTGGCGGCGCTCGCTGTCACGCAGCACGTAGCCGATCTCGCGGCAAACCGACTCGATGTATTCGAGGCCCAGGTCGCCGTTCTTCTTGCTTGGGGTACCCACGCAGATCATCGATACGTCGCTGGCACGGATGGCTTCGGCGAAATCGGTAGTACCGCGCAGGCGGCCGTTGGCGATGCCCTGTTGCAGCAGTGCTTCCAGGCCAGGTTCGACGATGGGCGACTTGCCCTGATTGATCAGGTCGATCTTGGTGCTGGATACGTCCACACCGATCACTTCATGGCCTCGCGCCGTCAGGCAGCCTGCACAGACTGCACCCACATAACCCAAACCAAAGATGCTGATACGCATCGCTATCACCTCATGTGTTTATCACGCCGGCGCCTCTGGAGAGAGCCGGGCTGGGTTGATTAACAACAGTTTTCGGGCGCACGGATCCATGGCGAAATGCACACTTCGCCGAGCGCAGGCAAAATAAATCCGGAGCGCAAAAAGTTATGCACTCAAATGTGGCAGTAAAAAGCCATTAATTAAAAAACGTGCCCTGGAATGCAGCCGTCTTTATTGCAATGCGCTACATGGCGCTTTGCTGTGCTTGTTTTTTCAAGTGGAAAAATCCTTTGAAATCAACCACTAGGACGAATTGTAAGGGACGCGTCTCTCCTGCGTGGACAGGGTCTTCGGGGGTTGCCGTCATACCTGTCGAAGTTGTTGGGGCTGGTAGTGGATACCTGCCGTTGTCATCTGTAAGTCATCTCTCACAGCCCGGGGGCAGGAAAATCGTTACGGCACTATGAGCGATTCGTCGTAGCAGAAGTTCCGGGGTGGGTTCGGCGCGGATGAAAGATTTCTAAATATTTTTTCAGTGGCAGACAATTTCAATCTGATAGCACACGGGTGTTTTGCCCCTATATATAAAGGGCGAAACTGTTGCGAGATATTTTTGTGCCAGCATCGAAAAATATTTTGAAAAATTCGTCAAAAAAGCTACGAACGGTCTTATGGCGTTTGGCTATAAGTTGCGATGTGTCGATTTTTTGGCGTCGGATTTGTGGCGTGATGGCGATATGAGGTGTGCCCCTTTCTGGGGCCAACGCGACGACACATGCAGAAATATACCAAGACCACAAGAAAGCTAAGGCTTTGCCGTTGCCTGCCGTTACCCCATCTGGGCGCTCTATGGAGCTGTCCATGAACGAAGGAGCGTCTTGGGCAGCCTTGGGACCCTAGGTCACCAAGGGCGTCTCATCCATAAACCACATGGAAGAGATGAGAGATAGCTAAAAATGAAGAAGACATCGCAGGTCCTGATGGCCAGTGTTTCGTTGCTGATTGCTGGCATGGTCCAGGCAGGGCCGAAGGTTAACGTGACGTTCAAAAATCTTGGCGCGGAAGACGCCATACTAAAAATCGTCACTTCCAATGAGAGCAGCACCTACCAGATAGCGAGCCCGAAACCTGACAACACGGTGCCATCGACAAAGACAATAAATTTCGATGTGCAACGCATTGTGAGTCCCGATGTGAATGCGGCAATGGTGCGTTATACCCAAGGACGTAAGACTTGCGCATTCGGCACAACTTTTCAGATGAGGTTGATGCCGGGTGGGATCAAAGTGCCTGAGTGGACTAAAACTGCAACACCCAGTGGCGGTGCTACGTGCACGGCCAACATCACCCGTATGAATGCAGATAATTCATGGGCTGTTGAATTTACCATGAAGTAATGATGACGCTTTGAGGTGGGCAACAGCACGATGCCTTTGTTGCGTGCTGTTGTCGGGTCGGTTGTATCGGACGCCGAGGTGAACAGTGCACTTTCCAAAAAGTATGGGCTTCGCAAAAACGGATATCACCGGAACAACACCGGTCAGGCATGTACCAGATGTTGAAGTGAATACGCAGGGCCTCAAGGTTGAAGGCGATCAGAAGCATGAAAATTCGGAGCTTTCCAGCCTATCTCGCCAGCTCAGCGCGGCGGCTCAACGCGCGGCTTTGCGGGATAGCCAACTTTCGCGAAGCGAGTTATCAGCCCTGGCTGCGCGAATCCTGGACCGGCTTTCAGGGGCAAGCTACTCATTTAGCAAATCATCGCATGATGCTTTCTTACCGAATACAGATGATGCTGAATTGCTTGATCGAGCTCGGCGAGCCACGGACTTTACCAATGGTCGAGGCCCAAACCCATTTGCGGGTTTGTCCGCGGATCAATTGAGTTTGATTACCTATGATGAAGGGGGAGATTTTACAGTTAATGAGCGACGGGCGGCGAGGTTTGAATTGGCAGATCGACGCTCGGAGTGGCAGTTCTACATCACCCATAAAATGGATGGCGAGCGTCAGCAAACGGGGCGGGCAGAGCATGGTATTTACGAAATCATGGACTATTACAGGGCGCTCCCACCTATAGAAGAGGCGCAGATTAAAAGTAACTGGGAAATTGACTACATGATGCTGCTTTCCCAGTCCGAAGTTGAATGGCCAGAATTCAATACGTCATTGATCGACATGGTCGCAAAAGAATGGAGGGCGGAGGAAACGTCGTCGGTGCCGTTCGAGCGCAGGGAGGGGGTAGCTATTATGGAGGGCGGAAAAGAGTGAATCCGATTATCGCCATGCAAGGCATTACACGTCTGCTGGGCAACGAAGCAATCTTGTGTGATGTATCGTTTTCGCTCCCCGCAGGCCAGTCATGCGCCATCGTCGGCGCCTCTGGTTCAGGTAAAAGCACGCTACTCAACCTGATCGGCCTGCTCGACCAGCCGTGTCGGGGACGTCTGATACTGGACGGTTGTGACATGACGCAGGCAAATGCGGACCAACGCGCCATCGCCCGCAATCGCTCGCTGGGCTTCGTGTTCCAGAGCTTCAACCTGCTGCCACGCCTGTCCGTTCTGGACAATGTCGCGCTGCCGCTGACTTACCGGGGTAGCCGCCTGGCCTCGGCACGGCAGGCCGCGAAGGCTCAACTGGAAAAAGTCCGCCTGGCCCATCGTGCCTTGAGCCGGCCCGCTGATCTGTCCGGCGGCCAGCGCCAGCGTGTGGCGATCGCTCGGGCGCTGGTTACCGGGCCGCGAATACTGCTTGCCGATGAGCCAACGGGAAACCTGGATGGCGATACGGCGCAAGACATCATGGGGCTGCTATCGAGCCTGAACCGCGAGCAAGCAATGACCTTGCTCATGGTCACCCATGACCCGGGCATGGCGCAGTGCCTTGACCGGCGCCTGCGGGTGCGTGACGGTGCCGTGTTCGATGTCTGAAGCCTATGGACCAAGCTGGCCACAACGCATCGGCGAGGCGCTGGGCAGCGTGAGGCAATCAGGCGCTCGGGCCGTGCTGGCGCTGCTTGGCATCGCTGTCGGTTGTGCCGCATTGGTGGCCTTGATGAACATCGGCCACAGTGCGGCGCAGCATACCCGGCAGTTGTTCCAGGGCTTGGGTAGCGAGTTGTTGATTGCCAACCTTGAGGCGACGGTCGAACGGGGCGAGCCGATGGCGCTGGAGCCTGTCGATCTGCCGCCGGGCATACGTGCCGCAGCGCCGTTGGCGGTCAGCGTGGCCACCGTGCGATTCAACGGGGAGAGCATCGAGACGATGGTCGTCGGCAGCACCACGTACCTGAACGAAGTGCTGCGGTTGCAGGTAGATCAGGGCCGATTGCTGTCCGGTTACGATGAACTGGCCACGCATGTTCTGCTGGGGGCTTCTCTGGCGCGCCAGCTGCGTGTGAGCAGCGGCGATCGCTTGCAGCTGGGCTCCTATGGGTTCGATGTAGTGGGTGTGCTTGCGCCGCACGGGTACAACCCGATGTTGCCGGTCAATTTCGACGACGCCGTGCTGATGCCACTATCCGGCGTTCGTCGTCTGAACCCTCCGCCGGATGTCGGGACGCTGGTCGCGCTGGGTGTGGATGCGATGAGCCTGCCCCAGGCCGCTCGTTCGCTGTATCAGTACCTGCAATCACGGTTGCCGAGGCATGAAGTGAATGTTCAACTGCCGCGGCAAATGCTGGAGAGCATGGCCGGGCAGTCACGGATGATGACCTGGATGTTGGCGAGCACCGCTGCCATCGCGCTGCTGCTTGGTGGTGTCGGCGTGATGAATGTCATGGTGATGAACGTGGTGCAGCGCCGCCGTGAGATCGGCGTACGCATGGCCCTGGGGGCGCGTGGTTGTGATATCGCCTGGCTGTTCGTGCTTGAAGCGCTGTTGCTCTCGGTAGCCGGGGCGCTGCTGGGTGTGCTGCTCGGGTTGGCCGGTGCCTGGCTGTTCACCCTGGCTTCCGGCTGGAGTTTCGCACTCGATGCAGGCTCGCTGCCTGTGAGCATGGGCATTTCATTGGTGCTGGGACTTTTCTTCGGCCTGCAGCCTGCGCTGGCCGCCGCGCGGCTACAGCCGGTAGTGGCATTGCGTGATGACTAGGTGGCTGGCGATGACCTGCGCATTAGCGCTACCGTGGGTGGCCATGGCCGAAAACTGCCTGCGGCCGTCCCGTCCGGCTGTGCAGAACCGTTTACCAGTGAGTGCCCTGTCGGTCATGCACGGCGAGCCCGTGGATATCGAGCTGGCCGATGCCATTGCCCTGGCTTTGCGCGACAACCGGGCAATTCGCAGTGCCTACCTTGAGCGTATCGCGCAGAAATTCGACCTGCGCGTAGCCCGTGACCAGTTCGCCCCGCAGCTGTCGTTGAAGGCGCGTTACCTGGGCAACCGCAATCACGCGGACCGCTATCGGGAGGCGCAGCTGACGCCCGCAGCCAGCTTGCTCACACCCTACGGTACACGCTTGAGCCTTGACTGGGCTTACGGCAATACCCGCGCCGATAGCGCGGGCCGGCGCTACCGGGATGGCGCCAACCTGATGGTTATCCAGCCCTTGTTACGTGGCGCCGGGCGCGAGATCGCCGGCGCGCCGCTGCGCCAGGCGCAGCTGGCCGAACAGTTGCACCGCCTGGCGCTCAAGGACAACGTGGCCCACGTCATCACCCGCACCATCCTGCTGTATCGCGGTCTGTTACGTGCTCAGGAGCAGTTGCGCATCGCTGACGATGGCCTGGCTCGTTCACGCAAGCTGGTCGAGGTGAACAGGGCGCTGATTGCTGCCGGGCGTATGGCCGCGTTTGAAATCGTCCAGGCAGAGGCCGAAGTCGCAAGCCAGGAACTGGCCCGCGAAGGCAGCCGCAACCAGTTGCAGCAAAGCCGTCTGGCGCTGGCACAGCTATTGGGGATAGACCTTTCGACGCAACTCAGAGCAGCGGAGTCTTTACGCATCGAGCATGTACAGGTGGACACCGAACAGGCACTGGCTCGGGCGCAGGCGCTTCAACCGGCCTATCTGATGCAGTTGCTGGCTGGTGAACAGGCAGCAATCGACTTGCGGGTGGCGCGCAATGCGCAGTGGTGGGATCTGTCGCTGGTCGGCGGTGCCAGCCAGTTGCGCGAACGACCAGGCGACCAGGCCTCCTGGGAGCATTATCTGGGTCTTGAACTGGATGTGCCGATTGGCGACCTCAGCCGGCGTCAGGCCAAGGTACGTGCGCAGGTGGCGGTGGATAGCCAGGCATTGAGCCTGGCCGAATCCCGTCAGCAACTGCAACGCGAGGTGATCAGCACCGTGCGCGATATCCAGGTGCGCTGGCGGCAACTGGAAATTGCCGAGCGTGCCCTGGCCTTGTCGCAGCGCAAGCTGGATATCGAGCAGGAGAAACTTGCTGCGGGACGCTCCAGCAACTTTCAAGTGTTGAGTTTCGAGGGCGACCTGCGGCATGCGCAAAGTACCCATCTCGATGCCACCCTCGATTACCTCGATGCCCAGGTGGTTCTGGATCAGGTACTGGGGACCACGCTGGAACGCTGGGATGTGGCACTCAATGACTAGGAGAGGCTGGTTGGCGCTGGGTGGGCTCTTGAGCCTGCTGGGTGTGTCGCTCTGGCAGGTATGGCCCGATGCTGCCGGGCAGGGTACGCAACACTGGGTGCAGGTCCAGCCGCAGCGGCTGGAAAGTCGCCTGGGCTTGGTCGGCAAGGTGCAGTCGGGCCGTCAGGTGATCCTAAGCGCGCCGTTCGATGGCGCGTTGGCGTCGGTTCTGGTGCAGGAGGGGCAGCGGGTTATTGCGGGCCAGCCCCTGATGCGGCTCGATACCAGGCAAATCGACATCCAGTTGCGCCAGGCCGAGGCTGAGCGCCTGAGGACCAGAGCCCTGGTTACTCAGTTGCGAACATGGCCTGCCAGCCCCGAAGTCGCTCGCAGTCTGCGTGTGCTAGGCGCGGCGCGCGCCGCGCTTGCTGCTGGCCAGGCGGCGCTGGATGAAACCCGACGGCTGTTCGAGCGCGGGATCGTTGCGCGCATGGAAGTCGATAGCCTTGAGCAGTTGCAGCAAGCGCAACGTGAAGCGGTGCTGGATGCGCAGCAGGAGCTGCAACTGACCCGGGCACGGGGGCAGGGCGATGTACTGGCTATTGCCGAAATGGAGCTGGAGAACGCCGAAGCGCGGTGGCAGGCATTGGCGGCAATGCGCGAACAGAGAGTGCTCAGGGCGCCGTTCGATGGCCTGCTGGCACGTGTAGGCAATGGTGGTGCGAGCACGGCGCTGCCACTGCAGGAGGGGCAGGCACTGACGCAAGGCATGCCACTGCTGGTCTTGAGCGACCTTGAGCGGTTGCAGGTGAATGCCGGCGTGGAGGAGCGCGATGTGGGAAGCTTGCGTGAAGGCATGGAAGTCGGGGCCATCATCGCTGGTCATCTGCTTGTCGGTCGGCTGAGTCAGATTGGGCAGCAGCCGCGAAACGATACAGGGCAGGGGGCATGGTATGACGTCGTGGTGGACCTGAATTTGCCTGTAGTGTCCTCGGAACTAGGTTTACGGCTGGGCATGGGCGCGCAGCTGGCGCTGTTATTGCAGCGCCGAGAGCAGGCGATAGTGCTTCCACCCGAGGCGCTGCGGCGGGATGAGGCAGGCAGGACTTATGTGGTGTTTCGCGAGGGAGATGAGCAGGCGCCGCGCAAGGTTCCGGTCACTGTTGGTATTACCGTTGCGCAAGGTGTCGAGGTGAACGGGCTGCAGTCGGGGTTCGTGCAATTACCCTGAAGGCCCGCGGGGCAGCCTGTGGGAGCGGGCACGCCGCTCCACAGGTATTGCACTGGCCTCGAGTGCAATGGGGAACTTGCGGGTTTACCCGCGAAGAGGGCGTTCCAGGCTCACTCGGCAGGATGATCGCGCAGGAACACCAGGTGGTCCGGCTTCGACTGCTCGGCACTGTAGTAGTACCCCTGCACATCGAACTGCTTGAGTTGTTCCGGTTCGCTGATGCGCTGCTGGATCACGAAGCGGCTCATCATCCCCCGTGCCTTCTTGGCATAGAAGCTGATGATCTTGTACTGGCCGTTCTTCAAGTCTTTGAAATCGACGTTGATCACCCGAGCCTTCAATGCGCTGCGTTTTACCGCGCTGAAATACTCGTTGCTGGCCAGGTTCAGCAGGACGTCATCGCCCTGCTCGGCCAAGGCCTGGTTCAGCCATTCGCTGATGCGCGTGCCCCAGAAGGCGTACAGGTCCTTGCCGCGGGCGTTGGCCAGCTTGGTGCCCATTTCCAGGCGGTAGGGTTGCATCAGGTCGAGTGGGCGCAGCAGGCCGTACAGGCCCGAAAGCATGCGCAAGTGCTGCTGGGCGTAGCTGAAGTCATCCTCGCTCAAGCTCTCGGCGTCGAGGCCGGTGTACACGTCACCCTTGAACGCCAGCAGCGCCTGCTTGGCATTGGCCGGGGTGAAGTCCGGGGTCCAGCTGCCGAAGCGCGCGGCATTCAGGCCGGCGAGCTTGTCGGACAGATGCATCAGTTCGCTGATCTGCGCCGGCGACAGGTCGCGCAGCTGCTGAATCAGCTCCTGGGAGTCGTCCAGGTACTGGGGCAGGGTGAAACGCTCGGTCACAGGCTTGGTGTCGTAGTCGAGGGTCTTGGCGGGTGAAATCACCGTCAGCATCGGGTCGGCTCCTGGCATCGTTGGCCGGGAATTCTACGGGCTGGACAGTGCAACTCCAAACTATGGCGACGATAGTCACAGACCATGGCCGATGCAGAGGCTATAGTGCGCGTTTCGCCGTTGCGGAGCCTTCAACCGTGCGTATTGCCTCTGCCTTGCTGGCCGCTCTGCTGAGCCTGGCCGCGCAAGCCGCCCCTTCACCCCAGCTGAGCCTGGACCGCAGCCTGTGGCCTGAACAGCTGGACAGCCCGGCGTTGTTCGATGTGGCCTCGCGGGCCGAGATCCTCTCGTTCGCCCAGGTACTGCACGAAAGCGAACTGCTTGACGACGCGACGCTGGCGGCACGCTTGGGGCTACGGCAGGTCAATCTGCAGAAGGTGCGCCAGGTGCGGGCGCGCATGTGGCAGCGTTTGTGGGAAGGGTATCAACAGGCGCAGCGCAGTTGCGAACAGGATGCGTCGTTCTGCTATCCGGTTACGTCGATGGCGGAATTGCGCACACAGGCAGCGACGTTCGCCGCTGATGTCGGCACGTTCTATACGGGCTGGATCGAGCCTAGCCATCAGTTCCATGTCCGTTATCTGGACGACCAACTGCGCAAGGCTGCGTTGCTGCCACAGACCAGCAGCGAGGTGGAGCGGTTGTCCCCGGGCGAGCGCAATGGGGATGAACTGAACGACCGCATGTTCCTGCTGACCTTCGTCGGCGGCCCCGGGCCGGATGGCGGCAGTACCGACCTGCTGGCTGATTACCTGCGCCGGCAAAAGCTTGAAGGTACGTTCTTCGTGCTCGGCAACCGCCTGCAGCAACGCCGCGATGCCGGCTCGGCAGATGCCTTGCATCAGCTCTATGGCGGGCAGTGCGTGGGGATCCAGGGTTGGGAGTACCGCTCCCATGCGCAATGGACCGGCTGGCAGGACTCGTTGCGGCGCAGCCAGGCGCGGGTGCAGGCCGACCTGCCGCAGCAATATGTGCCGTTGTTCCGCCCGCCTTACGGGCAGCGCCGGGCCGATGGCGAGGCGTTCATGGCCAGCCAGCAGTTGCAGGTGTCGTTGTGGGATATCGATGCCCAGGACGATGGCGCACTGAGCGCCGAAGCCTCTGCGCAGAGGGTGCTGACCTTGATGCTGCTGTGGCGCAAGGGGGTGATCCAGTTCCATGACAGCCTGCCCAAGGCGCAGCCAGCGGTGGAGTGGTTGTTGCGCAATACGGCGCAGAGCGGGATTGGTTGGGAAGATTGCCAAGCTTATGGCTTGAGTGGGTAGGGGCCACAAAGCGGCCCCCATCAATGCCAGCCTGAATTTTTACTGTAGCCCCCACGCGCCCCCTCGCCAACCCCTGTTCGTCATTTGGAAAAATAAACTTCACCTGCACGTAAAAAGACTTTTTTTAGTCATCATTTTTGCTGTATGAAGAAACCAGACAGCCGATTCCTGCAGCACAGGTGGCGTCATCCAGGCCCACCTAGCCAGGTTCGCTTCCCGCCCGTAACAACGCGGATACGGGGACAGCGGCAGTCACTCTGCGGCGTAACAGACCACGCCGTGTGGCTTCGACATAAGGTGACCGAGTATGGATGACCAAGGACGCAACCCTTCCTCCAGCAAGCCTATCCTGTATGTGCTCGATACCAACGTCCTGATTCACGACCCCAACGCGTTACTGAACTTCGAGGAGCACCATGTCGCCATCCCGATGACGGTGCTGGAGGAACTCGACAAGCTCAAGACCGGCAAACAGACCATCGCCGCCGAATGCCGCCAGGCCATTCGCCTGATTGATCAGACCCTTGGTGACGCCTCTCCCAGTGATGTCGAGCAGGGCGTGCCGATCCAGCGTGGCAAGAGCGGGCCCAAGGGCTTCCTGTCAATCCTGATGACTCCGCGCAACGAGCCGAACAAGCTGCTGCCGGAAAACCTCAACGACAACATCATCATCAACCAGTTGCTCGAAGTACGGGCCCGGCGCACCGACCTGGACGTTGTGCTGGTCACCAAAGACATCAACATGCGCCTGAAGGCGCGTGCCTGTGGCATCGCGGCCGAGGACTACAGCACCGACCAACTGGTCGATGACGTGTCCTTGCTGTCCAAGGGCTACCATTCGGTCACCGGCTCGTTCTGGGACCGGGTGAGCAAGGTCGATACCCGCCAGGAGCGCGGCCGCACCTGGCATCGCGTGCAATTGATCGACAACCTGCCGGCGGTTCATGTCAACGAGTTCATCATCGATGAACAGGGCTTCGTCGGCTGGATCAAGGGTATCCGCAACGATGAGCTGCTGTTGCTCGACCTGCACCAGGAACCGCTGCTGCACCAGGAAGCCTGGGGCCTGAAACCGCGGGACATCCACCAGAGCCTGGCGCTGTTCGCCCTGCTCGACCCGGATATCCACCTGGTCAACCTGACCGGCGCCGCCGGTTCCGGCAAAACCATCCTGGCCCTGGCCGCAGCCATCGAACAGACCATGGTCAGCAAGCGCTACCGGCGCATCATCGCCACCCGCAGCGTGCAGGGGCTGGACCAGGAGATCGGCTTCCTGCCGGGCACCGAGGCCGAGAAGATGGAGCCCTGGCTGGGCGCCATCACCGACAACCTCGAAGCCTTGCACATGGATGACGAAAGCACCCATGGCAGCGTGGAATACATCCTCGAACGCGTGCCGTTGCAGTTCAAGTCGCTGAACTACATCCGAGGTCGTAGCTTCCAGCAGAGCCTGATCCTGATCGACGAGTGCCAGAACCTGACGCCGCACCAGATGAAAACCATCATCACCCGTGCCGGCTCCGGGTCCAAGGTGGTCTGCCTGGGCAACCTGGCGCAGATCGACACCCCTTACCTGTCCGCGACCAGCTCGGGCCTGACCTACCTGACCGAGCGCTTCAAGGACTTCCCCCATGGCGTGCACATCACCCTGCAGGGCGTGCCACGCTCGGTGCTGGCCGAGTACGCCGAGTCGCATCTGTAACCCTCACCGCCGGGCGGTTCGCCGCCCGGCCTCTTCGCGGGCACGCCCGCTCCCACAGGTAATGCGCTGTCCTCGAGTCCCGTGTTGTACCTGTGGGAGCGGGCGTGCCCGCGAAGTGGCCGAACCTGCCGAAACATACTTCTGCTCAAACCTGACTCACAGGTTTACACTGCGAGTTCCCTTCACAGGAGCAGAGCAGTGCTGACACATCTTGATTCCCAGGGGCGGGCCAACATGGTCGACGTCACTGAAAAGGCCGTGACCGAGCGTGAGGCCACCGCCGAGGCGCGGGTGCGCATGTTGCCGCAGACCTTGCAGATGATCGTCGACGGTGAACACCCCAAGGGCGACGTGTTCGCCGTGGCGCGCATTGCCGGGATCCAGGCGGCGAAGAAGACCAGCGATCTGATCCCGCTGTGCCACCCGTTGATGCTGACCAGCGTCAAGGTCGAGCTCAGCGCCGAGGGGCTGGACGCCGTGCGCATCGTCGCCCGCTGCAAGCTGGCCGGGCAGACCGGCGTGGAGATGGAGGCGCTGACCGCCGCCAGCGTGGCCGCACTGACGATCTATGACATGTGCAAGGCTGTGGATAAGGGCATGGTCATCGAGCAGGTGCGCCTGCTGGAAAAACTCGGCGGCAAGAGCGGCCACTACAAGGTGGAGGCGTGATGAAGGTCAAGGTGATGTACTTCGCCCGTTACCGCGAACTGCTGGGCGTGGATGCCGAGCGGGTGGAGGGCGCGTTCAAGGTGCTCGACGATGTGCGCCAGGCCTTGGTGGCCAAGGGTGGGCATTACGAAGTGCTGGCCGAGCAGAACCTGATGTGTGCGCGCAACGAAGAGCTGTGCAAGCTCGATGAGCCTCTGGAAGAGGGCGATGAAGTGGCGTTCTTCCCACCGGTGACCGGAGGCTGAACATGGCTGTGCGAGTACAGGAGGGCGCGTTCGACCCGGGGGCCGAGACCAATGCCATGCACGCGGCAAATGTCGGCGTGGGCGCGGTGGTCGGTTTTGTCGGCTACGTGCGGGATTTCAATGATGGCCGCGAAGTGGCGGGGATGTTCCTCGAGCACTATCCGGGCATGACCGAAAAGGCCCTGGCCAAGATCGTGGTCGAGGCCGAGCAGCGCTGGCCGCTGCTCAAGGTGGAGGTGCTGCACCGCATCGGTGCGCTGGAACCGGGCGAGCCAATCGTGTTCGTCGGCGTGGCCAGTGCTCATCGGCAGGCGGCGTTCGATGCCTGCAACTTCATCATGGATTACCTGAAGACCCGGGCGCCGTTCTGGAAGAAGGAAAATACCCAGGAAGGGGCGCGGTGGGTAGAAGGGAAGCAGAGTGACCAGGATGCCGCTGGGCGCTGGTGAGTTCTTCGTTTGATGGCCGGCGCTTCGCCCCGGTTCGCGGGTAAACCCGCTCCCACAGGTACTGCACAGGTTTCGAAAGCTGTGGAGTACTTTGTGGGAGCGGGTTTACCCGCGAAGAGGCCGGCACAAGTTAATGGTGCTTGCGCGGCACCGGCTTGAGCAGCTCATCCGGCGGCATTTCACACTTGATCTTGCGCCCCAGCAGCTCTTCGATCGCGGGCAGCTGGTACGAGTCATCCTCACCGGCAAAGCTGATCGACACGCCACTGGTGCCCGCACGGCCGGTCCGGCCAATGCGGTGCACGTAGTCGTCCGGGTCTTCCGGCAGGGTGAAATTGATCACGTGGCTGATGCCATCGATGTGAATGCCACGCCCCGCCACGTCGGTGGCCACCAGCACGGTGATGCGCCCTTCGCGGAAGCTCTCCAGGGTACGGATACGCTTGTGCTGCGGCACATCGCCCGACAACTGCGCGGCGTTGATGCCATCGCGCACGAGTTTTTCCTCGATACGCCGCACTTCGTCCTTGCGGTTGGCGAACACCATTACCCGTTCCCACTTGTTCTGGGTCACCAGGTTGTACAGCAGCTTGTACTTGTCGCTGCCGGCCACCGCATAGACGTGCTGTTCCACCGTTTCGCTGGCAACGTTCTCCGGCTCGATTTCGACGATGGCCGGGTTGGTGGTCCACTGCTTGGCCAGGTTCATCACGTCGTCGGTGAAGGTGGCGGAGAACAGCAGGGTCTGGCGCTCGCTTTTCGGCGGCGTCTGGCGAATGATCTGGCGCACCTGGGGGATGAACCCCATGTCGAGCATGCGGTCGGCTTCGTCCAGCACCATCACCTCGACCATGTCCAGGTGCACCTCACCGCGCTGGTTGAAGTCCAGCAGGCGGCCCGGAGTGGCCACCAGGATGTCGCAATGGCGCGATTCCAGGGCCTTGAGCTGCTTGTCGAAGTCCATGCCGCCGACGAAGCTCATCACGTTCAGGCCGGTGTACTTGGTCAGGGCGACGGCATCCTTGGCGATCTGCACTACAAGCTCGCGGGTGGGCGCGATGATCAGCGCGCGTGGCTCGCCCATGTAGCGTTCCTTCGGCGGCGGCGTCTGCTGCAGCTGGGAAATGATCGAGATCAGGAACGCCGCAGTCTTGCCGGTACCGGTCTGGGCCCGGCCGATGGCGTCCTGGCCACGCAGGGTGTAACCCAGCACCTGTGCCTGGATCGGCGTGCAGTACGGGAAGCCCAGGTCGTGGATGGCGTGCATCAGTTCGTTGGACAGCTTGAAGTCGTGGAAGCGGGTCTTGCCTTCCTGCGGCTCGACCACGAAGTCTTCCGGTTTCCACAGGCTGGCCTGTGGTTTGGGTTTGCGCTCGCGACGCGGTTTGTCCTTGGCCGGCTTGTCGGCGGCTGGCGTAACGGCGGCAGGCTGTTCGGCCAGGGGAGCGGGGTTGGCGCGTGGCGCGGCCGGTTTTGCCGCAGGCCTGGCATCGCTGGCGGGCGCAGGCGGCGACACGCTGGCAGCAGGAGCGACGGCCTGTGGCGCGGCGTCTCCCTTGCCGAAAATTTTCTTGAGTGCCTTGAGCACGATCGTCTCGTCAACTGGTTAAGGAATGTACGCCGGGCAGTGTAATGCAAGTTTCGGGCGCGGCGTAGTGGAATAGCCTTACAACTACAGGCGGCTGCGGCTTATTGCAGTTGTTCGGCCAGCCAGTGGTGGATGTCGTTCAGCTCTTCCACCACCACTTCATGTTCCATCGGGTATTCGTGCCAGCGGGCGGCGACGCCCCAGGTGTTCAGGTACTCGAAGGCGGTGCGGCCCATGGAAGGGATCACTACCGGGTCGTGCACACCGTGCAGGCACAGGGCCGGGGTGCGTTGCTGGCAGGCGCTCAACTGATGCTGGTCGTTGAAGGTGGGGGCGTAGGTGGACAGGGCGATCACGCCACCCAGCGCTTCTTGCCACTTTATATAGGCAGTGTGCAGTACCACCGCGCCACCTTGGGAGAAGCCGGCCAGGAAGATCCGCGACAAGCTGATGCCTTTGGCCTGCTCGGCCTTGATCAGGCCAATGAGCTGCTCGGCCGATTCTTCCAGCTGCGCTTCGTCGATGGCGCGGGCCGGGGTCATGGCCTTGATGTCGTACCAGCTAGGCATGGCGTAGCCGCCGTTGATGGTTACCGGGCGGGTGGGAGCCTGGGGCATGACGAAACGGGTACCAAGCAGGCGCTCCTGCATGAATTCGGCGACTGGTAGGAAGTCGTAACGGTCGGCACCCAGGCCGTGCAACCAGATCACACAGGCATCTGCGGTTTTCTGCGGTTCGAGAATCAGCGGGTTGGTCATGACTGCTCCGAAAGTGTGCGGGTCTTGTTATGGCGTGCGTAAAAAGAAGGCGCTGCAAATGATTGTCGGAAAAAGAATGTCGCAACGATACAACTTTCCCTACTTGACGAGCGCTTAAACGCTACAGCCAGCGAAGCTGGTACGCGCTTTGCAATCCAACCTGTGATGCAAAGGGCAGGCCGCGACGGTAACACCCTTTGCACGCGAAGGCTGTCACAGAACAGTCCATTGCGCCAATTGACCCAATAACAAGCCAATACGGGTCGGATACGCCTCAAAAGGGTGCGGTGCAATTCCGGCTCGATACAACAAGAGCGATTTGGAGGTTGTGAATGAAGATGTTGAAAACCACCCTGGCAGTCCTGACCGCTGCCGCCGCGCTGGGCGCCGTGAGCAACGCCCAGGCCGGCGCCACCCTCGATGCGGTAAAGAAGAAGGGCTTCGTCCAGTGTGGCGTGAGCGATGGTCTTCCAGGCTTCTCGGTACCTGATGCGCAGGGCAAGATCGTGGGTATCGATGCCGACGTGTGCCGCGCCGTGGCCGCCGCCGTGTTCGGCGACGCCAGCAAGGTCAAGTTCAGCCAGCTCAACGCCAAGGAACGCTTCACCGCGCTGCAGTCGGGCGAAGTCGACGTGCTGTCGCGCAACACCACCTGGACCAGCTCGCGTGATGCCGGCATGGGCCTGGTATTCGCCGGTGTTACCTACTATGACGGCGTCGGCTTCCTGGTCAACAAGAAACTGGGGGTCTCCAGCGCCAAGGAGCTCGATGGCGCAACCATCTGCATCCAGGCCGGTACCACCACCGAGCTGAACGTGTCGGACTTCTTCCGCGCCAATGGCCTGAAGTACACCCCGATCACCTTCGATACCTCTGACGAAAGCGCCAAGTCGCTGGAGTCCGGCCGTTGCGACGTGCTGACCTCGGACAAGTCGCAGCTGTTCGCCCAGCGCTCCAAGCTGGCCGCGCCGACCGACTACGTGGTACTGCCGGAAACCATCTCCAAGGAACCGCTGGGCCCGGTAGTACGCAAGGGCGACGAGGAGTGGTTCAGCATCGTCAAGTGGACCCTGTTCGCCATGCTCAACGCCGAAGAGGCAGGCATCACCTCGAAGAACGTCGAGGCCGAGGCCAAAGGCACCAAGAACCCGGACGTCGCCCGCTTGCTGGGTGCCGACGGCGAGTACGGCAAGGACCTCAAGCTGCCCAAGGACTGGGTAGTGCAGATCGTCAAGCAAGTCGGCAACTATGGCGAAGTGTTCGAGAAGAACCTGGGCCAGGGCACCGACCTGAAGATCGACCGTGGCATGAACGCCCTGTGGAACAACGGCGGCATCCAGTACGCGCCACCAGTGCGCTGATGGTTGCACCCTGCGGCGGCATCCCGCCGCCGCAGGCTGTTCGGAACCCTACTTTCCGGGGCACTTCATGCAAAATCGAATCGGCGCACAAAAGGGTTTATCCCTGAGCGATCCACGTGTGCGCGCGTGGCTGTTCCAGATTCTCACGATAGTCTTCGTGGTGGGTCTGGGCTGGTATCTGTTCCACAACACGCAAACCAACCTGCAACACCGGGGCATCACCTCGGGCTTCGACTTCCTCGACCGCAGTGCCGGCTTCGGCATCGCCCAGCATCTGATCCCCTACGTGGAATCCGACAGTTATGCGCGGGTTTTCGTCATCGGCCTGCTCAACACCCTGCTGGTGACCTTCATCGGCGTGGTGCTGGCGACAATCCTCGGCTTCATCATCGGTGTGGCGCGGTTGTCGCCGAACTGGATGATCAACAAGCTGGCGACCGTGTATGTGGAAACCTTCCGCAACATCCCGCCGTTGTTGCAGATCCTGTTCTGGTACTTCGCCGTGTTCCTGACCCTGCCGGGACCGCGGGGCAGCATCAATATCGACGACACCTTCTTCATCAGCAACCGTGGCCTGAACATGCCCGGCGCGTCCATGGCCGAAGGCTTCTGGCCGTTCGTCGTGGCCCTGGCCCTGGCGCTGCTGGCCATCGTGGCGATGGTGCGCTTTGCCAACAAGCGCTTCGACGAGACCGGCGTGCCATTTCACAAGTTCTGGGTGGGGCTGGCGCTGTTCATCGCCATTCCGGGCGTTTGCGCACTGCTGTTCGGCAGCCCGGTGCACTGGGAAGTGCCGCAATTGAAAGGATTCAACTTCGTCGGTGGCTGGGTACTGATCCCCGAGCTGCTGGCGCTGACCCTGGCGTTGACCATCTACACCGCTGCATTCATCGCCGAGATCGTGCGCTCCGGTATCCGTTCGGTCAGCCATGGCCAGACCGAGGCCGCGCGCTCGCTGGGCCTGCGCGAGGGCCCGACCCTGCGCAAGGTGATCATTCCCCAGGCACTGCGGGTGATCATTCCGCCGCTGACCAGCCAGTACCTGAACCTGGCGAAGAACTCGTCGCTGGCAGCCGGTATCGGCTACCCGGAGATGGTCTCGCTGTTCGCCGGTACCGTGCTCAACCAGACCGGTCAGGCCATCGAGGTGATCGCCATCACCATGAGTGTCTATCTCGCCATCAGCATCAGCATTTCGCTGCTGATGAACTGGTACAACAAGCGCATTGCGCTGATCGAGCGGTGAGGATACGCCTGTGAATGCCCATGTTTTCAAACCCGACATGCCGCCACCGGTGAAAACCGTCGGCGTGCTCGCATGGATGCGTGCCAATCTGTTCTCCAGCTGGCTCAATACCCTGCTGACCCTGTTCGCCATCTACCTGGTGTGGCTGATCGTGCCACCGTTGCTGCAGTGGGCGTTGCTTGACGCCAACTGGGTCGGCACCACCCGCGCCGACTGCACAAAGGAAGGCGCCTGCTGGGTGTTCGTGCAGCAGCGCTTCGGCCAGTTCATGTACGGCTACTACCCGGCCGAGTTGCGCTGGCGCGTGGACCTGACCGTGTGGCTTGCCGTGCTTGGCGCCGCGCCGCTGTTCATCAAGCGTTTCCCGCGCAAGGCCTTCTACGGCCTGGGCTTCCTGGTGCTGTACCCGCTGCTGGCCTACACCCTGCTGCACGGGGGCGTACTGGGCCTGGAAAACGTACCGACCAGCCAGTGGGGCGGGCTGATGCTGACCCTGGTGATCGCCACCGTGGGCATTGTCGGCGCGTTGCCGCTGGGCATCCTGCTGGCCCTGGGCCGGCGCTCGAAGATGCCGGCGGTGAAGGTGGTGTGCGTGACCTTCATCGAGTTCTGGCGCGGCGTACCGCTGATCACCGTGCTGTTCATGTCGTCGGTGATGCTGCCGTTGTTCCTGCCTGAGGGCATGAGCTTCGACAAGCTGCTGCGGGCCATGATCGGTGTGATCCTGTTCCAGTCGGCATACATCGCCGAGGTGGTGCGCGGCGGCCTGCAGGCCATCCCCAAGGGCCAGTACGAAGCCGCCGCGGCCATGGGCCTGGGCTACTGGCGTGCGATGGGCCTGGTGATTCTGCCGCAGGCGCTGAAGCTGGTGATCCCCGGCATCGTCAACACCTTCATTGCCCTGTTCAAGGACACCAGCCTGGTGATCATCATCGGCCTGTTCGACCTGCTGAACAGCGTCAAGCAAGCCGCCGCCGACCCGGCCTGGCTGGGCATGGCTACCGAGGGCTACGTGTTCGCCGCCCTGGTGTTCTGGATTTTCTGTTTCGGTATGTCCCGCTACTCCATGCACCTGGAGCGCAAGCTGGACACTGGCCACAAGCGTTAGGAGTTTCGAAATGAGTGAAGCGATCAAGCAGCCTGCCGGCCCCGAAGGCATCATCCAGATGCAGGGCGTGAACAAGTGGTATGGCCAGTTCCATGTGCTCAAGGATATCAACCTGAATGTGCGCCAGGGCGAGCGCATCGTGCTGTGTGGGCCATCCGGCTCGGGCAAGTCCACCACCATCCGTTGCCTCAACCGCCTGGAAGAGCACCAGCAGGGGCGCATAGTGGTCGATGGCGTGGAGCTTACCAACGACCTCAAGCAGATCGAGGCCATTCGCCGCGAAGTGGGCATGGTGTTCCAGCACTTCAACCTGTTCCCGCACCTGAGCATTCTGGAGAACTGCACCTTGGCGCCGATGTGGGTGCGCAAGATGCCACGGCGCAAAGCCGAGGAAATTGCCATGCACTACCTGGAGCGGGTGCGTATCCCTGAGCAGGCGCACAAGTACCCGGGGCAGTTGTCCGGTGGCCAGCAGCAGCGTGTGGCGATTGCCCGCGCGTTGTGCATGAAGCCGAAGATCATGCTGTTCGACGAACCGACCTCGGCGCTGGACCCGGAAATGGTCAAGGAAGTGCTCGATACCATGGTGGGCCTGGCCGAGGATGGCATGACCATGCTCTGCGTGACCCACGAGATGGGCTTTGCCCGGACCGTGGCGAACCGGGTGATCTTCATGGACAAGGGTGAGATCGTCGAGCAGGCGGCGCCGGATGACTTCTTCGACCGGCCACGCAGTGACCGGACCAAGTTGTTCCTGAGTCAGATCCTGCATTGATGCTGTAGGGGCCCCTTCGCGGGCACGCCCGCTCCCACAGGTACTGCACAGGGCTTGAGGCCGGTGTTATCACTGTGGGAGCGGGCGTGCCCGCGAAGGGCCGCAAAGCGGCCCCGTTTTTTACTTCTCTTCCTTGGCGACTGCCGGCGCCGGTGGCGGCCGCAGCCCCACTTCGGCGATCAGCTTCAACTGCTGCCCATTGCGCATCACCTCGATGGTGATCTTCTCGTTGGGCTTGATCCGCGCCACCTGGTTCATCGACTTGCGCCCGTCACCGGCCGGCTCGCCGTTGATGCTCAGGATCACGTCACCCAGCTGCAACCCGGCCTTTGCCGCCGGCCCTTCGCGGAAGATACCCGCCACCACGATGCCCGGGCGGTCCTTCATGCCGAACGATTCGGCCAGTTCCTGGCTCAGCGGCTGTACTTCGATGCCCAGCCAGCCACGGATCACCTGGCCGTGCTCGATGATCGACTTCATCACCTCCAGTGCCAGTTTCACCGGGATGGCGAAACCGATGCCCTGCGAACCGCCGGACTTGGAGAAGATCGCCGTGTTGATGCCGATCAGGTTGCCGTTGGCATCCACCAGCGCACCGCCGGAGTTACCCGGGTTGATCGCCGCATCGGTCTGGATGAAATCCTCGTAGTTGTTCAGGCCCAGCTGGTTGCGGCCAGTGGCGCTGATGATGCCCATGGTCACGGTCTGGCCGACCCCGAACGGGTTGCCGATGGCCAGCGACACGTCGCCGATGTGAATGGTGTCGGAGCGGCCGATGGTGATCGCCGGCAGGCTCTTCAGGTCGATCTTCAGCACCGCCAGGTCGGTTTCCGGGTCGCTGCCGATGACCCGGGCCAAGGTCTCGCGGCCATCCTTCAGAGCCACGACGATCTGGTCGGCGCCGCTGGTGACGTGGTTGTTGGTCAGCAGGTAGCCCTCGGGGCTCATGATCACCGCCGAGCCCAGGCTCGACTCCCAGCGGCGCTGCTTGGGCAGGTTGTCACCGAAAAAGCGGCGGAACTGCGGGTCTTCGAACAGCGGGTGGGCGCTCTTGTTCACCACCTTGGTGGTGTACAGGTTGACCACCGCCGGGGCGGCCAGGGTCACGGCGTCGGCGTAGGATACCGGGCCCTGCATGATCCGCGAGGTCTGCGGCGCCTGCTGCAGGTTGACGTCCTGGCTGGGCAGGCCGACCCATTCCGGGAAGCGCTGGATGATCAGCATGGCGATCAGTACGCCGGTAAGCAGGGGCCAGCCAAAATAACGCAAAGCCTTGAACATGAATGAATCCTGGAAAGAGCCGGGGACGGTGACCGTGCGGTGGGGCATGAGCGCGCGCGATCATACACCGGTTCCCCCAGTGCCGGCGACGGCCCATAATGGCCGGCATTATACGGGCGTTGCATGGGCGTTGTGCCCGAGAAGAACGCAGATTTCGAGGAGATTTTCATGGCTGTCGCTCTGAACACCCTGGTCGAGGAAGCCGAGCGTTACCTGGGCAGCGCGAAGATCCAGGATTATTGCCCCAATGGCTTGCAGGTCGAAGGCCGGCCGCAGGTCAGCCGCATCGTCAGCGGCGTTACCGCCAGCCAGGCGTTGCTGGATGCGGCAGTCGAGGCCGAGGCCGACCTGGTGCTGGTGCACCATGGCTACTTCTGGAAGGGTGAGAACCCGTGCGTCACCGGCATCCGGCAGCGCCGGCTGAAGACCCTGTTGAACAACGACATCAGCCTGCTGGCGTTCCACCTGCCGCTGGATGTGCACCCGGATGTGGGCAACAACGTGCAACTGGCGCGGCAGCTGGACATCACCGTCGAAGGTCCGCTGGATCCGGAGAACCCCAAGGTGGTCGGGCTGGTCGGCTCGCTGGCCGAGCCGATGACCGCCCGCGACTTCGCCCGGCGGGTGCGTGAGGTGCTGGGGCGTGAGCCCCTGTTGGTCGAGGGTGAGCAGATGATCCGTCGGGTCGGCTGGTGCACCGGGGGCGGGCAAGGCTACATCGACACGGCGATCGCGGCCGGAGTGGACCTGTACCTGACGGGCGAGGCATCGGAGCAGACCTACCACAGCGCCCGCGAGAATGGCGTCAGCTTCATTGCCGCCGGGCACCATGCCACCGAGCGCTATGGGGTGCAGGCGCTGGGTGATTACCTTGCACGGCGGTTTGCCGTGGAGCACCTGTTCATCGATTGCCCGAACCCGATCTGACATCGGCGTCGCCTTCTTCGCGGGTAAACCCGCTCCCACAGGGACAGTGTTGATCCCAGGCCTGCGGGATCCCTGTGGGAGCGGGTTTACCCGCGAAGAGGCCAGGCCTGCTGGCCCAAACCCACAGTCATATCGTTAGACTTTTTCGATCTAGCCAGCCTCCTAAATAGAAGAAGCCGCTGTGATAAAGTGGCTCGCTCGAACACGGCCCGCAGGCCGTCCATAAGATCGTTTTTCGTGAGTAGCCATGGTCGACAAACTGACGCACTTGAAACAGCTGGAGGCGGAGAGCATCCACATCATCCGCGAGGTGGCCGCCGAGTTCGACAACCCGGTGATGCTGTACTCGATCGGCAAGGATTCCGCCGTGATGCTGCACCTGGCGCGCAAGGCCTTCTTCCCGGGCAAGCTGCCGTTCCCGGTGATGCATGTCGACACCCAGTGGAAATTCCAGGAGATGTACAGCTTCCGCGACAAGATGGTCGAGGAAATGGGCCTGGAGCTGATCACCCACGTCAACCCCGAGGGTGTGGCGCAGGGCATCAACCCGTTCACCCATGGCAGCTCCAAGCACACCGACATCATGAAGACCCAGGGCCTGAAGCAGGCGCTGGACAAGCACGGTTTCGATGCTGCCTTCGGTGGTGCGCGCCGCGACGAAGAGAAGTCGCGGGCCAAGGAGCGCGTGTATTCGTTCCGTGACAGCAAGCACCGCTGGGACCCGAAGAACCAGCGCCCCGAGCTGTGGAACGTGTACAACGGCAAGGTCAACAAAGGCGAGTCGATCCGCGTCTTCCCGCTGTCGAACTGGACCGAGCTGGACATCTGGCAGTACATCTACCTCGAAGGCATCCCGATCGTGCCGCTGTACTTCGCCGCCGAGCGTGAAGTGATCGAGAAGAATGGCACCCTGATCATGATCGACGACGAGCGTATTCTCGAGCACCTCTCCGAGGAAGAGAAAGCGCGCATCGTCAAGAAGAAGGTGCGTTTCCGTACCCTCGGCTGCTACCCGTTGACGGGTGCTGTCGAGTCGGAAGCCGAAACGCTCACCGACATCATTCAGGAAATGCTCCTGACGCGCACTTCCGAGCGCCAGGGCCGGGTCATCGACCACGATGGCGCCGGTTCCATGGAAGACAAGAAACGTCAGGGCTACTTCTAATTTTCAGGGCTACTCCATGTCGCACCAATCCGATTTGATCAGCGAAGACATCCTCGCTTATCTGGCTCAGCACGAGCGTAAAGAACTGCTGCGTTTCCTCACCTGCGGTAACGTGGATGACGGCAAGAGCACCCTGATCGGGCGCCTGCTGCATGACTCGAAGATGATCTACGAGGACCACCTCGAGGCCATCACCCGTGATTCGAAGAAAGTCGGCACCACCGGCGAGGAAGTCGACCTGGCGCTGCTGGTCGACGGCCTGCAGGCCGAGCGCGAGCAGGGCATCACCATCGATGTCGCCTACCGCTATTTCTCCACCGCCAAGCGCAAGTTCATCATTGCCGACACCCCGGGCCACGAGCAGTACACCCGCAACATGGCCACTGGCGCGTCCACCTGCGACCTGGCGATCATCCTGGTCGACGCCCGCTACGGCGTGCAGACCCAGACCCGCCGCCACAGCTACATTGCCTCGTTGCTGGGCATCAAGCACATCGTGGTCGCGGTCAACAAGATGGACCTCAAGGGCTTCGATCAGGACGTCTTCGAGTCGATCAAGGCCGACTACCTGAAGTTCGCCGAAGCCATCAACCTGACCCCGAGCAGCCTGCACTTCGTGCCGATGTCGGCGCTCAAGGGTGACAACGTGGTCAACCACAGCGAGCGTTCGCCGTGGTACGCCGGCCCGACGCTGATGGAAATCCTCGAAACCGTCGAAGTGTCGGCCGACCGCAACTTCACCGACCTGCGCTTCCCGGTGCAGTACGTCAACCGTCCGAACCTGAACTTCCGTGGCTTCGCCGGCACCATCGCCAGCGGCGTGGTGCACAAGGGAGACGAAATCGTCGTGCTGCCGTCGGGCAAGAGCAGCCGCGTCAAGTCCATCGTCACCTACGAAGGCGAGCTGGAAAACGCAGGCCCTGGCCAGGCCGTGACCCTGACCATGGAAGACGAGATCGACATCTCCCGTGGCGACCTGCTGGTGCATGCCGACAACGTCCCGCCTGTCACCGACCAGTTCGACGCCATGCTGGTGTGGATGGCCGAAGAGCCGATGCTCCCGGGCAAGAAATACGACATCAAGCGCGCCACCAGCTACGTGCCGGGCTCGATTGCCAGCATCACCCACAAGGTCGATGTGAACACCTTGGAGCAGGGCGCCGCGAGCGCGCTGCAACTGAACGAGATCGGCCGCGTGAAGGTGTCCCTGGACGCCTCGATCGCCCTGGACGGTTATGACAGCAACCGCACCACCGGTGCGTTCATCGTCATCGACCGCCTGACCAACGGTACCGTCGGCGCCGGCATGATCATCGCTCCGCCAGTCCTGCCGCACGGCAGCACCGGGCATCATGGCAAGCTGTGCCATGTGGCCACCGAAGAGCGCGCCCTGCGCTTCGGCCAGCAGCCTGCCACCGTGCTGTTCAGCGGCCTGTCCGGCGCTGGCAAGAGCACCCTGGCCTACGCCGTTGAGCGCAAGCTGTTCGACATGGGCCGTGCAGTGTATGTGCTCGACGGCCAGAACCTGCGCCACGACCTGAACAAGGGCCTGCCACAGGACCGCGCCGGCCGCACCGAAAACTGGCGCCGCGCCGCCCATGTGGCGCGCCAGTTCAACGAAGCCGGCCTGCTGACCCTGGCCGCGTTCGTGGCCCCGGATGCCGAAGGCCGCGAACAGGCCAAGGCGTTGATCGGCAAGGAGCGCCTGGTGACCGTTTACGTCCAGGCCTCGCCGCTGGCCTGCCGTGAACGCGACCCGCAAGGCCTGTACGCTGCCGGTGGCGACAACATCCCGGGCGAAAGCTTCCCGTACGATGTGCCGCTGGACGCCGACCTTGTGATCGACACTCAGGCCACCAGCGTGGAAGAGGGCGTGAAACAGGTGCTGGATGTGCTGCGTCAGCGTGGCGCGATCTAAGCGTTAGCCTGCAAGAAAAACCCCGCTTCGGCGGGGTTTTTTGTTTCTCGTTCCCGCAGATAGAGCGCATGCTTCGGGCTCACACTGTACCTGTGGGAGCGGGTTCACCCGCGAAGCAGGCGGCGCGATGGATGGCAACGGCTGTGCCGGTGTTCGCGGCTAAAGCCGCTCCCACAGGGACTGCGCAAACTTGTGGATTTTTTAGCAAGACAGTTGCTCCCAAACGGAGCGCGCAAGTTGTTCAGATGTGTTTTTCTGACACCGGTATCACCCGCCGTTCCTTCACCGCCTTGTAGGAAAAACTCGAATAGATCTCCTTCACTCCTGGCAATCGCTGCAGCACCTCCCGGGTGAATTCGCCGAACGACTCGAGGTCCCGCGCGAGGATCTCCAGCAGGAAGTCATAGCGCCCGGAAATATTGTGGCAGGCAACAATCTCGGGAATCTCCATCAGCCGCTGCTCGAATGCCAGCGCCATGTCCTTGGTGTGCGAGTCCATCATGATGCTGACGAACGCGGTCACGCCAAACCCCAGCGACTTGGGCGAGAGGATGGCCTGGTAGCCGGTGATGTAGCCGTTGTCCTCCAGCAACTTGACCCGCCGCCAGCACGGCGAGGTGGTCAGTGCCACCTGGTCGGCGAGTTCGGCAACGGTAAGGCGGGCGTTGTCCTGCAGGGCAGCGAGCAGGGCGCGGTCGGTGCGGTCGAGGCTCGAAGGCATGTTTTGCCCTCCTGATCCGGTAATTATTGTTTTTGTTCCAACAAGCACGCGGATGCGTGGGCCATTTTGGAAAAAATCGGGCAGCTCGGTGGCATAAGCTTATAGCAAACCACAAGAGGCTGTTGCCATGCGCGACTCCCATAACAACACCGGTTTTTCCACGCGGGCCATTCACCATGGCTACGACCCGCTTTCTCACGGTGGCGCCCTGGTGCCGCCGGTGTACCAGACCGCCACCTACGCCTTCCCAACTGTGGAATATGGCGCTGCATGCTTCGCCGGAGAAGAACCGGGGCATTTCTACAGCCGTATCTCCAACCCTACCCTGGCTTTGCTGGAACAGCGCATGGCCTCGCTGGAGGGGGGCGAGGCGGGGTTGGCATTAGCGTCGGGCATGGGCGCCATCACCTCGACGATCTGGACCTTGCTGCGCCCCGGCGATGAGTTGATCGTCGGGCGCACACTGTACGGCTGCACCTTTGCCTTCCTGCACCATGGCATTGGCGAGTTCGGCGTGAAGATTCGCCATGTCGACCTGAACGATGCCAAGGCCTTGAAAGCGGCGATCAACAGCAAAACGCGGATGATCTACTTTGAAACGCCGGCCAATCCCAACATGCAACTGGTGGATATCGCCGCCGTGGCCGAGGCGGTGCGCGGGCATGATGTGCATGTGGTGGTCGACAACACCTATTGCACGCCTTACCTGCAGCGGCCGCTGGAGCTGGGGGCGGACCTGGTGGTGCATTCGGCGACCAAGTACCTAAGTGGCCACGGTGATATCACTGCCGGCCTGGTGGTGGGGCGCAAGGCGCTGGTCGACCGCATTCGCCTGGAAGGGCTGAAGGACATGACCGGGGCGGTGCTATCGCCGCATGACGCATCACTGCTGATGCGCGGGATCAAGACCCTGGCCCTGCGCATGGACCGGCATTGTGCCAATGCCCTGCAGGTGGCTGAGTTCCTGGCTCGGCAGCCGCAGGTGGAGCTGATTCACTACCCGGGGTTGCCGTCGTTTGCCCAGTACGAGCTGGCGCAGCGGCAGATGCGTTTGCCGGGCGGGATGATTGGCTTCGAGCTCAAGGGCGGTATCGAGGCTGGCCGGCGTTTCATGAACGCGCTACAGCTGTTCGCCCGCGCGGTGAGCCTGGGCGATGCCGAGTCGCTGGCGCAGCACCCGGCGAGCATGACCCATTCCAGCTATACCCCGCAGGAGCGGGCGCATCACGGGATCTCGGAAGGGCTGGTGCGCCTGTCGGTGGGGCTCGAGGATGTGGAGGACCTGCTGGCGGATGTCGAGCAGGCATTGCAGGCTTGCAGCTAGGTGGCCTGGGCTGGCCTCTTCGCGGGCACGCCCGCTCCCACAGGTACACCACAGCATTTGAAATCTGTGGAATACCTGTGGGAGCGGGCGTGCCCGCGAAGAGGCCAGTGAATTCAGCCCACAAAAAAGGCCTCTAGCGAGGCCTTTTTCATGTTCGGCAGATCAGCGCTTGAGCCCGTAGCTCTCGTCGAGCATGCCCGGCGAGTTCGGCGCTTTCGGCGCATAGTCGCGTGGCACTTCGGCGGTATCCTTCGGCGGGGTCAGGCGGTCGCGCGGGCCTTGCGCGCCCTCGGAGTGCAGGGCAGCCAGCAGGCGTTGGCGAGTAACGTCATCAAGGGCCAGGCTGTTGGCGCCTTCGGCCAGGTGATCCTGGACGTCCTGGTAGCTCTGGGTCAGTTTCTTGACCAGCACGGCGGTGCTGTTGAAGTGGGTGACCACTTCGTTCTGGTAGCTGTCGAAGCGCTTCTGGATGTCATCCAGCTGGCGCTGGGTGCTGCTCGGCGCAGCATTGGGCAGCAGGCGAGCGACGACGAAACCGACCACGACGCCGATGACCAGGGCCAGGGTCGGCAACAACCAAACAAGGAGCGAGAGTTCCACGAGTCCTTCCTCTATAAACGGCTTTGCTTTACGTTAACGGCTCAGACCTGCGCTGTATACCGCGAGCGATCGCAAATCAGAACAGAATTCCTCACCTAGACGAATCGACCCCTCCCGAGGTCACGGAGTAGTGCCTTGCTTGTCCGCGAAACCCCCTTGTTCATCGATGGCCCCAGCGGCCAGCTGGAAGCCTTGTACCTGGACGTGGCCAATGCACGTGGCGCGGTGCTGATCTGCCACCCCAACCCGGTCCAGGGTGGCACCATGCTCAACAAGGTAGTCTCGACCCTGCAACGCACCGCCCGCGACGCAGGCTACGTGACCCTGCGGTTCAACTACCGTGGCGTCGGCCAGAGCGCCGGCAGCCATGACATGGGCGCCGGCGAGGTGGCCGATGCCGAGGCCGCTGCGGCCTGGCTGCGCGAAAAACATCTGGGCCTGCCGCTGGTACTGATGGGCTTCTCGTTCGGCGGCTTCGTCGCCACCAGCCTGGCCGGCCGCCTGGAGGCCGCTGGAGTAGAGCTGCAGCAGCTGTTCATGATCGCCCCGGCGGTGATGCGCCTGACGCCGGAATACCCGCTGCCACAGCGCTGCCCGATCACCGTGGTGCAGCCGGACGCTGACGAAGTGGTTGCGCCGCAGCTGGTTTACGAATGGTCCGACAGCCTGTCGCGCCCCCATGAGCTGCTGAAAGTGGCAGAATGCGGACACTTCTTCCATGGCAAGCTGACCGATCTGAAGGATCTGCTGCTGCCGCGCCTTTCGAACTGAGCCAAGCCTGAATAAGCGAACACCCATGACCACGCGCATTCTCACCGGTATCACCACCACCGGCACTCCGCACCTGGGCAACTACGCCGGCGCCATCCGCCCGGCGATCCGTGCCAGCCAGCAGCCCGGTGTCGACTCGTTCTACTTCCTGGCCGACTACCACGCCCTGATCAAGTGCGACGACCCGCTGCGCATCCAGCGTTCGCGCCTGGAAATCGCCGCTACCTGGCTGGCCGGTGGCCTCGATCCGGACAAGGTGACTTTCTATCGCCAGTCCGACATCCCGGAAATCCCCGAGCTGACCTGGCTGCTGACCTGCGTCAGCGCCAAGGGCCTGCTCAACCGCGCACACGCCTACAAGGCCTCGGTGGACAAGAACCTGGAAAACGGCGAAGACCCGGATGCCGGCGTGACCATGGGCCTGTACAGCTACCCGGTGCTGATGGCTGCGGACATCCTGATGTTCAATGCCAACAAGGTGCCGGTCGGCCGTGACCAGATCCAGCACGTGGAAATGGCCCGCGACATCGGCCAGCGCTTCAACCACCTGTTCGGCCAGGGCAAGGACTTCTTCGCCCTGCCGGAAGCGGTGATCGAAGAGAGCGTGGCGACCCTGCCGGGCCTGGACGGGCGCAAGATGTCCAAGAGCTACGACAACACCATCCCGCTGTTCACCAGCGCCAAGGAGATGAAAGACGCGATCTCGCGCATCGTCACCGACTCGCGTGCGCCTGGCGAAGCGAAAGACCCGGACAACGCGCACCTGTTCACCCTGTTCCAGGCCTTCTCGACGCCGGCGCAGTGCGCCGAGTTCCGTGAAGAGCTGCTGCAGGGCCTGGGTTGGGGCGAGGCCAAGCAGCGCCTGTTCCAGCTGCTGGACGGCCAGTTGGCCGAGAAGCGCGAGTACTACCACCAGTTGATCGCCCGCCCGGCGGACCTGGAAGACATCCTGCTGGCTGGCGCCGCCAAGGCCCGCAAGATCGCCACGCCGTTCCTCGAGCAGCTGCGCGAGGCTGTTGGCCTGCGGTCATTCCGCAGCAGCGTGCAGGCCAGCACCGAAGTGAAGAAGAAGGCCGCCAAGAGCGCGCGTTTCGTCAGCTTCCGTGATGAAGACGGCAGCTTCCGCTTCCGTCTGCTGGCCGCTGATGGCGAACAACTGCTGCTGTCGCGCAGCTTCGCCGACGGCAAGAGCGCCGGCGCCGTGAGCAAGCAGCTGCAGCAGGGTGGCGAGGCGGATGTGCGCGTCGAAGGCCTGGGCTTCGGCCTGTGGCTGAACGGCGAGCAGGTTGCCGACGGGCCGCAGTTCGACAGCGCCGAGGCCCGTGATGCGGCCATCGAAAGCCTGCGTGTAGCCCTGGCACCACAGCAGGACTGAAATATCGCACCCGCCTGTACTGGCCTATTCGCGGGTGAACCCGCTCCTACAGGTATTTCTCCTGTGGGAGCGGGTTCACCCGCGAACACCGGCAACGCCGGTGCCATACAGCGTAAATGAGGCATATTGACGCAAGTCGCATTGCCATTAAGCGGGCCTGTCGCTACAGTGACGGCCCGTTTTTTGTTGCCTCGCTAACGAATCATGACGCCCCTAGAACGATATCAAGCAGATCTGAAACGTCCCGACTTCTTCCATGACGCGGCGCAGGAAACTGCTGTGCGTCACCTGCAGCGCCTGTACGACGACCTGGTACATGCGCAGAACAACAAGCCGGGCGTATTCGGCAAGCTGTTCGGCAAGAAGGAGCAGACCCCGATCAAGGGCCTGTACTTCTGGGGTGGGGTAGGGCGCGGCAAGACCTACCTGGTCGATACCTTCTTCGAGGCGCTGCCGTTCAAGCAGAAGATGCGCACGCACTTCCACCGCTTCATGAAGCGTGTGCACGAGGAAATGAAAACCCTCAAGGGCGAGAAGAACCCGCTGACCATCATCGCCAAGCGCTTCAGCGAAGAAGCCAAGGTGATCTGTTTCGACGAATTCTTCGTGTCGGACATTACCGACGCGATGATCCTCGGCACCCTGATGGAAGAGTTGTTCAAGAACGGCGTATCGCTGGTGGCCACCTCCAACATCGTGCCGGACGGCCTGTACAAGGACGGCCTGCAGCGCGCGCGCTTCCTGCCGGCCATCGCCATGATCAAGCAGTACACCGAGGTGGTGAACGTCGACAGCGGGGTCGACTACCGCCTGCGCCACCTGGAGCAGGCCGAGCTTTACCACTACCCGCTCGATGAAGCAGCGCACCAGAGCCTGCGCGCAAGCTTCAAGGCACTGACCCCCGAGTGCACCCAGGCGGTCGAGAACGATGTGCTGATGATCGAGAATCGACCGATCAATGCCCTGCTTACCTGTGACGACGTGGCCTGGTTCGACTTCCGCGCCCTGTGCGACGGCCCTCGCAGCCAGAACGATTACATCGAACTGGGCAAGATCTTCCATGCCGTGCTGTTGAGCAACGTGGAGCAGATGGGCGTCACCACCGATGACATCGCCCGCCGCTTCATCAACATGGTGGACGAGTTCTACGACCGCAACGTCAAGCTGATCATCTCGGCCGAGGTGGAGCTGAAGGACCTGTATACCGGTGGGCGCCTGGCCTTCGAGTTCCAGCGCACCCTGAGCCGGTTGCTGGAGATGCAGTCGCACGAGTTCCTGGCGCGCGCTCACAAGCCGTAACATTCTGGGGCCGCTTTGCGGCCCATCGCGACACAAGGCCGCTCCTACAGGGGATACGCGATCCCCTGTAGGAGCGGCCTTGTGTCGCGATGGGCTGCAAAGCAGCCCCATTGTCCTCAAGCCTCCTGCATGAACTGCTGCCGATACTGGTTCGGCGACAACTCGGTATGCTGGCGGAACAGCCGCGCAAAGAAACTGGCATCGTCATAGCCGACCTCATAGCTGATGGTCTTGATGCTCTTGCGCGTGCTCGATAGCAGCCCCTTGGCCGTCTCGATCCTCAACCGTTGCAGGTAATGCAGCGGCTTGTCACCCGTGGCGCCCTGGAAGCGGCGCATGAAATTGCGAATGCTCATGCCGTGGTTGCGAGCCACGTCCTCGAAGCGGAACTTGTCGGCGAAGTGTTCCTCCAGCCAATGCTGGATCTGCAGGATGATCAGGTCCTGGTGCAACTTCTGCCCGCCAAAGCCCATGCGCCCCGGGGTGTAGTTGCGCTGCACTTCGTAGAGGATGTCGCGGGACACGGCGCGGGCCACGTTGGCGCCACAGAAGCGTTCGATCAGGTAGATGTACAGATCGCAGGCTGAAGTGGCGCCGCCAGCACAATAGATATTGTCGGCGTCGGTCAGGTGCTTGTCCTGATTCAGCCGGATCTTCGGGAAACGTTCGGCAAAGCTGGTGAAGAAGCGCCAGTAGGTAGTCGCCTCCTTGCCGTCGAGCAGGCCGGACTCGGCCAGCCAGAACACGCCACTGGCCTCGGCGCACAGCACCGCGCCACGCGCATGCTGTTCACGCAGCCACGGCAGCACCTGTGGATAACGTTGCAGCAGGTTGTCGAAGTCGTCCCAGAAGGCCGGGAGGATGATCACATCGGCGTCGTCAAGGCCACCTTCGACCGGCAACTGCACATTGCTGAAGCTGTCAACGGGCTGGCCGTCCGGGCTCACCAGGCGGATCTCGAACATGGGTTGCAGGCCCAGGCCCAGCTGTTTGCTGTAGCGCAAGCTGGCGAGGTGGAAGAAATCCTTGGCCTGCATCAAGGTCGAAGCGAACACCTTGTCAATGGCCAGGATGCTGACACGCCGCAGCGACGTCGAGGGTTGGGTAAACATCATTGTCATTGTTCTTATAGGGTAGAGTGGTCAATCACCGGCTGGATCGTCTTATTTTTTGGCGATTGTGTCTAGCCTGCTGCACCGCGTGGCCTTCTTCGCGGGTAAACCCGCTCCCACAAGTGTCGCGCAGGTCTTGAGGGCTGCGGGGGACCCTGTGGGAGCGGGTTTACCCGCGAAGAGGGCGGTACAATATTATTGCGCTCAAGGCGCCGGGTTCGGCTGCTCCTGGTGAATCGACTCGATCGCCGCCAGCAGTTCATCACTCAGGCTCAGCTCGAGGCTGGCCAGGTTGCTGTCCAGCTGCTCCAGGCTGGTCGCGCCAATGATGTTGCTGGTCACGAACGGCTGCCGGGTGACGAACGCCAGGGCCATCTGCGCCGGGTCCAGGCCGTGCTCGCGAGCCAGCTGCACATAGCGGCTGCACGCCGCCACGGTCTGTGGGTTGGAATAGCGGGCAAAGCGGCTGAACAACGTCAGGCGCGCTTTCTCCGGCCGTGCGCCGTTCTCGTACTTGCCCGAAAGCATGCCGAACGCCAACGGCGAGTAGGCCAGCAGGCCGCATTGCTCGCGGATGGCGACTTCCGCCAGGCCCACCTCGAAGCTGCGGTTGAGCAGGTTGTACGGGTTCTGGATCGACACCGCCCGCGGCCAGCCACGGCTTTCGGCCAGTTGCAGGAACTTCATGGTGCCCCACGGCGTTTCGTTGGACAGGCCGATGTGGCGGATCTTGCCCGCGCGTACCTGCTCGTCCAGCGCTTCGAGGGTTTCTTCCAGCGGGGTGAAGTGGTCCTGTGGCAGGTGCTGGTAGCCCAGCTTGCCGAAGAAGTTGGTGTTGCGCTCCGGCCAGTGCAACTGGTACAGGTCGATGCGGTCGGTCTGCAGGCGCTTGAGGCTCTCGTCCAGCGCCGCGACGATGTGCTGGCGGTTGTGCTTGAGCTGGCCGTCGCGAATGTGGCTGATACCGTTGCCGGGGCCTGCGACCTTGCTCGCCAGCACCCACTCGTCGCGATCACCATTGGCCTTGAACCAGTTGCCGATGATGCGCTCGGTGGCGGCGTAGGTTTCGGGGCGGGGCGGTACCGGGTACATCTCGGCGGTATCGATGAAGTTGACCCCTGCGGCCTTGGCCCGGGCAATCTGCGCGAAGGCCTCGGCCTGGTCATTCTGTTCGCCCCAGGTCATGGTGCCCAGGCACAGGGCGCTGACGTTGAGGTCGGTACGGCCGAGCTGGCGGTATTCCATCGGATAGACACTCCTTGGCAAATGAAAACATCAAAGCAGGTTGAAATTTTTCGCGCAATCTGGATAATTCGGCAGCTCTCCGTGTGGCGGAAGTGATGCACCACCACGCAGGAAGAACCCCGTCGAACATTGGCGTGCCTGACCCGAGCCCCCAAAGCGTCAGCGTTCGGCTGCGCGCTTGCCCTTGGCAAGCTGTGCACTATCCAGTAAGATTCGCCGTCTATTTTTCGCTGGGCGGCCTCTGAGGCTTTAGAGAATGAAAACTTTTACTGCTAAACCGGAAACAGTAAAGCGCGAGTGGTTCGTAGTCGACGCCGCTGGCCAGACCCTGGGTCGTCTGGCTACCGAAATCGCTAGCCGTCTGCGTGGCAAACACAAACCAGAATACACCCCTCACGTTGACACCGGCGACTACATCGTCGTTATCAACGCCGAGCAGGTTCGTGTGACTGGTGCCAAGTCTTCCGACAAGATGTACTACTCCCACTCCGGTTTCCCAGGCGGTATCAAGGAAATCAACTTCGAGAAGTTGATCGCCAAGGCCCCTGAGCGTGTTATCGAAACTGCGGTCAAAGGCATGCTGCCGAAGAACCCGCTGGGTCGCGACATGTACCGCAAGCTGAAAGTGTACGCGGGTGCTGCTCACCCACACACTGCTCAGCAGCCTCAAGAACTGAAGATCTAACGGGATAGTTCATTATGTCGGCGACTCAAAACTACGGCACTGGCCGTCGCAAGACCGCAACCGCTCGCGTATTCCTGCGTCCGGGTACTGGTAACATTTCCATCAACAACCGTTCTCTGGACGTGTTCTTCGGTCGCGAAACCGCTCGCATGGTTGTTCGTCAGCCACTCGAGCTGACCGAAACCGTCGAGAAGTTCGACATCTACGTCACCGTTTCCGGTGGTGGTGTCAGCGGTCAAGCCGGTGCGATCCGTCACGGTATCACCCGCGCTCTGATGGAATACGACGAAACCCTGCGTGGCGCTCTGCGTCGTGCTGGCTACGTCACCCGCGACGCTCGTGAAGTCGAGCGTAAGAAAGTGGGTCTGCGTAAAGCGCGTAAGCGTCCTCAGTACTCCAAGCGTTAATACCGCTTCGGCAGTCGAAAAAAGCCCGGTTCCTTGGAACCGGGCTTTTTTTATGTCTTGAACTAACCTGTCAGCATGTCAGTGACCACTTGTCGCATAGACGCAGATCAAGCAAAGCGCGGGTAGTGCCCCCTGGCTGGGGTATTCACCTTGTCAGTGTGTGGATTTGTTTCTTACCATGGCGACCAATTTTTAGCGCCACTGACACAACCTAAGTACAGGGTCTGGTTCAACAGGCCAAGCAAGCTGATGGGAGAGGACTGAATGAGCAATGACGGCGTCAACGCAGGCCGGCGCCGCTTCCTCGTAGCCGCGACATCTGTAGTCGGGGCAGCGGGGGCAGTGGGGGCTGCGGTACCGTTCGTGGGGTCATGGTTTCCCAGTGCCAAGGCGAAAGCCGCAGGTGCACCGGTGAAGGTCAATATCGCCAAGGTCGAGGCCGGGCAGCAGATGGTGGCCGAGTGGCGTGGCCAGCCGGTGTTCATCGTGCGGCGAACGGACGAGATTCTCGGTAACCTGAAAAAGGTCGTTGGTGATCTGGCTGACCCCGAGTCCAAGGCCTCGGTACAGCCCACCTATGTCGACCCGCAGGTCCGTTCGATCAAGCCGGAAATCCTCATCCTCGTCGGTCTGTGCACGCACCTGGGCTGCTCGCCCACCTTCCGCCCGGAAGTCGCACCCGCCGACCTTGGGCCGAAATGGGTCGGTGGCTATTTCTGCCCGTGCCACGGCTCCCACTACGACCTGGCCGGCCGTGTCTACAAGTCGCAGCCGGCGCCCCTCAACCTGCCCGTGCCACCGCACTCTTACGAGTCGGACGAGATCGTCGTCATCGGCGTTGACCAGGAGAACGCATGATGAGCAAGTTCATGGACTGGATTGATGCTCGCTTCCCCGCCACCAAGATGTGGGAAGACCACCTGAGCAAGTATTACGCGCCCAAGAACTTCAACTTCCTGTACTTCTTCGGCTCCCTGGCGCTGCTGGTGCTGGTCAACCAGATCGTCACCGGTGTGTGGCTGACCATGAGCTTCACGCCCTCGGCAGAAGAGGCGTTCGCCTCGGTCGAGTACATCATGCGTGACGTGGAATACGGCTGGATCCTGCGCTACCTGCACTCCACCGGTGCGTCGGCGTTCTTCATCGTGGTCTACCTGCACATGTTCCGCGGCTTGCTCTACGGCTCGTATCAGAAGCCTCGCGAGCTGGTGTGGCTGTTCGGCATGCTGATCTACCTGGCGCTGATGGCCGAAGCCTTCATGGGTTACCTGCTGCCGTGGGGGCAGATGTCCTACTGGGGCGCCCAGGTGATCATTTCGCTGTTTGGTGCCATCCCGGTGATCGGTGACGACCTCACCCAGTGGATCCGTGGTGACTACCTGATCTCGGGCATCACCCTGAACCGCTTCTTCGCCCTGCACGTGGTGGCCTTGCCGATCGTCATCCTCGGCCTGGTGGTACTGCACATCCTCGCCCTGCACGAAGTGGGTTCGAACAACCCTGACGGCGTCGACATCAAGAAGAAAAAGGACGAAAACGGCATCCCGCTGGACGGCATCCCGTTCCACCCTTACTACACCGTGAAGGACATTGTCGGTGTGGTGGTGTTCCTGTTCGTGTTCTGCGCCGTAGTGTTCTTCTTCCCGGAAATGGGCGGCTACTTCCTGGAGAAACCGAACTTCGAGCAGGCCAACGCCTTCAAGACCCCCGAGCACATTGCGCCTGTGTGGTACTTCACGCCGTTCTACGCGATCCTGCGTGCGGTGCCTGACAAGCTGATGGGCGTCATCGCCATGGGTGCGGCCATTGCCGTGCTGTTCGTGCTGCCCTGGCTCGACCGCAGCCCGGTGCGCTCCATGCGCTACAAGGGCTGGATCAGCAAGCTCTTCCTGCTGGTGTTCTGTGTGGCCTTCGTCATCCTCGGCGTGCTCGGCGTACTGGCGCCGACACCCGGGCGTACCTTGCTGTCCCAAGTGTGCACGGTGTTGTACTTCGCCTACTTCCTGCTGATGCCGTTCTACACAAGGCTCGAGAAGACCAAACCGGTTCCGGAAAGGGTGACTGGCTGATGAAAAAGTTGATTGCAGTATTTTTGCTGGCAGTGATGCCTGCCTTTTCCTTCGCGGCCGAACATGGCCTGGAGCTGGACAAGGTCGACATCGACCTGAGCGACAAGGCCGCCATGCAGGACGGTGCGCGTACCTTTGCCAACTATTGCATGGGTTGCCACAGCGCCAAGTTCCAGCGTTACGAGCGGGTGGCCGATGACCTCGGCATCCCCCACGAGCTGATGCTCGAGAAGCTGGTGTTCACCGGTGCCAAGATCGGTGACCACATGCAGATCGGCATGAAGCCCAGCGATGCCAAGACCTGGTTCGGCGCCGCACCGCCCGACCTGACCCTGGTAGCCCGGGTGCGTGGCACCGACTGGCTGTACACCTATCTGCGCAGCTTCTACGAGGACCCATCGCGGCCTTACGGGGTGAACAACAAGGTGTTCCCGAACGTCGGCATGCCTAACGTACTGGTCGGCCTGCAAGGCAACCAGGTGGTTGGCTGCAAACAGGTGCAGACCGTGATCGATGGCAAGAAGCAATTCGACCCGTTGACCGGTAGCCCCATCACCCATGAAGCCTGCGACCAGCTGACCATTACGCCGAAATCCGGTACCCTGACGACCGAGCAGTTCGACGAGAAGGTCAAGAACCTGGTGACCTTCCTGGCCTATTCGGCCAACCCGGTCAAACTGGAAAGCCAGCGCATCGGTACCTATGTGTTGCTGTACCTGGCTTTCTTCTTCGTATTCGCCTACTTGCTCAAGCGTGAATACTGGAAGGACGTGCACTGATCACGCAGTAGTTTCTGGTTGTTGAACGCGCCCGGGGCGCCCCCGCAGAAATGCGGGGCGCGCCCCGGGCGCGTTTTCATTTACAGTTGCACAAGCATCTCGTGCGAGGAGCCGCTACATGGGCGCAACCAACAGGTTAGCCTGCTATTCCGATCCCGCTGACCACTATTCCCATCGGGTACGCCTGGTGCTGGCGGAGAAGGGCGTCAGCGTGCAGGTCATCGATGTCGACCCCGCCCGCCTGCCGCCCAGGCTGGCCGAGGTCAACCCTTACGGCAGCCTGCCGACTCTGGTCGACCGTGACCTGGCGTTGTATGAGTCGACCGTGGTGATGGAATACCTCGAAGAGCGTTACCCACACCCGCCGCTGATGCCGGTCTACCCGGTTGCGCGTGGCAACAGCCGTCTGCTGATGCACCGCATTCAGCGCGACTGGTGTGTTCTGGCCGATACCGTACTCGATTCGCGCAGCAGCGAGGCTGCCCGCACCGAGGCGCGCAAGGCCCTGCGTGAAAGCCTGACCGGCGTTTCGCCCCTGTTCAATGAATTCGCCTGTTTCATGAGCGATGAGCAAAGCCTGGTCGATTGTTGTCTACTGCCCATACTCTGGCGTTTGCCGGTGTTGGGCATCGAGTTGCCGCGGCAAGCCAAGCCGCTGCTGGATTACATGGAGCGGCAGTTCGCCCGCGAGCCTTTCCAGGCGAGCCTGTCCTCCGTAGAACGTGAAATGCGCAAGCTTTAAGGAGCCGTTGATGAACTCCAGTCGCCCCTATCTGGTTCGAGCACTGTACGAGTGGATCGTCGACAACGATTGCACGCCCCATATGCTGGTCAACGCCGAATTTCCCAAGGTTCAGGTCCCGGACGGTTTCGCCAGTGATGGCCAGATCGTCCTGAACATCTCGCCAAGCGCCGTGCGCAGTTTGCACATGGACAACGATGCGGTCAGCTTCGAGGGCCGTTTCAGTGGTGTGGCCCATTCGCTGTTCGTGCCGGTTGGCGCGATCCTGGGTATCTACGCTCGCGAAAATGGCCAGGGTATGGTCTTCGAGCTGGAGCCGCCACTGATGGATGACGATGAGCAGGAAGATGATGATGTGCAGCCGGATGACGATGGCCCGCCAGGGGGTGGTGGCCAGCCGCCACGCCCGACTGGCCGACCAAGCCTGAAAGTGGTCAAGTAACAAAAAAGGCGATCCAACCGGATCGCCTTTTTCTTTACCGCCAAGCCGGGCTCACAGGTCGCTGATGGTGCGTACCTGGTCCTTGTTGATGCGAGTACGTTTGCCGTCGAGTTGCTGGAACTCGTAGAAGCCGGAATCGGCGTCGTACTGCGGTACGTCGACCGTCTGGATTTCACGGCCGTCGTTGAGGATGATCTGGCTAGGGGTGGAGCAGCCGGCCAGGGTGGCGAAGGTGCCGAACAGCAGGGCAGGCAGCAGAAGCTTTTTCATGCGGTGTTTCCTGGGTATCTGAAAGGATGGAACAGGGTTGTAGCCTGTGCTGGCCTCTTCGCGGGTAAACCCGCTCCCACAGGAATACCACAAGCTCGAAAGCCGTGAGATCACTGTGGGAGCGGGTTTACCCGCGAAGAGGCCGGCTCAGGCAACCAATGAATCAGTCGATGTACTCGAACAGCTTGACGATTTTCTGCACGCCCGACACGCCCTGTACCACGGCAGTGGCCGAGTTGGCCTCCTGCTGCGTCACCAGGCCGAGCAGGTAGACGATGCCGTTCTCGGTAATCACCTTGATGCGCGAGCTTGGCACGGCATTGTCGGTCAGCATCTGGGTCTTGATCTTGGTGGTCAGCCAGGCGTCGTTGTTGCGCGCCAGGATCGAGGAAGGCTGCATCACCTGCAGCTCGTTGTGCACTTTCTTGACCCTCTGTACCTGGCTGGCGGTCTGCTCGGCGAGGCTCTTGAGGTCGGCGCGCGGGGTCTGCCCGGCCAACAGGACGATGCCGTTGTAGCTGCTGACAACGATGTGCGAACCTTTGTCCAGATCAGGGCTGGCCTTGGCGATGTTGACCGAGGCCTTGGTTTCGATCAGCGAGTCGTCGATCTTGCTGCCGATGGTGCGCGTGCCCCGATCGTCTTCGATCGGCGAATTGCGGGTAGATGTCAATACCGAGCTGCAACCAGTGACGCTCAGGCACAGGGTCAGGGCCATAAGGCCGAGGCGCATAGGGTTCATTCTTCACTCCCGAACAGTTGGCTGTCGATCAGATCACACAGGCAGTGGATCGCCAGCAGGTGGACTTCCTGGATGCGCGCGGTAACCGTCGAAGGCACGCGGATTTCCACGTCTTCGGGCAGCAGCAACGAAGCCATGCCGCCGCCATCGCGACCAGTCAATGCTACGACAATCATTTCGCGGTCATGTGCGGCCTGGATCGCCTGGATGATGTTGGCCGAGTTGCCGCTGGTGGAGATCGCCAGCAGAACGTCACCGGGCTGGCCCAGTGCGCGGATCTGCTTGGAAAAGACTTCGTTGTAGCTGTAGTCGTTGGCGATCGAGGTCAGGGTCGAGCTGTCGGTGGTCAGCGCGATGGCCGGCAGGCTCGGGCGTTCGCGCTCGAAGCGGTTGAGCAGCTCCGAGGAAAAATGCTGGGCATCGCCGGCCGAGCCGCCGTTGCCACAGGCGAGCATCTTGCCCTCGTTGAGCAGTGCGTTGACCATGACCAGGCTGGCCTGCTCGATGTGCGGTGCCAGGATGTCCATTGCCTGTTGCTTGGTATCGATGCTGGCCTGGAACAGCCGGCGAATTCGGGATTGCATGTCCATCTGGTGACCTTAAGTGGGGCGGTGGTCTTTGCTACGCGCAACAACGACCAGCCCGCGAAACATAGAGCAAAAAAATCGGAGTGGGTTCAGCATTCGAAGGCGTTTTTCAGCCATTGAAGCGGTCTGCCTGCATGGTGGCTGCCCTGCAGGGCGACTACGTCGAAGCGGCAGGGGTGGTTGCCCCAGTGGGGCTCCTTCTGCAGGAACAGGCTGGCGGCGAGCACCAGCCGTTTCTGCTTGCGCCCGTCGATACTGCCGAGAGCGCCACCGAAGCCCGCGTGCAACCGGTAGCGGACTTCGACGAATACTACTGTATCGGCGTCGAGCATGACCAGATCAAGCTCACCGCCTTTGCATCGCCAGTTGCGCGCCAGCAGTTGCAGGCCCTTCCCCTGGAGGTACTCGAGGGCCTGGGTTTCTGCTGCCTGCCCGGCGCTGGTGGGCGACGCTGCTGCCATCAGCGAGTGGTGTCAGGCAGGCGCTGGACCTGGCCGCCAACGAACTCGGCCCAAGGCAGCTGACGCTCGACACGCTGGTTGGCGTTCATGCTCAGGCTGCCCGAAAGGCCCAGTACGCGGTTGTCCGGCAGCGCTTTCAGCTGGCCCAGGCGCGGCGCCAGGCTGTAGGCGTCAACGCCCATGGCATACAGGCGGCCCAGGCTGCCGGCGGCTTGTGGCCACTGCTGCACGACCTGCTGGCGCAGGCTGTTGCTGGTGTCGAGCAGCCATGGGGTTTCGCAGAAGCGGATACCGTTCATGTCCTTGTACTGGTTGACGTCACCACTGGCGCTGTACAGGTTCGAGGTGGCGTAGACCGGTACGTCACCGGCGTACTGGAAGTTCAGGGTCGGCTTGATCTGTTGGGCCTGTTGCGGGGTCGAGGCGAGGAAGATGAAGTCGATGTCCTGGCGGCGCGACGGCTGCGCGGCGATGCTGCCGCCTACCGTGCTCTGCAGGCTCTTGGCGCGGCCTTCGCTCTGGCGCAGCTGGAACAGGTCGGCAATCTGCTGGGCCAGGGCGACCGGCTGGGCGATGCGCTCTGCGGCAAGCAGGGTGCCACCGTTGCCTTCCCAGTCCTGGCGGAAGGCGGCAAGCACGCGGTCGCCCCATTCGCCGCTCGGTACCAGGGCCACGGCGCGGACCATGCCATCGGCGCGGGCGCGGCGGGCCACTTCACGGGCTTCGTCTTCGGCAGCCAGGCCGAACTGGAACAGCTGCGGCGGAGCCTTCTGGCCGGCGTCGGCGTAGTTGAGGGCCAGGGTGGTGATCGGCAGTTGTGGCTTGGCAGCCAGTTGCTTGACCAGCGGTTTTTCCAGTGGGCCGATGACCAGCTGTACGCCTGCGGCCTGGGCCTGGCGATAGAAGTCGTCGAGCGAGCCGATGCGCGAGCTGTCGAATACCTGCACGGCTGGCGCCTGCTGGCCGGCTTGCTGGGCCTGGAAGTGTGCAGCCATGAAGCCGTCACGCAGGGCGCGGGCAACACCGGCAAGCGGGCCTTCCTGAGGCAGCAGCAGGGCAATCTTGGTCAGCGGCTGGCTGGCCAGCTCCTTGAGCTTGGTCAGCGCCAGCGGCAGTTGCTGGGCGGCCGGGTGGTCCGGGTGCTGCTTGACCCAGGCGTCGATCGCCGCTTGCTGCTGCTCCAGGGTGCCGGCGCTTTTTACTGCGAAGGCAAGGCTGGTCCAGCCGGCCAGGGTCTGGTCGTTGCCCGGCTGCTGCAGTTGCTCCGCCGGCAGCGAGGCGACCAGGGCCCAGATGGCGTCATTGTTGGTGCTGGCGGCCTGGCCGCTGAGCAGCGGGGCCAGCAGCACGCGCTGTTGCGCGGCGGCCAGGGCCTGGCCATCGGCTTCGAGGGCGGCGGCGTGCACGCTGTAGGTGCGCGCTTGCTGTTCTTCCGGCAGTTCGGCGACGCGCTGCAGGCTAGGGTGGGCCAGTGCGGTCAAGGCAGCCTTGGGCTGGTTGCGGCTCATGGCCAACTCGGCACCCAGGGTGCTGGCGAACACTTGCTGGGCCGGCTTGAGCGTGTCCAGCGGCACCTGCTCGAGGATGCGTGCGGCGCGTGGGAAGTCCTTCTGCCTGTAGGCCAGGTCGGCTGCGCTCAGGCGCAGCAGCGCGGCGTCTTCCGCGGACTTGCTGGAAGCAGCCTTTTCGAGCAGTTGCTCGATGCTGGCGTCCGGGGTGCGTGGCAGTTCGCCCAGGCTGGATGAGGGCGAGCTGGCGCAGGCTGCCAGCAAGGCAGCAAGGCAGAGGGCTGTGAACAGCCGCAGGCAAGCGATCATGTAAAGGTCCTGTTACTCGATCAAGGTGGCCGGCAATTGTACCCAAGCAGTGGCCGGGGCGCGATGTTGCCGTGTCGATCCTTCACTATAGGTGGCCTGCCATCGGTCGTCGGCGAAGTTCTTTGCGCCCTGTTGCAGGCGCTCGGGCTACAATGGCGCCTTTGATCCGAACGACAGGTGTGCGCAGTGACTGATGTGGCAGGGGCTTCGAAATCCACGGTGGGGACGCTGTATGTGGTCGCAACCCCTATCGGCAACCTCGACGACATGAGCGCCCGGGCGCTGAAGGTGCTGGCGGACGTGGCCCTGATCGCGGCGGAAGATACCCGTCATTCGATCCGCCTGCTGCAGCACTTCGGTATCGACACACCACTGGCGGCCTGCCATGAGCACAACGAGCGTGACGAGGGCGGGCGTTTTCTCACCAAGCTGCTGGCGGGCGAGAATGTGGCGTTGGTTTCCGATGCCGGCACGCCGCTGATTTCCGACCCGGGGTACCACCTGGTGCGCCAGGCGCGGGCTGCCGGGGTGAACGTGGTGCCGGTGCCGGGCGCCTGCGCTCTGATCGCCGCGCTGTCGGCAGCTGGCCTGCCGTCGGACCGCTTCATCTTCGAAGGCTTCCTGCCAGCCAAGGCGGCGGGGCGCCGGGCACGCCTGGAGCAGGTAAAGGAAGAGCCGCGCACGCTGATCTTCTACGAAGCCCCGCACCGTATCCTGGAATGCCTTGAAGACATGGAGGCGGTATTCGGTGGCGAGCGCCCGGCGCTTTTGGCGCGCGAGCTGACCAAGACCTTCGAGACCCTCAAGGGCCTGCCCCTGGCCGAGTTGCGTGCGTTCGTTGCCGGTGACAGCAACCAGCAGCGTGGTGAGTGCGTGGTGTTGGTGGGTGGCTGGAGCGCGCCGGAGGGCGAGCAGGCGATCAGTACCGAGGCGCAGCGGGTGCTCGACCTGCTGCTGGCCGAGCTGCCACTCAAGCGGGCGGCGGCGCTGGCTGCGGAAATTACCGGGGTGCGCAAGAACCTGCTGTATCAACTTGCCCTGGAAAAGCAGAAAGCCCAGTAGTGGCATATTGATATAAATGCCGGTATTGCTTGTTCTCGGGCGCGCGTGCCGTTAATCTTGGCGGCGGAGAGTCGATCGGACAGTCGCTGCCTGCTTTTGTTCCGCAACAGCAGGGGGAGGAAAGTCCGGGCTCCATAGGGCAGAGTGCCAGGTAACGCCTGGGAGGCGCGAGCCTACGGAAAGTGCCACAGAAAATAACCGCCTAAGCACTTCGGTGCCGGTAAGGGTGAAAAGGTGCGGTAAGAGCGCACCGCACGGCTGGCAACAGTTCGTGGCTAGGTAAACCCCACTCGGAGCAAGACCAAATAGGGTTCCATCAGGCGTGGCCCGCGTCGGAACCGGGTAGGTTGCTAGAGGCGTCCAGTGATGGCCGTCGTAGAGGAATGACTGTCCTCGACAAAACCCGGCTTACAGATCGACTCTCCACCTTTCCTTCCCTGCTTATTCGATAGCAGATGCCCTCTGGTAATACCGAAAAAATCTTACTCTTGATAAATCACTTTAACTTCGAACTCCATTCGCCTGCGTGGGTTTGATTTTTCTCGCGTTTTTTTCTCCTCGGTAGTCCTTCCGCATTCCTTTATTGCGCTAAATCTCGGTCCTGTAAGGCTTTTCCTTCCGAACGTGCCTTGACGGTGCTGCGGGCGGATTCCTATAGTGTGCGCAAGTGGCAGAAAGTGGGATGAAGTGGGTTTTCTGACACAAAAAAGCTAACATTGTGGGGAATCGCAGCCGTGTTCCGCGGAGCCAACGCCGTCAGCCTCGATGCCAAGGGTCGTCTCGCCATGCCGAGCCGGTACCGTGACGAGCTCGATTCGCGTTGCAATGGTCAGCTGATCGTGACCATCGACGCCGTTGACCCCTGCTTGTGTGTTTATCCCCTCGATGAGTGGGAACAGATAGAAGCCAAGTTGCGTGCCTTGCCATCGTTGCGTGAGGAAAACCGCCGCCTGCAGCGCTTGCTGATCGGTAATGCGGTTGACCTGGAGCTCGATGGCAGTGGGCGTTTCCTGGTGCCGCCCCGTCTGCGTGAGTACGCCAAGCTCGACAAGAAGGCGATGCTGGTGGGGCAACTGAACAAATTCCAGCTGTGGGATGAAGATGCCTGGAACGCGGTTTCGGCAGCCGACCTTGCAGCTATTCAACAACCGGGCGCCATGCCCGACGAATTGCGTGACCTGATCCTGTGACCATAGATAGCGGCTTCAACCACATTACCGTCCTGCTCGACGAAGCTGTCGAGGCATTGGCCCTGCGCGCCGACGGTTGCTATCTGGACGGCACTTTCGGCCGTGGCGGGCACAGCCGGCTGATTCTCAGCAAGCTCGGGCCGCAAGGGCGGCTGCTGGGTTTCGACAAAGATCCACAGGCGATTGCCACGGGGCAAGCGCTGGCGGCCGAAGACGGCCGCTTTGTCATTGTGCAGCGCAGCTTTGCCGAGCTGGGCGCGGAAGTGGCCGAGCGTGGCCTGCACGGCAAGGTCAGCGGCGTGCTGCTGGACCTGGGCGTGTCCTCGCCGCAGCTGGATGACCCCGAGCGTGGTTTCAGCTTCCTCAATGACGGCCCGCTGGACATGCGCATGAACCCGGACCAGGGCATCAGTGCCGCCGAGTTCATTGCCATGGCACCGGTGGAAGAAATCGCCCGCGTATTCAAGGAATACGGCGAAGAGCGTTTTGCCGGGCGCATGGCGCGTGCCGTCGTCGAGCGCCGCGAAAAGCAGCCGTTCACCCGCACTGCCGACCTGGCAGAAGTGCTCAAGGTGGCCAACCCGGCCTGGGAAAAGGGCAAGAACCCGGCTACCCGCGCCTTCCAGGGCCTGCGCATCCACGTCAACAATGAGCTGGGCGACCTTGAAACCGGTCTTGAGGCTGCACTCGATGCGCTCGAAGTCGGCGGTCGCCTGGCGGTCATCAGCTTCCATTCGCTGGAAGACCGCATCGTCAAACTGTTCATGCGCAAGCTGGTGAAAGGTGAGGCGGACAACCTGCCGCGCAACCTGCCGGTACAGCACAAGGTCTTCGAGCCGAAAATCAAGCTCATCGGCAAGGCCCAGTTCGCCTCCGAAGCCGAGCTCAAGGCCAACCCACGTTCGCGCAGCGCCGTGATGCGTGTGGCGGAGAAGCTGCGGTGAGCAGGCTGTTTGCCAAACCCTTGCCAGGCGGAAGCTTCCTGATGCTTCTGCTGTTCGTTGCCGTGCTGGTTTCGGCCATCGCCGTGTCCTACAGCGCGCACTGGAACCGCCAGCTGCTCAACACCCTGTACGGCGAATTGAACGAGCGCGACAAGGCCCAGGCCGAGTGGGGCCGGCTGATCCTCGAGCAAAGCACCTGGACCGCTGCCAGCCGCATCGAAAGCCTGGCTTCCGAGCAACTGAAGATGCGCGTGCCTTCGGCTGACGAAGTGCGGATGGTGGCGCCATGATGAAGCTCGAAGGCGCACTCTACCCGTGGCGCTTCCGCGTGGTGATCGGCTTGCTGGCGCTGATGGTCGGTGCCATCTGCTGGCGTATCATCGACCTGCAGGTGGTCGACCGTGACTTCCTCAAGGGGCAGGGTGATGCGCGCAGCCTGCGTCACATCCCTATCCCGGCTCACCGCGGCCTGATCACCGACCGTAACGGTGAACCGCTGGCGGTCAGTACCCCGGTCACCACCCTGTGGGCCAACCCCAAGGAAATGCAGGCCTCCAAGGAGCGCTGGCCGCAACTGGCCGCGGCGCTTGGGCAGAACCCGCAGCAACTGATCGACCGCCTGACCCAGCAGGCCAACAAGGAATTCATCTACCTGGTCCGTGGCCTGACCCCGGAGCAGGGCCAGCATGTGCTCGACCTGAAAGTGCCGGGCGTGTATGGCCTGGAAGAATTCCGCCGCTTCTACCCGGCCGGTGATGTCACCGCGCACATGGTCGGCTTCACCGACCTCGATGACCACGGTCGCGAAGGGGTGGAACTGGCCTATGACGAGTGGCTGGCCGGCGTACCCGGCAAGCGGCAGGTGATCAAGGACCGGCGCGGCCGGCTGATCAAGGACATCCAGGTAACCAAGAACGCCAAGGCCGGGAAGACCTTGGCGTTGTCGATTGACCTGCGCCTGCAGTACCTGGCCACCCGCGAGCTGCGCAACGCAATTGCCGAGCAGGACGCCAAGGCCGGCAGCCTGGTGATCATGGACGTCAAGACCGGTGAGGTCCTGGCGATGGTCAACCAGCCGACCTACAACCCCAACAACCGCCGCAGCATGTTCCCGGCCGCCATGCGTAACCGCGCGATCATCGACGTGTTCGAGCCGGGCTCCACGGTCAAGCCGATCTCGATGAGCGCGGCACTGGAAAGTGGCCGCTGGAAGCCCACCGACAAGGTCGAGGTGTACCCGGGCAGCCTGCAGATCGGCCGCTACACCATCAAGGACGTATCCAGGAGCGAGGGCCCGGTCCTCGACCTGACCGGCATCCTGATCAACTCCAGTAACGTCGGCATGAGCAAGATCGCCTTCGACATCGGCGGCGAGGCTATCTACCGGGTCATGTCCCAGGTCGGCCTGGGCCAGTACACCGGCCTTGGTTTCCCCGGCGAGCGCGTCGGCAACCTGCCCAACCACCGCGAGTGGCGCAAGGCCGAGACCGCGACCCTGTCCTATGGCTATGGTGTGTCGGTGACCGCCCTGCAGCTGGTGCATGCCTACGCGGCGCTGGCCAACGACGGCAAGATGGTGCCGCTGTCGATCCTCAAGGTCGACAAGGCCCCGGAAGCCGTGCAGGCCATTCCGAAGGAAACCGCCGAAACCGTCCAGGGCATGCTGCAACAGGTGATCGAAGCACCGCGCGGGGTGTTCCGCGCCCAGGTGCCGTTCTATCACGTGGCCGGCAAGTCCGGTACCGCGCGTAAAGCCACCGTGGGCTCCAAGGGCTACACCGAAAACGCCTACCGCTCGCTGTTCGCCGGCTTCGGGCCGATGAGCGACCCGCGCTACGCCATCGTCGTGGTCATCGACGAGCCGGGCAAGGGCGGCTACTTCGGTGGCCTGGTTTCGGCGCCGGTGTTCAGCAAGGTCATGTCCGGCACCCTGCGTTTGATGAACGTGCCGCCAGACAACCTGCCGCCACCCGCACCCGCACCCGTCGAACAGTCGCAAGTCAATGCAGCAGCAACCGCCAAGGGAGGGCGTGGATGATGACAATGCCATTGAGCAAGCTTTTCGCCCACGCCAGCCGTGACCCGCTGATCCGTGAACTGACCCTGGACAGCCGCAACGTGCGCCCGGGTGACCTGTTCCTGGCTGTGCCGGGCGCCAAGGTCGATGGCCGCGAGCATATCGCCGATGCCTTGGCTCGCGGCGCCGCTGCCGTGGCCTATGAAGAACAGGGCGCCACGGTCCTGCCAATCACCGATGTGCCGCTCATCCCGGTCAAGGGCCTGATCGCGCAGCTATCGGATATCGCCGGGCGCTTCTATGGTGAACCGAGCCGCCAGCTGAACCTGGTGGGCGTGACCGGTACCAACGGCAAGACCAGCGTCACCCAGTTGGTGGCCCAGGCGCTGGACCTGCTTGGCCAGCGCTGCGGCCTGATCGGTACCCTGGGTACCGGCTTCTATGGCGAGCTGCAGAGTGGCCGCCTGACCACGCCCGACCCGATCGCCGTGCAGTCGACCCTCAACGACCTCAAGAAGGGTGGCGCCAAGGCCGTGGCCATGGAGGTTTCCTCCCACGCCCTGGAGCAGGGCCGGGTCGCCGCGCTGGAATTCGACATCGCGGTCATGACCAACCTGTCCCGCGACCACCTGGACTACCACGGCAGCATGCAAGCCTACGAGGCCGCCAAGGCCAAGCTGTTCGCCTGGCCGAGCCTGCGCTGCCAGGTGGTCAACCTGGATGACGCTTTCGGTCGCCGTCTGGCCGCCGACTTCGCCCGTCGCCCGAGTGTCGACCTTATCGAAACCCGGTTGCTCAGCTACAGCCTGGAGAACCCGGAGGCCTCGCTGTTCTGCCGCGAAGCCGTGTTCAATGATGATGGCGTGCGCGCCACCCTGGTCACCGCCCAAGGCGAACGTACCTTGCGCAGCCAGTTGCTGGGCCGCTTCAACCTGAGCAACATGCTCGCCGCTGTAGCGACTCTGTTGGCGCTGGACTATGCGCTGGACGAAATCCTTGAGGTCACGCCGCAGCTGCAGGGCCCGATCGGCCGCATGCAGCGCCTGGGTGGCGGCGACAAGCCGCTGGTGGTGGTCGATTACGCACACACCCCGGACGCCCTGGAGAAAGTGCTCGAAGCCCTGCGCCCGCACGCGCACGGCAAGCTGCTGTGCCTGTTCGGCTGCGGCGGTGACCGTGATCGCGGCAAGCGCCCGCTGATGGCCGAAGTTGCCGAGCGCCTGGCCGACCGCGTGCTGGTCACCGACGACAACCCGCGTACTGAAGACCCGCTGCGCATCTTTGATGACATCCGCCCGGGTTTCGCCAAGCCTGCCGGGGTCGAGTTCGTTGCCGGTCGTGGCGAAGCCATCGCGCACCTGATCGCCACTGCCGCTGCCGACGATGTGGTCGTGCTGGCCGGCAAGGGGCACGAGGATTACCAGGAGATCAATGGCGAGCGCCATGGCTTCTCCGACCTGATCGAAGCCGAGAAGGCACTTGCAGCCTGGGAGGCTCCACATGCTTAAGCCGCTTTCACTCAGCCAGCTGACCACGGCACTGAGTGGTCGCCAGATCGGTGCCGACGCCACCTTTACTGGTGTCAGCATCGACAGCCGCAGTGTTGGCGCAGGGCAACTGTTCGTCGCCCTGGCCGGCCCGCGCTTCGATGGCCACGACTACCTGGCCGATGTGAAGGCCAAGGGCGCTGTCGCGGCCCTGGTCGAGCGTGAAGTAGCCGATGTCGACCTGCCGCAGCTGCTGGTTGCCGATTGCCGCCTGGCCCTCGGCCAGCTTGGCGCGCTGAACCGTGCTGCCTTCGACAAGCCAGTGGTGGCCATCACCGGTTCCAGCGGCAAGACCACGGTCAAGGAAATGCTCGCCAGCATCCTGCGCACCCGTGGCCTGGTGCACGCCACCCGCGGCAACCTGAACAACGACCTCGGCGCGCCGCTGACCCTGCTGGAAATCGCCCCGGAGCACAGCGCCGCGGTGATCGAGCTGGGCGCTTCGCGCATTGGCGAGATCCGCTACACCGTCGGCCTGACCCAACCGCAGGTGGTCATCATCAATAATGCCGGTACCGCCCATGTTGGCGAGTTCGGTGGCCCGGAAAAGATCGTCGAAGCCAAGGGCGAGATTCTCGAAGGCCTGGGCGAGGGCGGCATCGCCATCCTCAACCTGGACGACAAGGCCTTTGCTGTCTGGAAGGCCCGTGCCGGTGCGCATCAGGTCATCAGCTTCGCCCGTAGCAACGCCAGTGCCGACTTCTACGCCACCGATATCGGTCGCGATGCCCGTGGTTGCCCATCGTTCAAGCTGCATGGCGGCGGTGAAGCGGTAAACGTGCAGCTCAATGTGCTCGGTGAGCACAACGTCAGCAACGCCCTGGCTGCCGCCGCCGCCGCCCATGCCGTTGGTCTGAGCCTGAGCGGCATCGCCGCTGGCCTGGCTGCCATGCAACCGGTCAAGGGCCGTACCGTGGCGCAGATCGCGCCGAACGGTGTGCGGGTGATCGACGACAGTTACAACGCAAATCCCACCTCCATGTGCGCGGCCATTGATATACTCGCCGGCTTTTCCGGGCGCACCGTTCTGGTGCTTGGGGATATCGGCGAACTGGGGCAATGGGCGGAAGAAGGCCACCGTCAGGTGGGTGACTACGCGCGTGGCAAGGTCGACGCCCTGTACGCAGTGGGTTCCAACATGACACATGCGGTCAAGGCGTTCGGCGCCAATGGCCGCCATTTCGCTACTCAAGCTGAGCTGATCGACGCGGTTGGCGCCGAGAATGCCAGCGACACCACTATCTTGATCAAGGGCTCGCGCAGCGCTGCGATGGAAAACGTCGTGGCGGCTTTGTGCGGTGCCAGCGGGGAGAAACATTAATGCTGCTGCTGTTGGCCGAGTATCTGCAACAGTTCCACAAAGGCTTCGCGGTCTTCCAGTACCTGTCCCTGCGCGGGATTCTGGGTGTGCTGACCGCGTTGTCCCTGGCGCTGTGGCTGGGGCCGTGGATGATTCGTACCCTGCAAATCCGCCAGATCGGCCAGGCCGTGCGTAACGACGGCCCGCAATCGCACCTGTCCAAGTCCGGCACCCCGACCATGGGCGGGGCGCTGATCCTGTCCGCCATCGCCATCAGTACCCTGCTGTGGGCCGACCTGACCAACCGCTATGTGTGGGTGGTGCTGATCGTTACCCTGGCATTCGGTGCCATCGGCTGGGTCGACGACTACCGCAAGGTGATCGAAAAGAACTCGCGCGGCCTGCCAAGCCGCTGGAAGTACTTCTGGCAGTCGGTGTTCGGCCTGGCTGCGGCCATCTTCCTGTACAAGACCGCGCCGACCAGCGTCGAAACCACGCTGATCCTGCCGTTCATCAAGGATGTCACCATTCCGCTGGGCATCGGCTTCGTCGTGCTGACCTACTTCGTCATTGTCGGTTCGAGCAACGCGGTCAACCTCACCGATGGCCTCGACGGCCTGGCGATCATGCCGACGGTGATGGTCGGCGGTGCCCTGGGCATCTTCTGCTACCTGTCGGGTAACGTGAAGTTCGCCGAATACCTGCTGATCCCATACGTGCCGGGCTCGGGCGAGCTGATCGTGTTCTGCGGCGCGCTGATCGGTGCCGGCCTGGGCTTCCTGTGGTTCAACACCTACCCGGCGCAGGTATTCATGGGTGACGTCGGCGCGCTGGCGCTGGGCGCCGCGCTGGGCACCATCGCCGTGATCGTCCGCCAGGAAATCGTGCTGTTCATCATGGGTGGCGTGTTCGTCATGGAAACCCTGTCGGTGGTGATCCAGGTCGCCTCCTTCAAGCTGACCGGCAAGCGCGTGTTCCGCATGGCGCCGATCCACCACCACTTTGAACTCAAGGGCTGGCCAGAGCCACGGGTGATCGTCCGCTTCTGGATCATCACCGTGATCCTGGTGCTGATCGGCCTTGCAACCCTGAAACTGAGGTAGATGAGCGTGTCATTGATCGCTTCCGACCAATTCCGCATCGTTGTCGGCCTCGGCAAGAGCGGCATGTCCCTGGTTCGCTTCCTGGCGAGCCGGGGCATTGCCTTTGCGGTCGCCGACACCCGCGAGCAACCGCCGGAACTGGACACCCTGCGCCGTGATTATCCGCAGGTGGAAGTGCGCTGTGGTGAACTGGATGTGGACTTCCTGTGCCGCGCCAGCGAGCTGTACGTGAGCCCCGGCCTGGCCCTGGCCACCCCGGCCCTGCAGCAGGCGGCCGCGCGTGGCGTGAAGCTGTCCGGCGACATCGAGCTGTTCGCCCGCAACGCCAAGGCCCCGATCATTGCCATCAGCGGTTCCAACGCCAAGAGCACCGTCACCACCCTGGTCGGCGAAATGGCCGCCAAGGCGGGCAAGCGCGTGGCGGTGGGCGGCAACCTCGGTACCCCGGCGCTGGATCTGCTGGCTGATGACGTCGAGCTCTACGTGCTGGAACTGTCCAGCTTCCAGCTGGAAACCACCGACCAGCTCAACGCTGAAGTGGCCACCGTGCTGAACATCAGCGAAGACCACATGGACCGCTACAGCGGCCTGCCGGCCTATCACCTGGCCAAGCACCGGATCTTCCGTGGCGCCCGCCAGGTCGTGGTCAACCGCCAGGACGCCCTGAGCCGGCCGCTGCCGGTGGAAGGCCGCGCATGCTGGACCTTCGGCCTCAACCAGCCGGACTTCAAGGCTTTCGGCCTGCGCGAAGTGAACGGCGAAAAATACCTGGCGTTCGAGTTCCAGGCGCTGATGCCGGCACGTGAGCTGAAGGTTCGCGGCGCCCACAACCAGAGCAACGCCCTGGCGGCGCTGGCCCTGGGGCATGCTGCCGGCCTGCCGTTCGAACCGATGCTCGAGGCGCTGCGCGAGTTCGGCGGCCTGGCCCACCGTTGCCAGTGGGTGCGCGAGCGCAATGGCGTGAACTGGTATGACGATTCCAAGGCCACCAACGTCGGTGCTGCCCTGGCGGCCATCGAAGGCCTGGGTGCCGACATCGAAGGCAAGCTGGTGCTGATCGCCGGTGGCGATGGCAAGGGCGCCGACTTCGCCGCGCTGCGCGAGCCGGTCCAGCGCTTCTGCCGCGCCGTGGTGCTGCTTGGCCGTGATGCCGAGCGCCTGGCCGAAGCCCTGGGCGATGGCGTGCAACTGGTCCGCGTCAAGACGCTCGACGACGCCGTACAGCAATGCGCCGAACTGGCCCAGGCGGGTGATGCCGTGCTGCTGTCGCCAGCGTGCGCCAGCCTCGACATGTTCAAGAACTTCGAAGAACGCGGGCGCCTGTTCGCCCAGGCAGCGGGAGGCCTTGCATGATCTTCGGCATCCTCAAGCCCTATCCGTCGCCGCTGATCAGCGGTCGTGGCATCGACCTGGACTTCGCCATGCTCGCCGGCTGCCTGGCACTGCTGGGCCTGGGCCTGGTGATGATCACCTCGGCGTCCTCGGAAGTGGCTGCGGTGCAGTCGGGCAACCCGCTTTACCACATGTTCCGCCACCTGGTGTACGTGTTCCTCGGCCTGGTCGCCTGTGGCGCCACCATGCTGATACCGATCGCCACCTGGCAGCGCATGGGCTTCCTGATGCTGCTGGGCGCCTTCGGCCTGCTGGTGCTGGTGCTGGTGCCCGGTATCGGCCGCGAAGTGAACGGTTCCATGCGCTGGATCGGCTTCAGCTTCTTCAACGTCCAGCCTTCGGAAATCGCCAAGGTGTTCGTGGTCGTCTACCTGGCCGGCTATCTGGTACGCCGGCAGACCGAGGTCCGCGAAACCTGGATGGGCTTCTTCAAGCCGTTCATCGTGCTGCTGCCCATGGCTGCACTGCTGCTGATGGAGCCGGACTTCGGTGCCACCGTGGTGATGATGGGCGCGGCGGCAGCCATGCTGTTCCTCGGCGGGGTGGGGCTGTTCCGCTTCAGCCTGATGGTGGTGTTGGCGGTGGTTGCGGTGTTCGTCCTGGTACAGGCGCAACCCTACCGTATGGCGCGTCTGATTACCTTTACCGACCCGTGGTCCGATCAGTTCGGCTCGGGCTACCAGCTGACCCAGGCGCTGATTGCCTTCGGCCGTGGCGAGTGGCTGGGCGTTGGCCTGGGCAACAGCGTGCAGAAGCAGTTCTACCTGCCTGAAGCGCACACCGACTTCGTGTTCTCGGTACTGGCCGAAGAACTTGGCGTGGTCGGCTCGCTGCTGACGATCGCGCTGTTCGTGTTCGTGACTGTGCGTGCCCTGTACATCGGCCTGTGGGCGGAAAAAGCCAAGCAGTTCTTTGCCGCTTATGTTGCGTTCGGCCTGGCCTTCCTGTGGATCGGCCAGTTCCTGATCAACATTGGAGTGAACGTCGGCCTGCTGCCGACCAAGGGCCTGACCCTGCCGTTCCTCAGCTACGGGGGCAGCTCGCTGGTGATCTGCTGTGCCTGCGTGGGCCTGTTGCTGCGTATCGAGTGGGAAAGCCGCACGCACCTGGGCAGTGAGGAACACGAATTCAGCGAAAGCGATTTTGCCGAGGAGACCAATCATGGCCGCTGACGGCAAGAACGTACTGATCATGGCGGGCGGCACCGGGGGCCACGTGTTCCCGGCCCTGGCTTGCGCCCGTGAATTCCAGACGCGCGGTTACAGCGTGCACTGGCTGGGCACCCCGCGTGGCATCGAGAACGAACTGGTGCCCCAGGCCGGCCTGCCGTTGCACCTGATCCAGGTCAGCGGGCTGCGCGGCAAGGGCAAGCTGTCGTTGCTCAAGGCGCCGTTCACCCTGGTCAAGGCCGTGCTGCAGGCGCGGCGTATCGTGCGTGAGCTCAAGCCGGTATGCGTGGTCGGTTTCGGTGGCTACGTGACTGGCCCTGGCGGCGTGGCCGCACGCCTGTGCGGCGTACCGCTGGTGATCCACGAGCAGAACGCCCGTGCCGGCACCACCAACCGCCTGCTGCTGCCGCTGGCTGCACGCGTGTGCGAAGCCTTCCCGGCCACCTTCGCCGCCAGCGACAAATTGCGCACCACTGGCAACCCGGTGCGCCCGGAACTGTTCATGGACGCCCTGCGCGCGCCCCTGGCCGAGCGCCGTGCGCGCCTGCTGGTGATGGGCGGCAGCCTGGGTGCGGAACCATTGAACAAATTGTTGCCTAAGGCCCTGTCCGAAGTGCCCGCCGCACTGCGGCCAGAGGTATTCCACCAGGCCGGCAAGCAACACGCGCCGGTCACCGCCGAGCGTTATCGCGAGGCGGGCGTCGAGGCTCAGGTAGAGCCCTTCATCAAGGACATGGCCCAAGCCTATGGCTGGGCCGACATTGTGGTGTGCCGGGCCGGCGCCCTGACTGTCAGCGAGCTGGCGGCAGCGGGCCTGCCTTCGATGCTGGTGCCATTGCCCCATGCGATCGACGACCACCAGACCCACAACGCCCAATATCTGGCCCGGGAAGGCGCTGCCTTCCTGATGCCACAAGCGACAACTGGCGCAGCGCAGCTCGCTGAACGCCTGAACGAGGTGCTGATGCAACCCGAGAAACTCAACGTCATGGCAGGCACCGCACGGCGCCTGGCCAAACCTGCCGCAACCAGCACCGTGGTCGATATCTGCCTGGAGGTGGCCCATGGTTGAGAGCCAGAAAGCCATGCCCCAGCCGAAGATGGGCCGTATCCGCCGTATCCACTTCGTCGGTATCGGCGGCGTGGGCATGTGCGGCATTGCCGAAGTGTTGCTGAACCTGGGCTATGAAGTGTCCGGTTCCGACCTGAAGGCCTCGCCGGTCACCGAGCGCCTGGAGTCGTTCGGCGCCGAGATCTTCGTCGGCCACCGCGCCGAGAACGCCGCCACCGCCGATGTGCTGGTGGTGTCCAGCGCCATCAACCCGGCCAACCCGGAAGTCGCCACCGCCCTCGAGCGGCGCATTCCGGTGGTGCCGCGTGCCGAAATGCTCGCCGAGCTGATGCGCTATCGCCATGGCGTGGCCGTTGCCGGCACCCACGGCAAGACCACCACCACCAGCCTGCTGGCCTCGGTGTTCGCCGCTGGCGGCCTGGACCCGACCTTCGTCATCGGTGGCCGCCTGACCGCTGCCGGCACCAATGCCCAGCTGGGTACCAGCCGCTACCTGATTGCCGAAGCAGACGAGAGCGATGCCAGCTTCCTGCACCTGCAGCCGATGGTGGCCGTGGTCACCAACATCGACGCCGACCACATGGCGACCTACGAAGGTGACTTCAACAAACTGAAGAAAACCTTCGTCGAGTTCCTGCACAACCTGCCGTTCTACGGCCTGGCCGTGATGTGCCTGGACGACCCGGTAGTGCGCGAGATCCTGCCTCAGGTCAAGCGCCCGACCGTGACCTATGGCTTCAGCGACGAGGCCGACATCCGCGCCATCAATGTGCGCCAGATGGGCATGCAGACCCACTTTACCGTCCTGCGTCGCGACCGCGAGCCGCTGGAGGTGTCGGTGAACATGCCCGGCAACCACAACGTGCTCAATGCCTTGGCCACCATCGCCATTGCCACCGACGAAGGCATCACTGACGAAGCCATCGTCCAGGGCCTGTCCGGCTTCCAGGGCGTCGGCCGCCGCTTCCAGGTGTACGGTGAACTGCCGGTCGAAGGCGGCAGCGTGATGCTGGTCGACGACTACGGCCACCACCCGACCGAAGTGGCCGCAGTGATCCAGGCCGTGCGCGGCGGTTGGCCAAGCCGTCGCCTGGTGATCGTCTACCAGCCGCACCGCTACAGCCGTACCCGCGACCTGTACGACGATTTCGTCCAGGTGCTGGGCGATGCCAACGTGCTGCTGCTGATGGAAGTCTACCCGGCCGGCGAGGAGCCGATCCCCGGCGCCGACAGCCGCCAGCTGTGCCACAGCATCCGCCAGCGCGGCAAGCTGGACCCGATCTACATCGAACGTGGCGTCGACCTGGCGCCGGTGGTCAAGCCACTGCTGCGCGCTGGCGACATCCTGATCTGCCAAGGTGCCGGTGATGTCGGCGGCCTGGCCCCTCAATTGATGAAAAGCCCGCTGTTCGCTGGCGCCAAGCAGGAGAAGTCGAAATGACCAGCGCCTACGACAAGCTGCACTCGACCCTGGACGCCAAGGCGTTCGGCCGCGTCGCGGTGCTGTACGGCGGCAAGAGCGCCGAGCGCGAAGTGTCGCTCAAGTCCGGCGCCGCGGTGATCGACGCGCTGACCACCGCCGGTGTCGACGTGGTCGCCATCGACGTGGGTGACGACCTGCTCGACCGCCTGCAAAACGAGAAGATCGACCGCGCCTTCATCATCCTCCACGGCCGTGGCGGTGAAGACGGCAGTATGCAAGGCCTGCTCGAGTGCCTGGGCATCCCCTACACCGGCAGTGGCATCCTTGCCTCGGCATTGGCCATGGACAAGCTGCGCACCAAGCAGGTGTGGCAGAGCCTGGGCATTCCGACCCCGCGTCATGCGGTACTGGCGAGCGAAAGCGATTGTTTGCAGGCCAGCACGGAACTGGGCTTCCCGCTTATCGTCAAACCCGCCCATGAAGGTTCCAGCATCGGCATGGCCAAGGTGAACAGCGCCCAGGAACTGGTCGCCGCCTGGCAGGATGCCGCCCGATACGATTCCCAGGTACTGGTGGAACAGTGGATCCACGGGCCGGAGTTCACCGTCGCGGTATTGCGCGGCCAGGTGCTGCCGCCGATCGCCCTGGGTACGCCGCACGTGTTCTACGACTACGACGCCAAGTACATCGCCAACGATACCCAGTACCGCATTCCGTGCGGCCTGGACAGCGTCAAGGAACAGGAACTGATCGACCTGACCGCGCGTGCCTGCGATGCCATCGGCATCGAAGGCTGGGGGCGGCTGGACGTGATGCAGGACGAGCAGGGCCGGTTCTGGCTGCTCGAAGTCAACACCGCACCCGGCATGACCGACCATAGCCTGGTGCCCATGGCGGCCCGCGCGGCCGGCCTGGACTTCCAGCAACTGGTGCTGGCAATCCTGGCCGAGAGCGTGGCGACGCGAGGTTAACAACCATGCAAGGCGCGATGATACGTCAGCAGCAACCCGTTACCGGCCGCAGCAAGCCGGTGCCGCGTGGTGCCAGCCGGCTGGTGGCCGACGAGCCCGTATCGGCGCGCCTGCCGCGGCCAAGCCTGGGAGGGCTCAAGCGCCTGCTGTGGCCGGTGCTGCTGGTGGCGGCCGGGTTTGGCGCCTACGAGGGCGCCATTCGCCTGATGCCTTACGCTGACCGGCCGATTACCAAGATCGACGTTCAGGGTGACCTCAGCTACATCAGCCAGCAGTCGGTGCAGCAGCGTATCGCGCCCTACGTGGCAGCGAGCTTCTTCAGTGTCGACCTGCCGGCGATGCGTGCAGAGCTCGAACAGATGCCGTGGATTGCCCATGCCGAAGTGCGTCGGGTGTGGCCCGACGAAGTGGTGATCCGCCTGGAAGAACAGTTGCCGGTGGCACGCTGGGGTGACGAAGCCTTGCTCAACAACCAGGGCCAGGCCTTTACCCCGCGCGAACTGGCCAACTACGAGCACCTGCCACAGCTGGCCGGGCCGCAGCGTGCTCAGCAACAAGTGATGCAGCAGTATCAGGTATTGAGCCAGATGCTGCGCCCCCTGGGCTTTTCCATCGCTCGCCTGGAGCTGCGCGAGCGAGGCAGCTGGTTCCTGACCACGGGCGCGAGCAGCGCCGGGCCGGGCATCGAGCTGCTGCTGGGGCGCGACCATCTGGTGGAGAAGATGCGCCGTTTCATTGCCATTTACGACAAGACACTCAAAGACCAGATCACCACTATCGCCCGCATTGATCTGCGTTATTCCAACGGACTTGCCGTTGGTTGGCGGGAACCGATTGCACCGACGACGGCCCAACCCGCCGTTGCGAAGAATTAGAGAGAGGCAGGACCATGGCAAACGCGCATAGCGGCAAAATGATCGTCGGGCTGGACATCGGCACCTCCAAGGTGGTGGCGCTGGTGG
>Ga0247820_10000025_pt1 | contig 67530 bp, 73 predicted proteins | sample 13C_Glucose_Day1_2_FD_192480 | JGI IMG/M metagenome (GOLD analysis project Ga0247820, IMG submission 192480) | Soil microbial communities from agricultural site in Penn Yan, New York, United States - 13C_Glucose_Day14 | ecosystem: Environmental > Terrestrial > Soil > Agricultural land | place...
AATCAGGCTCAGAACAAAAATCAAAATCCCGAGAATTGCCCATCCCCATTCCTTGATCTTGGCCCACATAAAAACCTCACTTGTTGAAGAAGGCTTCGTTCCCGCGATCCGGCCCGACTTTCATATCTTGATCGTCAATGTTGTCCTGCCGTTTCCCCGTCAATTTCATTCGGGTGAGACGTTGCAATTGTCGCATTTTCCGACCTTTAACCGGACGTGCTGAAATGATGACTTCCATATTTCCTCCAAACCAGAAAAAGGGGCACACGGCCCCTTTTCCATAAATGCTAACGCTTAATTACGCGCCAGCTTTCAACCACGATACTTGCACAAGCACAGTGGCAGCAACGCCCAAGGTAACAACCAGTTCGTTCGCATCGGTAAACGAAACGTCGTCTGGAATGATTACTTTGTTTGTGGCTTTATCCACGACTTGCACAATCGGCCAGCGATAGCCGAGGTTGTGAGTTACGGTGTGCGACGTTGCACTGGTGGCGCCGGAATCGAATGGGAAAAACGAGGCCGAAACACGAGTTTCCAGCGCGGTCAAATCGGTATCGGTAGCGAGGCCAGAAACAGCGGTGTTAATTGCAGCGGTTTGTGCAGCCGGAGTTACATAAGTGGCCGACAAATCACCAACTTTAACGCCGTTGGCACCAACCAGAATCGTAGCGTCTTCGGCTTTTACCGAAACTACGTCACCGGTTTTTTCAATACCGTCGCCAGCGGTGAAACCAGTCAGACCGCCGAACTCTGCCCAAGTGGTGCCGTTCCAACGCATGAACATCGAAGCCGCACGGTTCCAAACCAGAGCGCCGGGGCCTTTATCGGAAACGTCATACGCGAGTACGGTTGCTTCACCGCCTGCGGTAACTTCTACGATATCGTTTGCGTTACCAACGGTCGGAGTAATACCCGACAAACCATCGACCATGATGTAACGACCGGCAACACCAGCGAAATCGGTTTCCAGACCCAACACGTCAGCTTGGAAATCCAGACCCGAAAGCGCATTCGCAATTGCGTTGTTTACGGAAGTGGTCGAAGCCAAACCGGAAACTGCGGTGGAAATTTCGGTAGTTACATCAGCGCTTTTTGCGTAAGTGGTCAGAGCTGCAACAATTGCGGCTTCCACTTCGTCCGCGTCTTGCAAATCCGCAATAGCGGTGTTGATTGCAGTGGTCACTTGCGCAGCAGATTGCAGACCGGAAACAGCAGTGGAAATTGCGGTTGTTTGCGCGGCTGGCGTTACGTAGGTGGCAGAAAGATCGCCAACTTTTACACCGCTCGAATCCACAACAATCGAAGCGTCACCAGCTTTTACGCTGACAACATCACCAGTTTTTTCGATACCGTTACCGGCAGTAAAGCCAGTCAAACCACCGAATTCTGCCCACGTCGAACCATCCCAACGCAGCCACTGTACGCCGTCACGATTCCACGCAAGGGCACCGGGGCCAGCAGCGGAAACATCGTACGCAACGGAAAGAATTTCACCGGCTGCATCGACGGTCACGATATCGCCAGCGGCAGCAGCAACGCCAGTTGCAAAAGTAGTACCGTCAACATAAATGTAACGGCCAGCAGTTGCGACGAAATCAGTTTCCAGACCCAGCACGTCAGCTTGGAAATCCAAACCGGCCAGTGCGTTGTCGATTGCGTTTTGCAAATCGGTATCCGAAACCAAATCGGCAACGGCGTTCGAAATTGCAGTGGTGACGTTTGCAGTTTGCGCATACGGCGCCAGCGCGGCAGTCAAATCTTCGGCAGAAATACCACCAACGCCTTGTTCTTCCACACCGTCAAAAAGACGAAGTGCTTTCAGTGCGGTATCCCACCACACGCGACCTTCAACAAGGTCTGTAACCGGAGCAGCGGCGAGCCGTTCCAGTTTCAGGTTCAAGACTTGACCTTGAACCACTAAGTTACCGTTTACATTTGCCATGATGTGTTTACCCTGTGTGTTTAAGCTGGCCGCGTATCAGAAATAATGTCGATGATATCAACAAATTCTGCACAACGTTTCAAAAGGGTTGCCAGCGGTTCATCCCCTTCGATAACACCGGCGTAAGTAACAATTCCGGTGGAATAGTTTTTTACTAGGGTTGGCAAACGTCCCTGTACAAGGGTGGCGTAATATTTGATTCGTTCTTCGCACATGAAGACGCCTGTTTTCAGGTAGTATTCAAGCGCATAATTATCTACGTACACCACCATTCGGTCAGCGTTAGATTTATTTGTGCTGACTTGTTCCTGCACGAAATCAGACCCGAACAGGCAATCAATTTCGTACAGTTCGTACAGACAATTTTGTAGGTTCGCGCTCAACCCGGCCATGATGATCGGGTACGCTTCAAGGTGCGATAAGGTTTCCGTACCTTGTATGACAGTGCGAAACGCATTCCGCGTGTGCACATTTATGTTGTACCATGCTTCGATGAACCTCGGTTCAAACTTATCCGAGAATTCTTCGAACACTTCCAAGTGAAAGGCTTGTACCTTGTCGTCTTCGGCAAGGGTGGCTTCAACCAACTCGTGTGAAAGTGTGCTGTTATTCAAAAACATAAACTCGATTCGCGAAGCCCATTCGCTGTAGCTGTTAAACAAAAGCAAAAGGGTTTCGCGGGCCACTTCACTGAACTGATTTCGTTCCATCAGCAGTTCGTTGAGAATATAAGCCTTGTTGCTGTAGAAATGCGCAATCGCTTTTGCACTTACAGAACGGAATCGAATGTTGTTAGGAACATAGACCATGAGAACCTCAAAGGCCGCGTGCTCGTGTGTCGCCGCCACGCATAGTAAATCCGAGAATGATACCCGATACTTGACTCTGCTTATCGCTAACATCCGCAACCGATTTAAGAATCCTTTCAGCCGTTCGCTCAATGTTGTCGATCTGACTAAGCATTTCGGCCTGTTGTCGTGAGGTGTCTTTGCCAAGGTTTAAACGAATATCGCCAAGTGCAGTTAGGATGTTTTCGGAAAGGGTTTCGAATTCTTTCCCATCACCATCAGCCGGTTTTTCGATGGCTGCACGGAGCTTCTCCATCGTTGCGTTAAAAGATGAAAGAGTGTCTACACTTTTTGTGTTTACTTCGGTGAGACGTGTTTGCAGGGTGTCGTACTTGTCCTGCCATCCAGCATCCCGAGTACGTAGATTTTTGATTTCATCAATCATCGGAAATACAAAAAACCAGTAACCTGCGGCAAGCATCGCGCAGATTACAATCAATACTATCGTCGGGATCGGACTGGATAAAATAGCGTCAATCGCTCCCATCAGTACACCTGTCGTTGGTTGGTGTGAAGCGTATAGTTTTCGCACCCCCGTCATCAATGATGGAAATTCGAGTTATACGCGGCTTCTGGAAAACGCAAACGTCACCAGCACCGGGGAGAGTACGACAAATTGCCGCAAGGCATTCGTATGTTTCCCTAACGATTGGTTCAGCTTCCGAGCTTTTGTGATTTGCGTACGAATACAACATGAGTATCAGACCGCCGAGAATGAGTAGCAAAATTCCCCGGCTAATCGTCGTCTGGATTGACATGATAAAAATTCCCTGACTGCTGCGAGTATACTTCCATTCGATCCAAGCTATGCAGTCTATCTAACGAGGCACACACGCTGGTGGAGGACTCGCCTTTTAGAACTTTTTGCACGTCGTCAATTGTGGGGCCAACAGCAAGTGCTGTTTTGTAGCCGGGATAACAGACGCCGACTTCTAAATGTTTCAGTCGGGAGGAAACGACGATATCTTCAATGTATTTATACGAATACTTTTCTCCCCAATTGTCGCGAAGGGAAAAAAGATTAATGATTACGTAACCGGTCGGTAGGCTTCGAAACGAGGCCATCGCTTTCCGCAAATCATATTCGCTTTTCACAGTGAAGCTAGCATTCACTTTTGCCTGCTTCTCGATTTCTGCACCACGAATCTGTTCCAACTTGCTGGTGCCGGTGAGCAAGTAAACTGGCCCTTTGGCAATAAAGTCTGGTAGCTTAAACTGCGTCAAGATCGGAACGTGGCGCTGTTCTTTTAGTTCGTAAAACTGACCCAGCAGAATCACGTTCGTAATTGATTGCTCTTTCACGTACGCGCTAACTGCATGGGCCACATCGTTTTGTCGCGCCTGACGTTCCAGAATAATCACGTCTTTTACGTCGAATGCACTGATGTATGCTCGCCCGTATAAATCCGTGATCGCTCTCGATTGCACAACCAAATCAGTTGACTGTGCGGTCAAGCTATACAAATAAATTAGCGTTATTAAAAGGGAACGCATTTTTGTTATCCAATTTTTATGGCGAATTTTCGCATTTGCATTCTGGAATACCAATAGACGTTCCCGGTTGTTCCGCCACGGCGCCGCCCGATGGTTACTGGCTCAGTGCTATCATAGGTAATATCGAAAGCGAAATCCATTGAACTAACTTCGATATTGTCAACGTAGAATTTCAGAACACCATTTTTTCTTTCCCAGCGATAATTGTACCACTGGTTAATATTCATCTGCTGTTCGTAGCTCATCCATTGCTGTGCAGCCAGTTCATGCGATACAGAAAAACCCGTGCGTGGTGGAGCGGTGTTAATGTAATAAATATCCATGTTCATTGGCTGGCCGTCCGTTGCCCACGTGCCCCAATAAAACATTGGTTGTAGCGATGTGCCTGAAACTGCGTTTGGCATCGACGTAAACAAGACTTCACATTCAACGCTGAAATCAGATAAACGCGGCACCATGCTTTCTGTACTGGGCAACGACAAAAATTGTGTGCCGGATAAAGTCACCAAACTATTTGCAATAGTGGCGCCGCCGTTGTTGGTAATGAGCGGATTAATTACACCGTCATCGTCAAAGAGAGAAAATGCAGCAGCGCCAACAGGCGGCGGTGTGTAAGCACGCAATTTCACAGCTTGGGTCAGCGGTGCATTCAGCATGTACGCCCATTCAAAAGAACCGTCGTCTGCAATTACATGTTTTCCGCAATTGCGTTGGTGACGAAGCACAGTGTTCGTACGAGTGGCACCGGAATAGGTAACGGTTCCGTCATTGTAGAAATAGGCGAATTTATCACGCCCAACGTGAGCAACATGCAGCAGCGGTTTAGCCTGCGGATTATTGGTCAACGTTACGCCGGTATATGTTCCAACCAATGCGCGTGCCGTGTCATAAACCACAAAGGAATTAACACCACAAACAACCTTGTCTCGTGTGGACAATGTGGCCGAAAGGTTTACGGTTGTTTCTCGCACAATCTGCACAGCATTAGGCAGCAGCACGAGAAAATAATTCGAATCGGAAATCGCCATAACGCCCGTTACTTCCAACGGGGCGGCGCCTTGCTGTGAGAGTCGGAGAACCTGCGTACTGGTTTGCGCGCAGAGGTTTTTTCCGTTGTCGGAAATTGCCAAACGTTTTACGTCAGCAACTGCATAATCTTTCAGCAAATCCAAACCGTTTGATACAGAATTCTTTGCATACAGGCTAACTGTCCCATTCTGATACACGGCCAATTCATTTAAGCTGTGTACAGCAAGTTCGTTTGCCAAATTGACGGTGTTCAGTAGCATTCAGGGACTCCTTGAAAACTGAAATCCCCGATTGCTCGGGGACGTATTCAATTGTAAATCGTTTCAACGTCGAAGTTATTCACCCACGCAACGCCAGCACGAACACGATAACGTTCAATAATCAAACGTGAAGTCGTATCCTGTCTCCAATAGGCACGATGTGCCAAGCCCCAGTTCGGGCCGAAGTTGCCAATTGTCCATGTGAGTGTTCCCAACAACACGCCGTCAATATAAATCGAAACGGTTGTGCCGTCATAGGTCACAGCGTAATGGCGCCACGCTGTACTTGATCTAAACGTGTTCCATCCAGAAATAACACGAGCAGTTGCGTTGTTGTTCCACAGTGCCATTTTCGTGGTTTGCGTATCGTGAGTATGCAACTCCATAAACGCACCAGTGTTCGTGGTGTTTGTGTAAATGCCTAACAATGCAGAAATCACATTATCCACGGATTCCTTGAACCAGAAATCAATGGTGTGTGGCTGCGTCAGAACGATGCCGGTCAACGGTGTAAAAATCGCACCGTTAATGTTTAGGTCAATACCATATCCGTATTTAAACGGTTCGTTCGCCCGGAAAGGCAGGTTGCCCGAACTAGGAATCGTACCTGATACCGGCGTAATTGTTTTTCCGTTGTAGTCGGTAAAGTTACCGCTGACGATACCCATGAGGCTGGAATCGAACGCGATTAAATCGGTACTTTTCCACCACAAAGAATCCGAACTTGGGTTAGTGTCTTTGTCACCGTACACTTCGACTTTTGTGCGGTCGTCTGCAAAGATTTTATTCAAGTCTTTGTAGTCGTGCGTATAGCCGAGGGTTGCCGCCGTGAAGGTTTGACCGGGTGCAATTGGTGTGTCGATGTAAAACATTTTCCAAGTTGAGGACGGACGGAAAATCTTTCCAGCAACTTTGGTGCCGTTGATAACCGAGTAAGGAATAATCGACATTCCGTCACCCGAAGGCGTCATCCGTTTTGCCTGAATTGCAACAAGCGCACCATGCGGCTTTTGCGTAGCAGATGCACGCACAACCCCGAATTCGTTTTTCACGTAGGGTGCAGGCGAAACCAAACTACCAATCATGTTTACGTCAGATTCATTGGTCGGCCCGCTTGCAAATTTCCGAATAATTGACAGCGCAATATATCCAGACGCTGGAACCAAAGAGGATTCAACAACCGGCGTGCTTTGAATCTGTTCCGTTTTTGCACGCTTGCGCCCAATGCGTTCTCCGAAGCCACCAGAATTATCAGCAACGATAATGCTGTGAATCCAGATACAGAAATTGGAGTTGGTAGCCTTCACCAATTTCGCAGCAGTCAGACCGAAGTTTTTGATTGGAATATTCTGGCGCGTTTGTGTCGCGACCTTCACATTATCCAACCATAGCTCCATATAATCCGGGCCAATAATCACGTCGATATAACACACGACGGATGCCGGTTTGTAGTACGCCTGCACAGTGGTGGAAACGCCGTTGAATGTGTAGAAACCATCCGCGTCAATTCCAACTCCATACAAATACGTGCCGACTTGATCCAACATAGTGAATGCTGGATTATCCTGACTACTGAAAATCAGGAAATCCCCACTGTACGCGGGAGTGATGCCACCAATTTCAATGGCGGTTCCGAAATACAGGGTGTCGCCTTCGTACGAAATTTTACGACGGTAGCCAGAAGCAAACGCGGCCATCGAACCTTCCGCCGCTGCACGTGGTTGTACGACACATAACGCGCCTCTTTGCGTGTCGAAATAAAGCGAATATAGTATTGAGTTCGGCCCGCCGAAACCTTGCGTGTAGGAAGGCGTGAAAATTCCAAAGCACGCCATTTCGTCCAAATAGCCGGGTACGTTTTGGCCCAAGTATTGTGGATAAAGACCAGCGGCGCGAATGTTGGTACTCGCCGCTGTTGCCCACTGCTGGAAGTCGTCAGCAAAAATGATGGACATAACTTCCCCTAAATCACAGTTTTGCCAAAATACGCTGACCGAATTTCACGTTCAATGCTTCGGTCGGCGACCACGGCAGATTGGTTTTCGGGCTGACTTCGAAAATGTGTTTTTGCGAAGTGTAGTTGGCTGCGCGCAATTTCATGCGATAACCGACAGACTCCGCGTCATCCACTTTCACAACGGCAGTTACCGACAGGGAATCCGGTTCAACCATACGGCAGTTTGGCGCAATTGTAATTGCACGAATTGCAGCATCGTCAATTGTGGTAAATGCAGTGGTGTTCGTGTAAAGGTCAGTCGCGCCCGGTGTGTTGGAATACACGTAGGAACTATCACCGTCTGCGGTGGCTTGGTTAACTTGGTTGAAGTTTGTGGTGCCGCTCAATGGCGTCATTTGCACACCAGCATCAGCAGTTGGCATACGGGTAAGCGTTGTGCATTTACCGATACGTTCGCTGTTGTAAGTGCCCACACCGTCCAGCAGATAATGATCGTCAACGTGCAGGATCAAATGCGCAGTGCCGCCGCTGGTGTATTGCGCACGAATTTCCCAAAAATCGAGAGTATAACCGGTGATGGCTTTCTCAAATACTTTGGTATCGGTCATCCACAATTCGAATTTGTTGTTTGTAATATCAACAACCAATTCAACAAAGTTCCAGATGTTCAATTCGCACTGATAGGTAGTCTGCACACCATCAACGTACAGGAACCAATCGGAACCGATGGAAACGTTTACGCCTGCAATACGAGTGAACACGAGGTTGCCGGTCGGAGCAATAACAAAGCGTGCTGCAAAAGCATTCACAACGCGAATTGTCGGAGTGTACGCAGCAGCAGTTGCGAAAAACGATTCCGGTTTGATTGGTTTTTTAATCCAAACCAAATCAGTTGTCGAAGCAGTCAAACCCACGCCAAGGCTACCGGCGTTTTTACCGTACGTGGTGCTGCATGCACAGGTGCCGGTCGGCTGAACGTATCCACCAGAAACCCATTGAATTGCAGCGACCGACGTTGCAGTTTGCAGAGAAGTCGTGCCGTAGTGATCGAAGCCGTCATGTTGCAAAAGGGACATAAAAATTCTCCAAAAGAAAAGGGGGCACTAGGCCCCCTTCGAGGGAAGCTAATTCCCTATTACGACAACGAAATACCGCCACCGAGTTTCAGTGCGCAAATTCGCATACCGGTGTTATTCGCACCGTTTGCAAGCAACGCGATGTAGGTACGTGGCGCATCTACTGCACCATTTTTCTCACCATAAACCAGAAGTGGAACATCGGTGTTTTCCGAAACCACGTCAGCACTGGTGTAACCCAGCATATCCAGTTCGTACGTGTAGGCGTAACGAGTGGTAGTCAGACGCGATGGGAAAGCGACAACGTATTTATTGCCTTCGGAAATTGCAACCTGTTCTTTGCTGTTGATAATTGCAACCGAGTTATCGGCGTCAACGTCAGCAGCGAAAGCATCAGAAGGACGAAGCACGTCGGATTCACGAACAATCAAACGCGAAATAACGTTGTTAACGCTGAACACTGCGAACACCGGCGCTTTACCGGTGGTCACAACGGCGCCAGTTACGCGATCAACTGGGCGCTGAACAACGAACCACGAAACAGCTTGACCGCCGCTGTCCGAAACGTAGTCTTCCCAAACGCACAGCGAAACACCACGAGGGGTGATCGAAAGCGCGTACGTCATTGGGTACGAATCAGAAAGATCGGTGGTGTTCATTACAACACGCGAAGTGCGGTTGATAAAACCTTCACCGATTTTCGTTGGATCAGGCTGAATCAGTGCAGGCGTGGTTGGGGTTTTCGTCCAACGTCCGCCAATGCTACCGATTGGGCCATTCAGTGTGGTGCCGCCGTTCGAAAACGAAAGCGCGCCGTCAGTACGAACTGCTTGTTGCGAACCAGCGGTAATTGCGCAAGTGTGTTTGTCAAAAACACGAATTGCCAAACGCCACGGTTGTTTTACTTCAAGTGCGTCGAGGTTGAGCGGGTCAACCAATGGCCCCGCTTCCAAAACAACATTGAATGCAGCACGACCAGTTGCGTCAACTGGCGGCGTCCATGGATCAGGAAAACGAGCGACAAAACCGTGTTGGGTCATGTCAGCAATTACCGCGAGCATCAATTCACCAACGTGGGTGTATCCGCTGCGGCGAACATAAAAACCAGAAACTGCCATTTACTTTCTCCTTACGCGGTAATGCCGCCACCAGCTTTAAGTGCCAGAATTCGCATACCGTTGTTTGCAGGCTGGTTTGCATGCATGCCAAGGTAAGTACGATCCGCTTGTTCACCGTAAAGGCGTTGCGGAACTTCGGTAGACGGCGACACTACGGTTGCCGAGGTATAACCGATCATGTCCAATTCGTAAGTATATGCGTAGCGCGGAGTATTCAAACGCGACGGATAATTCACGATGTATTGGTTATTTTCGGAAACACCGATTTGTTTTTTGCTGTTGATAATTGCAGTGCCATCTTTGGTATCAACGTCTGCAAGGATAATTGCAGAAGCGTCCAACACGTCGGATTCACGAGCAACGAAACGGTTGATTTGATTACCAACACTGTTCACGCAAAATACTGGGGCTTTGCCATCGGTAACAACGAGGCCGGTATCGCGCTGCACAGGGCGTTGAACCAGAACCCACGCATAATCCACGCCGTCCATGTTTGCTGCGCTACCTTCCCAAATGGAAAGCAGAACACCGCGTGGCGTAATGCTCAGGTAGTACGACATTGGGAACGTTGCGGAAATATCGTTTTTTGGATCAGTCGGATAAACCGGTGGGGTTTCGGTTTGCGCGGAGGATTGTTTCGTTACGGAACCAACCCACACTTTCGCACGACGGTTGATAAAACCTTCGGTTGGATTGTTCCAGTGTGGCGAGAATTTCGCGGCATCTGCGAAATACGGCAGGTTTGCTTGCTGGCTTACTTTCGGCGGGGTGTAATCCGCACCAACAATACCTTTCGCGCCAACAATGCGAGTAGTGGTGCTGGTCGATTCGATTACCGACGCTGTGGTAAATGGCAGATTGCCCGTGTCAGGCAACGATGCGGAAGAACCAACAAAAACGCCCATTGTGGCATTGTCAGTTACGTGGAACGCAATGCGCCACGGCTGTTTTACAACCACATCAGTTTTGTTGAGTGGGTCAACATCTGCGCCAGCTTCCAGAACAACCACGAATTTGTGGTTTACCGAAATATCCGGTTTTACATATTGATCTTGCGCGACAGGAAATTTCGCGACGAATCCGTTCGCCAACATCGTGTCGATAATGTCGAGAGTCACATCACCTGCTGTGATGAATCCCTCTTTTCTGATAGCAATACCCATGTTTAAATATCCTCGACAGTCAGGTATGTAAGCGTCAATGTGATAGAAACAGACGTTGGCTGGTTGTTGGTTATTTTACCGTAAACCTGCGGACGTTTAGGATTTTCCAAATTCACGAAAATCGAATACTGCCGCGTTTTCAAAACTGTCCCATCACGAAGAACAGTCGAGCCGTCATCCATCAAGCGGTCGGCTTTTGCAATAAACGTGTAAGGCGTGGGATCATCAATAGGGTTGTGATCCGCAACGCCGAACACCTCCACAACACATGGAGAATCAACCTTCAACCTTTGGACGATTGCGGACGCGCCGCAATCAATCACAAAGGATTCAGAAGCGTTTGGGGTGAGCAAGATAGTTTTAATTGAATAAGTCTGTCTTACTCGGTTGCCGACCTCACTTAGCTTTTTTACAGGAACAAGTGCCATAATGAAGTCTCCAACGTTTCTTATAAATTAACCACCTTGAATAAGCCCGGAAACTGGCCCATTAAAGTAAATCTCACAAACGAATGTTTTATCCACGCCAACAGTATATGTAAACCCGTTGTATTGCGGAGAGATTTTAACGTCGGAGAAGTTTTGTGTGAATTCAGTTGCTTCATTTGTCGTATCAAAGCCCATATACAAGCTGGCTTTTCCACGTCCGTTTTCCGATTGTGCGTAACGGTACGGAATGAAATCAACTTTTTCCATCTTATTCGACGTGAACACCACGTTGAATTCGACTTTGCCAATTGCCGAAGTTGCACGCAACCAATCATAGCCGGACATAGCCGAACCAGATTGCATGAACAGTGACGCAGTGTCGAAATAGCCCAGTTCATTCGAACCCGTTTTAATCGTGCCCATTTCGAACGGAGTCGAATAAGCAATAGTCGGGAGCGTGCCGGTTTCAAAGAAGCCGAAACCAGTTTTATGAACGTAAGCATTTCCTAGCGGCATCAAATACCAACCCACGCCATTCACTTCGGATTTCTCGTAAGCAACACCGGACAAAACACTGTAGGCTTTTGTGGTAATCGGGGTTACATCGAAAACACCGAAATAGTGCGTATATGCGATTGGCAAATAAGTAACGTTTGCTGTTTCCGAATGATCGACGTTCCATTTCTCATGGGTAACTTTGACCTGTCCGAACCCGACTTCTGCGCTCAGCACCATTCCGATTTCGTATTGACCATCATTGACGCTGGCCTTTTCAAATTCGGCGTTGGTGTAGAATTCCATGACGGGTGCATGGTACTCGTTATCGAAACGGTTTTCTTCGTTAAGGCTAATCAGCGTGATTTCAAAATCAAACAAATCATTCAGATGTGTAATTGCATCTGCCTTTTCAGCAACCAATTTCGACGTAGCACTCTGCACATTGTTTTGTGCGAAGTCGTAACCTTTGATGGTCATTGCGGAATAGTTCGCACCGGTGAATCCAGAATCCAGTCCGCGTTCGTATTTCGCAAACGCTTTAGCAATTTCCCACGTGGTTGTAACCGTGGCAATGCTCGACAGGGCCGGGGCAAACAACGTATCCATAACAACCGACGCAGCAGTCTGTGCTTTGGTGAAAACAGAGGACAATTGCGCGTTAACAGCATTCAGCGTTTTGGTATAAAACGGCATAACCACAAACGTTGCAAAATTCGCGGTCAGTTTCAACCAGTTGGTTTGCAGCGCAAGTGCAGCATACGCACGCGAGATTGTCGGTGTGCGAATTGGATGTTTGAACAACCACGTACCCACCAGTTCCCGAGTTACTTCCCCGTTCGTGATGTAATACGTGTAAACGTTAATGCTGGTCTGCCACCAGTTCGGAATACCGCCTTTGATATAAACGCGGTCGTTATTTGTCACCGATCCAGAGAGGCCAACGTCAACGTCATTGATAAACATCGTTGTGCCGGGCGCGTGTGGACTTTCCAATTGAATGTACGATCCGGGTTTTACGCTGGTAGCGCGACCAGTGAGCGATGTGTATATTTGGTTTTTATTCGGGCCGTCAATCGTGCCAAAATTCAACCAGAAAATCGAAGGGATTTCCGAAAGGAAAATCAGCTCGGCGGTTTGTGTTGCACGATAAACCGAGAACGGTTGTTTCGCCAAAATCAATTGCGGGGATTGTGTGTTTTGCGTAATAGCACGAGGCTGTTTGGCGAACACTAATTCCGGCGTTTGCGTGATGTTGGTAATAGGGTCTTCTGCATCGACAATAAATGCAATCGTTGCGTAAGAAACCTGCATCGGGTTTGCAGAATCATCCTCTTTTGTGAGGATCATTTCAGTCGCTTGCGTGGTTTGCGTTACTGCCAAACCATCTTTACGCAAAAGCATTTCCGTTGCTTGTGTGGTTTGTGTTGTAGCCACGCCTTCCTTGCGCAGAATTTGTTCAACCAATTGCGTAATAAGCGGACTGTTTTCGGCTTCCGTTTCGTAAATGAAAACTGCACCGGGCGAAGCAGATGCTCCAGTGTTACCAATCAAACCGGTAATTGTGCGATCTGCACTAAACTCCGATGTTGGGATAATAACCAGACCGTAACCACCACACCCGCCGCCAGCGATATTCAAATAACTTGAAGTACCACCGGAACCGTAACCGCCTGCAATATCCGAAGGGTTTGCCTGCGATTGTCCTGTGCCGTAACCATCGCTACCGCGTGCACTGAATATGATGTTTGGTGCGTCTTGGAAAACACCACCATAACCGCCGTAACCAGTCGAACCGCCTAACGTTCTGCCTGTCCAACCAGATTCCGCCGTATTGCTAAGCGTGCCGGATGTTACAACTGTAGGCAACGATTGATCGGGATCAAGAATTGCCGAAGAACTACGCCACTGACCACCGGGGCCAGTCATTAAAATCAAAACGTTTTTTGTGCGTGGGCGAAGTTTGTGTGTAAATGGAGTTTGTGTTTTCCACGCGTTGGCTTGACCAATGTAGTTTGTGCGGTATGCCGCCAAAACCTCTATGGTCAGCGTTTGGTTATACGTCGCAAAAACAGGCGACGGTGCTTTATCATTTACGACGAAACCTTTGAATTCGTAAATAGTTACAACGCCGTCACCACCATTACCGCCAACACCAGCGCCGGAACCACGAAGGCCGTTCTGTGCCGCCGTAACAGCTTGTCCACCGGCCTGCCCAATACCACCTTTACCTACAGTAAAAGTTAAAGGCTCAGGCAGCATAAACATTTGCGCAAGACGACCGGAAGCACCCGAAAACGCACCAGCTTGACCAACACCTGTGATGGTCATGGAACGCAATTGAATACTACCGCCACCGGCTGGCGAAACTGGATTGTACGTCAATCGTAAAACTTGCGTACCGGTAGAAGTCAGCGTGATGTTCGTTACTGTTGGCGAAGAGTTTTGCGTGTGACTGACAGTGAATTTTTCTTCACCGTTAATCGTGATGTTTGCAAAGTTACCCTGTCCACCAACCTGAATAAGCATTGTTAACGCGAGAACTTGACCGGCGTAACCGTTGAACGTGAATTCGACGTAGCCTGTAGAACCCGATGCGGTGTTACTGCTGGTGAAACCAGTTGTTGTATTGCGGAAAAAATTGTTGAATGTTGGTGTAAATGGTAATGCGGTGCTTCCTGTGAAAATGTTACTCGCTGAAAGTGGTGTGTTCGTATTTTGAGTGGCAAGCGTAAACGCTGCACCTGCGGTTCCATTCAAAAACGATTGACCACCAACCGCGCCAGCATTAGAACCAACTGCTGTTAACGCACCTGCGCGGGCGTTCTGGTCTGCAAAACGCAACCAGTTGCAGGCTGTGCCGATATCACCAGCAAACGCAGCCGGGTTGGCAATTAAATTCGATTTACCACCGGGCGCCAAAAGAACAGGGCCAGCGGCATTGGAAATAATCGAATCTCCACCTTGGCGCGTTGTACTATCAGGGACAGGTTCGCCCGCAATAGTAAAGTTTACGCGACCACCGGAACCCGCACCTTGCGCAACGACTAAAACAATTGACGTATCAATTGCTGGCGTAAACGTATAATCACCCGAAGTTGCAAATTCCGTTTTTGTCCAGTTGGCCGGGGTTGCAGAGTACGGCACGGTCGGTACAGTTACGGGAGGTTTCGGACTAACACCGGGATCGGGCGCCGGTAGAATTACATCATCCTTGTAAAAATTCAATTCCATAATACGGGCGCGGTCGAGGCCACCACCGTTGTAACCGAGAATGCCCGGCCCAATATCGTTGGTGTAGATGCCCCAATAAATACCAGCAGCATCACCCGGTAAAATCAAAGTGTTTTTTGTCAGTCGCGCCCACGGTACACCGAGGTCATCATTCGGTTGTGTACGGACGTCAATTGTTCTGACAACGGTGAAACTTGCTTTCGAAGTTGGTGCAGTATTCGAATAGCCGATAACAATTGTGTTGCCCCAAGAATAAAAATAGGCATCCACTTGTTTTGCTTTTTCAGCACCGGCCAAACGAATTGCAGCCCAATCAGCCGTAGAGCTAACGCCACCACCAGACCAGCCGGTTGCGTTGTTGCCGTCGTTAATTGCGGCAATTGTTCCGAAGTCGTTCCATTGCGATGATGCAACTGCAACGCCATCTAGTTTAATCAGTGCCATAAAAACTCCAAAAGGGGCCGCACGCGCAGCCCCCTACCAACGTCAGAATGTGCCGACGGCAGACGGTGGGTCTACTAGATTGGCGTTTCGTGGATTCGACAATCGCACAGTGACACTTTTCTGTGCAGGATTCGGCTCAGACGTTCCGTAAATAATAACGTCAATTGATTTTTCCAATGTGCCCGGTTCAAACGTCAACGTGCCGGACGCACTGATATAATCTGCTTCGCCGAAATCGAAGGCAATATCTTCCCAATAGGAACCAGCCTGCGAACACGCGAAGAAACCGAAGCGGCAACTATCACGGAAAATTGCCAACGTTGGATCGGTGCTCAAATCCAGTGTCAACACATTAGCGGTATCCAATGCGGAACCGTTAAATGTCGAAGCACTGCAATTGATTACGTCACCGTCGCGAACAACCCGCATGAGCGAAGTTTTACCCAACCATTTGTTTTCAGTAACGCCGATATCAACTGCACCCAAATTCTTCACAGTCGCGTTGTCTTTGACATAAACGATCATGAAGTTTTTACGGGTAGCCGCGTCAACGCCACCGAAACCACCCTGATTTCGCAGAGCCAGCAACGAATGGTTTTGTCCGTCTTTGCGAACGTGTGCAATCACCAAACCAATTGCGTCATCGTCTGCATCTGCCGAACCCACTTGTGCATCAAGTGTGAATTTCTGGAACGAAATCGGCGAAAGCATGCTGATGTAATTGGACGTGTTGCGGGTAACTTCAATTCGGCCATTGTCGAACACCAACGTGGCGCCTTCACTCGATGCAGGAATTTGCATTGTCGGTGTGAAGAAATCCGGGCCAGCCGTTTTGTACCACGAATTGAAAAGTTGCAACGTGTCTGGAACTGGAACACCAGAACCAATTGCATTATCCGAAATCGTTTCCCAATCAACCATCACGGTTTCTTCGGTATCCGTTGCCAAAAGGATCGGGAATGCCAAAGTCGCAGTGTATTCAGGCGCACCCGGACGCTCAACGTCTAGAGTGGTATCGTAAATTTGCAAATCAGGAGTTGGGCTTGTATCGAACAACACAACACGCCAATTCAAATCAACGGATGCAATTGGTGCGTTTGCAGTAAACGTGAATTTACCAGTCGTTTGTCCGTCAATTGTCGATGGTGCTGTGAGCGTGTAGGTAGAACCTGCAACTGCGCCGTTGAAAGAATTCCACGAAACGTAAACTTTCACCGCACGTGCACCAGCGCCGTTAAATTCGAAATCAACGTCGAAGGTTTGCACAGCAGTTGCAGATTTAAACGAACCCAAAACCTCGACTGTTTTATCACCAGAATCCAGCGAGAAATAACGACCAATTCGAACGTCGTCACTCAGCCAAGAATCATTTGTGAAAATCGAAGCAACACCGGGCGGGCCTTGTGTACCAATTCCTTGTGGGCCGCTAGGGCCAGCGGGGCCTTGCAAACCTTGGGAACCATCAGAACCTTGCGGGCCTGTTGGGCCAGTTGCACCAGTTAAACCGGTTTCGCCTTTGTCGCCTTGAGGGCCAGTCGGGCCAATTAAACCTTCCAAACCTTGTGGGCCTGTTGGGCCTTGTTGACCGGATAAACCTTGTGGGCCTGTTGGGCCAGCGGGGCCAGTTGGGCCTACTTCACCCTGTTGACCGGGCAAACCTTGTGCGCCTTGCGGGCCTGTTGGGCCTACAGGGCCACGCGGGCCAATACCACCATAACCACCGGCAGGGCCAGCGGGGCCAACGTCACCTTTCGGGCCAATACAACCTGCAATTCCGTCGCGCCCATCTTTTCCGTTTCGACCATTTGCACCCATAATGCCTTCGGGGCCGGTTGGGCCAGTCGGGCCGTTACCGATATTTCCTACGGTCAAAAAGTTTTTGATAATTACGGATGTGCCGTCAGTGTTTGTCAAAGTGAGCGTGCCAGTTTCACGATCAAATTCACCAACACGCACACCGGCAGCAGAACTTTTTTCGTCATTCGACGGTGCAAATTCTTCACCTACGTCTTTCAACACGTTTCCGCGTTGCGAGCCGCTGGCGCTAATCATTGACGGCGGGAGTCTCGTCAAGCCATTCATGCAATTCCCCTACTTAACGTTAACCCATTCTTTTAAGTCAGCAGACCACATTTTCGTGTTGGCCGGGAGCATCTGCACCCACTTGCCATTTTTATACAAACGCCAGCCGCCTTTTTCGAAATTCAAAACCCAAGGGGCAACGCTTGTTTCACGAACATATAATCTGCGCAGTTTTTTGCGTTCTGTTCCGGCAGGGTCGATGCAGATATTGACGCGATTAATTTCAATCGTGCCATTTTTCAGTTTCGTCAGCATCTGGACAAGATAACAACCGTTGTCCATTACCAATTGCGGAAGTTGACCGGGCGCATATCGCGGGTAATTCTGAATAACCACACGCGATTCAGAAGGGCCAGCCGCTACGCTATCCGTGTCGGGCATTCCTGCATAAAGCGGATGGTCGCCGTATGTTCTGCGCAGAAAACCAACGTTAATCGGTGTGCGGTCAAAGTTGCCTGTGAAATACGCACCGAATTCAGCAGTCAATTGGTTTGCAGTTCGGAAAAAACCACCGTACGGAGCATTCGCCGCTTGATCCGCACTAATCAAATCCGGGCCGTGGTCGGTGATAATAATCACACCGTTTCCAGATTCGCGATACGCAACCAACGCTTTAACAGCTTCTTTTGTGAGGCGTCCGCTTGTCGTTGTGTAATCCGACGACATAAGCAAAACGGCACAGAAGCCGTCGAGTTCAGCAGCAGTCGGATTCAACACTGCGCCGCCGTAATCCGCACGATCTTTGAAAATCGGATTGTATCCGGCAATCGCAAACAGATTAGAAAACGACGTTACAAAACCTGTGTTGGCGCCACTTTTAACCGGGTACGCTTCGGCGGCAATCGCATCGCCAAGAATCAGCACGTTGCGATTACCCGCATTTACTTTCGCTTTGTTGCTCACGAAATTCAATGCGTTGTACAAATATTTGAATGCACCAGTCAGAACGTTGAACGGCGTTCCGGGGGCAGGTGCATAAATGTTGTAAAATTTCGGGAAACCACCGTCATAAACAACGTTGCCCCGACCGTCCTGCGTGACAGCAATAAACGGATTTGGTGGCGACAAAGTATCGTACGCCACGTATTGCGAAAGCGTAGGCATCAGCCCATTAATTGTGAAACTGACAAACTCCACTGCGGATGAAGTCTGCCAGTTCACAACTTGTTTGGTGCTGTACGTGCCCGTTTCTCTATCGAGATTTACGTGCATGGGAAACCTTCGTAAAACAATTAACTAAGACCTGAGAAATCCAGATCGCGAGGTTTGCCTTTCCAGCCGTCCGCACGAGATTCGTAAACCAGCGTGCCATTAGCTTTGAACAGTTTGAAGTGGAACCAGTTTTCGTTTTTCTGTTTGAGGTTGTAAACGCGAACATGCATTTTCGTTGGCCCTGCATCAAGATAGAATGGTGTGCCGTTCAACGGGCGCCCCACACAATCAATATACAAGTTCATCGCATCATCTGCGGTGCCTGTTGCGTAATACGTTCCGTCTTCTGGAATAACGAAATCTTTTTCAGCACTCCACCATGCGTAATGCAATCCGGTGCCGTAGATGGAACCGCCACGGTGCACCGTCCAAATGCCATAACGGCCTTGATATGTTTCACCTAAACGTTCACCCATCGTTGCAGCAACAACATCACCAATTGCAGAAGCTTGTCCCGGCAAATTCGTTCCAGAAACAGAAACTGCTTGTCCTGCACTATTCAGAATTGCCCAGTTACACCATGTCACGTCGCCGCCAGTGTTGCGGTAAATAAACGTGAGTGGAACTGCGCCGCCCGGATGCACAAACGTGAACGTATCCACGGTGCGCCAGTTCGACGTTTTATTTCTAACGAGAACGCAATTGACATAAAAACTACCAGCGTCATCGCACGACCATTTTACGGTGTACGTTCCGGCTGGAAGATTTGGCGAATACTGCAACGAATAGTTAATTCCGTTTGGTTGCCCGCCGTTGCCATGTAAAGAAGTCCGCACTTTAACTGCGCCGTAACCAACGGTGAAACTTCCCGAACCGCCGCTGTGCACTTGCTGTTGAATTGAGTTACCGGAAATCAGGCAGCTACCCGCAAATTGATTGCAGGTTGGTTCTGTGCCTGCGTTGATAATGCGCCCGCGCCAGTGTGCAGCATTCGACGCGTAAACAACACGATTCAGATTATCAACAATACACAGTGCTGCATAACCAGAGCGGCGAGCGTTGCCGCCGTTGGTGTAGTAGATAATGTGCATTTTCCGTGCGCCCATATTCATAGGCAAACGAACTTTCGAAGCGAACGACGGATTGTTTAGACGCGCAATCAAACGGCAATCGACGTACAATTCGCACGTGTCAGCACCGAAGAAATAAAACGTATGCAGACCACTTGTTTGCAAAGTGATATCGGCGTCCATCACATAAGCTGCGCCCGGATTGCTGGCGAGTTTGTTGACGAACATTTTCCGCGCACCACGGTTTACGTATTGATCCGGGCCACCATCCAAAACAGCAATTTGCGTATTCTGGTCACACTCGTAATGGTTCGGATTTTTGATTGTGCCGACTGCAACCAAATCGCCAATCACAGCATTTTTCACGTTGGACAGAGTGACGGCAAAAGTCACATCCGGCCCCATCAAATCTGTACCACAAACTGGAATGCAGATTTGCGTGGTTTTCGTACATGCTGGAATTACACCGCTACCGGACGACCTGTTGTAATCAGCGCCGTAGGTAATTGGCAGTGGCGGCGGTTCAACCGTAATACCACCGGCTTTAGAACGCCACGTGTGCGTATTTGGGTTTGTTGCAAAAACAATTTGTCCTGCGTTATTCAGGATTACCAGTTTCGCCCAACCCGGTGTGCAGTTCGGGACGTTCTGATACATGATGGAAAGCGTTTGCCATCCGGCTTCTGCGGTGATTGTTGCACGCGCAGCCCATTCCCAAGAAGGCGCCGACATTTTCGCAACACAGTCCAAATAAACGACCATGTTATCGTCAGCACAACCGACCATTGTGTACGTGCCGGAATAAGGCAATTCGATTTCTGTTTCGACAACGTAATACTGACCGCCGACTGCGCAGTTTGGACTGTGCAAACTCGACCGAATCCGCGAACACGGATATCCAATATTTGTGTCGTTACTCGAACCTGCTTCAACACCGGAACCAGTCGCGGTGATATTACAGAACGGCGAATCTGGAACGGTTTCAGTAATCGTGCACGTGCCGTCTGTGGATTCCATTGCAGTGATTGGCGTAGTCACAAAATCAAACGTAACATCACGCGGAGTTTTGTTTGCCAAATCAACGGTGAAACACAGATAGCTAACTTGCCCCAATCCACCACGAACAATTTCTGCATCGTAAATGTTGATGATTGGTTTCGGCACCGGGCAGCTAATCATGAACGACCAATTAGGGCAGCACGGGCCAACAACGCGTGCGTGCAAAACAGTGCCGAATGCCGGATTGAAATCGAAATAGAAACGATCATGTCCGCTAACAAATCCCTCAGTGGCACCTACCAAAACTTCGCTTGGATATTTGCCCTGATAGAAAAAGATTTGCACACTGTCTTCTGCAAAAAACTCAACCACAATATCGCCAGCGCTTTTGCCGGAGAAATCGTAGTAAACATCGCTGTACGGCGCACCGCCACCAGTCACCGTCCATTCAGGAGGCAAAGAAGTAAGCAGAGGCGTACACAAAACTTCGTACGGAATTACGCTTGGAACTGGTGTGCATGGCATCATGAAATTGCGCGAGCCACGCTGATTCGGGCAATAAATCGAATAAGTCCAATCGTTATATTGCCGTGGAGCTTCGTAACGAACAACGATGAAATTGTCACCACCAACCTGATTCAGCGTAAACGCCAAAGTAGCCAACGCACTCGGATTTGCCGGAGTGTTGGTTGTGGTAGTGGTTGCAATTAATCCACCGTTGTAAAAAACCGATAACACAACCGGGTCTTCACCGCGAATATTTGTATCAATCCGCATTGTGCCGCTGGTTGGAATCTCGTGAATCATTTCGTAACGAGCAACGCCGGGAATTACCCGTTCGTCATCGTTTACAAAGCATGGCAAATTCGGTGCGAATGTACCAAAGCATGGTGCAGGCCGTTGATAGCTGGACGAAACAACGGTATTCACTTCACCCAAACGAACACGCCAGCGCGCACCGGCTGGGGCGTCAACCCGAACGGTAATGAAGTTGTTTACTTCACGTTGAACGCCGCAATCTTCTTCGCGTAATTCAGGCGGTTCCGCATTGAAAAACACGTTGAAATAATTGCCGCTAACATTCGTATCACCGAGCAACGTGCAATTGTGATAAATGCGAACGCGTGCGCCGGGATCGAGTGAGTGAACAGACACATCAATGTTGCCGCTGCGATTACCAGCCTTTACCAACATTTCGGTTACTTGCGCTTCCGATCCGAAAAAGGTTGTTGGCAATGCTGGCGCCTGTGCACCTTCAAAGATTGGAGCGGTACTGAAAAAGCGACCGCCTTTTACGCTGAAATCTGGTGTGTGTCCGGTATAAGTTTTGCATTCTGTACCATCACATTTGCAAATCAAATAACCAGTCTCGCCCCCGGTTTTAAATTCGGCTGAATCAAAAATCCCATCGTAACCCGGCCAGCATTCCACAATGTCTTCTGGCGGGCAAAGTTCGTTATCCCCATCACACGTAATCGGCAACCAATATTCATTGGAACCGTGGCGAACACGTACATCATTCAGTGGATCAATTCGAACCCACGCCGTGTTTTCATCATTGCGAACGTGCCAATCGCTATCGCAAATGTTTAAGTTTTGCCCGCCGGGAGTTCGAACGGTTAGAGTGCTCATACCCGCTCCATATGTTGATTTATATCTAAATTATCCAAAAACAAGAAAGGGGCGAATAAACGCCCCCTAAAAAGGTTTTGAAATTTTCTATTTAAGGTTTAACCCAAAAGCTGCCAGCCTTTACGGAGTTCCCTTCTTGCGTACTTGGATCGTCGGTTTGAATATAAACCTGCACAAAACCATCTTCACCGCGTGGCCCCGGAGTTCCTTGTGGGCCTGCTGGCCCTTGAATTCCTTGTGGGCCGCGTGGGCCTTCTGGCCCTGCTTCACCGCGTGGCCCCGCTGGGCCTTGGCATCCGGTAGGGCCTTGTTCACCATCGCGACCATCTGCACCATCGCGACCATCCGCGCCGGAATTACCACGCGGGCCAACTGGGCCTTGAACAATGGAATTGGTTGTGAAAAAACCAGAAATCAACAATGCAGAACCATCGCTCATTTCCAATTGCAATTGCCCGGTTACTTGATCGAGATAACCACCCGACAAATACGGTGTTTGCAATTCGTCATCGTTCACAACATCCAACGATGTACCCGTGTTTTTGATACGGCCCCCGGTTTTACCGCGAGCGCGAATCATGCCGATTGGCAGTCTAGTCAATTGACCTGCTGACATGTCATCACCTTAATTTCGAGGGCCTTTGACGGTGTACCACCAGTCATCACCATTTCCTACACCACCGACTTCAACACGAATTGTGAAATCAGTATCAGGAACATAAGTGAATTCCAGAACGTACGGTGTAACTTCTGTTCCGTAAACATCGCCGCCCGACGAAGCAATCAAAACGTCTTTGTAATAAACGTTGAAAGAATTTCGTGCTGCGCCAGTTACACAAACCAATTGCACAACGCCGCGATTGCGACCCATGTAATGAATTTGCGTGCAATTTCCACCAGCGCGACGATGGAATTGATCCGGTGTTAATGGATCATCCGGGCACGGTACAACTGGCGGACATTCTGGACATTCAGGCGGGCGATAACCATCACAAGACCAATCAGCAGAAGGCGAAACCCAAAGCATTCCGTCTACGCGATCTTCTTCTTTTGGTTCTGTATTTGAAACCACAATATTCATAAACCCTTCTGGCCCTTTTGGGCCGGGTTTACCTTGCGGGCCTTGTTCGCCGCGTGGGCCTTGCGGGCCTTGTGGCCCCTGTGGGCCGGTTGGCCCCATTGGCCCCTGCAAACCTTCTGGCCCTTGTGGCCCCGTTGGGCCTTGTGGGCCTTGTTGACCAGTTCGCCCGGTTTCACCTTTAGGCCCGGTTTGTCCGATTTGACCTTGAGGGCCTGCACAACCCGCAGCACCCGGAGCACCATCGCGCCCATCTTTTCCCATTTTTCCGTCTTTACCTGCTAATCCTTGCGGGCCAGTTGCACCCGCAGGAATTTTATCAGCAGTCGGCCAACCCGGAATTCGCATTACGGAGCCGTTGTAAAACGTTAATGTCAGAACACCCTGTGTTGCATCGAATAATCCCGACTCAATTTCCGACACAACTGCATCGGATGGCGTAGTTGCCGACAAGCGTTCATTTTGCACTTCCAGAACGCTTGCGTTTTCTGCACCTTTTGCACGAATCATGTGAGCGGGAAGTCTGGTAATGCTCATAGCTCAAACTCCCTTACGGCAGATATTTAATCGAATAGCGATCCGTACGCGGACTGTATTCGGGCAATGTGGTTGTTTCTTGGCGAACGATAATCCAGTCACGCGGGCCGGTTCCATCGTCAAAAGTAACCGTCAGATAAATCGGCAGATTTGGATCGTAGCCGGGTAGACCTTCGTAATTGCCGAGCAAATCATTACGCCACAAAATCCCTTCGAAAGTAACTTCGAAACTGTTGCCCATGTTGATAATCTGGACAGCGGGAGCAGCGCGTTTATCCCACATCACGTAAACGAAATCGTCAACGGTAATTGTTGGATTGATTTGACCACTGTTATCAACGGCGGTCGGCGTGAAAACGTTTGTCATTACCTTTGTGGCGAAATCCTGAATGCCAGTCCAACGCGTATATGGTTTTCCACTCGGTGCAGTGTTTTCGTTTACCCCGTAATCACGTTCTTCCTGTGTGATTTCCGCAGCAATTGGCCCGCCTGTAAACAAACGGTTTGCAAACATTGCAACGCCCCAACGTGCAGGACGAATCGGAACTTCTGTCACCGGTTGGCATACTCCATCATATGTTTTTGCACTGGTGACTTTTGTGCCGTCGCTGTACGTGGTAATTGTCCACGTTGCAGTTACGAAAGTATCACCGCCCGGAACGCCACCAGAAGTTTCACCGGATTGGCAATCCACTCTTTCCGTTTTGGTTTCAACATCCACAATCGAAATCGGTACAGCACATTCGACTTTGAGTTTGAAAGTTCCGGTGCCGGTACTCACAATCCTGAGTGCTTCCGCAGTATTCAGAATTTGCTCAAAATCTTCTGTTGTCGTGCTGGTGTGGAATGTCGCATTGCCTTGACGGAACGCAATCGAAACGTTGCCGGTAATCAGCACACCGAATTTCACGTGACCACGAATTAATGGCGTACGGAAATTCACGTTAACCACATCACCGCCGTTGAAACTGTGCAACTCGGTGCCACAATCCATTACCTGAACTGCTGGGCATGTAGCAGTGAACGTGCAATATTCGTCAATCACATCGCACTTGATTAAAACAACACCAGTGCCCGGATAAAAGAATGTCACACTGCGACCGTAGCCAACCAAAACATTGTCGCGATAAACGCTAACGTCTTGCGTTGTGGTGACTGTGGTATTACCCGGCGTTACACCGTATTTCATGGTGATTTCAGACGGGCCGAGGAATGCAGAAATTTCACCGCAATTCAGATTCGCTTTTGTCGGTTCGCGTACAGGACACGACGCACGCATTTGGAAATCTGCACCACGCGCCTTGATTAGGAACGGCAACGATTTATCGTAAGTCAGCGTATACGTGCCCGACTCGGTAATCGTGGTGGTCGTCGTGTTTTCAATCGTCAGCGTTGTGTGGTTTGGAATCACAACGTCAACAATTGTCTGGCCGCTCACGTCATTCATATCCATGGTGATATTGGAATAACCCGGATACGTTTGAATCGTGGTGCCGCAAAATGCATTGATATCTTCTGGATCAGGATCGGGCGCAATGTACGGGCAATCAACCTGCACCGTAACGCTGCCGTAACCTGTTGTGTATACGGTCACTTTCCCTTTATCAGGATTGTAATCGTACGAGAAATTCACGACGCCAGTGTGACCTTGCAAAACGTAAAACGGAACGTTGTTTTGCCTGAACTCAACCGCCGTTGTTTCAACCACGGACAAGCTAATGTCGATTGTGCCGATTCTTACCGGCAGTTTTACTTCCACTTCCAACGGTGCATCAAACGTGTACGGTTCATCGCCGCAGACGAATTCATAAACCGGAATTTCTGGCTCTTCTGGTGTGAAAGGACACGTGAAAATATAATCGACGGTAGCGGTGCCTTGGGTGCGTGCGTAAACGTCACCTTTCTCAGGATCGTAATAGAACGAGAAATTCCCTTCACGATTCGAAGTCAGCGTTGCGATCACGGTTTTATCTTGGAAGAAAATAACTTCACCAGAACCATCAACTGCCCATTGGACGTTTACGGTGCCCGGTTTATCTCCCAAAAGAATCGTGTTCTTTTTTACATAGCCAGCTTGTCGCCACGACTTACCACATTTCAAAGTGGTTTCTGTTTGTGGCGGCAGAATAACGATTTCAGGCAAGCAAGGATCAACTTGGCAATCCAAACGAATTGCTACACGGCTATCGTTTTTCCGACCTTGATGCACCAAAACAATTTCATCCATTCCCGGCTCATCGCTGTAAGGCGCGTAAGGGAATGTAAAAGAACCGCTCAATTTATCCAGCGGCGCAGCAAGCAGAATTTCACCCTGCTGCACCACATAGACTTCATCATCTGCGTTATTGCGTTCGTACCAAACCGTAACCGGCGCTTGAATTTCCCCTAAGAAATACGAGACAACGTGTCTGCCACGTCCGCAGAGGGTAATCCATTTCCCGCACTCTGCAATGATTCGTGGAACGGGTAAGGAACTGGGCGCAATAACGGGAATAGTCGTGCAAAGCATTTGATTTTTCCCTTAACCGTTATGGATATTGCACAGGCACATTCGCCGGTACTGCGTTGATTTGTGTTGGATCAATTGGACACAGGCAATCTTCGTCAGCGGCCCAAATCAAATCCAAATTTGTCGGATAAGGTTTAGTCTGCGCAACGTCATTCATTTTATTGCCTTGTTCACCACACGGGCCGCGCATTGTGGTTGGACATGTGTATCCACACAAACCGCGTTTACCTTCAAAACCTGCTGGCCCCTGATTACCAACATCACCACGCGGGCCAGTTGGGCCGAGCGGGCCATATGGGCCAGTTGCGCCGATATCCCCTTCTAAACCGGGATCACCAACGGGGCCGTTTCGCCCTTCCATTCCGTTTGGGCCTGCACAACCAACATCACCGTCTTTTCCATCTTTTCCATCAACGCCGTCGTCTGCATCAATACCGGGATCACCACGCGGGCCTTGTGGGCCAACACCGAAATCAACTTGACGGAGAAAAGAAGAAATAAGCAATTTGGTTCCGTTCTTACGAACGAATGTCAGCATGCCAGTGCCGGTATCGAATGCACCTTCTGCTAACTGCTGCGCGGTGCGGTCAATTGGCTTATCGAAATAAACAGAATCTGCATTATCTCGGTACGCTTGTTTTCCGTTTTCACCGGGCGCGTCAATGATTTCCAATTTCGGCGCTGCTACCTCAGTACCATCCATAACGGTTTGGACATTGAGGGAGCAATCATCTTTTTTGTTCGTCAGAACTGTCTTGCCAATCGGGACAGATACTGACTTGTTGTCCAGCGCTGCGATAGTAAGTGAGTTCGACATTTTCACGCTCGCATGTATGCGTCAATTTCATCTGCACATTCGGCTTCTGTCACACGACGACGAAGAACACCGTATTTCCGATTACGTTCTGTCACTAGCGCAATCATCTGTTCCTGCGAAATCTTGCAAGGATAACCATCACGAGTGAAATAGCTTTCGGAAAGGTACGGCAACTCATCGTCGAAATAACGTGTGCCTCGGTGCACGATGTAGTTCATATTTTTTAACTTGTCGAGGGCAGCAAGACGGTACGCATTCACGTCAATGTTTGCGAAGAATATTCCGTCTTTAAACCCAAGGTTATACATCGAATAATTCTCGATGCAAGTGTGGTACGTGGCGGCGGGGATTTCCACCGCTTCGTCACTGGGCTTTTCATCACACTTGCGCAACCCTTGACCCGGCACGTACCAGTAACTCATGTTTTTGGAATCTCCAACGCATTGAAGTTGATATTCACAACTGTCGGATACTGCGCAGTGTTTGCGTTGTTGATCCGCATTTTCGCAACCAATTCCACTTCTTTCGTATTGTGGTTGGCAGGATCAAGTTCAATCATTTGCGTCAGTGTTGCACGCGCATAGGCCATACTCGATTTCGAGTTTTCCGCCACGATCAAACCAGATTCACCAGTACCACGAACACCGCGACCGAATTCAGGTTCTTTCGATTGCGAGGAACGAACGCCAACAACAAATTCGATATTCTCGCTACCGTCCACGCTCACATAACCGGGGCCGAGTTTTGCAGAGAAATCGCAGGTAATCATCAGAATGATTGGCCGGGTCAACGACACTGTGTGCGTGACAATTGCGTTGCTGGTTTTTTCAGTGGTATCGGAACTGTAACGCTGGAATTTCGGCATTGTTGGGAATGCGTCATCATCCAGTTCAATCAACGTTGTGCCGTCGCCACTCAATACGCGCAGACCTTGACCGACGCTGATTTTCGGTTCTGGAATCGGCAATTCAATCGGGTTCGCGCCGTGACGCAACAGCACCAGATTTTTATGCGAAACGTAACCGTCAATCACCATGCCGTTTAGGCCGGTTGCTTCGGTGCCTTGCGATTGAATGTTCTCGAAAATCATTACCTCAACTTCAAGGCCAACGTCGAGGCTCGAAGTGAACACGGCATAATCGTCAATGATTTGGTAATTGTATTCGTGAATGTGCGCACCGGATTGCGAAATGAATACTTGCTCAATCGCTTGCGGTTTGGTCGGCAGTTTCAGGTAGAACGTTTCGTCTTTGATGAAATACGTTTTGGTCACAATGCGTGTGCTGTAACCAGTTTCTTGCACGTAAGTCAGCGGACGAATTTCAATCGGCAAACCAGCTTCTGGTGGGCTAGTGAATTTCAGCTTTTTCAGAGTGGTGTCGATGCTGTACGTGGTCGTCGGTTGCAGAAGGTTGGAAACGTACGCAAAGATATGCGCGGCGTCTGCAACATCCATCGCCAAATCGAATTCGGTTTTCGCACCATCAGCAACAAAGGCCAGTGTCTTGAATTGCACACGGGTGCCGGTGCTTGGCGATTTGGTGAATACCCGGAAATCAATTGGAACAATCGACGGAATAACTTCGGCGAATTCAACTTCCGATCCAGACAATTCAAATGCCGAACGGTGCTGAGTTGCCGTACCCAATGCAGCATAAACGTAGTTAGCGTTTTCTGGAATCAATTCACCGGTGCTATAGCGCGCAGTGTCACCAGTACCAACGAGGTTCAACGCATTCACATCCAATTTCGACGGCGGTGTGTAAAGTGTCGAAATAATGCGAGTTGCTGCGCCCGGTGGTTGCCACGAAAGATTGCCATCGGTGCCGGGAGTCAGTACCCAATCTTTCGGAATATCCACGGTGCTTGGAATATCACCGGAACCGCCGCCGTTTCCATTACCGACTTGCATTTGCCAAATAGCAACAGTGCTGGCATTCAAGTTGGAAATAGGTTTCGAATCCACATCCCGGAATTCGCCCGCGCCTTCGTTGAAACGATAACGCCGGGTTTGCCCTTCGCCACTGCCTGCAACAACGTGAACAATTACCTGTTCGTTTGCTGCAAATCCAGATACATCAGGGATTTTAAAAGACGTGGGAGTTGCCGTCGTAGGCACGCCGGTAAACACGCGCTTATGGTCTGTAAAGCCCCATTGAAACGCGCCAGCCCCGTATCGGAGGGCCAATACAGGGCTATTTGTACCGTCAGGGTTTACGCGACCATTCAAAACGGAGATTGCGTTGAAATTCGAATTACCCGGAGTAGGCAGACGATACAAAAAAGCCGTCGAAGGAATCGAATCATATTCACCCGCGCTAACGTTGATAGTGGTCAAGTCAGCACGCGAAGTTGCGAGAACGACGCTTACACGAATTGGCTCATTCGGTTGCAAAGTGTACGGCGTATCAAACACCGCACGAGCAAATGCAATATTACCTTCGAAAAACAAAACCATTTCTTTTGCAACGGTTGGAGCAGTCAACGTACGGGTGTCAACGTCCATAACAAAACGGGCAACGCGAGCACTCAAAACTTCAACGTGGTGCAGCGTTCCACCAACAACAAAATTGCCCAAAATGTTGGTGTGCTGTGTTTGTGTTGGATACAGATTCGAATCGCCCATGCGGAACGACGCGGGGTTAATCAGAATGCCGCCAACGTCCGCGTTATTGAGAGCCGATTCCCCTGCATCCAGAAGTACCAACTTATCTGTCATTTTCTGTGCCCTTATGCGATTGGGTGCGAAACGCGGCAAGTATCGCAGTAGTAAACTTCACGCCGATTAAACAGCGTTGCTTTGCCCATCGACACACCGCACTTTGGACAAACAGACGGGTTCGTGTTGGAAAGTGCCGAAGCCGTGGCCGAATCTTTTTCCACCGCGTCTGGTTTTTCAATTGCAGAGGCCGTGTTTTGTTCTGGTGCTGGTTTGGTGTACGGGTTGAAAACTTCGCGCATAAATCCCCCTGAGAATGATTAAACGGCGCATCGAAACACGCCGTTTTATAGTTGTAAATTACTTAATGGCCCATTTATTTGTATATGTGTATTTCAACGGGCCAATGATTGCCATCGGTGAGAACTTATCGTCGCTTTCCCACACAAAGGTTTCTGCGGCAATCAACTGCAATTCACTGTCTACAACGCTAACCTGATTAGGGTCATTCGTATCAAACACACCGGAATAGTTTCGGCTCACATCATAGGACGTTTGAACCGCACCAACGATTGGATCGTAATACGGTTTATCCAAATGCAATGTACCCACAAAGGAAACCGCAACGTTACGCAATTCAGGTGTAGGGTTTACCCAGTCAATAACGGTTTCAAATCCTTCTGCCGTGGCCGAATAGGAAACAGTCGGTACAGACAAATCAGGATTCACGCCATCGACATTGGTATTGATATCGGCGCTCGCATCTTCACTCAACGAATAGGACAATTGCTGAACTACACCAGTCGAATAAATCTGCGCGGTGAACAATTCACGTTCGCCCAAAAGCAACGAAATAGGGAATGGGATTGAGCCATTCCGTTTCACGTTTAGCGAAAGACGATACGCGTTGGTAAAACCGAATTCCGAAGCATCACCGAATTTAGTGACGACAAAATCTTCGTTATCAGTCGGGTAATTCAGCGTGTATTCGTCTGGTTCGAAATACTCTTCCAGTTCAAACCATTCGCCTTCCTCATCCTTGCCTTGAATGATGAAATGGAATTCCTGCAATTCGTCTGGCGTGCGTTTGTTCGGCAATTGAATCATTGCACCATTCAACGATTCCCCATAAATCTGGAAATTCCCGTCAGGTACGATATCCACTTCGCTACCGTTTACTTTGAGCGGTGAAGAAACTGCACTCACTGCACAAATACGGATTGGCGGAATGTAATTCGGATCACGCACACGAATGTCGATACAGCGGTAATCGGAAAGCTGGCCGTTGTCTGCCATGATTGCGTAGGTAATTGAGTCGCGGCCAAACATGCCATAAAACGAAGAATACCAAAGCTCTTCGTTGTCCGGGCTTGGACGCACGAAACCAATACCACCTTGGGTAATTGCAACCGGGTGCGTGTGCACTGCAACGTGTTGACCTTCGCGGCGATCAGTACCGTAACCTGTGTTATCCAGATCGGTATAATGCAGCAGGTTTTTCACGTTGATTTTTAACCACTTCAATGACGTATCAATGAGAATCGAATCGTCAATTGCAGATAGTGTTCCATTCATCGCTTTGGTAAACGTGACGACGGAACCGTTTAGGCTCCAGCCGTCCAGCATTCGAATATTGTCGTGGTAAATCTCCAACAAATCTTTCGACGTTGGAACCCACGGGAGCACCAACGTGCGCTGGTTACTCCCGGTTTTCGAATACTCATTCGCCAAGCGACTGCGACCGAACATGCGAATACGTTTTTCCATGTATTTCGATGACGGTTTTACGTTGCGCAGATTTGGCGTAATGCTAATCATGAGTAAACCCTGTTAGGTGAAAACAATCTTGTACGTTTTCTGGCCGAGGTTCTTTTGTTTGGTGCGGTAAACGTACCAGCTAACCTCAACGCCATTCACGGTGCGTTTGTGCACGAGCGGAGTTTCTTCGCCGCCTGCGCCTTCCCAATCACCGATGATATCGTTTTCGTCAAAGATTGTTGCAAGGCCAAACACCGAAGGGTAAAGCACATATCCGTATTCGGTGAAATTGTACTGGAATTGCTGATTGGTCAGCATCAATCCGGCATCAAGCATTTGATCGTAAGTGATATCGGAATCGCCGTTGAAATACAGCGGGCCGCTACCTGCAACAGCAATTGTTTTTGTGCCTTCAATTACGTTGCCGGAATACGTGTAAGTCGCGGCGAGCGTAATAGTCTGGCTAACAACCGGGCCACTCAAACGAATTGTGCCATCGGGGAACGTTTGGATATTCATGCTATCGGAAATAACCGACCAATCCACGGTGACAATGCTGCCACTTCCCTCGATAGGTTCGCCGTCGTAAACCTCTGCGCTGTAGCGTTTCGATTCACCAATTGCAATTGTGGAATCACCGATAATTCCAAGGCCGCTATAATCAGCATCCAACGGAATAACCGTAACCACCATCGTGTCGGTAACGGTGTAGCCAACGCATGTCCAAACTGCCTGCAATGTGAACGACGTGTCGATGTTCTTTTTCGCAGTTACGAATCCGTTTTCATCGACCACAATGTCGGGGTTATCAAGAATTGTCCAATCACTGGAAACCAGCAATTCGCTTGGACACTGCTTGAACAGAATTGCCTGCGCAAAACTGCCGACTTGCGTGGAATACATCGTGGCATTGCCGATAATGCGGCTGGATACCGGAACGTCCGGCCCCATCGGTGCAACGTATTTAACGGTGATTGGATATTCGAAAGTTTCTTGGAAATAACGTGCAGTGACAATTACTTCCATATCGAAATCAACGTTGCGCCCGGTGATAACGCCGTAACCGGAAACGTCAGCAGCAATAAATTCTGCGTTGGAATCCAGCGTGTAAACGTCCCACTGCGGATGCACCGTAACGAAACTGCCGTCCTCGTAAACAGCGGTCGCGGTCAACACAATACGGCTAAGCGCGTCAACCTCGTTTGGCCCAGTAATAAACAAACCGGTAATTCGGTTCACTGCGCCAACACAAACAACTGTTTTTGTTTTCGAATAGGTAATTCCGCTCACTGTGTAATCTGCTTTGAGGCTGATTGTGGATTCTTGCGGTTGTTCAACCAGCAATTCCCCATCGGTCACAGTGGCCCAATCGTATTCCGTTTCAAGGCCCCACGTTGGCGAGATTTTTTCGATATTGCCATCGCTGTATTGCGCGTAGGAAACGTAGGTTGCAACGTTGCCTTCGAGCACACTGTTTTGCCCTTCAATAATCAGCGATTGCAAACTGACTGCTTCGCGGGCGACCGTAACAATATGCGTTTGTTGCACACCGCCATAATCAGCGGTAATTGTCACGTCTAAAACATCACGCACAATACCGGCGTCGAGCACACCGCCTTCGCTAATACCGAATTGCGAAGTAAACCATTTCGGCGTAACCATCGTGGCGCTGCCGTCGCTCATCTTTGCAATGCATGTGAATTGCGCTTTTGTTTCTTCGTACATTTCCTGCACGCCGATAATCTGCAAACTTTCGACAGTCAGGAATGCAGGATAAACCACGACCGGGAATTGCGCAGTCATAGTCACGGTTTTGTACGAATATTTCGCAGTGATAAGCGCGTCCGTATCACCGTTCACAAACGAGGTAACGGCATTGCCGTGTGTAACCGAAACGGCAGGCGAACTCGAATCCCACAACGCTAAAACTTCTGCCGTGGTGTCATCCGAAAACGATGCAGTAGCAACCAGCGGATAATTGCTGTCTTCTTTCAGACGCGATTCACCACTGATTGTCAGACCCGTCATGAAAACGTTTGGATCAACGAATTTCAACGTTACCAATTTCGCCGCTGTGTATTCGACGTTGTTGATTACGATTTTGCAGTGCAGGCCAGCTTGCGTATCTGCCGGGACTTCGCGAACTTGCAAAGTGTTGCCGTTGAAATATGCGTACGGACTCGATACCCGAATATCCACACGCACTTCGTCAAAACCATTTGCGTGATAGGCAACCACGCGATAATCCGCAGTCTGATTTGACAGCACGCTTGCAGGGCCTTCGATGGCGATCATTCGCACATCTTGCATACCGAGAAGAACAGTCACGTTTTTTGTAACCGTTACACCACGCACAACAGCAGTCAGCGTAACCAAACTATCTTGAGTGAATCCGCTAAAGGTTACTGCGCCGTTATCGCTAACCACGTATCCCGGATGCGAACTCGACCAATCAGCGGTTTCGAAAATCTGGTGTTTTGCATAAATGCTGTACTGGTGTGTTTCTCCGCTGATTACTTCGTCCGGGCCTTCCAGTGTGAAATCACCATCGGTTACGCCGTACGTTGTATCAACCACCAGTCTGCGCATCGGGTGCCGATAAACAACACCCTGAATTCCGAAGTCTTCTTTGTTTTCCACTTCGATAAGGAAGTAGAATTTATCAACGACAATGTTGATTGGCGCCATCGTGTAAAACGCATTCAGGAATTTATCCTTGAGCGTAGTTCCGGTAGGCAGCAGCATGGTTGTATCAGCACCAACCATTTGCATTTCCAATGTGATATGCGTGGTTTTGTACCACGTACCACCGTCAATGCGCAGCGGGCCATACGGCGTTTCGTAAAAATTCACATAGTCTTCGGTGTACGCGTCATAAACTTTCACACGGCGACCGAGAACGTAGGCAATTGCGTCGTACGCGCTTTCACGGCCCAACACTTCATGCAACAACGGAATCATGTAAACGGAATTGTACAAACGTTCCGGGTTCACAATCATATCCGGCGGCACGGTAATGCCCATATCGTTCAACGCTTGTTTTACAAACGCAATATCCGTGGTGGCTTTGATATCGCGAATTTGTTGAAGCTGGCGCAGCGGATCACGAACTTGATCTTCGTAAAAGTCTTGCAGGGCATCAAGGAAACTGCCCCACAAAGGTTGGTCGCGAATGAACTCAACGTCCAATTCGCTAAAATCCATCTTATTCATCATTACGCTCCGAAATGATGAGGTCAATCAGCGGCGTGGTTTGCAAAACGCAATACGACGTTGGGTCGTCCAACACAATCGACCGTTCGGTTGGGCTGATTACCTCGATGTAGTCCACGCCATTTACGCGACATGCTTTTTCAATGTCGGATTTAGACACACGGCGTTTGAGAATACCCGGACGTTTCAAAAACAATTTCAGGATATTTTCGTTAATGGTGTCCTTGATCGTGGCGGCATCATTTGCGGCCCAATCAAATAGCGCAATCAGTACGTGAACGCTGATGAATACTTTGGTGGCGTTGTACGTCTGCACTTCCAAACGGTCGTGCAATTGTGGTTGCAGCCATTTCAAGAAATTCGTCCAGCTTGCAGATTTCGGGTTAGGGTTTGCACCGCCCCACGAATCAGATTCAAACGGGAGCACACAAATTCGCATTGTGTTCATCCACGTTTTATCTTCTGGCGCGATATCCCGTTGACCGAGAACCGCACAGTCAGCCACGCCCGGATATCCGTTTACAGCGGCTTTGATTTCTTCGGCGCTGATTTTCTTATTACGACTACGGAAAATCACTGGGCCGTATTGGCGGTAGTACGCTGCCGATTTGTAATCTGCGCCCCCGGTTGTGGTTTCCAATGTTTCACCGGCAACCAGCGGATAGGCGTCATATTGCACACGCACTTGCGGGAACATATCGTTGGCTTGTGAACCAACGCTGTAAATGTAACGAATTGTCAGAGTTGATTTCTTTGGCAGCGCAGAACCATATGTGCCGTCACCAAAAATCAACGATGCGTCACCATTTGCAGATGTGCCATGGAAGAAAACTGCGTCATCGGCATTATGTTCGAACAGGCCAGATTCGGTGCGTTCCCATTGTTTCGTGGTGCCAGTGTTTTTGTCAGTTGTGTAAACCAGCAAATCCGACGTGACGGTAAAACCGGGTTCGCCGAGCAGGAATTCGTACATACTCAGATTTGGGATAGTGTCCAAATCAAAAGTTTTTGTACGCACTTCACCCTGAATCAAATCAGTGTCAGCAACAGAACCGGCAACCACGAAATATTGCGTTGGGTTGTAGAATTTGATCCCGTCAATTGTGTGCTGCGAATACGGCGTAACGAAAATCGTGTTGCTGTAGCCGTTGCGCATGGTTGCCCGCGTGGCCGCACTGATACGACGTTCAATGTAAACGCCTTGGCCGCGAGCGAGTGCGTAAATTGCAGAGTCACGTTTTGCTGTCTTGTAGAAAGCGTTACGTGCACTCATCAAAATGTTGTGTTGGTGTGTTACCGCCAGACCCGAAAAGATACGTTTGATAAAACTGCCGACGTTGGTAGGCAGCATGTCATTCCACGTGCCTTGTTCGCGCAAGTTATTTTCAAAGACACGTGCCGCTTCGTCAATGTCGGTGACGGTTGTGGGGAATTTATCGCGTTCGCTCATTATGCTTGGCCCATTTGGCTCAGGGTGAAATCAAAGGAGAATTTCTTGTAATCAAGTCCGGGTAAACTGTACTCGATTCGGCAGTAGAAATCGTTGTTGTCCGGGTCAGGCAAAACATCAACCTTATTGAACACCAATCGGGTTTCGCCATTGCGCGGAAGTACAGTTTCCATTTCTCGTTTGATTTTGAATGCAGTCACGTCATCGACTGGATCAAAAAGGTACGTCAGGATGTTGGTGCCAATCGGCGGATCGAACCAGCACGATTTAATCGGCGTCATGAACATCATCATGATGTTTTGCTCGACGGCTTTTTCGTCGAAAACCAACGCATTATTTGAGACAGAACCTGCCCACAAGTTAATGTCGCTGTAATCGTAGTTTTTAATGTCCGACATGATTACCCCGAGAACACGTTGGGGCTACCGTTGCTTGCGAAATCGCCGCAATCAATAGCGCCGCCAAGCGTGTGCACCAATCGTTTATTTGTGAATGTGCGAACGGCACCAGTAAGCGCGGTTCCAGTGTGAACGCCCATACCGGGGCACATGTGCGGAATGTAGCGATCACCCACGCGAACCTCTGCCAGACCGTTACAAAACACGTTCATTGAAGCAGCAGCGGGTAACGTAGGCGGAAAACAGCCGTGACCTGTAGAACGGTCGGTTGCGAGGCGGATGTTTGCGGTGCCCATAGTCGTCTCCAATACTGTAAAGTATATTGGTAAATTACCTACAACATGCCGAAAGTCGAGGTTGTTTAAATGAATGATTATTTCCGTTGTGAACGTACAGAACAACCGGGTTACGCAATCGTGGATGAAAAGGTCGAATTGAAGCTGGGCGACCGTTACAACGCGGAAGGTGTGCCTGTTGAAATGGAACGAACCATTACGCAAAAGCTGATTGCTCCTTACGCGAATGCCATTCCGCAAATCGGTTTCAACGAAAACCAGTTCGATTTCCAGTATCAAGAAAACATCATCAAGATTCTGGAAGAGGGTGAATCGCGCACGGATCGTACCGGCGTAAATACCTATTCGTTGTTCGGTGACGTGAGCCACAAAGTCGATTTGCGCTTAGGTTTCCCCGGCACCACTTTGAAGCGTCTGGCATTCCACGCAAACAAAGTCGAAACCATGGATTGGATGCTGAAAGGCAAATTCGATTTGAAAACGCTGAAAGATAAAGGCGTGCGAATTTGGGATCAGAACGTAAAGGCTGGCACCGAAGTTTACCGGGATTTGTCGTTGGACGAACGCATTAAACTGCTGACTCCCGACCAAAAGGAATCGCTGGAAGAATTCAAGAACACGTACCAGCAAAACCCGAAACTCTCTCAGAGCCAAGAAGGTTTGCAATTCGCGCTGGAATGCAAACTCAATAACTGGGGCGTTCCTGAAAAGGCTTTGAGCGACGGTTATTTGGGGCCGATCTACGGCAAGCAGTGGCGCGACTGGGAAGACGTTCGCGTTGTAGATCAAGGCAATATGGATTATCCATCCTTTATGGAAAAACAATTGCTGCGTGGGTTTAAACCACTTCACCAGATTGGCAGCAAATTCGTTTTTCGTCGCAGCATTGACCAAGTGGCCGATCTTGAAAAGGCTGTGAGAAATCGTTCTGATTCCCGTCGTATTATTCTGACTGGTTGGAACGTTGCACAGTTGGACGAAATGCAATTGCCACCATGCCACACACTGGCTCAATGGTACGTGTCGCAGAAGAAAGACGAAAACGGCCTGCAATATCTCGACTGCAAAATGTATCAGCGTTCGGCTGATTATCTGTTGGGCGTTCCGTTCAACATCGCACAGTATGCACTGATTACCGAAATGCTGGCGCACACTCACGGTTTGCGTGCACGTTTCCTGTATCACACAATCGGTGATGCGCACCTTTATCAGAATCACATTGACGAAGGTTTCGTTGAAGAAATTGTGAACCGCCCAATCATTCACAAATCGGCCAAGCTGCATATCGACCGCCGTATCAAGTCCACTTCGATTCTGGATATCCAAGTGAAAGACGTTACGCTGGTCGGTTACGAAAGTTACGAGGCGCAGAAGAACGTTCCGATTGCGAAGTGAGTAATCATGAAAAGGCCATCTATATGGCGGCTTCTTTTGATATGGGTCGCAATTGCGGCCCTTGTCAATTTGGCTGCGGCGTTTCACTGGATACCATACAAGCTTTATGAATTCCTGTTTCTCTTTTGGATTTGTATTTCCCTCGTTGGGGGTATCCCGGTTGGTTTGTCGGTTGCCGTGGATTTAGAAGAGTGGGTCAGCGGCCAAGCGCGTCGGGAAAGACAGCGACAACATGAGGAAGAATTAGCGGCCTACCGTGCACGTCCGAAACGTATATTCAATTACAAAACGGGCAAGGTTGAAGAAAAATGAACAGGTATTACGCACTGCTGCAAGCCGGTGGGACGTATCGCAAAATCGTTGTGTTGGATTTGCCGAGCTTTGGTGAAAAGGGTTCGTACGTAAGCGGGTTATCGTTGGGTGCGTTTCGAACCAATGAACAGCGCCGACGTTTTCCGCACCTGTTCGACATGGCACACAAAGAACCTGAACCGTGGGGCTTTTATGTCATTCGTGAGGATGAGTATGAAGTCAAGCAGGAAGGGTTCGATCAAATGTGCGAACGTTACCCGCAATTGAAATTGAAAGTGCCCGAGCGCGGTGATGGTGTAACCACATTGCGTTGGGATACAGAACTTTTCAGTCTGATTCGCTTTACGTCGATTTTCGATTTCTATACGTACATCGGCTACGACTACAAGCGCAAGAAATACCGACACACGAATGTCATTGACCAGTGGCTAAAGGAGAAAGAAATTGAGCGAACAAAAGACCGCACAAATCATCAACCTTGAAGACGTGGCGAAAGCCAAGTGGGAAGAGGATTTCAAAAAGCGCTGGCGTTCTAGCGGCAACTACACCGGCAACATTTGGGATTGGGAAGAGTGGTTGAAATCGGAAGGTTGGGACGTAACGCTTTACGATAAAGTGTTGCCGGAATTTCACACCTACGTTGATTTCGATAACAAGGTGCTGCGCAACAATAATGTAAAGGCATATCACGCACACTACGCACTGAAAGCTATCGTTGAGCGTATCTTCGCTGGCACAACCGGGCGTGTGCTTTTTTATTGGGAAGAGGTTCACGACGAAGCGCACCGCCACGTACGCGATGGCGATGAGTGGAAAGACGATCCCGATTACTACATGTCGGTTTGGTATTCGCGGGAAATGTATTTTCGTGAATTGAACGCCGATGAACAACCACCGGTTGCCGAATACCCTGACGCAATCATTCACCCGGACGAAGTTAAATGAAATTCCACTCTGATTATCGAATCACAGACTTGGCTATGGGCTTGACGGCTGTTGCATGCAGTTCCGAAAAAGATCATACGCGTCTGAGTGACGTGTGCAGCATTCTCGCAAAAGAAACCCACGAAACCATGTTTGATCGTGCGCAAGAAATTGCCGGTGAATACGGCGGTGTAATTCGCATCGAAGCAATGGCGCACGAAGACATGTTTGTTGAAGACATGCAGGGTTTTTCCATCGGTGAAACTCAAAATGGGCGCGTGTGCGTATTGTGGGGCGGTAATGATGGCCCTATTATGCCGACCGATCACAGCGCCATTGCTGCATCGTGCCCACCGCCTGATATCTGGACTGTTTTTCGTGCCTACGCAATTACGGTGAATTGATATGCGCTCAATTGAAATGGAAACTTTCGAAGTCGCCAAGTTTTTGGAACTGGCTTCGGAAGCAGAAACAATTCGCGTCAACGAAGAACAGTTCGCTTTCCTGCGCGGCGTGTCGGCACTCGCTGACAAGATGTGGACGGATACAGAAGGCTGGATGATCTTTGATGCAGATATCAAGATCGAAAACCCGGTCGATGAAAGCGCACCCCGCAACATCGTTTTCGAAATGTTCGAATTCAATGAACTGGACAATCTGCCGTTCATTTTCCACAAGCAAACAATGATGCACAACCCACCACATGAAATCGGCAATTGCATGCAAACGTGCATCGCCGGTCTGTTGGGGAAACAGATTCACGAAGTCCCGCATTTCGGTGAAGGTTTCACATTCGATTTGGGCAACCCGGAATTGCGTGCAGCCGAAGGCGTAGCGTTTATTGGTCGGGTGAAGTCTTATCTCAAGTCGATCAACTATCGTTGGTTCGAAGTGCTTTACGATACCCCTGTGGAAAACCTGCAAAACATTCTGAAAATGAATGAAGGTATTCCGATGATTGTTTCGGGTCAGTCGAAACGAGGTACGAATCACAGCGTCATCATGTACAACGGCGAAACCTACGATCCGCATCCGGCGAACAATGGTTTGATCGGCCCGCTGGATAACGGTTATTTCGCAGTCGCAGTTCTGGTCAAGATTCCGGGCTATTTCGCAAAAGAGATTTAAAGGGTAACGGCATGGATCGGCAGGCAGCAGTCAACGCAATCGGCTACAACGTACGGGTCATTTGTGGGTTTCCCGGTATTGGAAAAACACGGGCGCGCAGTGAAAAAACTTGCGATATGAATATGCAGGGAATTCCCGAGCATTACCAGATCGACGCGATCCGTGCAAAGATTGCGGAAGGCTATATCGTGATGGTTGCCTCGTGGGCATATTTGCGGAAAAGATTACATAAGGCGGGGATTGAATATGTCGTGGTCTATCCGTCCTTGAAAATCAAAGGGCCGTATATGGAACGGCTGGCGAATCGCAAAGGTGGCACACGCTCCAAGCATTTGCAGAAGATGGCGCACCAGTACAAAAACATGGTGCATTCTTGCATGGCTGATCCATCGCCGTATCACATTTGTTTGGAATCAATTGACGAGAATTTGGCAGACTTCCTATGAACGCAGAGCAGAAAGCACAGCAAGAAAAACTTTTGTTGATCCTGATTTTCCCGATACGTGAAATCTGGATTCCAGAAGATTGGGAAGAGGCATTGCTCAACGTGAATATCTGGCCATCCGATTACACAACCGAACAGTGCCGGGAAATGTTCAAGCAGAAACAATTCACCCGTAGAAATACCGTTTTCCACACAAAAGCCGAGCGTCTGGAATACGTCAACTATTACGGCGAAGTGAAGGTGCCAAAATAATGCACATTTACTGCTTAGGGAAAGACGGCGCAGAAGCCGTCACCATTGGTTCGCTGTTGTGGCTACCGTCCGGCCATACGCTTTCTGAAATTGCAGTAAACGAGGAAGCGTTGTTGCGCATTTGCCGTCCCGGCGATGCAAGAAAACTGGCGAACTTCAATAGCTATATTGACGAAATGAAAACGCACGGGCCAGTGAAATACGTAACCACTGTGGATTTACCAGAAGGTTGCAAACGTCGTCGTGGGTTTTGGGAAAACAACGGGTGGAAATAAATGCCTCAAGGAATTGATATTCATCAGTTGCACAAGAACGGCGGATTGAAACCGGGCGCTGTGTTTTTGAGACACCTGTGCGAGTCTGGTGATTTTCAGGTTGAGATTTATGGCAACCCGGTTCATCTGAAACGCATCCGTGAGAAAATCACCGACAAGTTTGAAATTCCCAAAGACACCCCCGCGCATATGCAGCGTGGGAAAATTCACGTACGAGCAAAACGCCCAGCCAATCAGCACGCGGGCGATATGTTTTTCGGCCAGTTTGAACCCGAGGTATTGTTCTAATGAAAATCGGCGTAATTTTCGCGATGGATGAAATGGGCGGCATTGGTTACAACGGCGGTTTGCCGTGGACACCACACAAAAAAGATTTCGCCCAGTTCAAAGATCAAACAATGGGCAAACCGATGATTATGGGTCGTCGCACATTTGATTCATTGCCGGGTATCTTGCCCGGTCGTGAACATATGGTGATTACTGCGAACCCGGATTCTTTGCCAGACCATGAAATGGTTTATTGCGCTCGCGATTTGGCGGATGCACTTGACCAGTACACGTGCGGTTCTGGCGATGATGTTGAAATGGTTTGGATCATCGGCGGCAAACGTGTAATTGAAGAGGCGGTAAAAGTTGCCGACGTAGTTCGTATCACCACAATGTATACGGAATATTCGTGTGACGTGTGGATTGATCCGAAAGTTTTAGTATGGCTCAGAGAGAATGCCGTACGTGTTCAGGAAGTTGAACGTGGTGAAAATCACGATTACTGGATTACTGAATACCACATGAAACATGCGTAACTTACAAGGCCCGTTCCCAACTTAGGGATTCGGGCCTTTGTTGCTTCTGGTTGACGGGTTTGTGTGTTTTGTGCGATTATGCAAATCCCCTATGCACCTACAAGGTAACTGCAATATGTTGATTGAACAGAACGACCAGAAAGTTAGTTTAGTTGTGAACATCGGCTTATTGTCGGTTAAAACCGAACAGGGTGCCGACCGGGTAACTATTCGCTATGACGCATTGATCGGCGAATTTATCACGGTTACATATGCCATGCCCGGTCTGGAACTTATAAACCCGGAACCGGAATCTATGCATATGTGGATATGCGAACTTGTGGCAGTCGCCGTTGAAAACTGGGTTGCTGCTGTAGACTTTCAAGTTACGCCCGAACTGTTACGTTCGGTAGTCCACACAACTAACAACTGGCGTTCTGCGCACCGCACTACAATCCGCCGCCCCGGCCACTAATACGGAGAAACAACTATGACCATCATCAATCGCATTATGGTTGGAACTATCGTTGACGGCACTTCGGTGTTTGCTGTCTTTGATCCGTTCTTTGATGCAATTCAAATCGAAATCAACGGGCGTTCATTCACAAGTTGGGAAAAGTCGGTACAGCGTAAACAACTGCATGAGGCAACTAAGTTTGCCGACAACTTGCGTCATTTGTTGGTGGAGTGTTACGGCTTCACCGCTGACAAGGGTTACACCATGTTCAAGCGTTGCGTTGACGATATGCAGAAGTACACCGCCTAGAAGGCCCTAGAAACGACGAAAGCCCCGAATCCATAGCAGGAGACGGGGCTTTCTTGTTTGTGCGTGTAACGCGCTTACAGAGCGTCCTAGAGGCATAGGCTAAGCGGCTTTCTTCTTGCGCTTGCTCACCATCGCCAGCCGTTCGCGGTTCTTCTTTTCAGCCGCTTGCAACTTATCCAGAACGGCAGTCAGGCGTTTAACCTTTTCTTCGTCCTTCATACCTTCGGCGCGTTTGATCGAAGTTCGCAGCTTAACAACTTTCTCACTGTGATCTTTAATCATCTTTGACAGAATGCCAGTCGCTTTAGTTTTCCCGTCGCGGGTCATCTTGCGATTGTGCTTACTGTCTTTTACTTCGACAAGTTTACCGCCGCTAGTTCGGTGCGTAACCCGGCCGAGTTTACCCCAGCGACCATAACCCATTGATTCCAAGTTCAACCGGCGCGCTTGCCGTGCAATTGGACTCAACTTCGCTTTCGTGCCGCTCTTCTTTTTAGGCTTGGGTTTAGCCTTACTCGACGTTTTTGAAATCGCCATTGATTGTGTTCTCCAGTTCGGAAGTAATTATGCGGAACAGCGCAAGATTGTCTGCTCGATCAATCGTGTAAACACGCCGTGCAACATTATCCAAACCTTTTTGATGGATGATATAGATTTCAATGGTTGATTTGAAATCAATATGGATGAACAGCGCTTTGTCATATTTCTGCATTGTGTAAGTGGCACGAACAAACGTGTCACCCGCAACAAAGAAATTGCGCAATTCACCGGGCACGTCGCAGGATGTATAAGTAACAATCCAATCCGGCATATACTCTTTCAGCATTTCGCCGAGATTCGACAATGTGCTGTATTCCAGACCAGACGGCGTAACACGCACCGGCCCTTTATATTCCAGATTCGATTTAGGGCGATCTAGGCCGCGTCGTAATTCGCGACGAAACCAGTCTTCCCCGATACCCTTTACCCGGTCAGGTTTAGGAACATCAATAGGCGGGAAAATATCTTTGAAGCGATGGACAGGCGAATCTTCGGGTTTGTTGGGATCGTGTAAAACAATCTCAGGAAACACACCCGCAAGTTTACGCATAGGCTTAATGTTCGGGCCTTCGTCAGCAAAGCGATCATCCATCGCTAGTGAAATAATCATACTGTGCGCCCGTTCGTACGTTCCAACAATCCCAACCAATTCGCTTTCGACACAAACATTTTGTCGATGTAATCGTTCGGGTATTGCAACGCGCCCTGATCCTGTACGTCTTTCTGATTCCGCAACAGCGATTTCTTTTTGCTGCGCGGCATTTTGGAAATCATTTCGTCATCGTCTTGCCAACGTTTAGGCCGAGAACCTGCATGGTCATAGACGTTGTTATCTGGCAATCGACTTTGCAAACTCAATGTCAATTGTGCCATATCATTCCTCTTTCGGTCTGTCTGCAACAGTCGAAATTGTCCGCTCAGCACCTTTCAACGGTGTATCAATCAGACCCCGCCGTTTTACCTTGCGACTTTTCTTTTTGCCAGTTGCTTTAAATTCCTTACCCTGCTTCGCTTTATCCCAACTGACGTAGGGCAGCGCGTCCCAGCGCTCAATGCTTCCCGATTTCGCTAACGAAAGGATTATTTTCATTGTGCGTAGTCGATGTATTTCGAAGCCCGTCGTGCAATACCGCTCGCAATAGCGTATTCGATACCGCGAATTTTGATGAGACGTGCTTCGAGATTGAATTCTTCGGTTTTACCGTCACACGTGAAATACAGCGTGGCTTCGTCAGTGGTTTTATCAATGCTGATACTCGACTTCGGAATATCAGCAACCACTGTCAGCTTTTTGTGGTTTTGATCTTCAATCGTAACCACCACGGGGAAACTGCTATCAGGCATGTTCTTCACACGCGCAATATCAGAATGTTTCCGGTCGCTGATTTCAAAAACGCGGTAATACACGTTTGCCAAAAGGCTACTGTAGGATTTGTCCAGAAGCGAACGAACCCGACGCGAGGTCATCAAACTTTGATCTTCTGCTGCGAGTGAAAGAATTAATTCCATGATAGATTCCGTGTTTGAAAAGGGGCAGCTAGGCTACCCCGTGGCTTTCTTTCAAATTACCAAATCACTCAACATAATATGCTGGGCTTGTGTCCATTTTAATCTTGGTTTTATCAACCACCGCAGGGAATACACGCAAAGCATAACCAAACACGTCACGCTGCGAAGTGAGTTTATTCATCAACTCCATAATGTGCGGGCCATTGTCTTTTACGTCGTCTGGATCAAAGCCGAATTCAGCGGCAAATTTCTCAGGCATTCCCGGCGTCATCAAATCAAGATAGCGATCCATATAACGCTCAGCACCGCGCACCATTGCGTATGCGTCATCGTACATGGTTTGCAGCTTGGCCCAATTTTCCGCACGTTCTTCTTTCGCCAACATGGTTACGATATTCGCACCGTGTGACGACATTTTACGCAACGGATGTTTGATAATTGCGGCAATCAACTGCACCAATTGATCGTACGTCGGGTTATCGAAAACTGCGCCAATGATTTGGCAGAAATCAACCAGTCCGTTAGACGCTGCGACTTTGGTGTAATACTCACCGTTATCATCGCTCAGGAATTTCGCAATCGAAATATACTCAGCGTTTTCAGGGATGAGGAATTCGGTGTCGATAGATGGATCAATGCCGAGGCGTTTAATGCCTTTCGCCATCATCCTTTTATTGTCTGCAATCAGCTTGATAATCTTTTCCGGTTCGAAGTTGAACTTCGGTGCGCCCGAATCAGGATCATCGGAAATGTCAGCCAGCGTGCAGAAGATTTCAAACAGTTCTTTCTGCTGCTGATTCTGATAATCCATCGGCTTTCTGTGGAAGACACGGCAAATCGTCTCAACCACACCGAGATTATCCAGTGCGTGATAAACGGCGTCGGAATCTTGGCCGCGATAGTCCGAATAAATCGCTTTCTCCACAAGTTCAGCGTGTGCGTTGAGGAAACGGTAGTAATAGTCAGGGCTAAACGTGTTGAATATTTCCATCTTTTGAATGATGTTCAACACGTCGCGCTGTTCTGCGAGTTCGTTTTCTGCGGTGACTTCCAAAAGCTGAATTGCACCGTACGAAACATTGCGTGCCAGACCTTCGTTCACGCCTTGCATTGTCAAAAACAGTTTTGCCAAACGACGGTTTTTCAGAATCACACGGAAACCAACAGCACGTTGATAGCTGGCGACAATATCCGCGTCGTCGGCGTTACCCTGCTTAACCAGTCTCAACATGTAAACTGCGGCTTGCAGATGGTAATCCATTTGCGACAAAAACTGACTGAATTCTGTGAGTTCATTCAGTGACAGTTTCGTATCAATTTGCGGCAATGTGCTCAGGATTTCATGCGACGTTTCTTGTTGCTTGTCCAAACCGTAGGTCGAGGCAGCACGTGTGATATCGGCCAGCAGATAAACCATTTTGTGCAACAGCGGTCGGGTTTGAATGTCAGACGGCAGCATTTTTACAGAGCCGTACACGAGCGCGAATGCGTCTTCAATGGTGCTGTACAAGTCAACGTTGCGACTCATGAAATATTCATGGGCATCGGTGTTGCTCAGCATCGAAATCTGCGGGGATTCTTCGGTGTATTCGTTTCCGGTTCGCCGTGCATTAACTGCTTTACGCAATTCCTTGGATTTCAGGAAAGTCGGCAAATAGTCAGTAGCGATTTCAGGGTACAGGATTTTCTCAAGAACGGATTCTGAAAAGTCTTCACTGGTCGCGAGCAAACGTGCAGCCATTTTGATATAGCGTGCAGGTACGCCAGCAGAACTTTTGAGAATTACAGACAAAGCGTTGCGCGGTTCGGTAAGTCCGCTCGCCGCATTCTTCATCATGTATTCAACGAACGACGGAAATAAATCAGGGCGTTCTTTCAACTTCGCAACGTCGTCAACAACTGTCCAGTCAACGCGGTTTTCGTGTTCGGCGCCAGACTCTTCCTGTTCATGGCGACCACCTACACCGTCGTTGTATAGGCCCGCTTTCATCCGATACAAACCGGCAGGAATTCCCGCATTCAATTTGCGAATGAAACGATTCAGAGTGTCAGAGAAACCGGGTACAGGGTTGCCGTAGATTTTGGTTTCCCGGCGATACAGAATGTTTTCGTTGGATTCGTCAACAAACGGTTTCAACAGGCAGCGGCCCAACGGTTTTTCAATGTTGGTATCGTCACTGCGAATTACGTAAGCGACCAATGTACCTTCGGCCACGTCACGTTCCAGATAGTGCGTGTTAATACCGTCGCGATAATCAGGGCGGTAATCACGCAGACGCATGCAGCTTTCATCATCCCAACTGCGGCCCGTGGACATACCGATAATGTCGTACGGGTGGCAGGAAATCACCATTGTAAATTCCGAGTGGTTGGAATTCTGCAATTGTGGATCGTTGTCAAAAGCGGCTTTGGCAACGGGGTCTTTCGCAATCACTTTGCCAATGTTGAATTCGTTCTTCTGTTCCTTATCGGACAGTTTTACGCATTTCTTGGCTAGGTAATTGGTGATGCGGAAACCCGCTTGTTTCACAGCCAAACGTACCGGCAACGGCGGGAGAATATTTTGAATGCTGGCGTTCTTACCGATTGGAACATACACACGGAAACCCTTGCTCCCGCGTGGCATGTATTTACGCAGCAGTTGAACGGTCGGCCCGTTCTTATTCCAGTTCCGGCGATACTTCAAAGAGGAACGCAGCGATACCGCCGCCAACCCCATAAAATCTTCGTCAAATTCAATGAGCATATTGTTTTCTCAATTGGCGTAGACGCGCAGGTCAACGTGATTGCCTTTCAGGCTGTGCAGAACCGCTTCCATTACGGCCAGTCGCTCACGGGCACGTACAACTTCCGCCACGATTTGAGGATTTTGCTCGCCGGATGTTTGTACAAGAAACATACGCGTCTGCTTAATTGATTTTTCGAGAGTTGCGGCTGTGACTTTTGCATCGGCAACCTTTACCACTGTTGCAGCGGCAGTAGAAACTTGAATTTCCATTACGTAAAATCCTTGGCTGGCTTGTAGACCATGAGCAAACTGCCCCACTCTTCTTTGAATAATTTCTTCGTTTCTTCGAGAGTGGCATTCAGGTTGAGCGCTGGCCGGAAACCGTTTTTGTAGAAGACGTGCAGACTGGCAATGCTGGAAACTTGCCCGCCAATGTCTGTCCGGTATTTGCGCACAATTCCTTTCAGCAGGAAATCACCGTGGCCTTGACCGCGCTTGTCTTCGTCAATAACGAATTCGGTTATGCTGTGTTTGCATGGCGAGAATTGACCGCCGGTTTTTACGCAGATAAAACCATGTTCCGAACGATACTCCGTACCGAAATACTGGTCACGTTCTGTGATCTTGACAGATGCGCCCAGCGCAATTTGAATTTCCATGCTGGCGCCTTATTCGTGAATGGCTGCGGTACGTGGCTTGAATGTGCCTTTGTTACCGGTCGCGCTTTTGATTTGCGTGGGAGTGAACACCACGTAGTTTTTCGCACCACCGTTATGACGATCAATGATAATGCCGTCGTATCCGGTAATGTCTTTGAAGAATTCTGCGAACATATGTTCTTTCGGTTGCCCAACGAAAAGATCGTTGTACAAATCCATGCTGGCATCGACCAAATCAAGGCCGTCGTAATTGTCAGCATATTCCATCTTCGCACGCGCAAGATTGTTTACGCCATCCGCGTAATTATCGAGTAGGAATTGCTTCGTGTGTTTGTTGCCTGCACAGAACATGAATTTCAACGCTTGTGCACGCGTCATTTTCGGCTGGCGTTCGTAATAGATAGGCTTCTGAATTTTCAGATAAACCGCAATCGTATTGCCACCTTCGCCGCCTGCATACATCGCCGACCAGTCCGGGCGATTGGTGAAATAAAACCCCACACCGTTTTCATTGTTTCCTTTCGGAATGTGAATCGGGTCGAACGCGTTGAAGTGTTGGGTAGTACCATGGAAAACACGCAGTGGTTTGCCATCAGCATCAACAACTTTCGATTTCCCAAACCACTTTTTGAACGCTTCGGTGCTTTGCTGCTGTGTATTGGCAAGCGCCAGCATGATTTCCATGTGAGTCCTTATTTTCTCAGTCCGGTAATTCCGGCTCTGCGCATGATCGAATCCGTAAATCGGATATACGTACGCATGTTGGCTACGTTGAGGAAATTGATTTGGTGCGTGTTGCCATCCGCCACAACGTCACCGGTTACGGTATCAACGCTGTGCGAATTGGTGAACACGTGGAACATGTAACCGGCGCCCATTGTTTCGTGGGCGTGCACGTTCACACGGCAGACGAAATTGCCCGCCGTGTCTACGTAGGTTTTCGTGGGCATTTTCTGCATGCCCGATTGTGTAACGGTTTCTTCGAACCAAAAACCAATCGAGGCAAGGTAACGCCACATCTGGTTTATGTCGTCATTGGTTAGTGGAACTTCGATTTCCATTAGGGCATCACCGTATCGTTTTTGATGCAGTGGAAACGCTGTGCAGCTTTACGCAATTCGGATACCGGAATACCTGCATAACCGGCAATGGCGTTGCGTGCCATTTCATCCATGCGTTTCATTTCAGCTTCTGGATCATCCGGGCAACGACGTTCTGCCAGACGTTGCAGTTTTTCCTGAATGCTGTACGAAAGCGCAACCATGGTGCCGTTGCTCATTTCGCCACTGCTGCCAATTTCCGAACTGACGACGTTGATTGCTTCCAGATCGTCTTCACTGGAAATGAAAATGCTGTCTACGTCTGCAACTGGAATTGCGTGATAGAAATCAACTTCGCCTTTGCCACCGACGTTCACTGCAATTTCGTAAGTCACTTTGCCTTTGAAGAAAGTAACCGAAGAAACCTGTGCGAGAATTGCAGTTTCGCGAGCCTCTTCCCGAGTCATGCGGGTGATGGCCGGGTGAAAATAAACCACGTCACCAATATCGTAACGGCTTGGGAAATTCGCAGCAGTAGTTACCAGCATTTTGTCACCTCGTTGTATTCAGCAAACCAGACGTTTTGCAAGGTCGGGGTATTGTTCTTCAAATTCACGCCACTTTTCGAGCATGCGTTGCGTGCGTTCTTTGTTGGCCTGCATGCGTGCAGTTTTCTGTGCAGGTGTTTCACCTTCGTAAAACTTGCGCAGGCATTCAGACAAGTTAATCGGACGAATCACGAGTAACCTCGGCAGTTGGCAATGGGATGAATTGAGTGCATGCGGGCGCCATCAATGCAGAGTCAATAAACAGCACGAATTTCTCCATGCGGTATTGCTGTTGCGTTGCCATTTCCATTGAATTGCCTTCGGCCACGTTTTCACCAGTGACGGAATCGTGTGCGTGCGTTTCGACGTACAGGCTATATTCGAAAGATTTCCCGGCATCGTTGATATCAATGGCGGTCAGGTTCACACGAGCGCGAAATTCACCGGTAACAGCATCGGCGTATTCCTTGCTCATTTTGATACTGCCGTTTTTGCGGCGTTCCTGATTGCTGACAATGAAACCACGTTTTGCCAGACGTTCGAAAAGCGAATCACGCTCACTGCGCGAAGCACCTAAAGCGATTTGAACTTCCATTATCTTTCCACCACTTGATCGCCGTCGAGTCCGTACAGAGTTTTGGTCGTGGTCATGTCGCCGTTTTTATCACGAATCCAAATAACCAGATGCACGTCACCGACCAGCTTAATGTGCTGTGCCAGTTGCGTTTCGATTTTCGGCCAAGTGGTTTTGCCGCCAATTGTCATCATGGGGCTACCGTCTTTTTGAATCTCATAACCGGCCATTGTGTGTCCAGTCGGAACCAGCTTTTTATTTGCAGCTACTGCGATTTGAACTTCCATTTAATTAACCCTGTTCTGGCGCCGCGTTTGGCGCATTACGTGAGCGACATACCACGGCATCGCGTGAGCTTCTTTCTTCGATGGGCCAGCGTTATTACCGCCGTAGTCAGGGCCGGGAATTCCACCAGCGAATCCGGGCGGGCCTTCCGGGCCTCGTGGGCATGGGCCGGGGCCGGGTAGGCCGCGTGTCAACCATTCGTAAACAGTTGCTTTTTGTACAGTTGAAATGCCGTCATGTCGCAACGCACCTTCAATGCCGTAATGAACACCTAATTCTGTAAGGCGTTCAATCGGCACGTCATCACCGAACGTTGCCAACAATTCCAACGCAGCTTCATTCACAACAAAACTTGGCCCGACTGTGCCCATTATGTTTTCTCTTATAAACAGTTGAAAGTTTACTGTGCTTTTCTGACCATGTTGGTTTCACCGGAAAAGCCGCGCCCTTTGGTTTTAAATCCGAACGTCTTGTAAAACTTCACCAGCTTGGCGCTCTTCGTTGCAGCGTCCAGCGGTGCCGCTTCTAGCCGAACTTCAAGGCCAGCTTTGTCGGTCAGTTTCAAGAAGTGTTCCATTATTGCGCGAGCACTTCCGGTTCCACGTTTATCAACAGGCGTTCGCAGAGTTTTTAATTCCACGAATGAATCACCTTGCGAGCGAAATTCACCATCGTTGTACGTGTACCAAATGGTCGAATCACCCAGCGTTATTTCTGTCTGTTTGCCGTGTTTCAGAACCAGAGTGCTGGCCGCTAGTGCAATTTGAATTTCCACTATTCAGTGCTCTTTGTCGCGAGGTCGATAGCTTTCTGAATCTTGCTATTTGGACGGGTGTTGGTTTTTTCGTAAACCGGCAGGAATACAGATGGGTCGATGTAGTTTGCAATTGCGGTGGTTGCCGTCACTTGCTCGCCGGACATGTGGCCCAATTCTTTACCGATATTCAGACACTGTTTTTCGATCCATGCGTTAACCGCCGCATCTTTTGCACGAGCGCCGTACGGGCATTTCTTCATCAGTTCCATTGCCATGGCTGTACCACGCAATTTACGGAACTTGTGCACGGTGAAACCTTCGGGGAAACCGAGTTCACGCAGATAGGTGTTCACGTGACTGTTGCTGACTGGCTTGCCACGGAAAGTGAACGCATATTCCGTAGGTTTCTTTTCATGAATGAATTCAGCGATGGATTCGCGCAGCATTTCGGTACGCTGGTCGTTGAATTTAATCACGTGTTTCTGTGCACCGGCTTTCTTGCCGAGGTATTTGATGATTACACGCTGTTCATTTAAGTTTAAGTGCTTGCGCAACAGCGTGGAAATACCGTACGTGGTTTCACCGGCAGTATTTGCACGAGTGCTACCGATACGTGCGGACGCCTGATAAATGATTTCGCAAACGACTGCGCAGGCGCCTTTCAGCGTACCCGGCCCTCGGTTCAAATCAGGAAGCCATTTCTTCACGTAACGCGGCAAATCTGGCAGCATGTTTTGCACGATGTTGAAACTTTCCACACGGCCAGACGTACGCGCTGCCACGGTGTAGCAATTCGTGGTGTTCTGCGCAAACGGGGCTTTGTACTGGCAATAATAAACCGTACTGCCCGGTGTGTAATTCTTGTTCATGGTGCCGGTGCCAACTGGTTTATTCAGCAGGGCCAGACCATCAGTGGTGTAGAAATTTCCTTTGTCATCCATTTTGCCGACAAACCATGGCGGAATGTCATGCTGCACTGCACCCATTTTCTCACGCACTTCCTCAACGTCGAGCAAATGCTCACCGGAGGCACGAACGATATTTGCCACGGCTTTATTTTCCATGGCTTTGCGTTCGCGGCGCATATCCAAATAGGCTTGATGCTCAGGAAGGTTTTCACCATTCTTTTTCGCTTTCTCACGCCATTCGACCAGCACGGTATCCGGCATTACGTTGCCTTTTACTTTGCCGTATTTCTTCACGTGATCTTCGAGGCGTGTGTACAAATCGCTTTGGGTATCTTCCTCGGTGTGCTCATCCTCGTGCATGAACATTTGCGCGATATGAGAATCCTTGAAATAACCGGCAGAGGTCATCAGGCGTTTCTTTGCGCTTTCCGATCCGTTGTAGGCCAGACGCACATCGTTGAACAGACCCAGTTGCGTTTTGGTCAGACTGGTATCTTTTTCGAAAGCTTTTTTCTTGTCTTTCAGTTTGTCGAAACAGCTTTTCACCAGTAGCGAATATTTCGGGTCGGAAATATCAGCTTTTGGTGTGCTCAGTATTTCAAGGGCTTTGGCAAACGTGCGCTTGATTGCAAACTGTTCAAGAAATGGGCCACACTCAACAGCCCACACTTTTAACTTCGCACGGAAATTTGCGCCATAGTCGAATTCGTCGGCTTTGAGCATACCGATCAGGATTTTCAGGAACGCATCTGCGCTACCCGGACTCGCTGCAATGGAAATCAACATTTAACTCTCCAAATTCCGCAACACGTAGTCCATCCGCTCAAAGTTGAAGGCGTACTTCCGTGATTTAATGTCTGCTTCCGGCACCTTTACAGCGGCGTAGATTGCAGTATTGTTCAGGCGGTCGTTTGTGTCTTCAACTACGCGACCTTTTTTATCGACACAAAACAACATCGTGTCAATGAAATCCAACGTCGGCTCCACACGGATTTTGTATCCGTAATAAAGCGTCCATTTGTTTCGTTGTGCAAGGGCAATCAGTGCATGATCTTCTTGCGGCAGGTTTTCCACGAAATGACCGCGAGGCAACAGAGGGATTGCCAAAAGACGTGCGGCTAAATCTCGCCACTGCGGACGCTTTTTCACGAGTCGCGCAATGATGCTTCGTGGCACGTGCTTTTGACTGGACGCAGTGACAAGAATTTTCATGTGTTATTCCGTATCCATGACGGACGCAAGCACTTCAAGAATGTTATATGCAACATCCTCACGCGATTGTTCGCCGTCGATGTAGTGAAAGTTGGCAATCATTTGCAGATTGTTCATGTACATGGCGTGCACTTTGTTGAAATACTCACGTGGTTTCAACTCAATGCGATCAGGCTCTTCGCCTTTTTCGATCTTGCGATTCCGCACACGCTGCATGCTGGTTTCAGGGTCAACGTCGAGCAAAATTGTTGCGTCGGGTTCCAGAATGTAGGGTTTGCACAGTGCATGCACGTCGAATACTTCGGCGGCGTGGTTGTACGCAATCGAACTCATGTAATAGCGTTCGCACACGACGTTGATACCGGCTTTCAGCTTTGGAATCAAAACGTTTTGCGTGTGTTCTATGCGAGCGCAGTACATGCCCAACACTTCGGCCATTGGTGGCACGTCGTGATCTTTGGAAAGCAGTTCTTTTCGCAGTGCATTTGCAAATGGAGAACCACCCGGTTCAAAGGAATGATAGACCGGCAAATTCCGATCCTCAAACCATTTCAACATTTGCGCGGCGACCGTGCCTTTACCGCAACCATCCAGCCCCTCGACAACAAAAAGTTTGCCCATCATTTTAAGTAGACCCGCTGTGTACGTTTAATTGTTCGCTTGGAGTCACCCGCACGCCAAGCAAGTTTTTTGTACATCTGATGTTTCTTCACAATGGAAATGCGATTACGTTTTGCACGCATCACGCACCGAATCATTCCCGTCGTTTCGCTAAGCGCGAGAATCCCAACACCCGCGCTTTTTAGCTCTGCCTTGATTTCGGGGAAACACCGCGATTTCAGCAAGTCCGGGCCGAAGCAGAAATAGAACATATCCACGTGTTCCAGATAATTGCGCCATTTCTTATCCGACCGGAAATCAGGAAGTCCGCTTTTGACTTCCACGCCCACGAAGTTTCCCACCAAATCAGTGCACAGCAAATCCAGCCGCAGCTTACCCCACCGTTCAACACCGACTTCTTTGTGAACAGCAAACATCCTTTTCACAAAGTAAAAAGTCACTGCGCGGTGGAGTGCTGCTGTAACGTCCTTTCGGCTCGTCAATCCTCAAGTCCCATCAGTCTGTAGTAAGGAACCAACACGCCTTGGCCGTCATGCAATTTCAGGAACGCCATTACAGCATCGCGATATTGCTGCACGGTAAAACGACCTGAATACGCAGCGCGCAAATCCTGAATGATGTTGAGAATATCCGCATCACTGATTGCTTTACGCCGCATGCGCCCGACCAGCGATTTAATTCGCTCTTCGGTATTTTTGTTGAGTGCCCGAACTGGAATGGTTTTCCACTTGGCACGCAGAACCATCTTGTCATCGGTGTAGCGTTTCATTGCTTGACAGAATTTATCGAACGGCAAGGAATACCGCTCAATGTCTTCTTTCACATCTGGCAATTTCACGTCGATAGATGGCGTCATGTAGATTTCGTCAATGGCGCGGCCACCCGTAGGAATAGCCATCGCCGAAACGTCCACCATCTTTTTCAACGATGCCGGTGTGAATTTGCCTTTTACGTGAGTGCCGTAAGTTGTGATACGGTTCTTCGTGCTCAGCAATTGCAGTTTCATGGTTTCGTGTGGATATTCAGCCTTGAGCATATCCGCCAGATTGTGGAAATCATCTTGCGAGAAAGGCTCTACGCTGTACCACGCCGACCAGCGATAAAACTTACCGTTCAAGAAACCGCGTTCGGCCAGAATCACCGAAAACTCTTCGGTACTTTCGCGTTCGTATTCCTCGTGCGTACCGGCCATGATAATGCCAAAACCTTTGGCGTTGATCCTGTGCATTTCTTTCTGGAACAGCGGGCCGTGGTTCGCATGAATGTGCGCCATCGCTTTTTCTGGATCGGAGTCGAGAACATCCGTACCAGTTTTGTACATGTATAAGTGAATCATTTCATGCACAATTGCGTTGGTGAAAAGCTTGCGGTCAACCATTGCACTTTCGTTGATGTAGAAAGTAAAGATTGGTTTTTTGCCAGCCCATTTCAGGGACGCCATGCCCCACACGCTGGACTTGCGGGTTTTCTTGATTGTGATCGGTGGACACTTGCCGTTGAAAAGCTGTTTGTTGTAGTAGTCGTACATCAGTTCGACAACTTCAAACTTCGGCGCAAACAACAAATACGGCGGGTTTTCTGGATCGGGTTTTACCAACAGCAATTCCTTCGACACTTGCTCAAGTGCTTCCGCTTCCTTGAGTGTCAGACGGAACAGGATTTCGGGGCTATCTTCGTGCTGCACGATGAAGAATTTACCGTGCCGGTACATATCGAATTCATCGCCCATAACAATAACCAACGTGTAATCATCGTTGGCATCGTCGTACTGCAAATCTTCCTCGCCCATATAGCGATAGGTGGCCATATTTATTCCTGCGCCTGAATGTATGTAATCTGCACCGCATTTTTTAACGGGCTATTCAAAACTTCCATTTCGCGAACGACGTTAGGAAAACCGATTGCAGCCGGATCGGTGATGTACACAAAATGATTGTATGCATACGGCCAACCCATGCTGATATCGCGCACCTCTACATGGTTCTTTACATATTCTGAAATGGTGAGTTCCGGGTGTGTCCATTCGTATTGATGCGCCAACAAAATAAAAGTTGGCATTTCGAAACCAATTTCGACACGACTCAACTGGTAAAGAATGTCCTGATTCAATTGCGTGGACAAACCTTTGTAACCAGACCAGCAATCGCCCGGAACGATTGGAACAATTTTCACAGTTGGGGAATTTGGGCGCCGACCGAAGTTGTCATCGGTAGCAATCTGGAAAACATCGCTAGGCTGGTACACGCAAGACATATCAGCTCATCCCTAAAGTGGAAAGGAAATCTTCGATCTTGTCGAGACGGGTATTGATATTTTCCTGTTCCTTTTCCAACGCGATAACACTAGCGTCAAGTTCACGAACGTTTTCAATGAACAGACCCGCAAGGCTACCGTAGAACACAGCCAGTTTCCCATCGCTGCCGCGTGTCACAGCTTCGGGGATAATCTGATTCAGTTCGTTTGCAATCACACCAATGAACCGGCGTTTCTGACCGATCTTTTCGAAGGTGTAACCGTTAATTCGACGCGTGAGTTTCAGACTGCTTTCAATGCGGCGAATGTTATTTTTCAGGCTGCGATCAGAGCTAAGCGCAACCTCGGTGCTGCAAACGATTTGACCAATTGCAGTGTTGATTTCAATGGTGTTCTTTTCACCATCGTTGAACGTCACCATGCTTTTCGGTTCTGGATCATCCGGGTCGAGTTGTGCCGCAACAGTGAATTGCAAATTGCCGTCATAAACAGCCGCTTTCAATGCACCGTTGAAATTCATCGAACCCATTTCGGTCATCAGAAGTTCGCCTTCCAGATTACCGCCAGCAGTCGGGATAAAATCACCACCGCCTAGTTTTGCTTCTGTCCAACCCGCGTTGGTAATGGGTTTGCCAAACGGCAATTCCCACATCGAAATTTTATCGCCTTCTACAACGCGAACCAGCATACCCGCTTTCCGGGCCTGAATAGGGATCGCATCACGCGCTGCCATGGAAGCCACGATGCGCATACCACCACGCAAATCAGTATCTTCTAGCAGATAAAAGTCACCGGTTTTTGCAAACCGTTGTGAAATGTTAGTCGCCACTTGTGCCTCCAATGAATAGGACGCGCACCACACCACTTTGCGGATTCAGGAAATTCACTTTGATTTTCGTTGAATCAGATTGGTCAACCGTATCCGGCCAAACAATGTCGCCATCGGTGTCGAAACACTGAATGATAAAATCGGTGGCTGCTTTGTCAATGTCCAGCGTCGTTACATTGGTCAATTCATAACGCACGACTTTTACGTGCGCTTCCATATCCCTTTTACGAACGCCATGGTTCGGCTCAGTTGGGGGATTTTCAATTGTAATCCCGCGCCCAAGCACTGTTGGTTCGAATAGCCTTGTCATAAACCATACCTTTAAATTAGCGGGAAAACACAAAAACCCACATAAAAGTGGGTTAGCGTAGATAGTTGCTCGGTTCGTCGCTCAGGTATCGCCCGATTTGACGTTCCATTTTGTGTTTTGCCGCAACTGGTATTGGCTGTTTGATATGGCGAATTCCGTGAGGATCGGAGCGGCGATTACCAACCAGCAATTCACCGGACAAGAACGTACGAATATATTCAGGACTTGCCATTATGCCTCCGCGTCTTTGCGCAATGCGTATTCATCCATTGCTGCAATAACTGCATCGCCCAACGGAATAAGTGATTTGGAAATACAGATTAGGTTTGAGGCACCCAACTGTACAGGTTCAGCAGATGCGGCGCCGTCGTAAAGGAATGTTGCATCCCCTAAATATGTTGTATTTGACGGTAGCGTTGTTCCAATACTCGTTTCCGCCGTGGCACCTACGGCGCGCAACAGTTTGAAGTAAATAACCGGACTATTCAACACGCGCAGGTTCGCAGACAAAGCATTAAAATAATCTGCAATAAAAGCACGTGCATAAACTTCAAACGTGTACGGGTCATATTGTTGCAGCGTGCCCACCCGAATTAGGGCGGTGTGCAGGGTATGGAGCTTTCCAGTGAATGGCGTTTTTACAGTCCAGTTTGCGTTACCGGTTCCGCCCTTCAATTGATATTCAGTTTGATCGGCCTGCACAAATACAACCATGCCTTGACGGCGTGCTGTGAGGCCAATTGCGTTTCGTTCTGCGGCGGTTGCGACGACACGATATCCACCTTTTAAATCTGCATCGTCTAAAAGGTAAGTGTCTCCAGTTCGTTGCAACCGAGAGCCAATAGGTGTCGTCATATTTGCCTCAGTTCGTATCGGAACGCGCCGAATTAATTGTGTGGTTGCCGCTCACGTCTTCCGTACGGCTACGCCCGACTTTGAGCGAGTCATTTCCTTTTACTTGAACGTTACGATTGCCCTCAATAATCAGGGTGTAATCGCCTTTTACTTTTGTGTATTTGGAACCCTTGCCACCACTGCCTTCGAACTTGTGCCCACCAGCGCTTTTTGCCGCCAGTTTATTCAAGCGCAAATCCGATGCGTTATTGATATATGCCGGAACTTCACCTTTGCTACCGGTGATGATTTCGGTATCACTGCCGACCACGGTTCGCGTGTAATCACCCAGCGTCACAATGTGCATATCGCCGGGATTGATTACGAACAATTCGTTGGTGCTGGTATCAATAACAACCTTCGCACCGTTCTTGTACATGTGCACAACACGATGCGGATAATTCTTTTGTGCTTCTGGCAGAATGGTTTTCTTGTCGCCGGGATATGGTGCCAATTCAGGTTTATACACGTCGCCTTTCGGAAAACGTACACCAACCTTTGCACCTTTTGGCGGAATATCCACGTGACCGGCACTTTGTTCGGTTTCCGTATCCGTTGCATAATCCTGATTCATAGGCAGTGCCCACGGCAACGCTGCATCAGGAATTGCGTCGGTGTGAATTCCAGTAATCCGAACCTTCACACGGCTGTTTTGTCGCGGGTCATTATCGTCCACCACAATCGCCGCATAAATGATTTTTGGATCAATGCCCTGTCGCGTTAAATGCTTTGACGGATTGAGTGGCCCGGTGCTCATTAAGGCTGAACCCCATTGACGGCGTGCCAAATCATTTTCGCTTTCAATGCTGCGGATGCGCTGACCATATTGAAATAGTACAGCGGTGCAGCAGCTTCGCTACTTGGATCAACACGTTGGTAAGTAATTGCCGCGATTTCCCCGCTAAGGTATTCGACGTACAGGTTGCGTTGCTTTTCACTCAAACGCATTTCACATTCGCGAACCACATCCAGCGTGATATCCTCAGCATTAGTTCCCGAGAATTTGCGAATAAAATAAAGTTGTTCTTCCAGCGATAGCATAAGCCACATTTTTAGCCTCCAGAAACGAAAAAACCGCGCCGTGCAATTGCTCACAGGGCGCGGTTGTACCTTTGCGAACAAAGGGTGCCGAATAATGGAATGTCGGGGTTTTCAGTATTAGCAGCGTGTTCTGTCATAGGCATCTGATTAACAGGGCCTTATCGAGTCCAGAGGTTGCATTTAGTGTTGGCAGTGTCCGACATTACACTATTCGGCGAGAAGCACTCCGTAAATTTACAGTTTATTCTCCAGCGATGGATTGCCTTTTGTTGAAAAGAACATTCCATGAATAAACGGTTTGCTTACAGATAAATTAGCGTTCATACATCGGGGTTACGGTGCGGCGGACGTTGTGCGCTGTACCAACACGTTGCATTTCCCGCAATTGTTTTACGATCTTGCGGTTTGCACGTTCGTTTGCCAGCTTTTGATTTGTCAAATAACGTGGTTTGCCATCGTGAGTCATACCGCCGACTTCCGACATTTCACCATATTCGCGATTTGCCAAACCAACAATATCACCATTACCACGTGCCAGAATATCGGAACTGGTATGTTGCAAGTTGGCGTCGTACAAACGGTTTGCTTCGGCAGCAAATGCAGCAAATACACCGGGTTGATTACGGGCTAGCGCCTGCATTTGTTTTGCAGATGCGAAACCACCATCCATACCACCGCCGCCACCAGCATCGTCAATGCCGTATTTCTTTTTCAGGTCTTTTACTTTCTTCGCATATTCATAAACGCTTTCTTGAATGTGCAAATCGGATTCCTGTGCAGCCAGCAAACGATCAAGGTTGAAACCACCGGCTGCGGCCATTGCGCGCATTGGAACCGGTACACCTTTATCGGTAAGTGCTTGCAGCATATCCATGTATTGCTGATCGCCTTCTGGTTTGAGAGTCTTTTCCCAATGCACAGATGGAATCAACAAACGAGCGCCATCATTGAGACGTTCGAAACTGCCGAGCGGGTCGATTTTATCGAGGCAATCGCCACGAGTAATCAATTTACCGCGTTCGTTCAACGTGTAGCCTTTCATTGCGGAAATCATTGGGAAAACTTTGTTGTACAAAACTTTCCGGGTCAGATAGTCACGCTCAGAACGCACCGCGTCAATGAAGAACGAAGTCGATGTATCGCCGTTGGTATAAGTCGCATCACCAGAAAGAAACGCATCGGAAATACCGAGCGCTTTCATGATGTAACCGTCCATTGCGTCTTTGTTATCGAAGATTGTCCAACCGCCTGTTGGGTCGCGGATTTCTTCGGTGGATACGCCACCACGAGTTGCCACAACTGCACCAATTGGGTCAGCGTCGGCGTTCATGAACATATCCATAACCGCTTGCATATCTGCGAGCGTTGGTTCCCATTCACCGGCACCGTCAAGCGTTACGTGCAAAATGCCTTTTTGACGCATTGCACTTCGAACCAACGTACCACGGAAAAGGTTTTTCTCCAGCAAATACCACGGCAAAACACGACGGTAATAACTGGATGCAGTCGAAGTAGAACCTGCACGACGTGGAACCCAAATTGTCGATTTAGGATCGAGTTCTAATGCCTCGTTGCTAAGCTGTTTCATCACGTCCGCGCCGAGGTGTTCCCGAATCGCTTTTACGCGAGGGGAATCCGACTGCATGGTGCTACGAATGTGCTCAGGAAATGCAACGGTAATTAACGGGTCAGTACCATGGAACGGCAACTGGTCAATCTTTGTGTTTTCAAAACCGTGTGGCATTACCCGGCTGAAAACTTTGGACGTGCCGTTATACAAAAGCGAACCAACGAAACCGCCTTTGACGTTATAGTCGAGGTCGATATCAGGCATCAGCGTACGCATGTCCAGACGATCAAGGTTTTCTTGGAAATCATCATTTACTTTGCGGTCGAGAATACCGCCGAGTGTGAATTCCGAAAACATCAGTGTGGATTTGATATCCACAATCGAACCGGCAATGCTATGGTTGTAATAAATATCGGAGTACAGACGCATGACCAGTTTTTTCTGTTCAAGGTCTTCACTGAAAACGATATCTTTCATCAACGGTTCAATGTCGATTTCAATCGGCAATTGAGCCACGCTGGTATTCGCAGATGCGGTTGCAACAAAGTCGTCTTGCAATTCAGCGTCTAAACGATCCGCATAATGGTTTTGCGAAACGCCTAGATCGGCATTACGTGTTTGCGCCGGACGCGGCACAGGCCGACTTGTCCGGTCGTATTTCCGCATTTTCATAGAAGTCTCTCGGTAGTTGCGTAAACCACAATCACGTCGCCTTGGCGGTTGTCATGCCAGACTTTTTCTTTCGCGTCGTAGGGGCGCAGATTCTGGAAAATTTCGATTTGATTTGCGTCTTGGTTATGAGCGCCATACGGCTTGCGCAGATCAATTGACAGGTCGGCCAAATAGAAATTGAAATCGCCCTGTTGAATAAACCGCTCCCACATTTTACGGCCTGCGGGAGTATTGGAAATATCAGAACGTAGGCAGCGGCCCCGTTGCAATATTTGATTACGCATAACGGCCCGAGCGAGGCCCGGAACTTGTGTGCGTACCTCTACTTGCACAACACGCTGACCAAACGTAGGCGAGCGCACAGATTTGAAATAGCAGGAATAAACAATTTCGTCTGTACCGTAGACATTCAACGTACGAACACGGCAGTCTTCAAGCCCGGTGATTTCCGTATCTTGGAACTCACGCATTTCGTACGTTATGCCGTCATGTTCCATAACGCCGCAATTGATTGAATCGTCTCCAATGATTTGCGCGTAACGGTCAATGTCGTCTTCGAGTGGGGCAATCAGCGCATTTGCAAGTATTGGCATTTTTTGTCATCTAGAATTTACGGTTGCTGGAAGCAGGATCGACAACAATGTCGAGTGGCATTTTTGTGATCTTTTTCTGCGGCTTGACACTGCGAATACGGTAGATGAAATATCGGCCCTGACTTTCAGCGCGTTCCAATTCATCAGCTTCTGCCGCACTCGTTTTTTCGTACTGCCACGTGTCACCATTGCGGAACTGCACGTAAAGAATATTCTTCTTTGAATCGTGCTGAACCGCATACAGATTGCTGCTGTCGATTTCCAATGAACGAATGTGCGAAAGTTTCTTTGGAGGTTCGACCGGCGGTTTTTCTAACCCGCCTACCCCTGCCTTTACAGTTATTTTCCGAACCTTTCCAGACCAGCCGTTCGAATGTTCGACAATCCGATCGACTTCAATCTTTTTAAGTTCGAATTCAATTTCCGGGCTGTTTTTGTGCAAGACGATATAACCACTACCGATTTTGCGTACGCCAAAAACGTTACCCGGATGCAGGTGCAGTTCGTAATCTTCGTTGTGGCGGTTTTCTGTGAAAGCGAGTTCTTTACCGCCGTATTTGAACCACAGATATTTTGTTAAATCGGGAAGGCTCATGGCAACTCCCTTACGCGGCTGTCGCTTTTTCCGCTTTGAGGATTACGCCGTAGTATTCCCACAGCTTGTCGAAAGCTTTTGCGCGTGCGCGTTGCTTACCGACTTCCTCACTGAAAAGCGCAGGGTCAGCACACGAACTTTCGCCCAGTGCTTCGACGGTGTTTTTGCCGACCAGAACGCATACGGTCAGCATCGTACCGGGCACGTGCCAGTAGTGTTCTTTTTCGATTTGGGAATTCAAATATTCCGGTGTGATTTTTTGCATTAACGGCTTCTCCCCGCACTCATAATCATTAGCGGTGCACCATTTTTCATGGTTACGCCGCCGTTCGAAGTACCAACAACCGTACCAGCGCCACTGCCGAGTTTCGAAGCACCAATTGCACTTGGGCGCGTAATCGAAAAGTCCATTGGCTCTGCCATAAGCGCAGCCAAGAAATCCTCTTCTTGCAAACCCCAAATGCACAGCGCCATTGCTCGCCAGTTATCGTCGGTGTAGCCGTCACCTTTACCAACACCTTTTTCCAAATCGCGAATGGTAAACATCTGTTTAAACAAATGCGCGACTGGACTGCCCTTGTAGAATTCCCGATAGTCCGAATCACGTGCTTCGATCAAAGTTTTCACCTTGATTTCAGATTTCGGAACTTTCACAAAGCCCTGTTCAATACGGGTTTTTACGCCAACCATATCAAGGTATTTCAGGCTGTGCTGTTTCGAGATAAAACCATTAATCTCATCGTCGGCTGTCGGGTCGTCGGTCATGTCCATGCGGGCATCGTCCAACAACTTCACGCTGTTCCATCGGTCAGCAAGCAAAACTTTTACGTTCCGCTTTTTCATGATAGGCAGAATGATTTCCGAATAAATCAAGCTATGGTTAAGCTTATAGCCGGGAAGAGGAATGATTTCTCCTACAAGGTCTATGTTTAAATTAACGCCGTCGGTGGTGCCACCAACAATGGAGAAACTGTTGTCAGTCAAACCGGCGTCAATTGCCAACAAAGAGGCTTTTGCGCTTTTCTTGCATTTGATGATTTCGCCGTACATATACGACTGTCCCGCTTTCTTGCTATTGCGGAAACGTGGCTCAAGCACCAATGAGTTTTTGCGCCCGGTATCTTCGCACGCCGCGATGAAATCGTGGTTTGCCAAGAATGGGTTGGAAATAAGCGGAGGATTCGCCGCAAAGTTTTTCTCTGCGGATTCCGGGTCTTTCCGGTAGGCTTCGGTAATGAATTTTGAATTGCGTTTGAAGTTTGGATTCACTTGCCACGTGGCCCGGTGAATACCGTACATTGCACGCGAATCTTTTGCCCGTTCCAACAACACGTGAATCATGTCGTTTTTTGCGGTTGGACTTGATACGTTCATCGCGTACGCAGAAAGCACATCGTCTTTTCCGCGTTCAATCAATTGGTCGGCAGCCGTTCGCACGGTTGCCAAGCTGTTTGCCAATGCGTCATAAACTTCATAGGCGTTGATCTTCACCTTCCCCGAATCTTTTTCAGCATCGAAGTAGGCGATTTCGTCGATTGAGAAAAAGACGCGAGTTCGACCACGCATTACCCGCTTGTCTGGCCCCATCGGGTGATATTGGAGTCCCCGTACGCGGTAATCGACAAACGTATCGGTGAGTTTAAAAAGACGTTCGCCATAAACGTTTTCGTAATGGCGCAGCATGCCGTGGTATTGCTTAAACCAGTTCGACTCAATGAGCGCCCCATAGTAAGGCGTCCACAGCGTATCCTTGGCTTGGGTGTAGGTCAGTGCCGCAAACGTCCCTTGCAGCATCGTAGTGCGCGATAGGCCGTAGAATTGAGCGGGCTTTTGCAGCTTGAGCAATCGGTGGGTGTGGTAGGGGGCGAGGTACGTGCCAACGGTGTGAGATTTACCGCTGTTGTGGGAGAGGATGCCGCCAGTAATGAACTGGTGTGTTTCCGGCAAAGTGAAATCGTACGTGGCTTGTTCGCCAGCGTCGGTTTTGGAAGCGATGCGATCCTTGAATGTGCCAAAAGTATATTGGTCAATTTTCAATGCAGCGTGGATTTCATCGGTGAGAATAATGCAGGGGCCGTCGATGCGATGCGGATACCCGGCATTGAGTAGAAGGGCGCTAACGTCGCGAAGTGCAGACATGCCGAGAAATACCCGGCGCTTTTCGCGGAACAAACCTTGTAGAAACGCAATGAGGCTGACTTCATCCGCTGTGCGGACTTGAAAAGACAGATTCGTGTCGAAGAACTGCGCGCCTAGTGCACGTGCATTAGGAATATGGCGCTGTCCGAAAATACGTTGACCATAATGAATTTCGATTCCGTCGTCGATTTTGATATCGGCGAGTTTTACGAATTCGTTGCCACGTTTGATTGGGTGTTCGTATGTGCCAGTAACAGAAAAACCCATTGCCGTATCTACACGGACAACGGGTTCTGGTTCGGCGTAGAAGAATTGCGAAGTGGATTCGAGATAATCGCCATTGTGCACGTCGAATTCGAACGGCTGGAAACCCGGAATAGGGTCGGCGATAAATTCGTCCATGTGGAGTAGGCCAGCCGCTGTAATCGTCGGTGTTGAACCAATGACACAACGCTGACCGGCGTTGATTGCCAGTTCGTTATAGAACGGCATGATATCTTGCTGGACTGCTTTACTGCGGCCCAATTTGCAATGCGGACAAACACCGTTATCAAGAATCGCAACTTTACGTTCGAGTTTGATATAGGTGTCGTCCACTTTATGATCGTGCAGCAACCAATCCATATCGCTGCACTTGTAACAAACATCGTTGAAACCAACGAGGCCCCAAATCAACTGTTCGATGAATGGGCGCTCATCGCCGATTGTGCCAAAGCGGTCGTCTGTGACCCACTCGTAAAAGTTTTTCGCGGTGGGCAAATCCCGGTCATCAATTTTCATATCCTTTGGAATCAGGATTGGAGAATCGACCAGTTCGCGAATCGCTTTGGCAATGTTGATTTCTGAATCCACATCCATACTCGTGATGGTGTTGGTTGCGGATTTCCCCATGTTCTCAATGTCGTCATGCACAACAGCGGCTCGGCCATTTTGCTTTAACGACGTGAGATAATCGAACGGGTTAGACTCAATTAGAGCCTGCGTAGCTTTGTCGCGCTTTATCTTCATCTACGTTTCCCTGTAACCCCGTAGCGCGATGGCGTTGCCTGCGGCATTTGGAGTTTTTCTTTGGCTGATACGCGTGCGTGTTGTGCATGTTTTTGTAACTCCATTGTCAATTCATGAGCTTTTCGTGCCCGTTTTTCCACATCGTGTTTGTCGAATGCGGCAACGGTTTTCTCAGCGAATAGCTCTGTGATTTTCATCATGAACATTTGCCGTTGGCTTGTGCTCAAGTGGGTTTTTTCCACGATACGTGCAACCATATCGAGGCGGGTCAAAGGGATGTACGCATCAAGAATTGCGCGATCCATGTCTACTTCAATACCGAGGCCATCACGTAAAGCAGCCTCAGTGTAATCCAGAGAATCCCCGACCGCGTTTAGAACGCTGACGCCTTCATAAAGGAATTCTTTAAATCCGGGTAGATTTTTTGCAACCAATTCGTTGTAGTGGACAAGTTCCTCATCCGGCACTTCGAATTCGTTCATTGCTAATGGGCGATCAATATCGTCCGTGTAGTTGATACCGTCGTGTCGTGGCTCGAATTCACGCTGTTCAGGAATGCGCAGCGGAATTGCGTTGGCGTACATGCACGGAGGAATACCCGTATCGCCTCGGAAAATAACATCTTCCTTAAACTTGTGGGTACGCATCCGCCAGATGTTGCGGGTTGGGGAATTATCCCCAACCTCAACACTCGTAACGCCAGAGATTATTTCGACACGCGGATCAAGCGAGCGCGGGTGCCCCATCTTCATGATCGAGAAGTCGGGAGCTATCGCGCTTTCGTTTCTTTTTCCGTCCAGACTTAGCGTCATCTTCGCTTGACGT
>Ga0247820_10000028_pt1 | contig 65259 bp, 100 predicted proteins | sample 13C_Glucose_Day1_2_FD_192480 | JGI IMG/M metagenome (GOLD analysis project Ga0247820, IMG submission 192480) | Soil microbial communities from agricultural site in Penn Yan, New York, United States - 13C_Glucose_Day14 | ecosystem: Environmental > Terrestrial > Soil > Agricultural land | place...
CGGGTGGGAGGCCGCTCGCAGTCCGGAGCGATGGAATGGCCACCTAAATCGGGGAAATCGAACGCGCGTCCGGCCCTTTTGGGCCAGGCGCAGGCAGGAATGGAGGCGGCCGAATGACCACCCTGAATGACGGAATTGCCGCCCTGAATGCGGGCGGGAAATGGCTTTGGGACGGCGTTTCCGAGAAATTCGACCTGGACGACGCACAAAAGGCGCAATTGCTGGAAGCATGCCGGGCAAAAGACCGTTGCGACCAGCTCGATGAATTGCTCCGCGGCCACATTTCCGTGTGGTGCGAAATGGACGTGCTCGGCACTGAATTCGAATTAGTCGTGGACAAGGCGCTGGATAAAGCGAATGCGTCGGCCACGATAATGAAGCAAATGCTGGCCGCAATGCGCCTTCCCGACGATGTTTCCGGGAAACGGCCGACCTATCGCGGCGCCCGGGGCGCGGTTGCGCCGAAGGTGGCCGGCGGGGCGGCCAAGCCGATGTCGGCGCTGGAAAAGGCGCGGCAGGCTCGCAGTGCCTGATTACGCCCGGGGCGGCGTCATCCCGGGGAACGTGAAGCCGATCGACTGGCCGCTGGCGGCCGGCGAGCACGTCATCACCGCCGCCGGAAAGGTGCTCCGTTTCGACGGCCAACGCCTGATCGACACCGGTGAACGGGTCGATTTCCGGGCGGCGCTGGAACGACTGAACGAAGGGTGGAAATCATGATCCTCGGCGGTTCCCTGTTGGTGGTCGGGCTCGCCCTGATCATCGTGGCGTTGCTCGTGGCCAGCCTGAGCAATCTGCTCTGGGTCGGCGTGGCGGTGGCCATTGTCGGCGGTGTGACCGTGGTGGTCGCCCTGGCCACCCGGGGCCGGGTCGACCGGTGATTGGCCGGGGCGCGCTCGCGGCCCTGTGATCCCGCCACATGCGCGCGCTTCAGACGGGTGGCCAATCGCGCCCCGGCGTTCCGGATTTTACGTCAGGAGGGCTCGGTGACCGATGAGGACGGCGATCAGGTCGAAATGGCCCGGATCACCATCGTCAAGACGTTCGATGACCAGGCCGACGGCGGTATGGCGGTGACCACCACGTACAGCGAGAATCTGGCGCTGATCGACGCCCTGGGCATGCTCGCGTTCGCCACCCAGATGACCGTGCGGACCTATCTGGACGACGACGAGTAGGAGATCCCGATGCCGCAATCGGTGGCGCTGAATATCTACCGGGGCGATTCGTTCGACTGGAAGTTCACGTTCTGGGCCAACACCCAGAAGACGGTCGCCTACGACCTGACCGGGGCGACCGCCGAGGCCCAGATCCGGCTGAAGCCGAACGACTCCATCCTGGCCTCCCTGGACTGCACGGTCACCCAGCCGAACACCATCGACGTCGCCCTGACCCACGACGTCTGCGCGACCCTGCCGTCCGGCGGGGCGGTGTGGGACCTCCAGGTGACCTACCCCTCGGGGAGCGTGAAGACTCTGGTGGCCGGCGCGGTGACGGTGACCCCCGACGTGACCGGCGAGTACTGATGACCGCGAGCATCGTGGTCGATGACGGCGGGCCGGTGTCGGTCGAGATCATCGAGGCCGGAGATCCGGTGGCGGTGGTGGTCAGCGACCGGTCCCCGGTGCCGACCGGCGTGGTGGTCACGGACTCCGCCCCGGTGTCGGTGACGGTGGATGGGCCGACCGCGATCAATGTCATCGACGTCGGCCAGGGGCCGCAGGCGGTGATCGTCCGCGACGATCCGACGCCGGCCGTGATCGTGCTGGGCAGCGACGGGCTGCCGGGGCCACCCGGACCGCAGGGCGGCGACGGACCGGCCGGACCGAGCGGACCGCAGGGCAACGTCGGGCCGATGGGTGCGGACGGCCCGGCAGGACCGGCCGGAGTTGCCGGACCGGTGGGCGCCGACGGGCCGGCGGGTCCGCAGGGTCCGCTGGGTCCGCAGGGCAACACCGGACCGCAGGGCATCCCGGGAGTCCCGGGCGCCGACGGCCCCCAAGGGCCGCAGGGCGCGGATTCGACGGTGCCCGGCCCGTCTGGTCCGGCCGGGGCCGCCGGAGCGCAGGGGCCGAAGGGTGATCCTGGCGCGACCGGCTCCACCGGCCTCCAGGGGCCGCAGGGACCGCAGGGTGTTCCGGGTTCGACCGGCCCGCAGGGGCTGAAGGGCGACCCCGGCGACCCCGGCGCGACCGGCGCCACCGGCGCCCAGGGACCGGCGGGCGCCACCGGCGCCACCGGCCCGCAGGGTCCGCAAGGGGTCCAGGGTCCGACCGGCTCCACCGGCAGCCAGGGGCCAGCGGGCGCCACCGGCGCGACCGGCCCGGGCGTGCCGGTCGGCGGCCTCGCCACTCAGGTGCTCAACAAGTCCACCACGACGGACTATGCCACCAGGTGGTCGACCGTCGACAAGACCTGGGTCGGCCTGGGCAACGTCGACAACACGTCGGATGTCACCAAGCCGATCTCGACATCGACCAAGGACTACATCAACTCGCGCGGTCCGAACCTGGTGACCAACGGGTCCGGCCTGCTGGGCAACAACACCAACTTCAGCGCGTCCTACGACTTCATCGCCAACGATCGGCCGATCGGCGCGGCGGGGTCGTTCCAGCCGAAGTCCAACGCGCCGGGCAGCGCGACCATCGATGAACTGATCGCGATCGACCCGGCCAAGTCCTACGACATGACCTTCGCCTACCGGCAGACCGCCGGGGACGGCACCCGACGGTTCTACTCGTTCATCGCCGCGTACGACATCGACAAGCTGAGCATCCAGCCGTACTACTACATGGAGCAGGCCAACACCCGCACGACGCTCGCGGCCGACCTGAACCCGGGCGCCACGACGATCCAGCTCACCAGCGCGGCCAACTGGAACAACGCGGCCGGATCGCAGACCTGGAACCGGTCGATCATCGCCTGGAACTACGTTGATGGGACCGGCTACACCTGGCCGCCGGGGACCTACTCCCGGAAGTACTACTCCGACATCTATGCGGACGGCGGGATCACCGGCAACGTGATCACCCTCCGGGCACCTTGGGCCGGACCGGCGATCCCGGCTGGCACAGCGGTGAGTAACGGGTCCTCCGGCGGCAGCTACATGTACGGCGTGTCAAACGCTCTCGGCCCGGCGCAGTGGACGAACTACGGGCCGTACCGGTACAGCGGTGTGCACACCGACAACTCGGTTTCGGCCACCACCGCCTTCCCGGCGGCGACGGCGTACGTGAAGGTCGGGTTCCTGCACAACTATCCGAACGGTGCGACCGACCCGACCGCGATCGCCCGGGTGGCCAACGTCAACCTGCTGTTGGTCGGCAGCGGCGAGCAGTGGATCGGCGCGGCCGGTCTGCCCGGCACGGCAACCGGTTTCATGGGCGACTGGTACCTGAACACCACCACCGGCGACGTGTACGAGAAGACGTCCGCCACCGCCTGGACCTGGCGGGTGCTGTTGTCCGGTCCGGCCGGTGCGGCGGGTGCGGCCGGGGCCAGGTGGTGGAATGCGGCCGGTGTTCCGGCGAACGGTACCGGTGTCGTCGGCGACTACTACCTGAATGCGACGACCGGTGATGTCTACACCAAGACCGGCACGTCGACCTGGACGCTGAGCACCAACATCAAGGGCGCCACCGGTTCCCAGGGAATTCAGGGCGCCACCGGCGCCACCGGCTCCCAGGGCATTCAGGGCGCCACCGGCGCCCAGGGCATTCAGGGCATTCAGGGACCACAAGGCATCCCGGGTCCGAATCCGTCCTTCGCCGGGGCACAGCTGACCAGCGCGGGCATCTCGACGGGGCGCACAGGATGGGGGATCAGCCCCAACTCCGCCGATCCGTCCGGCAAGCTGACCATCGGGACCACCGGTATCTCGGTCGTCACCGGCGGCGTCGTCTTCGTCCAGTTCCAGCCGACCTTGAGCACCACAGGGTCCGTCGTCTTCGCCATCGTGCTCAACGACCCGAACACCGGTCAGGTCTGGGCGCAGTCCGTCTACACCCCGAGCGGACCGGGCACGAAGATTGCGGGCATGTGGGTGCTGGCCACCGGGTCGTCGCTGCATCCGGTGTTCCTCAGCTCATCGTCCGGGTCGACCTGTTCCGGCGGGTACTTCGAGATGGTCTATCTTGGCCCCCGGGCCATTTAGAAGGAACGGAAAAACATGTCGTACTGGGACATCTCGGAGATGTCGCGCAATACGAGCCTGACCAACCGGTTGCAGGCCGCCGCCGCACAGGAGCTGCCCGGCGATCCGTACGAATGGGTCAAGAGCAACGTCCTTCGGTTGGCTGCCCAGCCGGGGTGGGCGGATGCGTGGGCATATGCCGTCGCCGGTGGCAACCCGGACCCCGGGCGGGACCCGGCCGTGATCACCGACGGCATGATCCTGTCGGCGGTCCAGGCCATCGGGGCGTGACGTAATGGGGGAGGCATGACCTATCTGGATCAGGCGAACCTGGCCGACGACACCGTATTCCGCCGCCGGCTGTCGGCGGCGCTGGTCAGCGAGTCGGTTCTGAAGTCCGGCGATTTCGTCGCCGATTCCGTCCTCCGGAGTCCGACGAACGGCGCGAACATGTTCATGCCGTTGATCGCCGCCGCTCCGGGGTTCGGCGGTGCCTATGCGGCGGGTGGCCAGGAGTCGATCAACGACAACCAGATCCTGGCCGCGATGCAAGCCAACTGGGCGCGGGTGACCGCTCTGTACGAGCCGTCGCCCTGACATCGGTTGACCCAGGGGGTGATTCGTCATGCCCTGGGCCGGACCACTGTTCGACGGCCATGTCTGCTCGGTCGGCTACGAGGTCGTGGACGCCATCGAGGCGTTCATGTGCCACGGTGAGGGCGACGTACAGGGCCAGAACGCCGAGGTCGACTCGGAGATGCGCGACCACATCGTGGAGTGCTACCGGATCGATCCGCACAACGGCCGGCGGATCTATAACGAGGCGGTGCTCAGCCGACCGAAGGGCCGGGCCAAGAGCGAGATCGCCGCCTGGGTCGCGGTGGCCGAGGCGTTCCTGCCCTGCCGGTTCGACGGGTGGAACGCGGACGGTCAGCCGGTCGCCCGGCCGGTGCGCTCGCCGCTGATCAAGTGCCTGGCGACCGAGGAGAAACAGGTCGGGAACACGTTCAAGACGGTGGCCTACATCGCCGGGGACTGGGGCCGGGACAACCACCCCGAGGTCTACGGCGGCTCCAGTGGCATCCGCAAGTACCAGAGCGCCACCGCGATCTACCTGGACCACGGCGGCGAGGTCCGGGCCTGTACCTCGGGTTCGGCCAGCAAGGACGGCGGCCTGGAGACGCATGTCGTGGTGGACGAGAGCCACCTGTACGTGCTCCGCGAGCTGAAGGACATGTACGCCACCATCGCCCGGAACATGGGCAAGCGGTACGACGCCGACCCCTGGCTGCACCAGACCAGCACCGCCTACCGGCCGGGTGAGAACTCGGTGTTCGAAACCACTCTCACCATGTGGCGCAAGGGCGAGCTGGGCGACCAGGTTTTCATCAACCACCGCCAGGCCGACGGCCGGGTGAACATCCAGGACACCGCGCACACCAAGCGGCAACTGATCTACGTGTACGGCGCCGCCGCCGGCCGGATCGACATGGACCGCAAGATCCGCGACATGCGCGATCCGCGCATCTGTCCGGACGAGGCCACCGCCGCCCGGTATTTCCTCAACCGCCCGATGTCCGGCAAGGACGCCTGGATTCCCGATGCCATCGTGGAACGCCAGGTGCGGCGCGAGGAGGTCAAGCCGGGGGAGTGGATCTCGCTCGGATTCGACGGCTCGCTGTCCGACGACTCGACGGTCCTGATGGGCTGCCGGATGTCGGACGGCTACCTGTTCCCGATCGGGATCTGGGCGAAACCGCCCGGCCTGGAGGGCAACTGGTGGGAGGTCCCGCGCAACGACGTGCTGGCCACCATCCGCGAGGCGTTCTCCCGGTACCAGGTGGCCCGAGGCTACTTCGACCCGCACGAGTGGCGCAGTGACATCAACAACCTCCAGGACGAGTACGGCGAGCGGGTCATCCCGTGGGCCACCAGTCGGGACGTCGCCATGGGCGGCGCCCTGGACCGGCTGCGTTCCGATCTGATCAACGGCACGGCATGGCATTCCGGCGACAAGGTGGTCATGGAACACCTGCGGAACACCTACGTGCGCGTGAAAGGCCCCCTGCGCCTGGTGCGCAAGGAACACCCCGGCTCCGATCGCAAGATCGACTCCACGGTCGCCATGGCGCTGGGTTACGAGGCCCGCGCCGATGCGATCACGGCCGGGTGGACCCCCGAGCCCGAGGACCGCCGGGTCATCATCTTCCGACGGTAGGAGGACTGGGTGTTGGACCGCCTGGACACCGACAACGCCGCGCTGATCCAGAAGTTGGAAATCCAACTCGATCGTGCGCAGACCCTGATCGACAAGTACGAGGCGTATTACGAGGGCGAACAGCGGCTGGAGCAGTTGGGCCTGGCCATCCCGCCGGAACTCCGGCGGTTCGTGGTCATCGTCAACTGGCCCCGGGTGGCCGTCGATGCCGTGGAGGAACGTCTGGAGCGCACCGGATTCCAGCTTCCCGGTCAGCGGGCGGCGGACCCCGGCCTGTGGGATCTGTGGCTGTACAACGGGTTGGACGAACTGGCCGTGATGGGCGACCGCGACGCGCTGAAGCTGGCGCGCAGCTACCGCATCATCGGGTCGAACGACGACGATGAGGAGTTCCCACGAATCACCATCGAGTCGCCGCGCGAGGTCACCGTCCTACGAGATCCGAAGACGCTGGATGTGGTCGCCGCCCTGAAGCGGTACGACGTCGAGAACGGTCGGGCCACCAGTGCCACCCTGTACCTGCCCGACGAGACGATCTGGCTGGACGGTCAGCGCGGCGGCTGGGAGGTCGTCGAGCGTGACCGGCACGGGATGGACGCGGTTCCCGTGGTCCCGCAGGTCAATCGCCCACGGATCGGCATTCCCAAGGACGGTCGACCGCTGGGCACGTCCGAGATGGTCGACGTCATCCCGGTCACGGATGCGGCGGCGCGGAACCTGACCAACGCGCAGGTCGCCCAGGAGACCCACGCCGTCCCGCAGCGGGCGGTCAGCGGGGCCAAGGCGTCCGACTTCGTGGACACTGAGGGGAACATGCTCCCGGTCTGGGAGACCTACTTCGGGGCTGTCTGGGCGCTGACCAACGAGAACGCCAAGCCGTTCCAGTTCGCCGCGTCCGACATGGTCAACTTCGAGCGGATGCAGGACATGTACGCCCGGCAGGCCAGCGCGATGAGCGCGACCCCGCCGAACTACTTCGGCCTGGCGGCGGACGACGCGGCCAGCGCCGACGCCATCCGGGCTCGGGATGCCCGGCTCAACCGCAAGTGCGAGCGGCGCATCCAGACCTTCAGCGGCGTCGACAAGCGGACCCTGTACATCGCCGAGCGCATCCGCACCGGCGACTGGAACAAGGACATCCTGCGGATGCGGTCCCTGTGGGACGACCCGAGCACGCCGACGTTCGCTCAGAAGGCGGACGCGGCCACCAAGCTCGCCGGGGGCAAGCCGATCATCCCGGTCGAGCAGGCCCGCCGGGATCTCGGCTACACGCCGCAGGAGATCGCCGACATGATCGAGATGGACAAGCGCGCCGCCTCGCTCGCCCTGGAGGCCATGCAGAAGGCCATGAGCCTGAACCAGGACCAGGGGGCGATCGATGACGGCACCGACAACTCCGGGCAGCTTGCTGACAAGCCCCCTGTCGTCCCCGGTCAGCCAGGAGCAGGCCGACCGGTTCCTCGCCGTGGCCGCCCTGGACCTGTGGGCCAGCAGTGAGATAACGGCCCTGATGCTGGATCTGACGATCACCGATCTCCAGATTCAGTACGTCAGCGACGTGTTGCCAGCGGCCTGGGCGACACTGACCACCGCGCAGCGCCGAGCCGCCGGCATCGGCGCCGACTACGTCGATGCGGTGGGCGACGCCGAGGACATCCCTCCGGGTCCTCGGCTCAGCACCACCGCGCTGTCCGGTGTCGCCAGTGACGGCCGGGACCTGGAGTCCCTGCTGTTCCAGCCTCTGATCAAGATGCTGGTCGAGGAAGCGGCGGGGTCGCCGTTCCCGGACGTCCTGGCGACCGGCCGGAACTCGATGAACCTGATCACCACCACCCAGATCCACGACGCCGCCCGGGTGGCCGAGGGCACCAAGATCGCCGCGAACAAACGCTGGAAGGGCTACGTCCGGATGGTGGAGCCGTCGGCGTGCTCGCGGTGCATCATCCTGGCCGGCCGCACGTACTCGTGGAACACCGGGTTCCTCCGGCATCCCCGCTGCCGGTGTACCCACATCCCGTCCAGCATCGCCCGGCCGGACTCAGCCAGCCCGCGCGAGCTGTTCGACCAGATGTCCCGGTCCGAACAGGACCGGGCATTCACCGCCGAGGGCGCCGAGGCCATCCGGCTGGGCGCCGACCCGGCGCGGGTGGTCAACGCCCGGGCCGGGATGAACACCACCCAGACCGCCTCCGGTCGACAGGTCAAACAGGCCATCGACTACCGGGGGCAGAAGGGCATCTACATCACCCGCGCGGGCACCGGCATCAAGCGCCAGCGCGGTGAGGTCCGGCTGATGCCGGAATCGATCCTGCGGTTCGCCGCCGGAAACCGGGATGAGGCCATCCGCCTACTGCGGCTGCACGGCTACATCCTCTGACGGGAGAGACTGAGTTGAAAGCCGCCGTAGCTGTTGTCGTCTACATCGCCGCCATCGTCGCGGCCAACGTGCTGACCCAGCGATTCGGACTGGTGCCCGTCGGGTTCGGCCTGGTGGCCACCGCCGGTACCTACGCCGCCGGGTTCGCCCTGCTGGCCCGGGATTTCGTGCACCGGTACGCCGGGGTGTGGTGGGTGCTGGGCGGCATCGTCATCGGGATCGCCCTGTCCTGGTGGCTGGCGTCGCCGGCTCTCGCCCTGGCCAGCGCCGCCGCGTTCGGTATCGCCGAGCTGGCCGATCTCGGGGTGTTCGTGCTGGCCAGGCCGCGCGGGTTCATCACCGCCGCCGCCACGTCGAACGTGGTCAGCGCGCCGCTGGACACGGTGGTGTTCCTGGCCATCGCCGGCTTCCCGCTGACCTGGGACGTGATCGCCGGACAACTGGTCTGCAAGTTGCTCTGGGCGACCGCCGTTCCTCTGGCCGTCTACTGGGTGGTGTCGCGTGCGGTACTTCGCCAATCCGAGCACGGCCAAGATCCGCGCGGCGATGCAGGCGGGTCTGCTCGGGTGCATCACCCAGCCCGGCCAGCGGAACCCGCTGCCTAGCGGGGTCCGGTACTGCTGCGACAACGGGGTGTTCGGTGCCTACCTCGGCGACGCGAAATGGTGGGAGTGGTTGTCGAGCCGCCCGGACAAGGACCGGTGCGAGTTCGCGGTCGCTCCCGACGTCGTCGGCGATGCGGCGGCCACCCTGGCTCGCTCTCGGCCGTGGTTGCCCCGCATCAGGTCGCTGGGCATCCCGGCGGCATTCGTCGCCCAGGACGGCCAGGAGAACCTGCCCGTCCCGTGGGGCGAGTTCGATGTCCTGTTCATCGGCGGCACCACCGAATTCAAGCTCGGGGTCGGCGCGCGGGCGCTGATCGGTGAGGCGGTGGTGCGCGGCATCCCCGTGCACATGGGCCGAGTCAACTCGCGCAAGCGATTGGCGTACGCCTTCACCGCCGGGTGCGCGTCGGTCGACGGCACCTACCTGAAGTTCGGGCCGGATCTGAACCTGCCCAAACTGCTCCGCTGGATTGACGAGATCCACGCGGCCTGACACCAACGCGGACGACCGGCGTTCAACTGGTCGGAGTGGCCGACGGGCCGAAAACGGTTGAAGGGAAACCCATGTTCACGCACACCCACCCCGTGCTCATCGACCCCGCAAGCGGTGCACCCTTGCGGGCGATCGGATTCCGGCTTGACGGCCGACCGATCTGGCCCGTACTCGGGGCCGCCGAGGACGGCGGGGACACCGGTGGTACCGGTGACGGCGCGAATCAGGGCGGCGGCACCGGCGACGGTGGAGCCGAGAAGTCATTCACGCAGGCCGATGTCGACAAGCTCATCGGTCAGCGGCTGGCGCGCGAGACCAGCAAGTACGCCGACTACGACACGTACAGGCAATCGCACGTCGAACTGGAACAACTGAAGGCGGCGAACGCCTCCGAGTTGGACAAGGCGAAGCGCGAGGCGAAAGCCGAGGGCATCGCGGAAGTAACGACCAAGGTGAACGGCCGGCTGATCGCCTCCGAGGCGCGAGCCCTGGCCAGTGCCCTGGATTTCCACAACCCGGCCGACGTGGTCGGGCTGGTCGACCTGAGCACCATCCGGGTCAACAACGACGGGGAGGTCGACTCGGAGGCCATCAAGGCTCTGATCGCCGCCCTGGCCAAGGAACGGCCCTACCTCATCAAGGGACCCAAGGAAGATCCGAAGCCCGGCAAGCCGAAGCCGGATCACTCGCAGGGACCCCGAGGCGGCGGAACCGGCACGACGGCGGACCAATTCGCCGCCGCACTTACCCCCATTCTCTCCCCGTAAAGGAGTTCCACCGTGGCTGGTGTGGATATCAACCGCACTACGACCGGCGTCATCCTGCCGAAGGAGGTTTCGACGGAGATCTGGACGAAGACGCTGAACGCGTCCGTCATCCAGCAACTGTGCCGTCGGATCAACCTCCCCGGCGGCGGGATCGACGTCCCGATCATCACCGGCGATCCCACTGCTGACTGGGTCTCGGAGACCGCCGAGAAGCCGGTCTCCCGTTCGACCTTCGGCTCGAAGAACATCAAGGGTTACACCCTGGCCGTCATCGAGCCGTTTTCGAACCAGTTCCGGCGTGACCTGGGCGCGCTCTACAACGCCCTGGTCGATCGGCTCCCGCTGATCCTGGCGAAGAAATTCGACCAGACCGCACTGGGTTTCGCGGCGTCTCCCGGCTCCGGGTTCGACACCCTGGCCGCTGCGCCGACCGTCAGCATCGCCACCAACGTCTACGACGGGTTCCTGGCGGCGCTGTCCAGCGTGGCCACCAACGACGGCGACGTCACCGCGTGGGCACTGTCCACCCAGGGCGAGATCCTGGCCCTGGGCAGCAAGGACACCACCGGTCGGCCCATCTTCATCGGCAACGTCACGACCGAGGGTTCCTTCGGCAACGTGCTGGCCCGGCCCGCCTACAAGGCCCCGGGCAGCTACAAGGCCGGCACCATCGGCGCGCCGGGCACCGCCTCCACCGTCGGCTTCGGCGGTGAGTGGCAGAGCGCCGTGTGGGGCTACGTCGAGGGGATCTCCATCGACGTGTCCGACCAGGCCACCCTGAACGACGGCGGTACCGCGCTGAACCTCTGGCAGCGCAACATGTTCGCCGTCCGGTGTGAGGTCGAGGTCGGCTTCGCCGTCCGCGACGTCAACCGCTTCGTTCGGATCACCGGCCCCATCCCGACCTGATGGGTACGGAACTGGTGTCGCCCTTCGGCGCCGGGTCCGTGGTGGTTCCGGATGACCTGGTGGACAAGTACCGGGCCGAGGGCTGGTCGGTCGCGCAGGCACCGGATGAACCGGAGCCGCCGGCGGACAAGCCGAAGGCCCGGGCGACCAGGACCCCCGCAGCGCGCCGCAAGTAGCCGAAAGGGGCTGCCATGGCTGTCATTCCGACGCCGTACTGCACGCCGGACGACGTAGCAGGGGTGTGGCGCCCGATCGCCGATCAGTCGGAACGCGACGTCATCACCAACCTGATCGCGGATGCGTCGCAGATGTTGGCCGAGATCCCGATCGTGCAGACCAGGATCGCGGCCGACCTGTTGCCCGCGAGCACGTTGCGGACCGTGTGCAAGTACATGGTCCGCCGGGTGATGATCAACCCGCAGGGCCTGCGCCAGTTCGGTGTTTCCGCCGACGACGCGCAGCGCAACGGCACCTACGACAGTTCGATATCGACCGGCCGGTTGTACGTCACCGATGACGAGATGGCCCGGCTCGCCGGGCGTCCCGTGGTCGGGGTGGACAGCGGGGCCTTCTCGATCCGACCCTGGGCGGGGCTCGTCGCCGAACCGTACCCGCCGGACCCCTGGGTCCCCGAGTACTCGGCGCCGCTGCCGTGATCATCGAACCGGCCGACATGTTGATGCTCCGGGCCGATACCGAATCCCGCATGCGGGACACCTGCCAGATCACCGTGCCGGTCGGCTCCAGCGGTCCGCTGGACCCCGACACCGGACTCCCGGTGGAAACACCGGGCACGGTGCTCTATATCGGCAGGTGCCGGTACCGGACGGCGGGCGGGGTGTCGGCATCCGCCACCCGGGAGGTCGGTGGGGATCACGCGTCCATCGCGTTCCCCACCCTGTCCATCCCGGTGGCGGCGCCGCGCATCCCCATCGGGGCGGTGGCGGTGATCACCGATGTGCCGCCGGACGACCCGGCCGGGCATCTCCGGCTCAACCTGCGGATGCGGGTGATCGGTCAGAACCTGGCGACAGATCTGACCGCCCAACGGATGGCGATTGAGGTGGTGGTCGGGTAATGGCGATCCCCGGCTGGGCGGGAAACACCGGATCGAGTACCGGCGTCCGCCGACCGGCACCCACGGTTCGGCAGGGGGCCAGCACCGGCATCGTGATCGATGCCTCGCAGGCCGAGGAGTACCGGGCGATGATCGCGGCGCAGACGGCTCTGTTGCTGCCCGAGATCAACACCATCGTGGCCAGGTCCGGTGCGCAGGTGCGCCGGCTGGCCGCCCAGCGGGCGATCTACACCAAACACACCCGCTGGGCCGGGATGTCCTGGAAGTCATCGTTCACCACCAAGACGCGGCGGTACACCACCGGCGTCTCGGTGGTGATCGAGTCGCGCTCGCAACTGGGCACGATCCTGACCTACGGCGTGCCGAGCAAGCGGACCCGTCCGCATGACGCGCTCGGGGTCGCGATCGAGGAGACCACCCCGACGATCATGGCCGATCTCCAGGCCCTGCTGGCGAGACTCATATGAACACCGCCGATGTCATCCTGGCTGCGTTGCGGTCGGCCCTGCCGACGGACGTAGCGGTCTACGACGCGATGGTGCCGGGTAGTCCACCGGCGCGCTACGTGATCCTGTTCTGCGGCAACGGGCTGCGCGAATCGTCCTCCGTGCTGGGCACTTCCACCGATGTGACGCAGACCTTCCAGGTCACGTCGGTGACCAGCCGACCGGACACCGCGTCGACTCCGGCGCCGCTGACCCGGTGGCTACAGGCCAAGGTGCGGGAGTCGCTGACCGATCAACGGCTCACGGTCGACGGTCTGGTGTGCGGCCCCATCCGACACGTCCAGTCACTGCCTCCGGTGGTGGATGAGGACGTCAAGGATCGCCCAACGGTTTACGCCGTCGATCAATTCGAGTTCCAGGCCGGTTGGCTCTAGGAAAGGCAATACATGACCAAGAAGAAGAAGGCCGAGGGGACCGGCGAATACGTGCCGCCCGGCTCGGTCGCGATCGAGACCGTGCTCGGCAACGAGGATTTCGTGCCGGACATTCCGGAGATCGTCACCTACCGCGACCTCGCGGTCGACCAGCCGGCCGTGCCGGCTTCCGAGTGAAGGGATAGTCGCACATGGCTCGCATGGTTGATCTTGCGGTCACGACCTACTGGTGGGTCGAGACGATCGCAAACCCCCTGGCGCCGACGGCAACGGAAATCACGGCTGGGGAGAACATCTCCCAGTACCTGACGACCGCAACGACGTTCGGCGCGGACGACTCGGACACCGTGTCCGAGAAGGCCATCACGGAGACGGCACAGATCGATGTGCCGACCATCCAGAAGTACGCCGCGTCGTTGGAGTTCTTCCGGGACTTCACGGCGAATGCGCCGTCCGCCACGGACCTGTCGAACATCTTCCAGGGTGGGAACGAGCAGGGTTACCTGGTCCGCCGCATCGGCTACCCGTCCAGCACCGCCGTCGCGTCCACCCAGAGCGTGGAGATCGGCAAGTTCATCGCCGACGTCCCGAAGTACCGGGGCGGCGAAGGAAACGGGTTCGTCAAGGGCTCGGTGAAGATGCTCCAGCAGGGCTTCTACAAGGCGAACGTGGACGTCGCCGGTCCCTGATCCATCCCCGGGGAGAACAGGCCCTCCGTCGCTTATGCCGAGCCCGGAGGGCCTGTCCCGTACCAGCAGTAGATACCACCCGCTCCAATTCTAAGGAATACGACAGATGAGTGACATCACCCATTCCCGCCGGGCCACCGAGTTCATCGAGTATCACGACGCCGCCGACGGCCGCCTGCCCGGCGAGGATCTGATCAAGGCGAGCATCCATGCCTCGCTGGCCAACGCGCGTGCCCTGCGCGAGATCGACACCACCACCCGCCAGGTCCACCGGCTGACCGCCGACTCGATCGATGATCTCGCCCGGGATCTGGTCGGTTTGCTGCGGCCCGCGCCGATACTGGTCAAGCTGGAGGACGCGTGGGTGAATCCGCGTCATGTGATCAGCGTGTTCCCCCGGGGCGAGTCGGCGGCGGTCTCCCTGACCAGCGGCCTGGTAATGACCGTGCAGCGCGATGTCGACCTGGTGGCCGCCACCCTGCTCGGGGCGGTGTCCTGATGCCGGTCTCCCGCACCCGCCCCACCCGCAAGCGTCCGGCCGCGTCCCGGACCAAAGCCGTTGAGCCCGAGACTCCGGCCGATTTCGATTTCGACGCGTTCGTAGGCGGTTTCCGCCGACCCACCATCACGCGATACCTGTACCAGCGGGCCGACCTGGTGCCCCGCCTGTCCGAGCTGGACGAGATCATCAGCGACCTGGAACGACGGGTCGACCGTATGCAGAGCGCCGACGAGACCGTCGAACGGTCGGTCACCGACGACGACCCGCTGACCCGGATGCAGGACCGGCTGAACCGGCTGATCACCGAGTTCAACGACATCGCCCAGGAATACGAGGAATCCAAGATCCCGTTCACCTTCCGGATTCCCGATCGGAAGACGGACACCCAGCGGACGCGATCGATGATGGAGTCCGACGGGGTGTTCAATCCGGACCCCCCGCCGATCGACACGCCCGAGGGCGAGGAGTACGCGGACATCACGTCGATGTACTCGATCGCGGTCACCTGTACCTCCCACCCGATGAGTGTTCCGCAGTGGCGCGCCTTCCGGGAGACGGTCGGCGAGGCCGCGTGGATGACCCTGTTCATGGGTTGGCTGGAAGGGGTGAAGGCGGCGATGCCGTCGGTCCCTTTCTCGCAGAAGCCCTTACCTACCCAAGAGCGGACGACGCCGTCGCCCGACTGACGGCGGCCAAGGAATTCGGTGTCGCGCCGACCGTGATGTGGGGGCGGCATCGGCGCAAGCCGCACCGGTACACCCGCAAGGACGTCGCCCTGGCGCTGGCCTTCCGGGCGTACCAGGCCCAGCTCTGCCCGGACTGCGGGCACTCGACGGTGCACTCGTTCAACGATTTCAACGCCGGTGAGTACGTGCATAAGGACGACAAGTATTGCCTGGCTTGCGAAGTCCGCGAGAAGCACAGCGAGGACAAGCGCGAGCCGGGCCAGAAGCGTTACGTGGTGTGCCTTATCGGCACGGACGAAAAGAGCGACATCGAGCTGTAGATGACAACCGGGGTGGTGGCAGAACATGGTCGATCGTCAGGTACGGATCATCATCTCGGCGGACGTGGCCGGGGCCATCGCGGGGTTCCGCCAGGTGCAGGGCGGTCTGGGCGGGGTGGCCGACGCCGCGAACCAGGCGCAGGGGGCCACCGGCGGCTGGATGGACAACCTGCGCAAGGGTGCGGTGATCGCCGGCTTGACCACCGGCCTGCTCGGCATCGGGGCGGCGATCCGGTCCGTGGTCAACATGGGCATCGAGTTCGAACGTGCGCTGAACGTCTGGGGTGTCGTCACCCTGGCGAGCACCACCCAGATGCAGAAGTTCTCGGCCGTGGCCAAGGAACTCGGCAACGACGTGCGCATCCCCGGTGCCACCGCCGCCACCGCCGCCCAGGCCATGCTGGCTCTGGCCAAGGGTGGACTGACGGCGCAGCAGTCCCTGGAGGCGGCGCGGGGCACCCTGATCCTGGCGGCCGCCGCCCAGGTGGACGGCGCCCGGGCCGCCGAGATCCAGGCCAGCGCCCTGAACACCTTCGGTCTGGCGGCGGACCAGGCCGGGCACGTCGCGGACGTGCTGGCCAACGTGTCGAACGCGGCCACCGGCGACATCGATGATTTCGCCCTGGCCCTGCGGCAGACCGGCACGGTGGCCAACGCCGCCGGCTGGTCGCTGGAGGAGACCACCACCACCCTGGGCCTGATGGCCAAGGCGGGCCTGACCGGGTCGGACGCCGGTACCTCGCTGAAGACGGCGCTGATCCAGCTACTGAACCCGACGGCCAAGCAAACCGAGGCCACCCGCAAGCTCGGCATCGAGACGGTCAACGCGAACGGCGAGATCATCTCGGCGAAGGAACTGACCGAGGATCTGGCCAAGGCCAAGCGCCGGTACTCGGAGGCCGAGTTCGCCGCCCTCACCGCGCAGGCCCTGGGCCAGGACGCCGTCCGGACCGGCCTGGTGATCTCGCTGGCCGGGGCCAAGGGATTCGACACCATGGCCGAGGCGATCATGCGGGAGGACGGCGCCGCGCGGCTGGCGGCGGCCAACGCCGATGGCCTGGGCGGTTCCTTCGAGGCGTTCAAGAACTCGGTGTCCACCGCCGCGTTCACCCTGTTCGAAGAACTGTCCCCGGCGCTCCAGTCCGTCACCGATTTCACCGTCGGTGTGGTGCAGGTGATCGGTTCGTTCATCGGCATTCTCGGCGGTCTGCCCGGTCCGCTGGACTCCATCGCTCTCGCCATGCTCGGCGTGCTGATCATGGGCAAGCCGCTGAACATGATGTGGGCGGCGATGAGGACCGCCATCCTGGCCCAGATCCCGGCGCTCGCCACGGCCGGCGCATCGATGAACATCTTCACGTTGATCATGCGGGGCACGGCGGCGGCGGCGATCGGCCTGGGCGCGGCGCTGAAGTCGGTGTTCCTGTCGAACCCGATCGGTCTCGCGATCATCGGCATCACCACGGCGATCTCGCTGTTCCAGTGGGCCACCGAGGAAGCCACTCCGGTGGTGAACGACTTCAGCGACGCCATCGACCAGCAGACCGGCGCGATCAAGGACAACGCGGCGGCCCAGCTGGTCGAGAAGTTCTCCAAGGACGGCTCGCTGAACGCGGCGAAGAACGCCAAGATCACCCAGGAGGAGTACACGGCGGCGGTCCTGCTGGGCGGTGACGCCCTGACCGCCGTCAACGAGAAGCTTGTCGACAACGCCATCGCGTCGGCGAAAAGCGGTGGGACGTACAACGATCTCGCGGCGGCGGCGGCCAAGGCCGGAATCTCCGTCGAGGAACTGGTCGCCAAGTTCCTGACCGGGACCGACACCGGCAGCATCTACACCAAGTCGATGCAGCGGCAGAAGGATGTCTACGAGGACATCAACAAGAAGGCGGCGGACTTCGGGGCCGAGCAGACCCGGGTCAAGGATGCGACCGAGGTCGCCGGTAACGTCATCGACTCGGTCGCCGGAAAGACCGACCGGTTCGGCAATGTCATCCAGGAGCAGGGCAGGGATCTGTCCGCCCTCGGCGAGAACTACGAGCAACTGGACAAGGCCCTCCGGAAGTACCAGGACGAGCTGGGCTGGTCCAAGCTGCCGTTGCTCGGCCTGAAGAACATCGTCGATGACTACCGGCGGACCACCGATGCGGCAACCCTTGCGCAGGAGGCGTTCTCGTACGCCCTGCTGTCCACGGGGGAACTGACCAAGGCCAAGGCCGAGCGAGCCAACGACGCCGCCATGCGCGGCGTCACCACCGCCGCGCGCAACCACCAGAAGGCGCTGCGGGATGTCGAGGAACGCGAGAAGGCGCTCCAGGATCTCCGGACGTACGGGCTCAACCAGGCCGGCGACATCGAGCACGCCCAGCGGAACGCCGCCGACGCGGCCAAGGAAGCCACCAAGGCGCAGACCGATCTGGAAAAGGCCAGGGCCAAGGCAACTCGGGATGAGGCCGACGCCATCGAGGCGTTGAACGAGGCCCGGGCCAAGGCCGACCAGGCGAACCGGGAGGCGGCCGACGCGCTGGCCAAGGCCCAGGCCGACGCGCCGAAGGCTACATCCAGTGCCCAGGCGGATCTGGCCAAGGCGCAGGAGCAGGGCGCGCGGGCGGTCCGCGACGCGCAGGAGCGGCTGGTCAAGCTCCAGGGCGATCCGACGGCCACGGCGACCGACCTGCGGGATGCCACCGAGAAGCTGGCCGATGCCCAGCGGGACAGCCAGGAGGACATCGCCAAGGCGACCGAGAAGCTGGCCACCGCCCAGGAGGATGGCCAGAAGGCCATCGCCGATGCGCAGCAGAAGGTCAACGACACCCAGGCGTCCGGGGCGAAATCGGTTGAGGACGCCCAGGACCGGGTCAAGACGGCGCAGGAGTCGGCGGCGGATTCGATCGCCAACGCGCTGGAGCGGCTGGAGCAGGCGAACCAGTCCCTGGCCGATGCGCAGACCCGGCTCCAGGAGGTCCAGGCCAACGGCGTCGCGTCGTCGGCCGACCTGGCGGCGGCGAACGATGCCCTGGCCGACGCGCATGCGAACGTGGCGGCGACGGCCGATGCCCAGTCGGATGCGGTCGAGCGGGCCGCCCAGAGCGCCCTGGACATGGCGGCGGCGGCGTACGCGGAGGCCACCGCGCAGGGCACGGCGGCCGACGGGGTGAAAAAGGGCACGGAGGAATGGGAACGCCAGCGGGCCAAGCTGGAGGAGACCCTTCGGCAGGCGGGCTACACCGACGACGAGATCAAGATCCTGGTCGAGCGTCTCATGTCCACCCCGGACAAGGTCACGACCACCTTCGAGCAGATCGCCATCGATGACGCCATCGCGAAAGCCAAGCGGCTCAACGAGGAATACGAGAAGGCCAAGGCGAACCTGAAGGCGATCGCGCTCGGCAACCTGGTCATCAGCATGAAGCCGATGACCCAGGCCGAGGCGGACGCGGCCAACGCCAACGCAGCGGCCCACGGCTACGCCACGACCGACTACGGCGCCCTGGGGCTGATCATCGGCGGCCCCCCGGCCAGCCCGTGGGGACAGGGCAACCCCTGGGCCGGTGCCGGCGGGCCGATCCCCAACCGGGCGGGTCGGGCCGACGGCGGGTTCATCTCCGGACCCGGCGGGTCCACCGAGGATGCCATCGCGGCGTTCCTGTCCAACGGCGAGTTCGTGGTGAATGCCAAGTCCACGGCCAAGTATCGGTGGCTGCTGGAGGCGATCAACAGCGGCGTCCGGGGGTTCGCCCTCGGTGGCGCGGTGCAGGCCAAGGTCGGCGCGGACGACGCGTTGGGCCGGGCCACCACGTTCGGCGTGGCCATGCAGGCGGGGGTCGCCTCCCCGTCGGCCGAGTCCACGGACAAGGCGTGGACGGACATCGCCGGAACCGTGGTCGACGCCTGGGAGGGCAAGATCGCCCCGGCGCTGACCGAGATGACCGACGCCACGGTCAACGTCGGCGACCAGAACCAGAACCTGCTGGACGTCGGGGTCAAGCCGACCTGGGACCAGATCTCCCAGACCATCGGGATGAACTGGACCGACCGGGTCCGGCCGACCTACGACACCCTGAACCAGGGCAGCACGAACGTCGGCAGCACCATGGAGCGGCTGCGCGACCAGCAGGCCGTCCCGGCGTGGAACCAGATCTCCGGCAACATCGAGGATTCCTGGGGCCGGCGGATCGACCCGACGTTCGAACAACTGAACCAGGGCTCGGCGAATGTCGGATCGTCGCAGACCGGGCTGGCCCAGACGTCCGTGCTGGCCTGGCAGACCATCGGCAACGCGGTCCAGACGGTCTACACCCAGCAGATCGTCCCGGCCTGGTCCGGCACCCAGCAGTTCGTCCAGACCATGGGTGTGTTCTTCGGTGGGATCGCCGCCGGGATGACCCTGGCCAAGGAAACCGCGATCAAGGAAATCACCGAGATCAACACGGCCATCGACCTGTTCTTCAAGATGGTCGACACGCGGGTGCAGCTCGTGCAGATCCAGAACGCCGCCGCCCAGGTGGCGGTGGCCGGTCAGATGGCCGACGGCGGACCGATCACCGCCGGCACCGGGCCGCGCTCGGACGACGTGCTGATCGCGGTGTCCAGGGGCGAGTACGTGATCAACGCCGCGTCCGCCGCCCGGCACCGCGAACTGCTGGACCGGATCAACACCGGCGGCGGTGGTTACGCCGACGGCGGGCTGGTCGGTCCGGCGATCGCCAGCCGGGTCGACCCGATGATGCAGGGCGGCACCCACAAGGCCGTTGAGGCGGCCGTGGACCGCCTGTTGCAGTACATGCCGTCTCTCTACGCCGGAGCGGCCGGGCTGACGTTCAACGGCAATCTGACGGTCGGCGGGATCACGGTTCCGTTGCCCGACGGCGCCCGGGGCAAGTTCATGGAGGCGGTCGCCTCGCAGATGGGCACCCCGTACGTCTGGGGCGGCGCGAACCCTCCCGGGTTCGACTGCTCGGGCCTGATGTCCTGGGCGTTGACCCAGGCGGGGGTGGGCAAGGGTCGGCTGACCGCGTCGGCGTTCCATCACGGCTTCCCGCACATCGGAATGCCCGGGAAGCCCGGCGACATGGTCACCTTCGATACCGGTCGGCTGCCGGGCGATGCCGGTCACATCGGTGCCGTGCTGGACCCCGGCCGGGGTCTGATGATGCACACCGACGGCGCCGGTCCGGCCCGGGTGAGCGACTACTTCACCCGCGACGGCGGACCCCTGTCCGTCATCGATCCGGTCGGCGGTGCGCTGACGGTGACGCCGCCTCCGACCCAGGAGGCGGGTGATCCACCGACGGCCGGCTGGCTGGGCAAGGTGCTCGGCAAGATCAGGGCCGGCGGCACCGGCGGTACCGGGGCCGGAGCGGTCACGGTCGACGGCAGCACCTTCGGCAGCACCGCCTCCATGAACACGGTCGATCCGATCCAGGACTTCGGCCCGCGCAACATGGAGCTGGGCAAACCGGAGTACGTCGGCCCGACCCCGCCCGGTGATCAGCGGGGCCGCTGGGCGGGGCTGTACACGTACGCGCTCCAGAAGATGGGCATGTACAGCGAGCCGTCGCTGGCCAACATGATGGCGCAGATGGGCCTGGAGTCCAACGGAGATCCGTTGTCCTACAACGACTGGGACCGCAACTTCACCGCCGGACATCCGTCGAAATCTTTGCTCCAGACCATCCCGGGAACCTTCCGGGCGAACGCGGCACCGGGGTACTCCACGAACATCTGGGACCCGCTGTCGAATGCGTTCGCGGCGCTGAAGTACGTCAAGGGCAAGTACGGCGGGGTGTTCCCGTTGCACGCCTACGACGCCGGGGGCTATGTCCCCGAGGGATTGTCGGCGGTGTGGAACGGCACCGGGAAGCCGGAACCGGTGTTCAACCAACCGCAATGGGATGTGCTCGCCGCCAATGCGTTCGGCGGGGTGGGCGCGCCCAGCATCCAGGTGCACAACTACGTGGACATCAACGGCATGGTCGCCCGGACCGAGGTCATGGTTGACGGGCGGCTCGCCCAGGTGGCCCGCGTCCTGACGACGGCGAGGGCTCAGTCATGACTCTGTTGACCGGTGCGACCTGGGCGTTCGGCAGTCCGCCGCGCATCCTGGTGGAGGCCGTGTCGGTGTCCCCGCCGATCGTCGGGCTGATGAACGTGTACCGGGTGCATCCCGACGGCACCCGGTACCTGGTCATCACCAACGGAGTGGCCGTGTTGAACGGCGAGTGGTCCGGCTACGACTACCACCCGCCGTTCAACACGCCGCTGACCTACCAGGCCGAGGCCGGCGGCGTGGTCTCCCCGCTGTCGCCCACGGTCACCGTCAACTCCGACCAGGCGTGGCTGATCCATCCGTCGGTGCCGGAACTCTCGATGCAGGTCGAGATCATGGCGCCGCAGAAGGAAATCAAACACGCCACGGTGGCGCAGCGGTTCGACGTGCTGAACCGCAAGCTCCCGGTGATCGTCAACGACGGTCCGCGCGGCGGCGAGCAGGGCGAGTTCGTGGTCCGGGTGACCCGGCAGAACCGCACCCAGATCAAGGCCCTGCTGGCCGACGGCGGTCCGATCCTGCTGAACGGGCCATGGGGCGAACACGATCTCGGCTGGAAGTGGATTCAGCCGGACGACATCTCGATCGAGAACGTCGCCGGGAACGTGCAGTTCGCGACCCGGAACGTGACCATCCCGTTCATCGAGTGCGCCCAACCGGATGCGGACCTGGTGGCGCCGTGGAGCTACGCCGACCTGCGGTCCGCGAACGCCAGCTACACCACGGTCAAGTCCGGGTTCGCCAACTACCTGAACACGCGACTGAAGATCCTGGGGGGCTGACCGATGTGGCCATTGCCCGCCGACGGGCGGTGGAATCCCGCTGCCTCTCATCAGTCCGTCAGCCGGGTCGACCTGTGGAGCAACGGCGACCTGGTGGCCACCGACGTGCCCTTCATCGACGGGTCGGTCACCGAGAAATGGGTGACCGGGATTCGCGGCACCATGAGTCTGAACGTGCCGCCGACCCCGCAGTGGCGGGCCTGGCTGATGCTGGACGCGATCGAGCTGACGCCCTACACGGGTATCCGCTTCGGCCCGGACACCGAGTACCTGGTGCCGCTCGGGGTGTTCCCGGTCCTGTTCCCCGGGATCGAGTTGCCCTCCAAGGCGATCACTCTCCAGATGGAGGACAACTACCAGTTCGTCGTGTCGGCGACGTTCCTCTACGCGATGATGTCCTACCCGGGCACCATCCGGGACGTCGCCGCCCGACTGATCACCGACCTGGGCATCGGCGGCAAGCGGGTGCACCCGATCACGAAGAACTCGATCAACCTGCCGAACCTGTTGGCCACCAACGTCACGTCCACCGTGACCTCGGTGCGGTGGGAGAAGTCCCGGCACGACACCATCGCCGCGCTGGTCCAGTCGATCGGCGCCGACGCGTACTTCAACCGCTGGGGGCAACCCGAGCTGCGGGACCACAAGTCGCTGCCGGGGATCGACCTGTCCGACGGAGCGGCCGGCACGCTGGTCAGCGTCGGGTCGTCGGTCAGCTGGACCGACGTGATCAACTCGATCGCGGTCACGTCATCGAAGAACGACGTGACGTTCGACGCGGTGATCGAGACCATCACCGACACCAACCATCCCGCCCATGCGAGCAAGATCGGACCGCGTTTCGACGCCGTCTCGTCCTCGCAGGTGGCCGACGTCGCCCAGGCCCGGGCGATGGCGAAGACGGAGCTGGCCAAGCGGTCGGCCCCGGCCCGGGCCTGGACCGTGTCCTGCGTACCCGATCCGACCCGGATGCCCGGTGACGAGATGACCCTGACCACGCGCGATCACGGACCGGTCCGGGTGGTCGTCCAGGAGGTCACCCACCCGCTGGGCAAGGGCGTGCAACAGCTCAAGTTGGGGGCGGCGACCGTGGTGACGACATGACTACCCCCGGCGTGGACCAGTTGGTCACCGCGCTGGTATCGGCGACGACCAGGCCGGACCGTCCGCCGTTCGACGTCGGCGTGATCAGCAAGGTGTTTGTCGGCGGGTATTTCGCGGTGCGGGTCACCGGCATCCTGCTGGACACCATCGAGATCGATGAATCGGGTTGCAGCCAGCCGTTTCTGGACTGGCTGAGAACCGCCGGGCTGGGCGCCGTCGGCCGGCGGGTCCTGGTGCTGTTCCCCAACCACCAACCGGTGATCGCCTTTGCGTTAGGAGCCCCAAGTGCCGCAGCTCAATAGCTGGGATCGGTCGACGTACCCGTCGCCCACCGACGACCCGGACATCCCGGACGACATCCGCATCGCCCTGCTGTCCATCTCCGGGCGAACCGTGCAGCATTTCGAGTCGATCGCGGCGCGCGACGCCGCGTTCGCCACCCTGACCAGCGCCGCGCAGAAGGACGGCGCCCTGGCGCATGTCACGAACGTCGGGCTGTTCTACTACTCGGTCGCCAAATCGGTCTGGCGCTACGTCAGCGCCAACGGCGAGTACTTCACCCAGGCGGGGGTGGCCGGGGTCAACCCGGACGGGAACGGGGTCGGCCGGATCAACTTCCCGATCAAGTTCGGCGGCATCCCGACGGTCGTGGTCAACCAGGTTCACAAGCTGTTGAACTCGCCGCCCCGTCAGGTGGTCGGCATCGACACCGCCACCTACCCGACCACCCCGTCGTACTTCCACGTTTCGTTCCAGCAGACCAACGGCGGTCCGTTCCCCTACTACACCGACGTCACCTGGATCGCCTACGGTCCGCGCGGGGACGACTGATGGCCACCCTGGCGGGCCGGGGGCTGCCCGGCAAGGCGCGCGACCGGGGCATGCACGTCATCGAGCTGGCGGGCTGGGAGGGCCGGGGCGAGGGCGGCGCGTTCAACGTCCGGGGCATCCTGCTGCACCACGACGCGATGGGCCTGGGTTACGTCGACAGCAACCTGAGCAACAACCTCAACGTGCCGAAGTACATGAGCCAGCCCGGTAACTCGGGCTCGCAGGTGTGGATCGGCCGGGACACGTCGAACCAGATGTCGTTGGTGTTCCTGGCCTCCGGGTGCAAGTGGCACGCGGGCTCGGGCCGGGGGTTCCGGTCGATCCCGGGCGGGAACGGCAACGGCACCTGCATCGGGATCGAGACCGACCACACCATCGGCACCGGTTGGGACGCCGAGATCATGAAGTACATCGACCTGACCACCTGGTTGTTCTGCGACGAGTACGGCATCGATCCGGACCAGTGGCTGGCGGGGCACCGCGAGTACGCACCCGACCGCAAGGTCGACCCGGAGGCGTTCGACCTGGACGCGTGGCGGGCACGGGCCAGGAGCCGAACCCCGTTCACCGGCGGCGGCAGCGTCACGCCACCGCCGGACAAGCCGACGCCGCCCGCCGGGTTCCTCCCGCGATTGATGCACTGGGGCACCTGATGGTCGCGCTGTCGGTCGTCCAGGAACGCAATCTCCGGGCGGCGCTGGCGGTGACCGGTTCGCCGGCCGAGCGGGTCCGGCTGGCGTTCGCGATCTGGACCGAGTCCAAGGGCCTGATCTACGCGAACGACGGTCGGAACACGTCGAACTCGCCGGGATTCGGGACGCACCCGCAGTGGCCGGCGATCCTGCGCCGCTCGCTGGCCATCCAGCACAACGCGGTCGGGTCCAACGGTCGGTCGACCGGGATGCTCCAGCAGATCTCCGACGACGTCGGCGGCGGCTGGGGCGACATGGCCGGAACCATGGACCCGGCGACGTCCGCCCGGCGGTTCCTGGCCGCGCTGAAGGTCACCGACAACCCGGTCTACAGCGGCATCCTGCTGACCCCGAGCGGGTCCAAGCGGGTCGACATCCGGCTGTCCAGTCCGATCGCGGCCGACGTGCTGCGGGTCCAGCAACCGCTGGCCAGCGAAGCCGAGTCGAGCAACTACAACGCCGACCAGGTGCGCGTGGCCACCGAGATCGTCGCCCTGCTGGGCGGCGCCGCACCGCCGACCGAATCAGCCGCCCCCACCTGGTGGGCATCGATCATGAACTGGAGCAGACCATGAGTGACCAGCCCGGCAACACCGTCGTGCATTTCTTCTGGAACAACGGCTGGCGCTACGTCGCCTGGCTGCCCGGCCGGACCTACTTCAAGACGCGGGATACCGACCAGTACGTCGCGATCAAGGATCTGCTGGACAAGTCGAACGTGCCGTACTGGGAGCGCAACGGGTACGACGTCGATGCCGCGATCTACGGCGCCGAGGTCGACCCGGGCACGTTCGGCCCGGTGACCAGCCTGACCGGCGGTGTCTTCAGCCAGGCCCAGATGCTGGCCTGGATCGACTACCACGTCAACGTCAACATTCCCGCGCAGATCCAGGCCCTGGCCGACCAGCGGGTGGTCAGCTCGGCCAACGGTGAGGCGTACACGATCCCGCAGATGCTGTCGTTCATCGACGCGCACGTCTACGTCGACATCCCGGCCAAGCTGGACGCGCTGGCCGCCCAGATCGCCGCACTGGCCGAGGCACTGAAGGTCAAGGCGGAGCCGGGGGAGGTCACGTCGGCCGAGCTGCCCGCCCCCGAGCCGGCGGTCGTGATCAAGGACGTGGCCGTCACCCAGGCGCCGGTGACCGAATGACCATCGACACTCCGCTGGGCCTGCTGATCTTCGTCGTGGTCGGTCTGGTGCTGCCGTTGCTGGTCGACCTGATCACCAAACGGATGGCCTCATCGGCGGTCAAGTCGATGGTGTTGCTGGCCCTTTCGCTGATCACCGGCGCGTTGACCGAGTGGCTGGCGGCGCTGAACCAGGGCGTCGCGTTCGACTGGGTGTCCGCCGTGTACGGCGCCGCGATCTCGTTCGTGGTCGGCACGGTGTCGTTCTTCGGGCTGACGGCACCGGTCGGGCTGTCCGGGTTCAACGGGTCGATCCAGAAACACCTGCCCGGCGGAATCGGCAGCACGGCGACCGTGGCCGAGGCGACGCTGGCCGACACCGAACCGACGACGGACGGGGAGAGTCCATGACGCAGGTACGGTTCCGCCCCAAGCGGGCGGACGGAACCACGGTCGACGGGGTGATCCTGACCGAGTCGACCATCGTCGCCGAACCCGACAAGCGGTCGGATCTACCGGCCGGCGAACTGATGCCGGTCGGCCTGGTCATCGAGGTCGCCGGGGTGGAGATCACCCGGACATTCCCGCCGAACGACCTGCCCTACTGGGTCTGGCGGTTCATCGAGCGGTACCCCGATGGCCAGGGCGGCACGGTCGAGCTGATCTCCTACCGCGACGTACCGGCGGTCGGCAGCGTGCTGGACTTCGAGGATCTGACGATCGTCGACCCGCAAACCCTGTCGCCGCTGGCCGAGCCGGAGGCGGCCTGGTGGACCGCGCTGAACAACGCGGTCATCGGCGGCGGGGGTGGCGGGTCGGTCACCGCCTCGCAGATCACCGACTCCACCGTGGTCGGCCGGGCGGTGATCACCGCCGGGACGGCGGCCGCCGCGCGCACCGCGATCAACGCGGCCAACCTCACGCACACGCACCCGATCGCCGACATCGCCGCGACCGGCGCGCCCAGCGCGAGCACCTACCTGCGCGGCGACGGTTCGTGGCAGATCCCGGACGGGGCCGGCGGGGTGTCCTCGTGGGACGACCTGACCGACAAGCCAGCGGTTTTCCCGACCCAGGTGGCGCAGATCGTGGACGCCGAGGACGTCGGCAAGGCGGTCATGCTGGCGGTGGACGCGGCGACCGCCCGGACGGCGCTGGACGCCCTGGGCACCGACGACGCGGTGGACTACCCGAACCTGCCGCCGTCGGTCATCGGCGTGGCCTTCGGCGACATCTCGCGCCCCAACGCGAGCATCGTGCTCTGGATCTCCGACACCATGCCGATCAACGCCACGTCCGGCGACGTCTGGCTCAACGGGCCGGATTCCTGATGGCTGCCTGGATTCGCACTCTGACCGGCTGGGTCCGCAAGGGCTCGCCGATGCTCGACGCACCCGACATCATCCCGCCGCCCACCAACCTCGGTGGCTATGGGCACACGCCCTACGGCCGGAAATACGGACACTGAAGGGGATCTCGCATGGCGCGACCCACCTGGCCGAAGGAAAACGACGACCCCTGGTTCCAGATTGCCGAGGCGGGCTGGGACGATATCTCGGACCGCGCGGATCTGGCCCTGGCCACCGCATCCGGGCAATCGGCCACGCCCGGAGTGGTCATCCTGGACAGCTTCGCCGGGTCGACCGACGATGCCAAGCTGACCAACGCGTTGAGCTACGCCGCCGCTCAGACGGTCAAGCCGCCGATCGCCTGGGGCAACCGCCGGTACGACCACACCCAGGGGAACCGACAGGTGTACTCCGGCATGAAGTTGGTCGGCCTGGGCGGGTACGGCGACCAACAGCGCGGGGCCAACTCCATCCCCAACGACATCCGCTACAACGGCACCGGCACCTGGTGGCAGTTCCCCTCGGGCCAGACGTTCGACGTGCAGTTCCAGGGACTGTCGTTCCAGGGCAACAGCAACGCCCAGTTCATCGCGTGCAATCCCGGGGTCGCCTGGATCTCGGTCTGGCGCGATCTCGGATTCAACTTGTGGAAGCACGTTTTCGGCAATCCCACCACCAAGTTCCTGCACACCGCGTGCAAGATCGGCATGGGATTCTTCAACGCCAACAACGGCTACAACACGTTCGGCACGTTCGGCGGGTCGGACTCGGAGTTCTTCACCGAGGGCGCGCTGATCGATTCGCCGCCGTCGACCATGACGGCGGGCGCGTACCACCTGATCTTCGACTACACCGAGAAGTCCGGTTGCGGGCCGATCTACATGACCGCCGAGCGGTCCTCGGGCATCCGCATCCTGGGTGGCCAGACCACCACCGGGCTGGTGTTCAACGGGATGGGCCGGGTGGAGGGCCGCAACATCAACCAGCCCTGCGTCGGATCGAACATCCGCATCGACGGGGCCGGCGTGACCCTGCGCGACTGGTGGGTCGCCTACGGCGGCACCGCGTTCAACACCAACGGCCACACGGGGGAGGGCGGCGTGATCACCCAGACCGGCGGCGACGTGCTGTACGACGGGCTCTGGTACGACCGGGCCGCAGGGGTGGCGGAAACCGTGCCGTTCATCTACGTCTCGGGCGGCGTGGCGCGGGTGCGCAACATCCGCAAGGGCTACAAGGGCGGGTCCTGGACCGGCCTGCCCCGGGTCGATCAGGCCGGTGGCACGGTCGACGCCGACAACTCGGTCACGGTGATCTGACATGGCGCCCCTGAGCACGATCGTCAACGGGGTCGGCAACGTCACCACCGCGAGCAGCGGTGCGGCGAACAACGTGTCCCTGGCCAAGCCGGCGAACGTGGTCGACGGCGACCTGCTGGTCGCGTTCGTCATGTTCCGGAACTCCGGTGGCACGGTGACCACGCCGTCGGGCTGGACCCAGCTCGGCCCGGCGAACACCACCAACGAAACCTTCAGCGCCTACTACAAGGCGGTGCCCAACGCGGCGGCGGAAACCGCCACCACCTACGCGTTCTCCACGTCCGCCGGGACCAGCCGGGCGGCCGGCGTGCTCGCCCGGGTGCCCGGCATCGACCTGACGTCCATCGCGGACGCGGCCGGGGCGCTGGCCGTCTACACCGGCACCACGTCGGTGGTCCTGCCCGCCGTGACGGCGGTCAAGGATCTGACCCTGCTGATGGGATTCGCCATCAACAACACCACCACCGCCGCCAGCGCGTTCACCGCGCCGGGGACGATGACCGCCATCGGCACCGCCACCGGGGATGCCGGCGGCGGGGTGACGGCGACCGCCTGGGTCGGCGCGCAGATCCTGTCCGCCACCGGCACCACCGGCACCCGGTCGCCCACCATGAGCCCGGCGGCCGGCAACTCCGGCGGGTTCATGGTGACCCTGTCCGGGATCAAGGCGGTGGTGCCCGCCGCGACGGTGGTGCCCGACCAGGTGGTCAGCTCGGTCGGCTGGGCGGCCAACTCCGGGACGATCCTGGCGGCGGTCGGCGACGGCTCGGACACCACCTACGTGGAGTCCGGCATCCTGACCGGCACCGACCAGACGGTGCGGTTCGGCCTGCCCGCGCTGATCGATTCACCGGCCGGGGTGCGGCTGAAGCTGCGCTGCGCGCTGGACGTCTCGGCCGTCACGGTGGTCACGGTGAACCTGTATCAGACGTCGACCCTGCTGAAGTCCTGGACGATCGCGCCGGATCTGCTGACCGACACCATCCTGACCGCGTCGGCCGCCGAGGTCGCCGGGGTGACCGACTGGTCCGCCCTGGAGATCGAGATCAAGGCGCACATCTGACATGGCCAAGCTGCGGATCTATCAGGCCGAGGTCGCCGGGCAGCCCGGCAGCAGGGTCCGGGTCTACGAGGTCACGGTGCTGGTCGGCACCGACGCGCGTCCGCCGGCCCGGCTGCGGGTCGCCCTGGTGTCGCTCAGCGGGGTGCCCATCGTCCTGCCGGTGACATCCAACCAGACCGTGGAGTCGCAGGCCGTGGTGACGCTCTCAGCCACCATGGCGGGCACGGTGACGGCCTGGTCGTGGACCCAGACGGCCGGACCGGCGGTGGTGTTGACCGGCACCGGGGACACCCGGACGTTCCCCGCCCCCGCCGACAAGGACGGGTTACTGCTCGCGTTCGCCGTGCGGGCCACCGTGGACGGCTACCAGTCCCCGCCGGTGACCGCGAATGTCGCCGTCCGACCGCATCAGTGGTGGACCTTCCGGGGTGGCGCCTGGCAGCCCTGCGCACCCATTCAGATCGTCGCATGAGAGGAATCGATCATGTCTGACGTCCCTCCGGAGGTCGGCTACGGCAAGGTGGTCGGCCGGTTTGTGTCGTACATCGCGGACACCACCGACCAGGACGACGTGCCGAACGAGATCCCGTTGACCGGCACCGTCACCCTGACCCCGCTGACCGTGATCACCCGCTGGCCGACCACGGTGCCGCCCCGGCAGGCGATCAACCAGCAGGTCGTCGCCCAGGTCATCGACGGGGATCTGTGTGGCCCGCAGGGCACGCCCGGGGTGTGGGTGCTGGCTACCGACCAGCCCTCCGGGCAGCCGAACCTGGTGCAGTGGCGGGCCTCGTTCAAGCTGACCAACGTCCTGCGGCAGCCCGAGGACGTGACGTTCAACGTGCCGACCAACGGCAGCGTGGATCTGGCCATGGTTTTCGGGGTCGACGCGCAGTTGCCGGTCGTGACGGTGGTGTCCCACGAGGATGCGACGAACGCGGCAGCCAGTGCCGACGACGCGGCGGCGAGCGTGGTCACCGCGCAGGCCAGCGCCACGGCGGCGCAGAACAGCGCCACAGCGGCATCGACCAGTGCGACCAACGCGGCGAACAGCGCCACCGGCGCAGGGACCAGCGCGACCGACGCGGCCGCCTCGGCGACCTCGGCGACCGCTTCGAAGAACGCGGCGGCGACCAGCGCGACCAACGCGCAGAACTCGGCGACCACGGCCGCCGGGTCGGTCACGGCGGCGCAGAACAGCGCCAGCGCGGCATCGACCAGCGCAACCAACGCCGCGAACAGTGCGACCGGCGCAGGGACCAGCGCGACCAACGCGGCGAACAGTGCGACCGGCGCAGGGACCAGCGCGACCAACGCGGCGAACAGTGCGAGCGCGGCGGCGACCAGCGCATCCTCGGTGCCGAAATGGTGGCAGGGGACGCAGGCGCAGTACGACGCGATCCCGGTCAAGGACCCGCAGACCCTGTATGTGATCACGCCATGACGCTGCTCACCACGATCCCCGGGGCGCGGACCCCGGACGGCAAGCTGGTCCAGCGAATCATGCTGGGCGACAAGGAGATCGTGCGGTTCGGCAGCACGGTGCAGACCAACCTGGCCCTCAACCCGACCCCGGCCAGCCTTAACGGATGGACATCGAACAGCGGCACTCAATGGACGAACACATACTCGGGCGGCGAGGTCTCGGCCGACCGGCTCGCGACGGCTCCGGCCGATTGGGCGGCGAGTCTGCTCTCGCACGGCGTACACACACCCGCTAATCCGGTGCTCGCGATCGGTTCGTGGTGGCAACGTTCGGTCGAGATATGGGTCGACGCGCCAGGTTCGGTCAAAGCGAGCATCGCGACCAACGCGTGGCGCGGTGGGCAGCCGCTCGCCGCCGGCCAGTGGACCCGGGTTGTCGAAAACTTCCAAGGTGATGGCATCGCTCGATACGTGTGCGCGATCGGCGTCACTATCCCCGGTGTCGGCACCGGTGTGCACGTCAAGTTCCGTCGGGGGCAGTTGGTCGAGTGCCCGTCCGGGGTGGAGCAACCCTATTTCGACGGCACGACCCCGGACACGCTGCCGTTCCACGACTACGGCTGGACCGGCGCGGCGAACGCGAGCACGTCCATCGACACGCGGTGGATGCGGCGGATCGGGCAGCAGACGAACCTGATCCCGAATCCCGCGCCGGGGTCGGTCACCAACTGGCTGTCCAACGACGGCAACGTGTTCAAGCACACCTATGCCGGCGGCGAGATCTCGGTGGAGCGACTGGCCAAGCTGGGCGCCGCCCCCGACACGCTGGCCAGTTGGTACAACACGGGGCTGACCGTATCCAACCCGGTCCTCCCGGCGGGGACGAAATACCAACGGTCCATCGAGATCTGGGTGGACCTGCCGGGAGCCACGTTGGCGCAGGTCGGCGGCGCCGGGGCGTTCGTCGGGGGCCAGGCCCTACCGGCGAATCAGTGGACGCGGGTGGTCGAGCAGTTCACCGCCACCGGCGCGGCGACCGGTTGGATGGGTGCGAAGGTGAGCGTGCCCAACCTTCCGGCGGCCCGGATCAACCAGACTCCCGACCCCCGGGGCATGTCCCTGACCAGCAAGACGGCGTCGGCCACCACCTCACCCAACATGACCACTTCACTGCTCACCGGACTGACCGGCCATCCGGCGGGTTTCACCACCGCCTTCCGGGGCACGGTGGTCGCGGCCCAGCCAACCATCACTGCCTGGTACATCGGTCAGACGCTCGCGTCGGGCAACGCCCCGGCGGTGGGCCAGTGGACCACCGCCGGAGTATGGTTCCGCACCAACGTGGCCCGCCAGGTCCACATTCGCACGGTGAACGTGAACGGGAGCGCCAGCACCAACGGCACCGTGACGCTGGTTCAGGCCAACACCTGGACCTGGCTGTCCGTGGTCGGCCAGTACACGGCGGGGTCCACGTCGCTGTCGGTGATCATCGGCGTGGACGACGGACCGCCGCCGCAGGCGGGGGACACCCAGGACTTCACCGGCCTGATCGTGGAGTACCTGGACGGGACCAAGCCAGCGGTGCCCGCTTCGGGCAGCTACTTCGATGGCGACACCCCGGACGACGCGGCCAACCTGGTCGACTACTCGTGGACCGGCACCGCTGGCGCCAGCACGTCGCAGCGTGCGGTCGGGCTCGGCATCCACGTCAAGCTGCGGCGGGCGATGCTGATCGAGAACCCGGGCGGGACGACCCTGCTGCATTTTGACGGCAGCACGCCGGGCAACGGGGAGCACAACTTCGCCTGGACCGGCACGGCGCACGCCAGCACGTCGACCGACACCATGTTCGCCTAGAATCGACGGCGGCTACCAACCGCAGAGCCCCCCATCGGCTTCGGCCGGTGGGGGGCTCTTTCGCGTCTGCGGTCAGTACCAGGCGGGCGGTCAGCGAATGTTCTCCTGGATCGTCTTCAGTCCGAGGTTCGCTCTGGCGGTGTGCGGGCCGTGGAGCGTCCGCTGCCCGCCTTCGATCTTCGGGCTCCGGTAGACGCAGGGCTCTTGCGGTTCGCTGCCGCATTCCGGGCATTTGACGCTCAGCGCGGCCCGCTGATAGGACTGCCCCGGGTAGAACTTGTCACCGATCTGAGTGCCAGCACCATGATTGCTCAACGCCTCGGTGTATCTGGCGTACGAGGTCGTAGTCCAGCGCAAGTTGGACAACGCGCTGTCGATCAAGAGTTCATTGGTCTTGATCAGGAGGGGGTGAGTCTCCTCGGAATCCGGCGGCGACCCGTACTCACACAGGTCCCGGATGTCATTCCAGAACCGGCGGCGCGCCTCTCCCCATTTCTCGTGCAGTATGGCGACGATTCCCAGCCGCTCGGGTTCACAGCCGAGCATCCCGACGGCGATCGCCTGCGTCCTGTGGAACCCGCGTTCGTCGGCGTTCCAGTCGGGGGGCCATTCATACGTGCCTGAATCGATGGCGTCGAGCATGCGCAACCCCTCCAGCTTCGCGTCGGATTCCTCGCGCAAGGTCGCTGCGGTTTTGGGCGGCACGGGCGGGGACGGCGGTTCCTTGCCGGAGGCAAGCCATTCGTCAGCGATGGAGCGGGGCACGTAGGGCGTCCGTCCGACCGTGACCGTCGCGAGCGTCCCATTTTCAATCATCACGCCCGCTACCGCTACCGACACGTTCAGATGGCTTGCAACTCGGGATTTGCTCAGTAATTCGTCATGTTCGAAATCGACAACGAGTTTGCTCATGATTATCTTCTCTCGGGTGTTTAGTACCACGCCTGGCACTGTGCCGTCGGATGCTCGCCGAACAGCCGACCGCAGTCCCGGCAGGGATGGCCGTTCGGCCACGCCTGCCGGTCCTGGGCGATCAGGTCGGCGGCGGTGTCGCCGGTCAGGTTGAGCATCGCCAGCATCCGGGTTTCGTCCCGCAGGGTGATCGTCACGTCCTCGCCGCCGCCCTCGGGGAACAGGTTCTCGCCGATGACCTTGACGGCGGTGAGCAACAGGTGCTCGACCAGTGAGCGCGGCGCGGTGGTCTCGATCTCGACGCTGAACTGCATCAGTTCTTCCACTGGTCCATCAGGAAGTCCTCCCCGGCCCTGCGCATGGCGGTTTCCATCCGCTTCAGGTTCGCCGGTTCGGCGTAGTAGCGGGAGCCGATCACGCAGTCGTGCGCCCGGCCGATCATGGACATGGTGTAGAAGTCGGCCAGGGCGCGGACGTCAAGGCCCTCGGGCACCTTCCCCGGGTAGGCGCTCAGATCGAGCGGTTCGCGGGACATGATGTCGGACAGGACGTTCGGGACGGTCCCGGTCATCTCGACGCCGTCCTCGTTCTTCGGTCCGGCCTTCATCGGCGTGGCCACGAACGGCCCGCGTTCGTCGCAGTCGGCCGGGGTCAACCAGATGATCCGGCGGCGGGTGCGGCGGTAGGGCAGCAGGACCGTCCACACGCCGTCCGGGGTGGCAACCGTGACGTTCAGCGAGTCCACGACGACCTTGCCACTGCCGTGTCGGTCGACGTAGTCCTGCATCTCGCCCGGCGCCCATTCGACGCCGGTGTCCGGGTTCTCGACGGTCAGCGCGTAGTAGGTGTCGAACGACAGGATCACCGCGTCGGCGTCCGCCCCCGTGCGCAGCTTGGTGGCGATGGCCAGCATCTCGTCGCGGTTGGCGTCGACGGTGACCTCGATGACGGAGACCAGTGCCTCGCCCTCGTGCCGCCAGGCGCTGACGTAGGTCGGGATGGCCGGTGCGTCCGACCGTTTCGCGACCAGCGCGTCCGCCGCGTCCCGGGCGTTCATCGCCATTTCCATGATCATGGTCTCGACGTTCACGCTCATGTCCAGCCGTCCGCGAGATCCCGGCGGGCGTTGTGCACCCATTGCACCGCGCGGCGCCCCTCGATGGTCGGGGCGGTGCACGGCTGGCCCGGCAGGGCATTGCAGGCGGGGCAGTGCACGTTCAGCGCGCCGACCGCCTGATCGGGTTCGGTCGTCATCGGTTGTCCTCTCCCAGGGTCGCCGTCTCGACGTCGGAGAAGTAGACGTCGCTACACGCCTCGGAGCACAGGGTCATCTCCGGGTGGTTCAGGTCGAACCCCGGATCGTCGCCCTCGCCGATCGGTCGGCCGCAGACGACGCAGGGTTCGTCCAGGTTCATCGGGATGGTGGTCATGTGGTGGTGTCCTCTCGGTGGGGCAGGTTGACGGGGATGCGGTCCATCCGCCGTCCGATCTCGACGTTCAGGCGACTGCGGGTCAGGTCGTCGGTGGTCTGCTCGCGCAGGGCCAGGAGTTCCTTGACGGTCATCCTGCGCAACGTGGCCAGCGGGGTGGGCATCAGGTGGTCACCGCCGTCGGGCGACCGCGTTCTTCGAGCACCGCGACCCGCACGGTGATCTTGGCCAGTTCCTCATGGACGCCCCGGATCTCATCCTCGATGCGGTCGAACCGGTCCTCGATCCGGTCCAGTCGCCGGTTGATCCAGACGAACATGGTGCCGATCAGGATGAGGAACGGGACCACGATGGTGAAAGCGGCGCCCATCAGGGCGATGGCGCTGACCTCGATCATGACGTCCGCCGCAGCATGTAGTAGCGGTTGTGGATGGAGGCGTACGAACGGGCCAGTCGACTGGCCAGGGCGCGGAAGTCCTTCGTACCGGCGCAGTCCCGGACCAGCGAGTCCTCCCATTCCGTCCACATCTGGCGCTCATGGGGGCGGATGATGGCCTCGGCCCGCGAGTCGGCCTGCTGGTCGTGGTAGTCGCGGTTCATTCGTCATCCTCCACGTCGACCACGTCGATGTAGCCCCGGATCTCCTCCTGGAGCGCGGCGCCCGCCACGCCGGGACGGGTGAAGGTGCCGACGAACGTCTCGCCGATGAACGCGCCGTAGAGACCGTCGCGCATGATGACCTCGCCGACCACGCCGTCCACGGTCAGCGTCCAGCGCTGCGGACCGGCCGGGGTCAACTCGGGGTAGACGATCGCCTTCATGAGGACACCCGCCGACCGTTGCGGGCGGGCTTGACGTTGATGTACTCGGTCAGCAGGCGGTTGATGACGGAGGTCATCGTCTCGCCGGTGGCGTCGGCCCGTTCCTTGGCCTGGTCCCACAGGTCGTCGGGAACACGGAAACTCCGGTTCGGGGTTTTGGGCTGGTTCGGCATGGCGGTCCTTCCGGGTAGGTGGTGTCTTGCACCACCATGCCACAGGTGCAAGACACCCAGCAACCTATTCATCCTCTCGGGTGAGCCGGTAGACGCTTGCGTGGTCCAGCAGGTCGGCGAACCGCCGGGCCTCTTGCGCCGTGTCGAACATGGCCGAGCCGAGGACGTGCCAGGGTTTCGCGGGGGGCGTGCCCCCGGAGCGGATCACCGCGAACAGGACCGTCGGCGGGTCCGGGATCATCTCGGTCACGACGCCTCCCGCAGCGGTCGGTGGGGGTTGAGTTCGTCGGCCGGGCGCGGGTGATTCTGCGGCGGTGACGGGCGACCGACGCGCGCCTGCACGTACTCGCCGATCACCGCCCGGTCCTGTTCCTCGCGCAGGGCCTGGAGCAACCATTCATCGGTCACCACTGCGCCACCCGCTCCCGTGCCCGCTGGGTCTCCAGCCGCCACCAGGACCACGCCACCCACAGGATCACCGTGATCCCGACGGCGGCGAACAACCGCAAGATCATTCCTTGTCCTTCCTGATCTGTTTGCGCACCGCCTCATCGATCGCCGCGTTCTCGATCTCCTGGGCCATGTCGATCTTGGCCTGGAGCGTCCGCAGGTGGATGCACAGTTCGTCGTGCCCCCGGGTCGCCTCGGCCTCGCTGGTCCACCGGAACGGATTGCCGATGTAGTCGCGTAGCTCGGGGTGCACGTGCGCGACCTTCGGCGAGTCCGGGTCGCTGATGTCCTGAAGCTGCATCGTCCGGTCCGAGCCCGGGAAGGTGATCTCATCGGGTTCGTCGTAGAACACCATCGACTCGAAAATCAACGGCGGACCGCTGTCGTCGTAGATGGCGATCCGGTGGTTGAACCCGAGCCACACCGTCGACACCCGGAACCGGCCGATGTAGGTCTGCGCCACCCGCTTGTACTCCGGATCGCGGATCAACTCGGCATAGCCGTCCATGGTGATCCGGTTGCCCTGCCGGTCGAAATAGCCGATGCCGTAGTCGTTCCAGGGGCCGGACTGCATCTCGCCGTCGCCGTCGTAGGTCGGTATGTCGGTCATCCTCGCCGCCTCTCCCGCGCTCGCGCCCGCGCCGGCAGGTCGGACCGGCCCAGCACCGCATACAGCCGGCGGAACTCCGGGTCCGCCATGATGCCCTTCAGTTCCTCCGGGGTGGCCCGGCGTAGCTGGAGGTCGTCGGTGTAGAGCCCGACCGCCAGGCAGTACACGCACAGCGACACGTTGCCGGGCTCCGGGTCGGCGTTCTCCGACCCGTACGCCTTGGTGTAGCCGTCGTTCTTCTCCCCGCAGACGGGGCAGCGCAGGCCCCACAGCCGCCCACTCACCACAACTCCGGCGGTGGCGGGAGCGGCGGTCGACCGGCGCGGTCGTTCTCCACCTTCAGGTCCAGATACGTCTTGTAGAGCCGGGTCTCCAGTCGGGCCATCTCCTGCCGGTCGCGCCGGATGTGGAAGCCGACCCGCGCCATCAGGACGATGGAGGTCACCAGCAGGATCATCGTGACCACGTTGGTGGTCCGGGACAGTACCTCCACCCAGGGCCAGCGACCGACCAGGGCGATCACCGTGGCGGTGATCAGGACGAACAGGGCCACGGTCAGGATGGCCTGCAACGCCCTGATCCAGCGGGGCTGGATCGGCTCCATCCGGATGATCACCCGGACGTACTCGTGCTCGTGCTCGGGGTCGTCAGTCATCGCTTCCTCTGCCTGACCGGAACGGCTTGGTGCGGGTTCGCCGACCAGGACGACGGGTGGGCATGCACGTACCCGGAGATGCCGTCGGTATGCAGCCGGAGCCTGCTGTTGCACACGGCGCAGAAGTGGCCGCCGTCGTCCCGGTCGGGCTCCGGCGCGGACGTTCGTTTGCGGACAACGATCCTGCCTTCCTTGATCATCTTGGCGTGGGCGGTACAGCAATCGAAGCCGTCCACCCGGACCTTCGCCGGCAGCTTGCACCGCCAGCCGGACTTAGTAGTGATTTCGCATCGAACTCCGACCGGTTGGACGAACGAATCCAACATTGCAGTTCTTCCGTTCCCTGCTCGCGCAGGATCACGGGCAGCAAGCAACCACGCCGGTACGTGTTTGGATGTCACCCACCTTAATTGTGTCCAGAATGGACATGAGGCTGCCCCGGAGAGAATCGAGCAATGTGCCCAGCGGAATCTAGGGGGGATGATTCCGAGTCGAGCACATTCCACGGTCAGACGTCGGGGGGGGTTTAGCGTCCGACCGTTGATTTCTCCGAGGCAGCCTCGGTCTATTCGGTGATGCCATCGGGCATCCGGCAATTACTACGCCGGGCGACCCCCCTTCGCGGTGATAGCCCGGGCGGTGCGGAAGTTCGGCACATTGTCCAGGGCGTCGGCGAGCGGATCGTAGGCGTGGGCGGCGCGGCGGTGCGCCCCGCAGGATGTCGCGTGCTCGAACCCGCGTCCGCAGTCCGGGCAGATCAGCGGGGCCGGTGGCCGAGGCTGGTTGGCGTGCTGGGTCCAGACGTGGCCGATCAGGGACCCTTTGCCCAGGGACTCCCGACAGACCGGACAGTATTCACGTTCCGGTGACGGGCCGGGGTCGCGCTGCATCGGCACCGAGGCAAGCGGACGCGGTGCCGCCCGCTCCGGCTGGGCGGCGGACATCGAGTGCGCGGCGTTGATGATCATCATCATCGCGTGGTGGGTCTCGCAACAGTCGATGAGCTTGACCGGCGGGTTGGTGACCTCGCCCTCGGTCAACCCGAGGGACCAGGTAGTGGTTGCGGCGGTGCGGGTCTCATCGCTCAGCCAGCAGAACTCGCACCACTTCTGGATGATGACCTCACGCATGGGCATCCTCGGCAGTGTCGACGTTGATCTGGCGTAGGACACTCCGAAGTCGGATTCGGTCACGAGCATCACCGTCCAATCGGCCAGACCCCGAGATGGTGTAGCCCTCGGGGTAGTCGTAGTGCACGCTCAGGATCGATCCGTGGTGGTTGACCGTCCTGACCTTCAGGGTGCTGCACCGGTTGCACCGCAGGGTGGACGTGTAGGTGCGATCGGGATTGAGCTTGGCGCCGTAGGGCTTCCATGCGTGCATGTAGTCCCGGCACTGGATGAAGTTCTCCGGCATGTCCTTCAGCGCGGTCTCCAGATCGAACAGGAGCGGCTGTGGCGTGCTCGGGAGACCCTTCAGGTTCCGCCGGGTCCCGGACCCTCTGGCCGGTAGCACGGTGGCCTGCGGTGTCTTCCGCTTGGCTCTGGCCGGCGGCTTCGAGGTCGCCTTCGTAGATGTGGCCATTGAGTGTGGTGTCCTCTCGTCAGGGGCCTCTGGCTAGGGCCGCCCATTCGGCTAGTGCATCGAGCGTAACGCCGTCAAGCCCTCGCTTGACGGGCGACGTGCCCATGACCTGCGCCGATTCCCCGCATCCGGAGCCCCCCTTGCCTCTGTACATGAGAACTGGATGTGAAGGAACAGTACCGCTGTGCTGTGGCAGATTCGTACAAACCCACCCGTTTAGCCGAAGATCAAGTGTCGCACTGACCGCATACATCCGAATGGCGTATGCCTCCAGTCAGATGTGGGAATGGAACCGGTACAGGCCGTGAGCGACACGCCGTACATACACCCGGCTGAACGCCGCGAGCGCATTCGCCCCCCGCGCCTGGCTAGGCCGACCGGTGTACAGGCCGGTCGTATGCTCTTGGCCCGTGGACACCTTCCAGCCCGTTTTCGACGTGAACGACATCTGCGAGATGTGCGAGGAACCCATCGACGCCGGGTCCCTGGCCGAGGCCCAGCCGATCGGCACGCCGGAGGGACGTCGGCTGGCCCACCGCGAGTGTCTGCTGCGGAACGTCCTCGGCGGCATCGGCCACCTGGAGGACCACAACCACTGGTGCAACGAGATGCACGACCCGGACGGTGGCCGGTCGTACCGGCAGTCCGCACTGGAGGTCGACGCCTGGGTGCACCGCCACGGGGTCAGCGCCGCCGCCGCGATCAAGCCGTGAGGCCCTGATGGATCTGGACGGCTACCTGGACGGCATCCACATCGGGGTCACCGCCACCCGCTGGACCGTGACGTCCCTCCAGCGCCACCGGGTGGGCGAGATCCTGGACAGCTACCACGACCATCCGGTGCGCCCGTGGCTGCACCACGGCGACTGCGTCGGCGGCGACGAGATCGTGCAGAGCATGGCCCGGGCGCGGGGCCTGCGGACCGTCGTCCACCCGCCGACCAACCCGAGGTTCCGGGCGTGGTGCACGGGCGACGTGATCCATGACCCGCTGCCGTACATGGACCGGAACCAGGAGATCGTGAACTCGGTGGAGCGGCTGATCGTGGTGCCGCAAGGGGCGGAGGCCGACTACCCGCGCTCGGGCACCTGGGCCACCTGGCGCCGCGCCGTGCGGGCCGGCGTGCCCTGTGATGTGGTGCTGCCATGACACCACGCCGCCGGACGCCGGCGCCCGCCGAGAGGACCAGGCCAATGGCCAAGCCAGCCCGCACCACGATCGTCCAGACGTATCCGCTGCCCGGCGACGGCAAAGTGTCGCTGACCGTGCTGTCCGAGGGGCAGTTGACCGGGGAGGACTACCGGCTGCTCTCCGAGTGCGTGGAGACCGTGCAGCGGTTCGCCGAGGCGGTGCGCCAACGGTCCATCATCCGGGCGGTGCCGGACTTCGATGAGGACCCGACGGAGATCACCATCGTGGACGCCGACGAGTGAGCGGGGCATGCGATCCGATGCGATAGGTCGGTACATCCCCCGGGATCAATCCCGGTGTTTCCGGGTCAAGGCCGACGGGAAGAAATGCAGACGGTTCATCGTGCCCGGCAAGGACGCCTGCCCGGATCACCTGAAGAACAACGAACGGACCCCCGAGGACCAGGAGCAGATGATGACCTACGTGATGGGCACGGTGCTGGTCGGCGGTCGCCGCCGGGAGTTGATGTCCTGCGAATGCGGCGCGTCGATGATCGCCGGTTTCGATCACACCTGTGATCCGCAGGACCGGGAGGCGGCGGGTGTCTGAACCCGCATTCATGCCCGAGCCGGTGAATGCGTGGGATTCGCCGCCGCCGCCCGAGCACTTCTACTGGGACCAGATCGATGACCGGGTGCTGGACAAGGCGGACGCCGTTATGTGGACCTGGACGGTCTACCACGGCACGATTGACGCACCGCCGGGGTGGTTCATCGTCCGGCCATTCCTGATCGGTCGTGGGGGCGATGAGCCGGTTCCGTACACCGGATATCTGGCGCGGACCCTGGAACAGGCCCGGGAGCCGCTGGAAATGATGGGCCTGTGGCCGATGGCGCGTAATGATGAGGACCCGAAGGGGGTAATTGAAACGTGGGTGTGAATGACGACGGGGATGACCCGGCGCAGGGGATCGAGGCGGTCCGCACGGCGGCCCTGGATTCCGTGCGGCACCACCTGAGAATGTTCGACACGTCGATGGCGTACGAGGATCTGTGGGAGAACCATCCATTGCTCATCGAACGGGAGGCCGAGCAGGCGCAGGATCTGGCCGCGTACGTGGCCAATCAGTTGCACGAGACATTGACCGAAGCGGCGGTCGTCATGTTTACCCAGAGGATTCCCAATGATCAATCCCCATACCCAGGCCCCTGACCAGCGGTCCACCTGGACCCATTCGATCTGCCGACACTGCTGGAACGTCACGCACCCGGATCGCCCGACGCTGTTTCCCGGTATCCAGGGCGAACCGGATACGTGCTGCCGGTGTGGGATATGGACGACGTCCGGCATCTACGTCCGGGCCAATCCCGACGACTTCACGTTCTGCGTGCACTCGGCGTAGCGGTGCCGATGCTTGATCGGCGAGTTACGTCGTCTATGGAGGATGGGGCCTTGCGCCGGTGAGGGACGCGGCCCGGCGATCCGAGCCAAGGCCAGCCGCTGGCGTGCCCCGCCGCAGGGCCACTCTTGACGATCCGGCCAGGGCCGCGTCCCTAAGATCATCCGGAGCGTAGGCGCAGGTCAGGGGCTGGGCAAGGGCTCATTCCAAATGCAGTAGTTCACGGACGTGCGTGGACACGAACACTCGCCAACTGCTACATTTGGCCCATGACACCACTGAAGCGCCGGCAGACCCGCCGTGACCAGGACAAACGAGCCCAGGCCGCCGCCCAGCAGGCCGAGTTGACCGCCGTTCGACCCCTCGTTCCGTTGACCGAGGCCAACCCAAAACGGCGGACCGCGATGTACCTGCGGATCTCCATGGACAGCGATCTGTTGGGCGAGGGCATCGACCGGCAGCACTTCGAGTCGTGGGAGAAGGCCGAGGCCGAGGGGCTGGACGTAGTGGCCCTGTTCATCGACAACGACACCAGTGCCAGCACCGGCGAGTACCGGCCGGGCTTCGAGGACATGAAGGCGCTCGTTGCCGCCGGTGGCGTGGACTTCATCCTGTCGTGGTCGCAGGACCGGTTATTACGCAAGCCACGGCAGATCGAGGACTTCATCGATATCGCTACCGATCACCCGATCAAGATCTATCAGGCAATCGAGGAAGCGACCGATCTGACCACCGCGTCGGGGCGGAAGGCGGCACGCGACCGGGCCGTCCAGGCGTCCTTCGAGACCGAGCGGAAAGCCGAACGCCAGCGCGCGCAAAGTCGTCAGCGCGCCCGTAAAGGCGTGACCCCGGTAACCGAATGCTTCGGTTACGACATCATTCGGGATGAGAAAGGCCAGCCGCAGGCGGTCATCAATGCGGATGAGGCCAAGGTGGTCCGCGAGGTATTCGAGTGGTACGTCTCCGGGCTCGGCACGCACACCATCGCCCAGATGCTGAATGAACGCGGGCTGGTCAACTTGTGGAACAACCCGTGGAATCCGACATCGGTGCGGACGATGCTCCGGAATCCGCGCTACATTGGCGAGCGGTGGCTCCAGAATTACCGGCGCCGGACCGACGGGACCAAGATCAAGGAAGTGACCTACTACGCCGAGGGCACCTGGGAACCGATCTTCACCGGCGACGACGTCGAGACATTGTTTCGCGAGGCCAATCGGCAGATGAAAGCCCGGCGCAAGTCAACCGGCACCAACGGCACGTCCCGGAAATGGCTGGGCACCGGCTTGTACATGTGCGTCCAGTGTGGCGGCACGGTCTCGGCGGGGCACCGCCCCCGGAAGAACGGGAATGAGGTCACCTACGATTGTCGCCCGCATACGCATGTGACCCGTCCGGCCGCGAATGTCGACCTGCACGTCCGGCGCGTTGTGGCGGCATACGTCGCCCGGTACGGCGTGGGCGAACTGATCGCAGACAAGGCCAGCGCCGACCAGAGTGCTGCGCTGAAAGAGGCCGAGGCGAAGATTGTCCGCAAACTGAGCCGGGTGGAATCCGATTACGACGACGAGATCCTGACCGGCCCGGAGTACCGCCGGAAGAAGGATGATCTGAAGGCGGAACTGGAGACGGTCAGAGCCGATATCGCGGCGCTGGGACATTCCTCGGTGCTGTCCATGCTGAACGGTTCGGCCGACCCGGCAGCGTTGTTCCTGGAGGCGCCGCTGGCCCTCCAGGCGGCGATCATCCGAGATCTGGGCACGGTCACCCTGACCAAGGGCAAGCGCGGTCATCGCCCGGCAAACTATTGGCTGCGCCCGGGGCACAAGTTCTCCGACACCATCCTGTTCCACTGGCGCTCGGGCCGGGAGATGGACATGACCGAGTTCGACATCCCGCTGGACGAGTAGGAGGCCCGCATAGGCTGACCGACACGAAAGGCCCCCTGCCTCGGTGACTGGCAGGGGGCCTTTGTCGTACCCGGGTCAGGCGGTCACTCGGCGCACCCGCGCCGGGCGCAGGTCACTTCCCCGGGGCCGGTGTCGACGGCCTGCATGTCCCTGCCGTGCCACGGGCGGACCGGGGTCCCGCATGCCGGTAGGTGCTGCACGTTGGCTACGTGGTAGCGCAGACGGCTGTCCAGTCCGGGCTCGGCAGCCTCGCGGATCTGACAGCGGTTGGCGGTGATCATGCGGAGACCCCTGCCGCCCGCTTCACGCCGTGCTCGTCGCCGATCCGCCTGCTCAGCAGGAGGGCCAGCGCCGTGGCCTCATCCTCGGGCAGCGCATCGATCAGCGTGGCGATCCGGTGCACCCGGGCCGACATGCCGGACTGGTCGCGGCCGTACCATTCCTGTTCGATCCACCGCATCACGATGGTCTCATCGACAAGCATCATCGCGGCCAGCCCCGGTACCGCATCCCTGGACGGTGCGGGGCGCCGACCACCTTGGCGGTACCGGTTCGGATCGGTGGACAGCAGCAGTTGGTTGAACCAAGGTCCGCTGTACGCCTTGCTGCTGCGTAGCCACATCTGGTCGAACGTGTAGCCGCGTTCGATCATGGTGACCAGACGGTGGCTCAACGGGCGGGTGAAACGGTTGATGTGCGGGTAGGGCCTCATCGCGGTGTCCCTTCGGGTCGGTGTCCACCCGAGTCTTCCCGGCCGACCCGGCGATGTGTCGTCGGTCAACGAGATGACGACACCGGTCACTCGTCGGTGGCGTAGGGCCAGGCCTCGGCCACCGCCGCCCGCTCCCGCACCGCCGCCTCCAGTTCCTCATCGGTGTGGGTGTCCAGGTGGTTCTGGATCGACTGGCGGCTGATGCAGAACAGGGCGACGTTCGGCGACACGGTCACCTTGATGTTGCTGTTCTCCGGCCGGAACATCCGGACGCCGGTGCCGATGGGCGAGTCACAGACCGGGCACCGGACCTGGACCACCAGGTCGGCGATCTTCAGCAGGTCGATGGTCATGCCGGTCGGGACAACAGGGCCGCGATGGTGACCACCTGCTCGGCCGTCATCGGCGGTGCGGCATCGACCACCGATGCCGCGTCGTCGGAGATCCCGCGCAACTCGATGTCCTCCGGTGATCCGGGTTCAACTCCCGGCGGGGTTTCCCCCCGGATCAACGCCAGGATGAACTGGGGATCGCGGGATCGTTCTTCGGTGATGTAGCCGGACATGGCGGGGCCTCCGAGGGGCACGTCGGATGGGCCGCGCCGCCCGCTGGCTTCCCCCGCCCGATGCGGGTTTGCGGTGCTGCGGTGTGTGGCTTTCGCGCAGAGGCCAAAGGACCCTAGCCGGGGGTCGGGAGTCGGGCTCGCTCCCGTCGCTGGGTGGGAACGGTAGTCACGAAACCGGGCACGGTGCAAGGGCGATGTAAGATACGAATCCGTTCTCGTTGTGCCGCAGTATCTTTCAATCAATTTTCGCCGAGTGCTGGACAGCACCGGTGTCCATGGGGGTAACGTCACCGTCGACTTCGAGAGCGAGCCCGACTCTGGTCCCGGTCAGACCCTCACGGCCTCTGAGCGAAAGCCGTAGTACGTCACCAGTACCCCAAACGCGCATTCGGGCAGCGGAAGCCAGGGGACGGCGGTGGCAACCACATCCACCCGCGTAGGCGGGGCGGGCGTGCCGGTGCAGTTGTTCTGTACCGATCGCCCGTCCGGCAGGTCGACCCTGCGCGCGGTGGATGACCACCTGGTTGCTACCCCCATGGAGCCCCGCATGAGCGACCCTTCCCCACCCCTCCGCCGGCACTGGGAGGACCACCCCGACGCCGCCGCCGAGGCCGCCCGCCGTAGCTGGGCGAACACCCCCGACCGCACGGCGCGCACGGCGCCGGCCCGGGCCGCCCAACTGGCCCGCTACCTCGATCAGGTCGACCCCGACCGGGTGTTGCCCGAGGACGAACGCGCCCGCCAGGTCGAACTGGCCCGTCGGGCGTGGTACGCGGCGATCGGTCGGCTCGGTGCCCGGGCCAATCGCGAGCGTCGGAACGGCAAGGCCGACCGTGCAGCCTGACGAACCGGTGCGGCATCCGGGTGTACCCCGACCGCCACGTCGCCCGCAGCCACCGGATTCTCCGGTTCCCGTTCCGGTCGGCCGAGAATCCCTGTGGCATCCGGGGTATTGCGTAGGCATTAGCTCTCTCGGCCCAGCACAGCGGTGCGCCGACAGTGGTCACGCGGGGCTAAGCATCTGCCCCCGTTCGACCCCGTATGGCCAGGTCAGAGCACGTTTGGCGCTCTCTTTGCCGACCCGTGACCCCGCGACACGACGTCAATCGGGTGATCTTCCCCCGTTCGGTCAATCGTTACCTGGTCGCCTCGATAAGGTCATCCCGGAGTTCGGTGGCGCGGGGGCGACCGGTGAACACGACGGGTCGAGCAGACGGCCCAGAGCGGATGAACGATGGCGTTCAGCGTGGTTCCGACGACCCCGGCGGGTGCGCGGTGACCCTTCATTGGCACGACTTCGCACCCGCTGACGCGGTCGGTCTGGACCTGTCGGTCCGACTCGACATCACCGCCCCGGTCAATGAATCCGGCGAACGCTGTCCCTGGCCATGGGACCCCCAACAACGCGTCGGGGCACCGATCGGCATGTACCACTGCCCGTATTGCGGGGCCATGGTCATCGCCGGCCTACCGCACGTCGACTATTCCGCCGGGCCGGACCAACCGCCCGCGTCGGACGTGGGGACGTTCGCCGACTAACCCCCTTAGCACTGCTGACTTTTCAATCTGATGGAGCCAATTGTGGCTACCCCCATGCCTTTTCCCGAGTCGCCGCCCCGCGACTCGCCCCGTCCCGACGACCCGGCCGACCAGGAGGCCCTTGACCGAGCGATCAATGACTGGTGGGACCACACCCTCACCATCGAGAAGGCCACCGAGGCAAGGGATGCGGCAGCGGCTGTCATTCTGGCGCTACTGCCTCCGGGCACGGTGCGCGGCTCTGTGTCGGTCGCGCGCGGCCGGCGTCGGTTCTCGCCGGAGCTGGCGGCGCGTGCACTGAGCGCGGCGCAGTTCGCGTCCATCTGCGAGTACGCGCCGTCCGTCCGGCTGGCCCGGGAGAAGCTGGACGGTGAGTTCCTGGACTCGCTGTACATCGACTCCGGCACGCCGTTCGTGCGGCGGGCGACATGACCACCGTGCACCCCGGTTTCGGCCCGCCCAAGCCGTACACGGTGGCCGTGTACAGCCCCGACGGCAAGGTGCCGAAGGTGCTGCGGGACTGCCTGGGCCAGGACGTCGAGCTGATCCCGGTGGACCCGCCGAACTGGGACCACACCGACGTCTACGTCAGCACCGCCGGGCTGTCCTGGCAGGCCGAGAAGTCGGCCGGGGCCGAGGGCGCCACCGTCATCGTGCTGCCCGAGGCCACCCGTTGGCTGCGTGACCGCATCCAGGCGTCGCCCCACCCGCTGCGGCTGTTCGTCGCCGCCCGTGTCGGGGACCGCCCCTCCCCGTACCTGACTAGGAGATCCGCATGACCGACCTGGTGGCCGATGTGTACGAGATACACGCGATCCCGCGACCGGTCGTGGCGACCTGCCTGGTCGACCTGACCCCGGAACTGGCCTTGCAGTACCTGGAGCACAACACCCACAACCGCCCGCTGCGGTGGCGCAAGGTGGAGGAATACGCGGCCGAGATGACCGCCGGCCGTTGGCAGCTCAACGGCGACGCGATCCGGTTCGACTGGAACGGCGTGATGCTGGACGGCCAGACCCGGTGTCACGCGGTGATCGCGTCCGGGGTCACCGTCCGGCTGATCGTGATCCGGGGGCTGGACCCGGCCTCGCAGATCACCATGGACGTCGGCAAACGCCGGGCGCCGCACGAGCAACTGGCGGTCGCCGACATCGCGGCCGACGTGCTGATCGCCGCCGCGATCCGGGTGCTGATCAACATCAACGAGAACCGGCTGTGGGAGAACCAGGACGTCTCCACCGGTGAGATCGTCGCCTGGGCGCAGGCGAACCGCGAACGGGTGGAACGCATGCAGGAGCTGTACTCGTGGTCCCTGCGGCGAATCAGGGTGCGCCCCGCCCTGTCCACCGCGATGGCGGTGCGGCTGTCCGAGATCGATGCGGACGCGGCCGAGGAGTTCTTCGGCAGCCTGGCCAGCGGCGTCAACCTGGACGACATATCCCCGATCTACGCCCTGCGCGAGCGGTTCGCGCGGCTGCGGGAGGCCGGGATGCGACTGCACGACCGCGAGTACATCGGCCTGTACACGCTCGCCTGGAACGCCTGGCGCGCCGGCCGCTCCCTGACCAAAGTCCAGCGCCCCAAGGGTGGCTGGACACCCGAGAACTTCCCGGAGCCGACATGACCATGATCGATCAGACCGGACCCATCGACGGAGTGCTGGACCAGATGCGCGCCGAATCGGCGACGGTGGTGGACGCCGCCCCCTCGCACGACCCGGTGAACCACCCGGCGCACTACACCGGCCACCCGTCCGGCATCGAGTGCATCCAGGTCACCGAGTGGATGGACTTCCTGCTCGGCAACGCCACCAAGTACATCTGGCGCAGCGTCCACCGACCCGACATCACCGACCAGATCATCGACCTGGAGAAGGCCCGGTGGTACCTGGAGCGCAAGATCAATCAGCTCCAGGCGACGCCGTGACCCGGACGGTCGTCGATGACGACCCGGTCTGCGAGTTCAGCGACCTGCCCAGGTCGATGTGCGCGCACTGCAAGGGGATCGCCGCCGGCACCCCCCGGCACGACGCGGTGCTGGTGAAGGCGTGGTTCACGGCCCGGTTCCCGGGGCGGTGCGCCAACTGCAACGCGATGTACAACCAGGACGAGATCATCGGCGTGACCGACGATCCCGACCTGCCCGGCAAGTACGTGTGCCGGGAGTGTGCGTTGTGACGGCGGTGGTCCCGGAGATCTACCGGCCGAAGCTGATCAGCCAGGATCTGCTGTACGTGATCGGCGACGCGTCGCGGAACGCACCGCGCTCGGCGCAGCGGCTGATCGGCCCGTCGGAGATGGACATGGCCTGCGCCTGGCGGATGCTGCATGCGCTGGCCCAGGACAAGCCGGACCCGACCACCCAGCCGGTGCCCTGGCAGGCCACCATCGGCACCGCCGTGCACGCCTGGCTGGCCGACGCGTTCGAACGCTCATCGCTGAACGCAGCGGTCGCCCAGCCCCGGTTCCTGATCGAGCAGCGGGTGACCGTCGGGTCGATCGGCGGGGTCCAGATCTCCGGGTCCTGCGACCTGTTCGACATCGACGCGGCGATGGTCATCGACTGGAAGATCGTCGGGTCGACGCGGCTGGCGCTGTACCGGCGCAAGGGTCCGGGGCGCCAGTACCGGTCCCAGATCCACCTGTACGCGCGGGGTCTGGTCAACGCCGGGCATCACGTCCGGTACGTGATGATCGCGTTCCTGCCCCGCAACGAGCCACTGAGCAAGGCGTGGTTCTGGTCCGAGCCGTACGACGAAAGTGTTGCCCTCGCCGCTCTCTCGCGGGCCGAGGGGTTCTACAACCTGATTCAGCAGGTCGGCCTGCCGGCCGCCCTGTCCATGTACCCGCCGTGTGCGGACACCTGGTGCCCCTGGTGTCCGGCCAAGCCGTCATCGGTCGCCGACCTGATGGCCGAGAGGAAATCGAAATGACCCAGCCCCACGCCGCTCCCGCCGCGCCCCCGGCCCCCCGGCCCACCCTGAAGCAACTGATCGCCGAGAGCGGGGCCGGCGGGAAGTACTTCCCGTTCGCCCGGATCGGCGACTCCATCGAGGGCAAGGTGCTGGACGTCAAGATCATCCAGGCCCGGGACTTCCGGACCAAGGAACTCCAGACCTGGGCGTCCGGCGACCCGATGTACAACGTGGTGGCGACGGTGCAGGGCCTGCCCGACCCGACCGACCCGGAGCACGACGGCGCCTGGTCGGCATACATCAAGTGGTGGGGCACCCAGCGGATGGCGTTGCAGCAGGCGCTGTCCCAGGCCGGGGTGGACGACATTGTGGTCGGCGGCTGGCTGAAGGCCACCTACGTGGCCGACGGCCCGGCGCAGGCGGGGATGAACCCGCCGAAGCTGATCGAGTTCGTCTACCGGCCCCCGGCGCAGGCGGCGGGGCTGGCCGGGCTGCCGAGCGGACCGGCGGCGCCGGTCGCGCCGCCGACCTACGCCGCCCCGCCGGTGACCCCGCCGTACCCGCAGGGCTACAACGGGATTCCGGTGCAGGGTCAGCCCGGGCTGTTCCCGCCCGGCCAGTCGGGCACCTACGGCGCGGCGGTGGTGCCGCAGGCTCCGGCTCCGACCCCGCCCGCGCCGCCCGCGCCGCCCGCTGCGGCGGCCCCGGCCGCTCCGGCGCCGACCTCGGCCGACCTGACCGCGCAGTTCGCGATGATCCGGCAGGGCCTGGCCTCGGGCATGACCCCGGCCCAGATCACGCTGATGATCCCCGGTGTCGACATGGCCACCGTGCAGGCCATCGCAGCGGCTCCGGTGCAGTGATGGGGACCCGGGTGGCGGTGCGCCCGACGCACCGCCACGGCGGGTGGGACTGCCGTCTGCGCACCGCCTACCGCCGGTGGTGGTCCTGATGGACCCGTTCATCAACGCCGAGACGGCGCCCGCGTTCGGCGCCATCGAATCGATCATGTCCGGGGCCTGGGACCGGTACCTCATCCGGATCGACACCGCCGTCCGGGAGCGGATGCGGACCACCGCCTGGACCCAGCACGTCGTCTCCGGTTCCGGGGCCGGGCCGGACGCGGGGCGGACCCGGGCATGAGGACCGATCGAAGTCTGTTCTCGGCCCTGGCGCTGATCGCGGTCGGGCTGATCGGCATCGCCATCGTGCTGTTGCTGTCGTCCTGCGGGGCCTCGGCCGTCAAGGACCGGCCGGACTCGGCCGGCGGGAAGAACCCGGACGTGACCGCCGCCGCGACCAAGGTGACGGTCTACCTGAACGCGGACTCGGTGCCCAACGTGGCGCTGTTCTGCATCGGTGACATGCGGTTCGCGTCCACCCTGTCCGGCGGGGACTCGGGCAAGGACAAGTCCTCCGCCCTGCTCCGGCTGCCCGAGCAGGACGCGGTCTGCGGGGCGGCGCGATGACCGCCGACGTCGACACCACCCTGGCCCACGAGTTCATGGTCACCCGGCGCACGGTGGACGATCCCACCGCGTTCGACGCGGTGTTGCACGATGAGGTCCGGCTCTGGCACCGCAACGTGCGCCGACGGCTGTCCCTGGAGCCGGTGGAGCCGGCGACGGTGACCCTGTCCGCCGTCGACACGCCGACCTGGGACGGCCGGACGATCCTGGTCCGGGTGGCCATGTCGTTCCGGCCGGTGGCGACATGACCGCCGACCCGCTGTTCCCGACCTCGGACGACCTGCCGAACTACGTGGTGGACATGTGGCCGTGCCTGCGGTGCGGGGGACTGGCCTGGGACCGGGAGCGGCACCGGGCCTGGCATGCGTCGGTGGACACCGCCGAGACGGCCGACCTGTCCCGACCGGTGCAATACCGGGCCAAGCTGGCGTTCCTCCAGAAGCCCAACCCGGCCAACCTGCAACGGTTCTCGCCGGGGTCGGCGATCCACATCAGCCGGAACAAGGACGGGTCGCTGGCCGAGGAGATCCTGCCACCGGGTTCGGAGATCCCGCCATGAGCCCGACACCGGAGCGGGTCAACGCGGTGCTGCGGATGTTCGCCCCCCTGGTGATCGGCACCGCCCTGTTGCTGTGGGGCGCCGTGCAGTCGAACGGGGCGGTGATCGCGATCGGCGCCGGCCTGCTCGGCGCGCCCGGGTTGACCGGCACGTTGGCCGCCCACCAGACCACCGAGACGCCGAAGGGAGCCGAGAGCCATGGCGGTTCAACCGGTTCACCCAGGACGTAGGACGGCGGCCGTGCTGCTCAGCCTGAGCTACCTGATCCTGGTGCTGATCGTCGGGTTCGGCGCGTACTGGGTGCAGTACCAGTTCGACAAGGCCGAGCATCAGCGGTGCGAACTGCTGGTCGTCCAGGTCCGGCTGGCCGAGGTCCAGGTGATCCTGCTGCGGGAGGGCACCCCGCCCCCGGCCCCCGCCGTCCGGGCGCAGATCGAGGACCAGATCACCGCCATGAAGGACCGTTTCGCGCAGTCCTGCCCCGACACCGCACTACCGCAGTAGGAAAGGGGCGAACGTGATGGCCGATCCGATCCAGCCGCAGGCGCCGTTCGCCGATAGTGCGGACAGCTACTGGAAGGCGGGGTGGCACTGCATCATCCCGATCACCGGGAAGTGGCCGCCCGAGAGCGGCTGGACCGGCAACGCCGGCCCCGACCCGTCGTACGCCGACGTCCGCAGTTGGATGGAGGGCAAACAGGGGGTCCGGAACATCGCGATCCGGATGCCCGAGGGCTACATCGGGATCGACGTCGACAACTACGGCGGTAAGCTCGGGGCGCAGACCTGGGCGCAGGCGGTGGAGCGTTGGGGGCCACCGCCAGCGACCTGGATCTCGACCTCCCGGTCCGACGGGATCTCCGGCATCCGGATCTACCGGGTGCCGCCGGGGCTGGCCTGGCCGGGGCAGGTCGGGCCGGGCATCGAGTGCATCGTGCACAGCCACCGGTACGCGATGGTCTGGCCGTCCCTCCATCCGGAGGGCCGGATGTACCGGTGGGTCCAGCCCGACGGTGCGGTCAGCCTGAATGGCATCCCGGACCCGACGCAGATCCCGTACCTCCCGCCGACCTGGGTCATCGGGCTGATGCGCGGGCAGCACAACCCGGACGACAAGGCCGACGTCGACCAGGGGGTCGCGGCCGAGTGGATCGAGGCCACCAACGCCCCCGGCGCGGCTCCCTGCGGGCCGCTGGTCATCGAACGGAACCGGACCCTGGCGACCATGGCCGGCGGCGGTTCCCGGCACGAGGCGGCCCGGGACGGCGTGCTGGCCATGGTCCGGTCGGCCGACCAGGGACACGTCGGGCTGGCCACCGCGCTGGACCAGACCCGGTCCGATTTCCTGGCCCGGGTGTCCGAGGACCGCAGCGGGGCGGCGTCCGAGTGGTCGCGGATCGTGCAGGGGGCGATCGCCATCGTCACGGCGAACCCCTCGGAGCGGCGGCGCGACCCGTGCCTGCCGCCGGTGGCCAACGTGATGCAGTTCCTGGCCCCGGTGATCGCGGCCACCGACGGCGCGGCGGCCCAGGTGATCTCCCTGGACCCGGACGCCAACGCCGGGGCACCGGTGGTGGACCTGGCGGCGCCGCTGGGACCACCCCGGGCGGTCTCCTGGCCCTTCGGTGACGCGCTGGAGCTGATGGAGTCCATCGCGGCCGACGGCCCGCCGGTCGAGCTGCGGCGGTCCGACGGGGTCGCGCTGTTCTACGCCGGGCGCATCAACGGAATCATCGGACCGAGCGAGAGCGGGAAAACCTGGATCGTGCTGGAGGCGGTGCGGCAGGCATTGGCGGCGGGCCGGCGGGTGGTCTATTTCGATTTCGAGGACACCGTGCGGGGCATTGTCGATCGGCTCACCGCCATGGGTGTAGACATGGCCGAGCGACGGGGGTTCTTCCGGTATTCCGGGGGCGACGACGCGCCGACGGCGGACGGTCTGATCGGGCTGGCCGAGGAACTGACCGAGTATGCACCGCATTTGATTGTTCTCGACGGGGTGAATGCGGCGATGACCATCATGGGATTGGATCTGACCGATAACAAGGACGCCACCACATTCGCCCAGCGGGTATTGGACCCGATGGCCACGTCGGGGGCGGCGGTGGTCTACGTCGACCATGTGCCGAAGAACGGATTGATCGAATCAAAGGGCGGCATCGGTGCCCAGGCCAAGCGGGCGATGACCACCGGCACCGCCCTGCGGGTCGACGTCATCGACCAGTTCTCCCGGGGGCACGCCGGTTCGCTGTCGGTGTTTGTGGATAAGGATCGGAATGGATTCGTCCGGGAACGCAGCGGTGAAGGAAAGAATGTGGGCACCGCCTATATCGAGCCGGAGGACGGTGGCCGGCGGGTGGCCGTGCGAATTGTGTACGACCCGGAATGGGAGGCGCAACCGTCCACGGACGACCGGATCAAGATCGACATCTGTGCCTATCTGACCGAGCAGGAGGGCCAGGGACCGGTCAGCGCGCGGGCCGTGGAGACGGCGGTCCAGGGTCGGGCGACGGCCATCCGGGAGGCCCTGAGATGGCTCCAGCAGCACGCATTTGTGCGGGACGAGGCCGGTGGACGCGGTCGGACGCGTCTGATCCTGCTCAAACCCTATCTGACCAGCGGATTGGGGATAACTCCAAGTGCGTCCATGGAAAAGGACGCACTTGGACGCACCGGACGCGGTCCCACTCCGTCAAGTGCGTCCCGTGGGGTACACCCCGTAGGGGTACCCCATGGACGCATTTCGGCGGACCCAGAAGTTGATCATGAAAAACAACTGACCCTCGGCGACCCCGAGGGCGGTGATCCCGATGACCACCCGGCCGACGAGTGACCGGCGGTGGACGCCGGCCATCGAGGCCCGGCTGATCGCGCTGGGCCTGCTGGACGCGGGCACCGGGGCGACCCGGCGGGCCAGGGCGGTGCGCTGTGGCAATTGCCGTCGACCGGTCATTCTTGGATTGGATGCCGATTTCGGTTCCTGTGTCGCCGAATGTGACCCGGGTCCGCTGAGTCCGTACGGCGAGGCGTTGGCCCGGTTGGCTCGGCGGTGCACCTACAGCTTCCGATTCCTCGGCGGTCGATATCAATTGGACATCCGGGATCAATTCATTATCGCCGGTGAAGGCAAACACCCACGCCGATTCGCCGACGTACTGGTCAACCACCAATGCGATTCCGATCTGTTCTTTCCAATCCAGCCCAGCCAGTTGCCGGATCAATTCGGCTCGCGGTGGGGCAAGTGGCGGGACAAGGGGCCGGATAATCCGGCACTTGACACGCCTCCATTCTAGGAGGAAGATGTGCCTCGAACACGGAGTCGGGCTTCGGCCAAGGCTGCGGGCTCACGATTCGAAACGGGAATTGCCGTGTATTTGGCCGGCAATCTCGATGATCGAATCGAACGGCGAGTCCGTAATGGGTCGAAAGACCGGGGCGATATCGCCAATATCCGATTGATTCCCGCATTAGGTGGCCATCGAGTCACCGCCGAATGCAAGGACGTCGCGAAAGTTTCCCTCGGTTCCTGGTATTCCGAGGCGGAAATCGAACGCCTCAATGACGGTGCCCTGCTGACCATGGTCATCCACAAACGCGTGCGTACGACCGACCCCGGAAAGCAATGGGTCACGATGACCGTCGATGACCTGATCGCCCTGCTGATCGGGCGGCGCCCGGCCCGACCCGAGGCGGCGTGATGGCCATCATGCTGCCGCCGGACGATCCACGGCACGGGCTCAACGGATACAACAACCTGGACTGCCGCTGTCCGATCTGCCGCGCGGCCAACACCGAGTACCAGCGTGATCTCCGGCGGCGCAAGGCGAACACCCTGCCGCTCGGCGATCCCCGGCACGGAACGCTCAGCGGTTACACGAACTACAGGTGCCGGTGCGGCCAGTGCCGCGCGGCGCGCCGGGCGTACCGGCCGGTGTCGGCATGACCGAGATCGAGACGTTCCCGCTGTTCGACCTGCCCGCCCCCGGTTTCCCGCGTATCGGCTCGCTGTTCTCCGGCACCGGCGCCCTGGACCTGGGCGTCCGGGCGGCGCTGGGCGGCGAGACCGCCTGGTTCTGCGACAACGCGCCCACCGCGCAGGCCATCCTGGACCACCACTGGCCGCAGATCCCCAACCTGGGCGACATCGCGGCGGTGGACTGGGGCGAGGTCGAGCCGGTCGACGTGCTGATCGGCGGGTTCCCCTGCACCGACGTGAGCGCGGCGGGCCGGCGGACGGGGTTGATCCGGCACACCGGCCGGACCCGCAGTGGACTGTGGTTCCACATGGCCGAGGCGATCCAGACCCTGCGCCCGGGCCTGGTTGTCATCGAGAACGTGAAGGGATTGCTCAATGCGCCAACAGATTTCGACCCTGCGGTACTCGCGTGTCCGTCATGCGTGGACGCAACCGGATCGCCGAGTCTCGGGTTGCGGGCACTCGGCGCCGTACTCGGGGACTTGGCCGACATCGGGTATGACGCGGCGTGGCGTGTGGTCGCCGCTGGCCCCAAGCCCGGGAGCATGGTCCCTGACGTGGGTAGCTGCCACCGACGGGAGCGCGTCTTCGCCGTTGCCTGGCCTGCCGACACCGACGGCGCGGGACTGGCGCAGTGGTGCGAGCAATCTGCACGGCCGGCGGACCGAGCACAACTGGGGGGTGCAGGGCCGACCGCTGAACGAGGTCGTGCTGACCCTGATGCCGTCCAGCGGCCCGGGCCGACCGCCCTCCTCCCGACCCCCGAGTCCAGCGACTCCACCGGTGGCCGGGTAGCCACCGAGCTGGGCGGCCGGCGCCCGTCCGGCACCAAGCGGGCGGTCACCCTGGCCACCGCCGTGGCCCACCTGCTGCCCACCCCCGATGCCAAGATCAGCGCGAGCGGTCCGGACTACGCCCGGATGGGTCGACCGCGCAGCGGCGGCCACGACCTGGTGACCGCGCTGGCCCTGGAGTACCCGCACGACGCGCCCGCCGTGGACTGGGGCAAGTACGCGGTGGCGGTCCACCGGTGGGAGGCGCTGACCCGCCCGGCCCCGCCCCCCACGGCGGTGGGACCGCGTGGTGCGTACCGGCTCTCGCCGCTGTTCGTGGAGTGGATGATGGGCCTGCCGCCGGGCTGGGTGACCGACGCCGAGCTACCGGCCGACCGGGGGCCGGTCCGCCGGCAGCAACTGAAGGCGCTGGGCGACGGCGTGGTGCCGCAGCAGGTGGCGCTGGCCGTGCGCGGCCTGCTCGCCGACGTGCGGTCGGCGCTGGAGATACCACCCCCGATTTCCCCTGTTCGGGCTAAGCGAAGGGCGTCGTGATGGGTAGGATTCACACGGTTCGGTCGGACGGCGAGTCCCTGGGTTTCCCCGGGCGTGGAGTGGTGTCCCACTCGCTCGCCCGACCGAACCTCATCACGGGACCGGTCCGATGACCGCCGTCCAGATCCCCAAGAGCCCGCCGGGCTACACCCGGTTCACCTACGCCGGTGCTCGCATCCGACGCGAGGACGCGGCCCGGGCGATCTCCCGGATGTGGGAGTGCGCCGGTGGCGACCCCGACCAGACGCGTGAGATCGCCCAGGCCCTGTTCGCCCCCCTGGAACCGCCCCCTCGCCCCGTCCGGCACCGTCCGGGCCGTCAGCGGCCATCTGAGAGGCACGAATGACCACACCCAGCGAGGACGACTACCAGGCCCGGGTCGTGCTGATCGAGCTGATGTGCCGGGCCGATCCGGACGAGACGATCCCGCTGGAGATGATCGTGCGGATGGCCCGGACGATCCTGGACGCCGGCTTCCACCGGCCGGAGCCGGAGGGCGACGGATGACCGAGTGCCCGGCCTGCGCCCGGCGCAGCGACGACGGCCTGGTCTGCGTGCGCTGCGCCCGGTTCGCGGTGAACGACCTGGCGGCCATCGCCGGCCTGTGGCCCGACCTGGAGATCACGATGACCCGGCAGGCCAAGGTCGGCGGGGACGACAGCGGTCGGCATGCCCGCTCGGCCGTCGTGCCGCTGCCGTTCCACGAGGCGGCGGCGACCGTGGTCGGCGACGTCCGGCTGACGCTGGTCGCCTGGATGGGCGCGTTCGACCTGGGCGACACGGTGTCCACCACCAACCCCGCCCCCATTTGCCGGTGGCTGGTCGAGCGGATGAACCGCTGGCGCGGGCACCCGGAGGGGTACCGGTTCACCGACGAGATCGGCGACTGCGCCCGGCGGGTGGTGCGGGTGGTGGACGCCCCGCCGGTGACCATCTACCTGGGTACCTGCGAGGAGATCGCCGACGTCAGCACCGACGACCGGGGGTACGACCACGAGACCCTGTGTGGGACCGAGATGTACGCCCGGCCCAGCGATCTGACCCACGAGTGCCGGGTCTGCCATGTCGTCTACGACGTGCCCGCCCGGCGGGCCGAGATCATCCACCGGTCGATGGCCAGCGCCGCCACGGTGAACGTGTGCACCAAGCTGTTGGCGGCGTTCGGCCTGCCGGTGACGGCGGACACCGTCCAGAACTGGGCACGGCCCAGGCGCAAGCGCAATCCCGAGACGGGCGTGATGGAAACCATTGCCCCGGCCCGTCTTTCCAGCGTCGGGAAGAATCACCTGGGTCAGAAGCTGTACCACATCGGCGACGTCGAGACGCTGGCCCGGGAGATGATGGAGATCCGGGAGACCAAGCGGCGCAAGGGTGCCTGAGACCCCCACCCCGGGGATGTTCCCGGTCGGATTCCGTGTAGCGCGCACACGCCGACGTTGATCCCCCGGGGTTGGGTTACCGCCCCTGATTTCCCATGCCCGGCCCGGTTTCCCACGCCGCCCCCGGTTTCCCATACCGGGCCTCGTTTCCCATGCCGCCCCTCGTTTCCCACGTCGGACCGGCACCGTTTTCCCACGTCAGCCGGGGTCCTTTGCCCGCGTCGGGGGTGGATGTAGACTGCCGACACGTCGGCACTGCGGCGGGGGGAGCGAAAGCCCGCCGTGCGGCCAGCGCCCGCAACACCACGAACCCCTTGCCGCATGTTCCAGGCAGGGGGATTCGTGTGCATGGGGCCACGGCTCGGGCGGTCCTCGCCTTGGACCCAGGGGGGGCGGGTCCGTACAGGCTCATCGCCCGGGCCGGGCGGGGCCAACCTACAGCACAACGGTGGCGCACTTCACCTGTGGGTTGGTGCCGGTGTTCCGGGTGCGGTCGACGGTGCCGATCGTCTGCCCGGTGTCCTGGTCGATGACCTCCATCCAGCAGTCGATCCAGCCCGTGCCGTTCAGCTCGGCCGTGACGGATGCCTGCTGGCCCTGGGGCACGGGCTCGCCGATCGGCTTGTCCATCGGCAGGGTGATGGTGCCCGTCCCGACTCCGTCCTGGGTGGTCATCACCACCTTCGCGGTGGCCGGTGCCTCGCCCGGCTGCGGGGTGGTCCGGCCGGTGGACGAGGCGACGTGGTACACCACCAGGCGGATGGCCGGGGACTCGACGCCGGTGGTGGCGGTGGTGTCCGTCGCGGTGGAGGTGCAGGCCGTGAGGCCGGTGACCAGGGTCGCCGCAGCGACCAGGGCGGTGAGCTTGCGCATGTGTGTGGTGTCCTCTCGGGTCCGGATCGTCATCGACCCGGGCTCCATCAACGATCCCGGTCGGTCCGTGCCGCTGCGAGCCCTGTCCGGGTGGCGGCGTTCGTCCGAACGGGTGAACTTGTCCATCCCCGCCGGACGGACGGGCGCGATTCGACGTTCATTCGTCCGGCCCGCGCGGGCCGCGTATTCTTCGGTGGTGCGCCAAAAAATTTAATACACCAAATCGGCGAAACCCTCCCTCGGGGCGTGTGTCGTTTCGACCCCCTAGTTTGGCCTCTGAACAAACCCCTCGCCGGCCGGTCCCGGTGGGCCATTCGAACGCCTGTTCGACACCCAATGAACGTTTCAATCCGGGTCATTTCGCATTGCGAACTATCGGAGTATTCGAATACTTGTTCGACCATTGAATTCGCGGCCGCCGCACGGCCAGGCCGGAAGATGATCATGAAAAATGACCATTCCGCCGGCCTCCCATGATGATCTTGGTCGACCATTGTCGGGCAGGCTCGCGCCGTATTCAGTTGTCAATTCGCCCGACCATTTTTGGGCAGGCTCGCGCCTACCTGAACAATGGTCGCCCGAAAATTCCGGGATGCGTCGATAGCGCCATCGGTCGACCATTGTTCGGCCGGTCCGGATGGCGCCATGGGTCACGCGTGTTGGTGTCCTAGTAATCATGTAATCATGGCTTGTCAAGGGCAGCTACCGGGGCAGCTACCGCGCGGCATGCCTTGCACCTAGTGATAGGGTGCAAGGCACACCACTACCGCGCGACCCATCCCGGGAGGATGCGACATGACGACTCACCACTACGTGACGCCAGACGGAACGCAATATCAGATATCGATCGATCGGGACGATGACGCCATGACTCCGCGCGATGCGGACAACGTGACGATCATGGTCACCCATGGTGGGAACATGATCAGTCCGGACCATGGCTACGTGAAAGATTCCGAACTGCCGGATATTCCGAGTGAGTATGTCGGCGCGGGTCGCTACTCCGGTAATGTCGACATGCGACGCATCCGGAAATATGCGGCATTGTTCCTCCCGGATGTCATTGCGATCGTGGGTATCGATATCCGCCACGACTGGACGCCGACCCTGGCATTGTCCGATGACGATGAGGCAGACGGATTCATCGTCATCACGCGCCGATCGTGGGATATGTGTATGGGTCCCGATACCGTCCCGACCATGGAACACTGCCGCGACATGATGCGGCAGGATATCGATGCCTATAACCGATATGCGTCCGGTGAGTATGTGTCGTTCATTGTGGAACAGTTGACCGAATGGACACGCGCCGATACCGGTGAGACTCGCATGGAATGGGAGACGATCGAATCATGCGGGTCAATCGATGATGAGGCCTACGCGTTGTCCGAAGCGGAATCATGTCTGCCGGAGGATGCGGTATCCAACGATATGGAATTAGAGTCGGACCCCGACGATATCGATTCGCTCGATTGCGCGCGGGTCGGTTCGCATCATTCCGAAGATAGGGTGAGTGTCTATCATGGCACCATCGATCCCTACCGCATGTGTGGTTTCCACGCGTCGCAGGTCTCACCGGAATTCCTGGCGCGCGTTGCGGCAGGTGCGTGATCATGTTGACTAACCACGTTTATGGTGACTGGAACCCTAGCGTGATCTACCGCGCCGAATCGTTCGCGCGCGAATGGAACGGATTCGCGGTACCGATCGTCACGCGGGAGACTCTGCGTAACATTGTCGCCGACTCACCCGATTACTCGGTTGCGTTCGATTCCGACGGTATCGCGACAATTGATTACTCCGGCTCCGGATACGCGGTAATCACTCCGGACGCCAGGGGTCACTATGTGTGCGAATTCGGGTGGACATTCTACCGCGCCGACGATTCGGATGATGACTACATCCGCGCGTCAATCATCGATGCCATGCGGGTAGGTCTACAGGGTGAGGCAATTCTAGGGATTGATATCCTCATCGATCGATTGCCAGCACTGGCCACGATGGCGCGCATGCTGCACTGGCAGGGACTTAACTACCGCGCGGCATGTGGCGCGGGTCGGAACGTACTCACTACCGGTGACGCAGGACAGGCAACGTGCGAGGCATGCCGCGCGGCATTCCGTCGGGAGTATGGCGCCGAACCGACGCCATAGCTCGACCCATCCGAACCGAACCGACGGACCCGCTAGCGACCCGCTAGCGGGTCCGTCGCGTATCCGGGGCAGGGTTACCCGCGCCGACGATTGCGCGCATACCCCTAAGGGGTACCGGAATCGGCCCGAATCGCTCTAGAGCGTCGAATGGGTGCAAGGCAGGGTGAGGACAGTCGGGCGGCATCCTGGCGTGCCTACGGACCCGCTAGGCACCTTTACGGGGCATCCTGGCGTCATCCCATGGCGCCGATTGCGCCGAATGGGGCCGATTCGCGCCGAATCGGCCCGTCGGATGGGCGGAATGTCCGAATTTTTTCATGATCATTTGTAAACGATCATGGAATCGACTCGGTTGGCCTAGCAACCGAACCGACCATGATCACTACCGGTGACCGATGACGCGTTATCGCAGGTACCGACGATGCGGCAGGGTCCGCCGGCACTTTTAGGTGACACTCGGCGGCCGCGCGCTCACTATGTGTGACGGACCTGGCCTGTCACGCGCGGCCGCCGCTCGCACACATTCCGTAGTTTGTTGCAGGTGCCTTGCACCCATGGCACTATGGCGGACACACCACTACCGCGCGAACCGTCCGGGAGGACTACGCCATGGAACTACCGCCACTACCTAGGTGCGATGCCCCGGGATGCCCTGGGCACCTAGGCAAATTTTCCGATTGCGTGACCGAAGCGCTTTACACACTCACGCTCGATTCGGCCGACGAAACCACCGGTAACGCTATCGACTGGCACGCGCATTATTCCCTCATCATCCTGCCGGAATCGGAATCGGTCACCATCGATGACGGTTCACCCGACGAGCGCGCGGTAATCGTTCCGTCCGGTAACTGGATTATCGAGTGTCTGTCATCCGGTCTGGTGACCGCGTGGCAATCCGACGATTACGTTGCCGAATGGGATCGAATCGAATCGGCATACTCGGAATTTTTCGGCGAGGATGACGAATGACACCATCCGAAGCGCGCGCCATGCTTGCATGGTTGGCGCGGCTGGAATCTGAAACCTCCCGACCCGCTATCACCCGATAAGGACACAGAACAATGAACGCACGTACCGCCATGGCTGCCGCAATCGCTGAGGTTTCCGAATGGAATGCCTATATGTTGGCATCGTCCGATCGCGCCGATTGTGCCTCACCCGATTCGCTCGAATCGGACGGGGCACGCATGTTGACCTTCGTCCGGGATGCCACGCTGGAAAGAATGGGTGATTGCGATGATCCGACGGATATCCGTCGGGTTATGGACGATGCTACTTACGAGATAGCGGATAGTGCCCCGTCGGTTTACACACATGCGGCATGGTCACAGTTTGTGGACCTAGGCGCATTCTATGAGGATATTACCGAGTATGGCGATATCGACGGCGAAAACATCACGCGCGACGTCGCTATGCGTGCGCTTTACATGATTGCCGATCGTCTCGCGCGTGCCATCGTCGAATATGTCGCGGACGCAATCGAATCGGCGGACGACGACGACGACGACGACGATTCCGACGACAACTAACCCAACCATCCGACCATCCGACCCAACCAACCAAAAGGGGCACCATCATGACTGATATCCGCTACGCCGACCATGCCGTTACTCTGTTCTACGTCTCGCCCGACGCATTCCGCTATGGTGCGTTTGGGTGGCGCGATATGGAACCTGCCGATCGTCATTACTCCGATGTCACCATCCCGGTATTGTTGGTCAACGATACTTCATACTCCGATTATTCCGGGAGTATGTATAACCGTTCTAACAATCGTGTCCTCATGGGTGACGGATGCCGCGTGTTGCGAGAGGTGACCGGTGACTATTCGTCAAGCGCGCTCGTGTTGACTCTGCCGCGTGCCGTGGTCCGTCGCTTGACCCGCGCGGGTCGCAATGCGTCGGCGCGCATGGCATGCGAGGCACTGGCGGACATGATCGATGCGGATACGTTGGATGACGCGCGTGCCATGGTGTGCGACGTAATCGCAGGTCTCGCCGATTATCCCATCATCGATGAATCCGATTACTCGGAGCTGGAATCGGAATACATCTACAGTGACGAATCGTGGGAGACTGTCCGGGATGATATGGCGCTAGCGGTCGCGCGGGAGATTACCGGGGCGAATGGGCGCGATGCGTGGGAATTCGCAGGACTCATGAAGGATGATCCGACCGAATCGGCATCGTTCCGCGCGTGGTTCGGAGAATTCATGTCCGGACACAACTATTACCCGCATTGCGAGGATGCCATGGGGTCCGTTCATTGGGAAGGCATCGATGACGATGCCGTTAAGGTCATCATCGATTCCGTTCGCGATAACCGTCGGTTCCCATGGTTGTCACTGGCGAAGACATACGCGCCGACGGATACCTACACACTGCGGTAACCCATCCTCACCCCGGACCCGCTAGGCCATGCGCCTAGCGGGTCCGCTGCGTTTATGCCCCTGCCCCGATTGCCTGCCCTCGATTGCCCTGCCCCGATTCCCTGCCCTCGATTGCCCTGCCCTATTTCCTGCCCCTATTTCCTGCCCCTATTTCCTGCCGTGCCCCATGGCTTGACATACGCGCATGGCCTACAGACCATGGCGGATAGCTTGACCATCGGTCACCACATAACGCGCCAACCATCGGACCCGCTAGGCATATGCGCCTAGCGGGTCCGATGCGTTTACGGGGCACTGAGGCACCATCACGGGGCACGCGTGGCGGGTACCTACTGCCCTCACCCTGCCGTGCCCATGGCCATGGGTGGCAGGGCAGGCAGGCGGTAGCGCGCATGTGGCGGGTAGCTGCACTGCCTGCCCCTGCCCCTGCCCCTGCCCTGCCCCTGCCTGCCCTACGCCATGGCAGGGTGCAAGGCGCTGAGAGCCGATCTAAGCCAAGATCATTTAGAGTTAGGGTGGTTACGGCCTGGCCGCGCGGGTAGCTCCGCAGCGGCCGCCTCAGCTGCCCCTACGTGGCGGGTAGGTGAGGCTATGCCTGTACCTAGGCCAGTACGTGGCGTCATCGTGGTCTGTCCTCAGTGCAGGGCAACGCATAGGCAGGCAGACGGACGCGACACGAGATGTAATCAGTGCAGAAATGAATTCGAACGATTGCGCGGGAATTCTGCGCAACGTGGCTACGGACAGGCTCACAGAACGGCCGGCGACGCTGCGATTGTGAATGCGACGGAATGCGTGACGTGTGGCGTCGCATTCACTCCGGACAATCCCGTAACGCGCGGCCATCGAATTGACATCCGGAATGGCGGCCAGCATTCCGACGGATATCTGGCACAATGCCGGCGATGCAATTTCGGATGGAATTCAAAACAGCATTCGAACGTTTGATCGACCATTGTTTTGGAATTGCCGGCGGGCATTGAAACGGTTCAGAATGATCTTCAAGATGATCATGGAAATCGGACATTTCGGGCAGGGGGGCGGCCCCCAAAACGATCTTGCGGCATGAC
>Ga0247820_10000030_pt1 | contig 63773 bp, 58 predicted proteins | sample 13C_Glucose_Day1_2_FD_192480 | JGI IMG/M metagenome (GOLD analysis project Ga0247820, IMG submission 192480) | Soil microbial communities from agricultural site in Penn Yan, New York, United States - 13C_Glucose_Day14 | ecosystem: Environmental > Terrestrial > Soil > Agricultural land | place...
GACCGCTTCGATCTTGAATTCTTCGGGGTAACGCTGACGACTCATGGCACCTCCTATTTGGGCCTCATTATGAGGCTTGGAGGTGTCTACGAAACCAGGGGCGATTCAAAATGCTCTGAACCTGGAAATCAAGCAACTACTAGCCCAAGCTGTAGAGACACTCGCAGCCGACTCTCGCGTTCATGCTTTGGTAATAACGGGAGCCGGGGGGTATTTTGTTGCCGGGACAGATATCGCCGAGATGCGAGACATGACCCCGACTCAACACATTGAACTGAAAACTGGGCGACTATTCGAAGTCGTGGACTACTGCAAAAAGCCTGTTATAGCCGCGATCGAGGGGTATGCGCTTGGTGGCGGATGCGAGCTCGCTTTAGCATGCGATATCATTATCGCCTCGAGAACAGCGCGCCTGGGTCAGCCAGAGATTAACGTAGGCATCATGCCGGGAGCAGGTGGCACACAGCGATTGCTCCGAACAATTGGTAAATACCGTACAGCGTTGCTTACCCTCACAGGTGATCCACTGACGGCCGAGCAGGCGTTCAGTGCCGGAATGATTTCAGAATTGTGTGAAGAAGGGGCTGCGCTAGAACGGGCATGTTCTATCGCTGCCCGAATAGCACTTCAACCTCCGCTTGCAGTGCTCGCTATTAAGGAGTTACTCGCAACAGGTGAGGATGCACCACTCCATAGCATGTTAAAGCGGGAGCGGAGTGCATTCGTGCAATTATTCGACAGCAACGACCAAAAGGAAGGAATGACTGCATTCATGGAAAAGCGGAAACCGGTATATCAAGGACGATGACTTGATCACTTCGATCTCTTCCTTGCCCCTGGAAATGATAGGTAAAGTGCATCTTTTTACTGATTAGTTTAACCCTAGTCAACCGCATGGGCGAGCACGCAGGGTGGGCGAGAGCTTGATTTAAGCCCACCCTGATATCTCGAATGTAAATGCCATTTAAATGACTGAGCCGACCTCTACGCATCCGACTGCATGAGCCCTACTAGTGGATGCCACTCACTTTAAGGAGGGGGACACTTCAATCAACGCCTGAATGCCACGCTTGATATACTCACGTATAGCCTCGTCTACTAAGCGACCATCGGATATCCTGCCGTGTACACCACCGATGACAATCTGCGGATAACGAACCAGCTCGGCTGAAACGGCCCAGAGGGTTTCGTTCAACTGCTGTTGAGCTCGTACCCCCCCGGTAAATGCGGGAGAAGCGGTAAATGCGAGTATTGGCTTTGCTGTAAGCACTGATTTTCCATGAGGCCTAGAGAGCCAATCGAGAGCATTTTTTAACACTCCTGAAATGCCGTGATTGTATTCCGGGCACCCAATGACAATGCCGCTCGCAGCCAGGACAGCCTGCCTTAACTCAAGCACAGCATCTGGAGTGGATGCCCCATCCTGATCTTCGTTATACGGTGGTACATCGTGCAACTTGTTAAGTTTTAAGCTTGCATCCGAAGGCATCAGTTCTTCAGCGATGGTGTTCAGGATCTGCTCATGCACGGAGTTTTTTCTAAGGCTCCCGCAAAGCCCAATGAATTGGTAACTCTTCATGAAGACACCTAATTTCGAATTCTTTATGGACGACTCAGGGTAAAATCAAATCTTTCAAGAATTCGGCTCTACTCCCAGCATGAAGAAGAGAGCCTTGGCAGGACTGGATGAGCGGTTTCGCCATGCGTGACGTGTACCGTGTTGGATGATTACGTCACCCACCTGCAGGAGCCTCTGCTCACCATTATCTAACTCAAGCCACAACTCTCCCTCTAGCAAAACGCCGTAATCAAGTGTCGGCGTGCAGTGCATAGCTGGATCTTCTTTCTCGAACGACTCTATAAGTCCTGGCAGAAAATCTAGCATTTCAGCAAGCGCCCGCTCGGGTTGTATAGGCGCAGCCATCACCGTGTCTGGTGGCAAACTGACCATCAAAAGCGATGTGCCACCCGGCCCAGGTATCAGCGAAGCGTTTGCCGCAGTGAGATCCGAATCTGACTCGCCGTCCACTGCCGTAGCCCACAGTTGGGCTATGCCGTAGCCCGGCATATCCTGAAAGCTTTTAGAGCGCGGTGCCACGTCATCAATCACAAACACTGAGTGGCCATGCGCATCGTGCCCAGTAACAACTCTTCGTACTCGCATTCAAACTCTCCAACATGCAGCACAAAAAAGTCCGGATGGTGCTATGCCTCACACCATCCAGCAGGATGGTTTAAGGACAGATGACGTAGTTGCCAAAACCACCGTTGCGGTTTTCAATTCCGCTGATGGCATCATTGACCTGGTCAAGTGCGAACACGCTGTGCTCGAAGAAGGACAAGTCAAGTGCACCAGACTCCACCATATCTGCCATTGCCTGGCCCTGTCCCGTGGTGAACCAGGCAGACCCGCTGACCTGAATGTCGTTGTCCATGATCCAGTGCAAGTCCAACGGAACAGGGCCTGCTACGGCACCGATGTTGACTAGGTGGCCACCGCGGTGAAGACCGTTGAGTGCATCGATGAGGCTCTCTGCAGGAGCACCAGGGCCAAGGGCATCGATCACAACATCCAGTCCTTCCCCCTGAGTTACCTCATTTACCCACTTCGCAGTGCTGCCTTTACCCAACGTATGGATCTGGATACGCCCTGGGGCAGCGAGGTCTTTCACGCGCTGGAATAGAGACTCGTTCCGTGCCGTACCCAAAATACGCCGCACCCCCATAGCTAGCGCCAACGCTACTGCGCCGAGGCCAAGTGTGCCGCTGATTCCATTGATCAAAATGGTACTGCTGGGCCCCACATTGGCTTTGAGCAAGGCCCGATAGGCTGTCCCCAGATATCCAAGTCGAGCCGCAGTTTCGAATGCCATGTTGTCGGGAATTTTGACCAGGCTGTATTGCGGCGCGGGCATGAACTCACACAGCCCACCGTAGGGATAGTCCTCAAACATCCGCGGACTACGCGCAGTGAAGCCAAAGTAACCGTTGAAGGTGTACGCAGTGCACCCCGTGGAGTTGCCCGCGCGGCAGGCACGGCAAGATCCACAGTAGCGAGCGGGGTTCACATAGACACGATCACCAGGTTTGAAGTCGTAGACCTGCTCACCCACTGTTTCAACGATACCTGTCGGATCCAGACCAAAAATAGCCGGCAACTGTGGCAGGGGTAGATGAGGAAACCACGTTTTCCAGTTGGTCAGGATGTTATGCAGATTTGGCACGATACCGCAGGCCTTGACTCGCACCAGTACCTCAGTCGGACGGATGGTGGGAACCGGTACCTTCTCGATCTGCATCGGTTTTCCACCCTCATACATACGTGCGGCGCGCATCATTTTTGTCGTCATCTTGTACTCCAGCTTTTGTTATTGTTTTTGCAGCTAGCCCGCACCGGTATGCGGACGAAGAATACTTGCGATCAGCGAAGTCCGTCTTCGCCTCTTACATCAGCAGCCGCCAATCCGCCCAAGCGGGCATGAATGCGCCCTCCCGTGGCCATTGCCAAGCTGAACGCGATTTCATTGCGACGCGGGCCATCCCAGAGGGTGACCTCGGCAACACCGAAATGGCTACGCACATAAGCAGCATGAATGTGACCTAGAGGCATCATGAGCCTGCAACCCGGCCCCCCGATGGTTTTTGCAGCAGGAACGATGGCCTTGGGCTCTCCTAGCAATGCCCGCATGGCCCAGCCTCCTGCCTCATGCCAGACCGCACCGTGCTCGAGCTCACCATCCTCTCCCACGATGGCGGCTTTACCATACGCTTGAACCTTGTCTGCGCCGCCCAATGCATCGACCAGGCGTTGCGAGAGTTCGGTACCCAACCCACGCAGTTCCGCCATGAATGGCAACAGATCCTCCTCATAGCGCCCAGCGTAAGGGTTTTCGATGACCGCAGTGGCCACTGCGACTCTCAGAGGCTCAACCGCCACAGGGCCTCGCTCATGAAGGACATCTTCGATATCCAGCTTGATCTTGCGGACTCTCACCAATGCCATTGCTCACTCTCCTAACTGGACGCCGGAAATAATTTTTGTTGGCGTGTTTGCATTATGCACCTTGCGCTTTATTGTGCAAGAAATTATGTTTTATGCACAAAACAACAGAGAGGTCACACCATGAAGCTCGTTTCCTTCCACCTCAACAACCGGCCCGGGTACGGCGCTGTCGTTGGCGATCGAGTCGTAGACCTGAGCAGTTACCTGGCCGATGTCCCGGATTTGGCTAGCCTGATCGCTTCGCCTGACAAGCTTGCGCAGGCCAAAAAGCTGGTCACAGCTTCAGAAGGTGAGCTCGTGCTTGCAGATCTGTCACTAAGTCCGGTCATCCCGGCTCCAGGCAAGATCATCTGCGTAGGTATCAATTACGTGGCTCACGCAGAAGAAGCTGGGCGTAAGGTCGGGCAACACCCCGTGATCTTCCAGCGCTTCGCCGAGACCCTGCAGGCACATGACGCACCTCTTGTACGTCCAAAAGTGTCGGAGGAGTTCGACTTCGAAGCAGAACTGGCAGTGGTCATTGGCAAGGGGGGATCTCACATCGCACCGGAAAACGCGATGGAGCATGTCGCGGGATACACCTGCTTCAACGACGCAAGCGTGCGTGATTGGCAGTTCCACACCCACCAATACGGCATGGGCAAGACTTTCCGCTCCACCGGCGCACTCGGGCCATGGCTGGTAACTGCAGATGAAATTGCCGATTACCGCGACCTGCAGATTCGCGGCATTCTCAACGGGGAGCAGATGCAAGAAGGCAACCTGTCCGAGCTGGCTTTTGACATTCCACATCTCATTTCCTATGTCTCCCAGGCCCTGGACTGGAACCCTGGCGACATTTTGGCTACAGGGACACCGAGTGGTATTGGTTTCAAGCGAAATCCGCCGATTTTCCTCAAGCCAGGGGATATCTTTGAAGTGACGATCAGCCAGATCGGTACCCTGCGTAATCCAGTGATCGACGAAGCCTGAGCCATCCATCCTCGAACAAGCACAACATTAGGAATATCGCCCATGGCCACCCTGCCCCGCATCAATTTCACCCACACTGGTACGTTCTGCAGCGACCTGGACAATATGGTTGAGTTCTATTGCAGCAAATTGGGATTCGTCGTCAGTGACAAAGGTGTGGCCTCCACTGGCCACCGTTTGTTTTTCATGACCCAGAATCCAGAGGTGCATCACCAGCTGGTGCTCTTCGATGGCAAGCCAACCAACCTGCCGTTCAACCCGATCAACCAGCTGTCCTTCCTTCTGGATACGCTGGATGACCTCAAGGCGTTCTACGTTTTTGCCAAAGAGAATGATCTGGGCCCGATCGACCAGGTCGACCATGGCAACGCCTGGTCGATGTATTTCAAAGATCCGGAAGGTAACCCCATAGAGATGTATGTGGACGCTCCGTTCTACACGAATCAGCCCTGCCGCGAGCCGCTGGATCTGGAGCAAAGTACCGAGCAAATTCTTGCCACGACTGAGGCCATGTGCAGAAGGCGTCCGGGTTTCCAGACCCGTGAGGAATGGATGGAGTCAACCCGCCAACGTATCGCTCAACAACGTGTGAGTTGGTAAGCCACCATCGTGCGACCCAAAACGGTCGCACGCCCTTTTGGCTAGATGCACATTCAGAAACATCACGTTGATGGACTCTGATGCGGGATCCATTCAGCCGCTGGAAAACCTGGCCCTTCTGTACTGGCAGACAGGGTGGTATTTCACCCCAAGGAAATACACAGGTCTGTAGCCACAGCTTGGTCACACAACAAGAAAGATGGAGAACATCTATGGAATATGACCTGATTATCGTCGGGTTAGGCCCGGTAGGCGTCACTGCTGCCAACCTTGCTGGTCAATGGGGACTACGGACACTGGTTCTCGACAAAAGTGACACCGTGTATCAAAACCCTCGCGCCATGGGGTTGGATCACGAAGCCATGCGCACCTTCGACAATATTGGTCTTGCCGAGTCGATAGCCGCGCATGTGATGCCTTACCGCGCCTCCCATTACCTGAACGCCGACGCAAAACTGATCAAGCACATCAACGCCTCCCAGCCTCCGTTCTTACTAGGGTGGGCGCCCAACTACGTGTTTTCACAACCGCCGCTGGAACGCGCGCTGCGTAGTAATCTCCACTCACAGAGCCACGTCGATGTCCTTCTTGGCCGGGAAGTGTTCAACGTCGATTCTGCAGAGGCAGGTGTCACTGTTAGCTACCGCGACTCCGCAGGGGCAGTAAGTCGTGCAACCGCCAGTTACCTCCTGGCCTGCGATGGGGGCACCAGTCCTATTCGCACGAATCTCCAACTGAATATGGAGGATCTGGCATTCGACGAACCTTGGCTGGTTGTGGACGTAATCCTGAATGAAGGCGCAGGTAACTCCCTTCCCGAAACCAACGTTCAATACTGCGAGACTGAACGCCCCAGCACCTTCGTGGTAGGCCCAGGACGGCATCGGCGCTGGGAGTTCATGATCAACGAAGATGAGTCACCTGCCGAGATCATAAGCCCGGAGTCTATCCAGCGCTTGATTTCACGCTGGCTACCTGCTGAGGATTATCAGATCTGGCGGGCTTCCACCTACCGGTTCCATGCACTCATTCTTGAGCGCTGGAGAGTCGGTAACATCTTTTTCCTCGGCGACGCGGCCCACATGACTCCCCCCTTCCTTGCACAGGGCATGTGCCAAGGTTTGCGCGATGCCATGAACCTGATCTGGAAATTGGCATTCGTAAAGCGCGGAATCGCATCGACCAAACTGCTGGACACGTACCAGAGTGAACGCGCTCCACACGTAAAACGTACAACCGAAGTCGCCAAGGAGTTTGGACAGACGATCTGCGAACGCGATCCGGCTAGAGCCTCTGAACGGGATGCCCGATTACTTGCTGCGGTTCAAGAATCCCCAGGGGGTACTATCCGCCAGTCTCTGATACCAGGGCTTGAGAATGGCTTCATTGGCTCACATAAGCCCGCCGGGGGGCTTTTCCCTCAACCAAGAGTAACAACCTTCGATCAACAGGAAGACCTGCTGGATCGCTTTACCGGACAAAGTATACGGTTGGTGATTGCTGAAGGATTCAAGGCAACAGAGGCATTGCTTGCGGCGTTTGATGATGCGCTACGCGGGGTACAACTACCCACGAGCATCGTGCAGTTGAGCACTGCCCCGACGGCACACTATCAATATCGAGAGCATGATGGTGTGCTTGCGGCTTGGCTGCAGCGAAACGGATGCGACGTTGTTTTAGTACGTCCCGATCACTACGTATACGGTGGTGCTTCAACCCTCGAGGAAGCCGTACACCTCATCCAGGACTGCTTCGGCAAACTGCGTTGTTGAATGGGGATCAGGTGGTCGGCGCGCTGACCACCTCGCAGACCTAAAAAGGTAGGATTAAATCTGGGGCTCCCCACCATTACGAGGTAGGGAGCCCTTGGTGCTACTGGAGCGTCGAATGCTGCTGACGCAGCACGTCAGTCACATGCTTGAGTGTTCCGCCAATGTGATTACCGAGTAGCTCAACAGAAGCGTTGATATCGCGAGACAGAACAGCATCAATCAGTTGCTGATGCTCATCGCCCTTGTGGCGCTCCACACTTCGATGCAAGGCTGAGAAACGACGGTAACGTTCGGCCTGGTCGAACAACGAGTCGATCAACCGCAGCATCATGTCCGAAGGACAAGCCGAAAAAAGAGCAAAGTGAAATGCCTTGTGACGCTCAGACCAATCATCATCAAGGGCCACTGAAACGCTTCCAAGACGCTTTTCGACGACCTTAAGCCGATGGAAAGCTCCGAGAACATCGGCTTCCCAAGCATCATCACCATGGCGAATAGCCTCGGCAAGCGCCTCACACTCCAGTAAACGACGCAGCTGGGTAATTTGCTGAAAATCGTCAACAGACAAACGCGCAACGCGAAATCCTTTGTTCTCGCTTGCCTCGACGATGCCTTCCTGAGCCAGACGATTCAGCGCCTCTCGAATCGGGGAACTGCTCAGTCCATAGCTCAGGGACAGCTCTGCTACCTTGAGCTTTTCACCAGGAGCCAACTCACAGCAGATGATCGACTTTTTCATCTGCTGCAGGGCGACCTCAATAAGGGATCCGCCTTGTTGATTTTGCATTTCACGGTTTCCATGGATGTTGCATGCTTTTATATTTTATGCACAAAGTATGATTTGTGCAATTTCTCGCACCTATTTCAGAGTGAAGAATGACAGACCCTCACGCAATTGCCCGGCCAGGTCTTCTAACTCCCGAGAGGCACCGCGTAGGCGATGCGTTCGGTTTTGACTCGCCAGTGCCGATGCCCGAACCTCGAGAATACACAGCCCTACCTCACTAACCATTTCACTCTGAGCCTGCGTAGCACCTGCAATATCGAGGTTCATCTGATGGATGGTCGATACCTCAGTCGTCACGCCTCGCAGTGCCAATCCCGCTCTAAATGAAAAATCGCGAACACGCGCAGACTCTTCGCCAACTCGCTCCACCCGACTGAGCAAACTCTTGCTGTCACATTGCAACGTCTTGATCATTCCGGCGATTTCCGCGGCTGCACTCTGGGTACGTGCAGCCAGGCATCGCACCTCCTCCGCCACGACAGAGAAACCACGCCCCATCTCCCCCGCCCTGGCGGCCTCGATTGCAGCGTTCAAGGCAAGCAAATTGGTCTGCTCAGCAAGCGACTGCACGACCTCGAGCACTCGTCCAATACTCACAGCACGAGCGTCCAACGATCGCATTTCTTGCCCAGTTGCGTGAACAAGTTTGTCTAGCTGGTCGATCTGACCAACTGCTGCCTCAACCTCCTCCCCACCAACCTCGCTGCCTTTGCTGGCCAACCCCGCAGCAGATGACGCATCCCCCGTCAGTCCGACAACACGGGTCAGGCTAACGCCCATCGTTTCCATCGCATTGAATGCACGATTTGTGTCTTGCACCTGCTGCTCGGCACTACTAGCAACTTCACGTGTCATCTGATCCAGTTCAGCGCAAACCCTTCCAAGTCCACTTGCACCCTCCTCAATCCGACTGACGACACCATTGAGGCTTTCGCCCATCTGCCGTATGGCGTGCAAAACGACTGCAAGCTCATCACCGCAATCATCATGGATGGAAGCGTCCAATCTACCGGCGGCAAAATGCTCAACCTGCTCAGCAGTAGCGCGTAGGGAGAGGATGATTCGCCTGCGTATACCCCAGGCTGTTGCAATGCCGAGCACCAACACTAACGCAGCCATCTGAATGAGCTTGGTGTAGGCATTTTGCTTGAGTGCCTGCTGACGGTCGGAAACCTGGCGTCGCATTTCTTCAGACACAGCCAGCATCTGCTCAGCAATTCGATCCATCTCCAGTTCGGACTTGAGGTGGGCAAGGTAGCTGGTGTGATATGCCTCAAAAGCAACACGATATCGCTCCAAGGAGCCAAGCGCTAAATCCAATGCGGCTCGCTGCTGTGTAGCTGCTCCACCAGCCAGGGCCTGTGCGGCAGATCGAAGATCACTCAGCAATAGCACCCATTGCTCATAGTCCGCCTCTGTCAATGACTGGCTGTAAGACCATTCAGCGATGCGCAGAGAGAGCAGCTTACGCATGAGCGCGGTGGCATTCTCCGCGAGCACCAACGCTGCCAACATCTCGCTACTTTCCTGCATCAAAGCCTCAGTCAAATCTTGCTCGACGGTTTCAAACGCTATGCGCACCTCACCGGCTTCAACCCCCATGGCTTTCTGCGCTTGTTCCAACCGACCACGCGCCGCGACCAAGCGCTCGAACTGCGTCAGATATTGTTTGCTCGCCACTACAAGTGGCTGCTCAAGCTGCTCCAACGTCGCCACCTGCTGAGGAATCTCGTTGATCAAGCGATGCACCTTGTCGACGGCACCTCCAGTGGCCTCTAACCGATAGCTCTTCTCCAGGATTCGAATGTCCAGAATCCCTGCATGCACTCCAGCGATGCTCTCCAGCTGATCCTCCCCTTTGAAAACAGCCTGCAGGCTTGAAAATCCAAAGCACGCCAGCAGCACGCTCAAGCCACACAACAGGCCAAAACCCAGTGCCAACAGGGCTCCTATCGACAAGCGCCGAGGTGAGAGAGACACAGATTTCATCTTGTTTTTCTTCCTATGCCGTTCGAGGGATTTGCCATTGAAGAGGAGCTGTCGTTTTTTCCTTGACTTCCTCGTGGTCGGCAACCTATTTTTGTGCATAAAGCAGTACATAAAGCAAAATAACAAAAATAATGCACAAAGATAGAGGCTAAAAATGCATAGCCGAAAAACCCTCGATCCCGACGAAATCAGCACGTTGCTCGATGCAGCCATTGCTGAAGCGGCCCGACATGACTGGAAGGTATCTGTTGCGGTTGTCGATGACGGCGGACACTTGTTGGCCTTCCGCAGGTTGGCCGGCGCGAGTGTCTCGTCAGCTCAAATCGCCATTGATAAAGCTCGCAGTGCTGCGATTACCCAGCGCCCTACCCGTTTCTTCGCCGAGATGTTGAGCAGCGGGGTGTACGGCATTGCCTCACTGGCCGGAGTCATCCCAATGATTGGCGGACTACCACTTCTGCAGGGCGATCAATGCCTTGGAGGAATAGCTGCCAGTGGCGTGAAGGCCCAGTTCGATGAACAGATCGCAGCTGCCGGCAGTGAGGCAATTGGCTGTTCAGCCCCGCCCAACACCAGATCTAAGGAGAGCCAATAGAGCTGCCAAGCACAGCATCCGTCTCTACGGATGGAGCCCCCTGTAATAACAACAAGAATGCAGAAGAGGTATCCATGAACACAAAGCAACGCCGCTCTACTACACAGCTTCTTGCCCGCCATGGCGCCAAGGCCAGCACACTCAGCATCGCCCTGGCATTGTGTTCGGCAGAGGTCATGGCTTTCCAGTTCGACACCGGAGTCGAGGGCCTCAAAACCAGCTGGGACAACACCATCAAGTACAGCAATGCTTGGCGCCTGAACGAACGCGCCGACAATGTGATGGCGTCCTCACCGAATCCGAACAAGGATGACGGTGACCGCAACTTCAGCACCGGGCTGATTTCCAACCGCTTCGACTTACTCTCCGAGTTGGACATCAAGTACGGCGATGTCGGCGCCCGCCTAAGCGGCGCAGCCTGGTACGACACGGTCTACAACGAGAAGAACGACAACAACTCGCCCGCCACTGCCAACCCGGTGAGCGTTGACTACAACGAATTCACGGACAAGACCCGCGACCTTCATGGAAGGGATGCCGAGATTCTCGATGCCTTCGTATATGGCGCACGGGACATCGGCTCGACTCGCCTCTCGGCACGCCTGGGGCAGTTCAACCAGATTTATGGTGAAAGCCTCTTCTTCGGCGCCAACGGTATCGCCAACGCACAGAGCACTGTTGACCTCGTGAAGTTGCAATCGGTGCCGGGCTCGCAGTTCAAGGAAATTCTCCTTCCCACCGAGCAGTTCTCCTTCAACTGGCAGCTCACCGACACCGTTAGCGTGGGTGCTTACTATCAGTTCGAATGGAACAAAACGCGTCTTCCTGGTTCAGGGAGCTATTTCAGCGCAGGCGATTTTGTGGGTGAAGGTGCCGAGCGTGTCTTCTTTGCAGGAGGGCCCCTGTTACACGGCCATGACATCGACGCCAAGGACTCCGGCCAGTTCGGTGCCCAGATCCGCTTTGCTCTCGACGATTGGGAGTTCGGCCTTTATGCGGCGCGCTACCACGACAAAACGCCTATCTGGTATTTCCGTCCCACCTTCCTGGGTGGTGACGGCACCTTCGTGAATGTCTATCCTGAAGACATCAAGGTGTACGGCGCAAGCTTCAGTACCCTCGTAGGGGAAGCCAACGTCGCGGGTGAAATCTCCATGCGTGTCGACACCCCTCTTGCCCCGAATGGTGGAGTGGTCGTCACCGGCGACATGACCGCAGACAACAACAGCAATCCGCTCTATCCGATCGGCGACTCACTCCATGCTCAGCTGTCGATGGTCAACGTATACGGAGGCTCGGCGCTGTGGGACGGCGCGTCTTTGGTAGGCGAAGTTGCCTTTAACCGTCGCCTCAAGGTAAAGAAGAACGCTGAGAACCTCGACCCGAACACCACTCGCGACGCCTATTCCCTGCGTTTCACCTTTGAGCCTCAGTACTTCCAAGTGATGCCTGGCGTCGATGTGCAGATGCCGATCACCGTTGGCTACACACCGTATGGTCGCTCCTCGGTAACACCCCAAGCGTTCTCCCCAGAACATGGCGGCGACATCACCCTTGCCCTCAAAGCCGACTACCAGAAGCAATGGTATGCATCCCTCAGCTACACCAATTTCTTCGGCGATGGCGGCCCCATCATCGGCCCGGATAACAACTACTCCTTCCAGCAAACCATGAAGGACAGGGACTTCATTGCCTTCTCGATCCAGCGCACCTTCTGATTCCCGGAGAACAATAAAATGAAAAGACAGGTTCTGTTGATGACCGCTCTTGCTGCCAGCCTTGCGGTCAGCCACGTACTCGCTGCCGTCTCGCCTCAAGAAGCCGAAACGCTGAAAAACTCTCTCACTCCGCTGGGGGCAGAACGAGCGGGCAATGCTGATGGGAGCATCCCCGCCTGGAGTGGCGGCCTCACCAAGGAAGTATCAGGCGCCAAATTCGGTGATGTGCCAGCCGACCCGTTCCCAGGCGAAAAGCCCGTACTGCGCATCACCGCAGCCAATGCAGGGCAGTACGCCAACAAGCTCAGTGAAGGCACCCAGGCTTTGCTGAAGAAGTATCCGAATAGCTTCTTCCTGGATGTCTACCCGACGCACCGCACTGCCGCAGCCCCACAGTGGGTCTATGACAACACCCAGGCCAACGCCACGCGTTGCCAGTTGACAGAGAACGGTCTTTCGGTGAAAGGCTGCTACGGAGGCATCCCGTTCCCGATTCCGAAATCCGGCAGTGAGCTGATCTGGAACTTCCTCCTGCGTGTCGAGGCCGAGTCCATCGAGATGGGCTACCGCAACACCATCGGCAATGCGGACGGTTCTCGCACGATGGCCAGTCGAGGGGTGGAGAACTGGCAATACCCCTATTACTACAAGGATGGGAATGCCGATAAATGGTCAGGGCAATATGTGCTACTGCGCTTCCTTACCAATGAACCACCCTTTAAAGCCGGTGAATCACTGGTCACTCATGACAGCATCAACGCCGCAAGCCCACGGGACGCCTGGCAATATCTGGTCGGCCAGCGCCGCGTTCGGCGTGCACCAACGGTAGGTTACGACACGCCAGACTTCGTGGCATCCGGTGCCAACTACTTTGACGAGGTGCATGGCTTCATCGGTCATCCAGATCGCTACGACTGGAAGTTGATCGGCAAGAAAGAAATGTACATTCCGTACAACCTCAACAATTTCCACTCGCTTAAGCCTGAAGAGGTCAACACCAAGGATGTCCTCAATCCAGAGAAAATGCGCTGGGAACTGCACCGCGTATGGGAAGTTGAGGCAACCGTCGCGCCCGGTAAGCGTCATGCTGTACCGAAGCGTCGCTTCTACATCGATGAGGACAGCTGGACTATTGCCTTGGCTGATGGCTATGACGCTCAAGGTAAGCTTTGGCGCGTCAATCAGGCACTGCCTTTCGTGGTGCCATCGATCCCCGCCGTCGTGGTCAAACCGGTCGTGATTTACAACCTGCAAGCGGGCACGTACAGCGTGGTGCAAGGGCTCAATGGGGAGCGTTACTCGGTTGTGCCGCGCAAGGCGGAAAACTTCTTCACCGGTAACGCGGTTGCCTCTGACTCCGCACGCTGAACCAGGCCTTCAGGGCGGGTATGCCATACCCGCCCTCCTTCGAGGTATCCAACGATGCAACGAATACTAATTGGCAGGCTTGCACTCGCCCTTAGCTTGGGCGTGACGGGTGCCAGCGTGGCAGATGAGGCCGTGCCGACTGAGCCGCTACAACAATCTGCACTGCACAGCGGTTTGGCCCAACACTCGCTGATGCTCGATGTATCACGAGCGGGAAATGCACTGGTAGCTGTCGGCGAGCGTGGCTTCATCCTTCGCTCTGAAGATGACGGCCAGTCCTGGAGCCAGGTCGACACACCGGTAAGCGTCACGCTAACTCGTGTTGTTTTCCCGACACCCGATCAAGGTTGGGCCGTTGGTCATGCCGGCGTTGTGCTTCATAGCAGTGACGGTGGTCGGAGTTGGAAGCTGCAATTGGATGGTCGCCAAGCGGCCCAGACGGTACTTGAGGCTGCCCAGAAGCGGTTTGAGCAAGAGCCAAATGCACTCAATGAAAAGCGCGTTTCTAGCGCGCGCAGCCTGCTCGAAGACGGCCCAGACAAACCGTTCCTTGGCGTACATTTCATTGATGCGACACACGGTATCGTGGTGGGTGCCTACGGCTTGGCGTTCTCCACCAATGATGGAGGGAACACCTGGTACAGCATCGAAGAACGCTTGGATAACCCTGCCGCCATGCATCTGTATGGCATCCAGCAGATTGATGACAAGCTGTTCATTTTTGGCGAACAGGGTCTTCTACTCCGCTCGAATGATCGAGGTACCACGTTTGAGACACTCACCTCTCCTGCCACTGGAACCCTCTTTGGCTTAGTCCCAACGAGCCAGCACGGCCTGCTTGCTTTTGGCCTGCGTGGCAAGAGCTATTTCTCCAGTGACGCGGGGGATAGCTGGCAACCTGTGGCTAACCCAAGTCCGATAACCATCACCGCCGGGACGCTACTCAGCGATGGCCGCACGTTACTGGTCGACGAGTCTGGCCGACTGCTGACGAGCAAAGAGCCGCAGCACGGCTTCACCGCACTCACGCTCGAAGAGCCTAGCTACCTCACAGGTTTGATTGAAGTAGGTACCGGCAAGCTGGTGCTGAGCAGTGCTCGTGGAGTAACGCGCGTGAACCTAGATGAGCTGAATCGGAGCACCACTCGTGAACAGTAAAGTAACAGCCCAACAGCCCGGTGCAGGAAACGCGATCGCCCTTTTCGATGACCGTTCAGGAAGCCTGCCTGAGCGATTGATTTTCCGGTACCGCCGATTCATCGTTTTGCTCTGCCTGCTGGTCAGCGCCACTCTTGCCTGGCAAGCGCAACATTTGCGGTTGAGCGCCGCATTCGAGAGCATGATTCCGATCGACCATCCGTACATCCAAAACTATTTTCAGTTCCGTGGACAGCTTGGCGAAGGCGGCAATACGCTGCGAATCGCCGTCAAAAGTAACGACGGCTCCATCTACAACGCCGATTACCTGGAAACACTGAAGCAACTCAACGATGATCTTTTCCTGTTGACGGGTGTGGATCGCCCCTACATGAAATCACTGTGGACACCGGCCACGCGGTGGATTGGAGTCACCGAAGAGGGATTCGACGGCGGCCCCGTGATTCCTGAGGACTATGATGGGTCGCCCGCCAGTATTGAACAGGTACGACAAAACGTTGAACGCTCAGGTGAAATCGGCAGGCTGGTAGCGCCAAATCTTCAATCGAGCGTCATTATCCTTCCATTGCAGGATGCGGCCACTGCTGGCTCCGATAACGCCTTGGACTATCGAGCCCTCTCAAAACAGCTCGATGATCTGCGCGAAAAATACAGCAATGAGCACACGAGCATCGCCATTACCGGCTTTGCCAAAGTAGTGGGTGACCTGATGGACGGCCTGGCACTGATGCAGCTGTTCTTCGCTGGCACTCTAATAATCTGTGCCCTGGTGCTCTATTGGTACACCCGCTGCCTGCGCAGCACCTTGCTGGTACTGCTGTGCTCGGTGGTTGCTGTGGTGTGGTTGCTCGGCCTGTTAGCATCAATGGGTTACAACCTTGACCCCTACTCGATTTTGGTGCCCTTCCTGATCTTTGCTATCGGCCTGTCCCATGGCGCACAGAAGATGAATGGCATCATGCAGGACATTGGTCGCGGTGCGGACAAACTCATTGCGGCGCGCCTCACTTTCCGAAGGCTGTTCCTGACCGGTGCAATGGCTTTGCTTGCTGACGCGGTGGGTTTTGCCGTGTTGATGATCATCAACATCCCGGTCATCCAAGATCTGGCGGTTACTGCCACCATTGGCGTACTTGTGCTGGTTCTGACAAACCTTGTACTGCTACCCGTGCTGCTCTCCTACACAGGTGTCAGTAAAACTGCTGCGCGGCGCGAAGCAGAGTCGGAACAAAAGGCGCACGATCAAACGGAGGCCCGGCATTCGCTGTGGAGCTTTCTGGATCGTTTCACCAGACCAGGTCGCTGGAGCAATGGCGCGTTAATCATTGCAGGTGCAATGGCTGCTGCGGGATTTGCAATCAGCTTGCACCTCAAGGTCGGCGATCTCGATCCAGGTGCACCTGAGTTGCGTGCTGAGTCTCGTTACAATCAGGACAACGCTTTCATGGTTAGTAACTATGCGGCGAGCAGCGACAAGTATGTTGTCATGATCAAGACACCGCAGTACTACTGCGCTAATTATGAAACCTTGGTCAAAGTCGACGCCCTGGAGGCCAGGCTACAGCAACTCCCGGGTGTCGTCTCGACTACCTCACTCGCTGCGTTGAGCAAACAGGCTGCTGCAGGAATGAATGAGGGTAGCCTCACCTGGTACGAAATTCCTCGAAACCAAGGCCTGCTCAACGCCATCATCACGCGCGCCCCAAGAGAACTGTTCAATCAGAACTGTGATCTGCTAACCATCAATGTCTTCCTCGCTGACCACAAGGCAGACACTCTCACCCGCGTGGTGAGTACTGTTGAGACATTCGCAGCAGCGAACAACAGCGAAACCCTTCAGTTCATGTCCGCAGCAGGAAACGCCGGGATTGAGGCCGCAACCAACATCGTCGTGAGGAAGGCAAATGTGCAGATGTTGATGATGGTGTATGCGGCGGTGACGATCCTGTGCTTCATCACCTTCCGCTCATTGCGTGCGGTGATCTGCACGGTATTGCCGCTCATGCTCACCTCCATTTTATGTGAGGCTCTCATGGTTGGCTTGGGTATTGGTCTGAAGGTCGCCACCCTTCCTGTGATCGCTTTGGGTGTTGGTATCGGCGTCGACTACTCGCTATACATTCTCAGCGTCACGCTCGCAAACCTGCGCAATGGTGAGACGCTATCGCGCGCCTATTACCTTGCCTTGTTGTCGACTGGAAAGGTCGTAATCCTGACCGGCGTCACGCTGGGAATTGCGGTGGCTACCTGGGCATTCTCGCCCATCAAATTTCAAGCGGACATGGGCATTCTGCTGGCCTTCATGTTCATCTGGAACATGCTGGGCGCTCTTATCCTGACTCCAGCTCTGGCAAGGCTATTCCTAACAAATCACCACCTTTGTGCTCATTCCAAAACTGGACTGGCGCTGCTTTGATCACCACCGACCCGTGTCATAGCGGGTCGGTAATCTCAAGACCGCACAACGGATGGCTGAGTTGCTCGACAACCGATAGCCAATGCGCCGAATCAACCGGCAGCGATAGAGAATGGAACTACTTTATTTACCACTTGTTTCTGACTCAGGTATCGGGTGCAGCTTACCCTCAGGAACGAAGCAAAATTCACTACCTCTCCGCGATAATCCATGACTTCCTCGTACAGCTTTGCGATCAGCTGGTTGGTGCTGACACCGTCCGTTGCAGCAATCTCAGTCAAGATGTCCCAGAACTGGTTTTCAAGACGCAGGGTGGTAACTACGCCCCGTACACGCAAGGAGCGCGAGCGCGACTCATAAAGAATCGGGTCTGCCTTCACATACAGCTCACACATAACGCCTCCGCTGGATCTACCTGGTTAAGTCGCGTCGATGGTATAGGCCCAAGCTTGAAGGTACCTGACCCAAGCAGCACGCGGGTAATACACCGCTATTACACGTACCCATTTCGCTGCCGAGGCCCACGTAATAGCCAATTATTACCCGCCAGATTTTCATGCTGCCATCCTGAGTGCATAACAACACCACAGGAAAGCCTGATAATGCCAAAATTTCTCCACACCATGATCCGTGTAGGTGACCTGGAAGCCTCTATGCGTTTCTACGGACAAGCATTCGACTTGCAGGAATCCCATCGCCTTGAATTCGACGACTTTTCCCTGGTCTATCTGCGCGACCAGCAAAGCGGCGTCGAAATCGAACTGACCTGGAACAAGGGGCAGGACGACTACACCCATGGCAGCGGGTATGGCCATGTGGCCTTTGCCGTAGAAGACCTTGATCAGCATCACGCTCAGCTGAGCGAAATGGGGCTGTGCCCTGCCCCCATCAAGGAGTTCAAGCGTGGTGAAGAGATGCTCGCTCGCTTCTTCTTCATCAAAGACCCCGATGGCTACAAGATCGAAGTGCTGCAACGCGCCGGGCACTACCAATAGCGCATTCCCAAGCCTCTGACGGACAGACGTAATCGATCTATACCGCCTGGAAAAACTCAACTCCCTCAAAGCACCACCCGTGATGTCAGGCTCCTAATAAAAACAAAAAGGAGAACCGCATGAACGATCTACAAGCCAGCCGCCGTGGCTTCCTCAAAGGCAGCGGCGGGATTCTTTTGGGCACACTCCTTTTCACTTCCGGCCCTATCGCCCTGCTTGCTCCCAGCACAACCTGGGCGCTCGAAATGAAAATGCTGAACAACAACCTGGCCGCGCGGCTGATGGTCATGGTGCGCCGGATCTACCCTCACGATCAGATGGAAGACGCTGTGTACGCGTTTGCGATCAAGGCATTGGATGACCGCGCCGTGACTGATCCCTCCATCCTTCCCCTGCTTGAACAGGGCCTGAACGAGCTCGACACATCAGCAGGTGGCGCGTGGCTGAATCTGGATGAGGAGCGCCAATTGGCCGCGCTTGAGTCTGTCCAGAGCACCCCTTTCTTTACGTTGGTCAGATCAGTGTCGGTCAACGCTCTTTACAGCAACGAACTCGCCTACCAGCACTTTGGCTACGAGGGCGCCTCCTTCCCTAAAGGCGGCTATTTGATGCGCGGTTTCAACGACCTGAAATGGCTGCCTGCAGCACCCACCGAAGCCAGCCCCCCCGCCTTTTCCTGAGGATGCGTACATGACCACATTCAACTTTGACGACGAATCGGTAGTGGTGATCATCGGTTCTGGTGCGGGTGGCGGGACTCTGGCCAATGAGCTGTGTCAGAAGGGTATCCCGGTCGTTCTATTGGAAGCCGGCCAGCGCCAATCCTCAGCCACCTTCATCAACGACGAATGGCCTTCGTTCGAGCAATTGTCCTGGGGCGACACCCGGACGACTTCGGGGTCGTGGCAGATCGCCAAGGACTTCCCGAACCTACCAGCTTGGATCTGCAAAACCGTGGGCGGAACGACTACCCACTGGGCAGGTGCCAGCCTGAGATTCCAAGAGCACGAGTTTCGGGCGCGCCAGACCTATGGCGATATCAAAGACGCGAACCTGCTTGATTGGCCATTGACGCTGGCAGAACTGGAACCCTTCTATGCAAGGGCAGAAGACAAGATGGGCGTGACGCGCACCAACGACATTCCAGGCCTGCCGGGAAACAACAATTTTCAGGTGATGTACAACGGTGCTCGCAAGCTTGGCTACAAGAAATGCAGTACCGGCCACATGGCGATCAACAGCCGCGCCCGTGCAGGACGCGCCCAATGCATGCAACTCGGCTTCTGCTTCCAGGGCTGCAAGATGGGGGCAAAATGGTCAACGCTGTACACCGAGATTCCAGCAGCTGAAGCCACTGGCAAGCTCGAACTTCGCACACAGGCTCACGCGGTGAAAATCGAACACGATGCCAAGGGACGTGCAACCGGTGTGGTCTACGCAGACGCGCAAGGACGACTGCAACGCCAGAAAGCGCGTCTTGTGGCAGTGGCAGGTAATGCTATCGAAACGCCTCGGCTGCTGCTCAATTCGACCAGCACCTTATTCCCTCATGGCATTGGCAACGGCTCCGGGATGGTCGGTAAACACTACATGCGCCACACCACCGGCTCAGTGTTCGCAGAGTTTAAGGATCCGGTGCATTTCTACCGGGGCACCATTATGGCCGGCCTGATCGGAGACGAGGTGCACTTTAATCCCGACAGAGGCTTTGTCGGTGGTTACGAAATGGAAACCATCTCGCTCGGCCCATCCTTCATGGCTGCCTTCTTTAATCCTGGTGCCTGGGGACGTGACTTCACCCGCGTCATGGACAACTACACGCACCTGGCAGGCATGTGGTTGGTGGGTGAAGACATGCCCCGGGAAAGCAACCGCATCACCCTGAGCGATACCGTCAAAGACCGCTTCGGCATTCCTGTGGCCAACGTGCACTACGACGACCACCCCAATGATATTGCGATGCGAGAGCACGCCTATCAGCAAGGTAGCGCCGTCTATGAAGCTGTCGGCGCACTGAAGACTCACCGCGTCCCCCCCTACCCCTCAACTCATAATATGGGTACTTGTCGCATGAGCCACAAGGAAGCCGATGGCGTCTGCAACAAGTACGGGCAGAGCCATGAAGTCCCCAATCTGTTCATTTCGGATGGCAGTCAGTTCACTACCAGCGCAGCCGAAAATCCTACCCTGACGATCGTGAGCCTGGCGATTCGTCAGGCTGAGTTCATCGCTGATGCTTTGAGGACGAATGCGGCATGACGAACACTGCCGAAAACCGCCTGGAGATTTGCGCAATCCCAGCGTTCATCGACAACTACATCTGGCTTCTGGCCGATCACGCAAACCAGGCCTGTGCAGTTGTAGATCCAGGTGATGCCGGGCCAGTTCAAGCTTGGCTGGCAGAGCATCCCGGCTGGGTGCTCTCCGATGTGCTAATCACTCACCATCACAGTGACCACGTGGGCGGTGTCGAGAAGCTGAAGTCTGAATTCAATCCCCTCGTTTATGGCCCTGCAAACGAATCAATCCCTGCTAGGGATCGGCCACTCACAGATGGTGATTTGATCCAGGTACTAGGACGAACCATTAATGTTATCGCCGTGCCTGGCCATACTTCAGGGCATCTGGCCTACTACCTGGTTGATGAGGATGTGCTGTTTAGTGGAGACACGCTATTTAGCGCCGGCTGTGGCCGCTTGTTTGAGGGTACGCCGCGACAAATGCTGACATCGCTCGAATGCCTCGCAGCGCTGCCAGGGCAGACGCAGGTGTACTGCGCACATGAGTACACGCTGCCCAACCTACGTTTTGCTTTGGCAGTAGATCCAGACAATCAACAAATAGCCAAGCTCTTGACTGAGGTCTGTGAAATCCGCAATCGCGGGCAGTGCACCTTACCCACCCGCATTAGCGTTGAACGGGCTTATAACCCGTTCCTCCGTGTGCGGGAGGCGAAGATCGTTGAAGCTGTCCAGCGTAACACGAGACTAGCCATCACATCAGCCGAGGCATGCTTCGCAGCTATGCGTATGTGGAAAGACAATTTCTGAACAACAAGAAGAAGATCAGCTATGAAAAGTACACTACTGATTACCCTGACAGCCTTCATGGTTGCTACCGCCCAAGCAGCTCAAGAGCCTGAGGCCGTATTCACAAAAACGTGCGCCATGTGCCACAACGGACAACTCCCAAACGCGCCCAAAAAAGGCGATACCGCTGCTTGGAAACCTCGCCTGGCTCAAGGGCAAGAAATACTGCTCAAAAACGTAGTGAATGGCTTGAGCGTCATGCCCCCACGCGGACTTTGCAGTGACTGCAGCGACGAAGACCTCTTGGCAACAATAGGCTGGATGTCTCGCTGAAAACTGAAAGGTCTGACCACCAAAAAGTGACAAGAGAAACTACCAAAAAATTTTCAATAAGAAAATGCCTAGGATAAGCCCAAACTTTCTATGCACGGGTTAAGGTCTATAGCGTTCTGCACTGTGATAAAACTTATCTCGCTACTTAGCGCCTAAGCAGCAAAGCCCATGAGCTAGGATGAATGGGCAATACAAGCCAGCAAGCTCCACACAGTGCGTATTTCTTACGGTAGGTAGTATGCACGCGCTACAAAGCGGGCAATAGACTGCCCGCTTTGTACAACCAATAAGCTCAAATTTATAACTAAACCAGCTAGAACGACTTGCTAATCCCTGCGATAACTGTCGCCGAACAGACATCATCAAAACCGTTAAAGTTAAGACATTCCACCTTGGAGAGGTTGCTATCAGCGTAGCTGAGAGACCATTTGAGCCCCAGTAACTCCTTATTCAATTGAATCTGCCACTCGTTATACTTGCTTCGGGTGCTGCCGTTTCCGGAAACGAAAACTGGATCTTTATAGTCAACCTGGCCGTAGCGCGTTTTCAAACCGATGTCTCCTGGCAAGGTAGTTTCATAGCCCACGAAGCTGTAGAGCATGCTTTCATCTCCCCACAGGTCGTCAGAGTAATAACCGCCAACAATGAATCCGTGAGCATTCAACTTTGCATAATATTCGCTGTAATTCAGATCCGCCTGCTTAGGGTACTCGTACTCCAGATAAGTCAACTCCAAGCTAACGTCATCGGCCAGCTGCATGGAGTAACCCAGGTAATAATCGATTTCCTGGCGTGTCTTGCTGCCGTGACCGAAGTCGACATTCGAGCTCCATACGCCCGCGAACAAACCACTGGAATGTACTAAGGTGGCGGAGCCTTGAAGGGCTGGATCGCCTTGGGTTTGTGACATCCCGCGAGACCAATACTGACTGTACAACCCTGCATCGAGCGCGAGCGTAAAGTCCTTACTCAACTCAACTGCATCGCTTTCCGACCATGGCGCAACTGCCGCCAGAAAAATAGCCGCAAGTTTAAAAGAATGCTTCATACATATCCCCAGCCATAATTGTTGTTAGTTTTCAGAGAGCAATTGCCACTGCGGCAGCCACAACGCAAGCAGGCACACCAACGAGAAAAACAGTTGATCAATCAGCATTGGCCTTGGGTAGCTAATCAGTGAATCGCTGAATGAGAGGCAGAAGACTCGAAAATTTCTATTTTTTATTTAGACCAAGCCTACAATTGGGAACTGAGGTCTGGCGTGGTTAGCGCCATCACTGCTTGGCTCTGATGCTCTAGAGCTAAGCCAATGGATCTGCTTACCGAACCGTTAGACTATCTTCACGCAGACGACGCAACTGTGCCAAACTGACACAGCAGCCTGGCCAAGGCTTGAAACATGACCAGATGATCAGATTTCGCCTCAGCGCGTTACCAAAATGAGCAACTAATCCAAAAGAGTAATAAGACCAATGATGATTGGGATGACTTCTGCACGCTATTTAAAGCCCTTCACTCTCGCAATCCTCGGAAATCTAAAAAGCCTCACTCCCAGCAACCAAGTGCCTGGTGAGGACAACAATTCCGCTGATAGCCTTTAGCTTTCAGTGCTCATAAAAAAATACGATTCGCCCGTTAAAGCGCTCGCTGCCACTCTAATTCCGCCGTCTTCAAATCAACAAATTTAAATAAAGAGATAGCGATATGCTCAGAGTAGGTATTCTAGGCTGCGGTCGAATCGGAAATGTGCACGCGGCGAGTCTAATGCAGATTCCAACCGCCAAGCTTGTAGCGGTAGCTGACGCCATACCCGCAGCAGCTGACACATGTGCCAGCCGCTTCAATGTTGAAGCCAGGACAATCGAAGGAATCATTCGGGCAGAAGACATAGATGCAGTAGTGATTGCGACGCCCTCTCCGACTCACTTCGACCTTATCCATGCCTTGGCAGATGCAGGAAAGCCGATTTTCTGTGAAAAGCCTATCGATATGTCCTCAGATCGGGTTCGTCAATGCATAGCAAAGGTCTCAAGCGCCGGCGTACCGTTTATGACCGCGTTCAATCAACGGTTCGATCCGCATTTTGGTGCGTTGCAGAAACGACTAGCTGCGGGTGAAATCGGGCAGCTGGAAACTGTCACAATCACGTCTCGAGACCCTGCTCCACCTCCGGTCGAGTACCTGAAAGGCTCTGGTGGCATCTTCAGGGACATGATGATCCATGATTTTGACTTGGCACGATTCTTACTGAATGAAAATCCTACTCGGGTGTTTGCAACTGGCTCAGCGCTGGTAGACCCGGCTGTTAAAGACGTAGGCGACGTTGACACCGCCATAGCACTGCTCATGACCAAGTCTGGAAAAATATGTCAAATTTCCAACTCACGGCGTGCTAGTTATGGCTATGACCAAAGACTCGAGGTACACGGCTCCAAAGGAATGCTGAGAGTTACAAACATCCATGAAAGCCAAGTTGAAAGTGCGACAAGTTCAGGATTTACGATGCCTGTCGCCAAGCCATTTTTCCTAGAGAGATTTGGCCCTGCATACCTCGCAGAAATGGAGAAATTTGTTCACTGCATTTCCACTGGCACACCTCCTACTCCGAACGCTGCAGATGGATTGTTTGCTCAACTGATCGCGGATGCTGCCGCTGAGTCTTTAGCATCCGGCCAACCTGTCGACATCAAGTATTGAGAATAGCACATGAAAATTGGCATTATTGGGCTAGGCAACGTTGCAGAACTGCATGTAACTGCGCTTAATGAAATTGACCCCACCGCCTACGTTGGTGGATGGGGTAGAACTCCGAGCAAAGCAGCTGCGTTTAAAGAGCGGTTTGGAGGGGTAGTATACCCGTCTCCGGAAGCCTTACTTGATGATTCTAGCATCGATGCGGTTGTTATCTGTACCAACGCAGAAACCCACTTTCACTTCGCCAAAGAAGCTCTATTCGCAAGAAAGCATGTACTGATAGAAAAGCCAATTTGCACGAGCGCCGATAAAATCCGAGAGCTGGAGATACTTTCGCGCGGTGTCAACCGATTGTGCGTACCGTCTCACAACTATGTTTATGCAGAAACAATGCAACGTGTTCGCGCACACATTGACGCCGGCCACCTTGGAGAAATCGTCAATTTCTGGGCAATCTATAATAAGCGCCACCCTGCCGAAATTGGCATACCCGATTTAACCATGAGCGAGCTTATGGTTCATCACATATATTGCATGCTGTATTTTTTGGGTCGGCCGGAACGAGTTTTTGCTACAGGCTCTAATGTCCATTTCGAAGATCCGCAAGCCCACGATCAGCTAATGATCATCGCAGAATATCCAAACGGCAACATCGCGAATCTTTGGGGCAGCTTCTCAGCCGATGATTGTAGCCGTGACCCCTGGTCTGTGTACTTCAAAATTATCGGCAAGAATGGTTCATCAGTGGTGCCGTGGGACACGACAAAGTTCGGAGACGCGAGACTTCCGTTCTGGGACGACGGCACATATTGGGATAGCTTTTACCAAATCCAAAAGTTCTTCATTGAAGAGTGCCTCACTGGAAAGCGCGCCCCACTTTCGTCTCTAAGTGACGCTTATGACGCCACTGTAATCATGGATGCTGCCAGAAAGTCCATTAGTGAAAGAAGGTCTATCGACCTGGATTTCAGCTGAGGGTTACACGAAGCACTTCCAATTGGCCGGCCAACGGGACGTAAGCTGCAGTAGTACTCACGCTACTGCAGCAATCCCGTAGGTTATCAGCAACCTACACGTACGCTTCAATCAATCTCAATATTAGTGGAGTTTGAGCCTTGGCCGGGTCTTACGCTGCAGCAAATCAGAGAATGCCTTTAACAGCGCCCTCGTAGCGCCAAACAGTGCTACCTGATGAAGTCGATAAAGTGACATATATAGTGTCCTTGCAAAAAGACCTTCGGTCACATTTTTCCGCCCCAGCAGTCCAGTCAGCGCTCCTACTGCATTGAAAGACGCCATCGAGATCAATGTCCCTCGGTCTTCATAATTGAATTTGAGCAGCGGCTTGCCAGAGATACGGAGAGCGAGGCTTCTGCTCAACATCTCGGCTTGTTGATGGGCAGCCTGTGCTCGAGGAGGGACAGTACCTGCTCCCTCATCGGATAACGGACAGGACGCACAATCACCTATGGCAAAAATTGAGTCATCGATCGTCGTCTGCAGCGTACGGCGTACCAAAAGCTGGTTGATCCGATTCGTCTCCAGCCCGCTTAGCCCCTTCAAAAATGCAGGTGCTTTGATACCTGCAGCCCAGATCGTCAGGTCAGAGGAAATAGCACCACCGTCGGCAAGTACTACGCCCTTAGCCTTCACCTCCTTCACCGCCGTATTCACACGGACGTCAATCCCCAGGTTGGCTAGGCCTGAGTGAACAGTCTCACTGACATCTTGATTCAAGACAGGGAGAATCCTAGGGCCAGCCTCTAGCAAAGTCACTTGCAGAATGTCCGGGGACGCATGACGAAGGCCATATCCCTCAATGACACGGACAGCATGCTGCAGCTCTGCGCACAGCTCAACCCCGCTTGCACCGGCTCCAACAATAGCGATCCGGAGTGGATTAGATGCATCTTCTGCATGCGCTCGCATGTAACGTGCGAGAAGCTGCTTCTGAAGCTTTTCAGCCCGAGTACGGCTATCCAAGAATTGGCAATGATCTTGAACACCTACGGTGCCGAAATCATTGCACTGACTACCAACAGCCAGGACAAGCGTATCGTAAGGTACCTCCCGCGCATCCCCGTCGTTGGATGCTAGCAGCACTACTTTTCGCTCACGATCTATACCTATCATGCGGCCAAACTGAAACGAAAAATGATTCCACTTTGCCTGCGCAAAATAATTCAGCTCATGAATACTGGGATCCAAAGAACCAGCTGCAACTTCGTGAAGGAGCGGTTTCCAGATATGCGTTAAATTTGCATCCACCAGTGTAATCGCCGCTTTTTTTTGCTTTCCGAGCGTCTTACCAAGCCTGGTAGCCAACTCAAGCCCGCCTGCACCACCACCAACAATCAAAACCCTATGCTTCATCACCTCACCCTAGACTAAATATAAGCAGCACGCACACGAGAGCGGACTTACGCAATCGAGCAAAAAGGCAGGCATTATCAACCCAAAGAAAAATCTAATTTTTATGCAGTTCCACCACCAACCCTTTTTCTCAGCCACAGGGTTATCTAGTAATCTTGAAGCAGTGAGCCTGACCCAAAAAATCATTCACCCAAATTATAAATACCGAATCGAATCTTGAGTTACACCTTCACACACATACACTCAATGATTTTGCTTAATTTAAAACTTCTGACACGTATAGCCTGCTCGCCACCCAAGGGGCTACATCTATGTCAATGACCCTACAAACTTCCAGCAACCATGGCGCATTAATCTGAGGACGCTGTGCATTAGTCGCAACATCACTCGGATCTCGCAGCAGAAAATTTGGCCATCACCTAACAAGGTTATTGAGCAACCAATGGCTTGAAACTGAATATTCTCTGAAACGCCGGAAACCTTCAGGCCTCACCAATAATCATAAGCCAGTTAACAAGCGAAATTGTGTCCTATTTTGGTACATCCACACAAATTTTCTTGCTGAATGAGAGACCGCGAGTATCCAATTCTGCTGTCTATTTTTAACCATGCTGACCGCACTCAAACGTCCGTCTATCTTTAAAATCGACGAGAACCAAGTGGCTATTAGACTTCATGAAGCCAACGATTTGAAGAGCCAAGCTAGGTAGATCACATGAGCCTCTCATGCGATAGGCTCATGTCATTAGAACTACTTCAAACGATCAAATATGTGCTCAGCATTGTCAGACGTTATCCCACGATCAACGCCCCAAAGGACGCTCGGCTCTTTAGGCGACCCACTGTAAAAAACTAGCGACCTGGCGCCCTTCTTCACCATCAGCCCCCTCTGCGTTCCACGCCACAGTTCTATTAGGCATATTTATAGACACCGGGCATAATTGCAAGAAGTAGTCCCTACTTGATATCTTAAGCGATGTTGGATTCAGCTCGACCTGACAGCGCTTGAGACTCCTGCTTGACCGCTTGTAAGAACGCATGATTCCCTTCTGCACAGCCAGTGCAAATAGCCTTCTGGTCAGCAGAAGGATCACTGTCCATTTCAATCGCTGTATATGACCTGTCGCAAACATGACATTTGATATGCTGATTCCATACGTCCGCCACTTCATTTCTAGGCTCTCCGACCCGAAGAATTGGCCGACCATGAATGAGTTTGGTTATTAACCCGTAGCTCAAAGCTGCGATAGCAGAAATAATGACGGGGGCAAAGTCGACGTACCATACTCCTTTAGCACCATACTCAATGATGTAAATACCTACCGCTGTAGAGAACAAAATTGCCCACGCGCCTGGCATCATTGCTTTGACCCTACCTGGACGGAACTCGGAGTGCTGAGTGTCTGGATGAAGCGCATAATGAGTCATGAGAATCGCTACCCATGAAGTAACAGCTACACCCTGCCAAGCTAGCGCTTTCAGCAAATAACTAAACACATTGGTAAGCATCAGAGAATAAACGCAAGCCCCAACGAAGAGAACCCAGATGGCCCGAGGCAATCGCAAACCGAAACCTCTGGCAGCGAAACCAGCCATATTCAACGAAGCCATATAATAGTTTGCAGTGTTGATACGTGTTTGGCTAACTATGATGAACAACAAACCGATTAGACCTGACGACTTGAGAACCGCTTCCGCAATACCCTGTTCACTGGCTTTCAGGCCAGGGAAAACGGTTTCCATGATAAAGATACCCGCTACACCATTGACAATGTAAAGGGCAACATAGAACAGTGGCCCAAAGGTAACTATTCCATGGAATCTAGCGTCCTGTGGTTTGCCAAAACGCGAGAACTCAGCAGTCACCATCATGTTGACGCAAATGCCCATGTAGACAATGAATGCCCACAACCAACCTGGCATGGAGGTTTCAAGTGACGGCTGAATAGACAAGAATCCGGTGGAAAACCCAAAGCGGCTTCCGGCCATCAAGACAATCACCAACAGGCCTCCGACATACAATGGCAGCAGTGCTCCATTTAGCTTATCCATCCATGCCTGGATCCCTCCTACAACAAGGGGCATTGCATAAAGAACTACCAACAGATACCACCATCGTATGTCACTCTCAGGTGAGAAATACTGTTGAAGAGCGACAGCTATGATCGAGCCCTCGAACACCGCATAGTAAGTAGCGGTAACAGCAAAAAGCAACGAGGAGATAATCGCACCAAAATTCCCAAATACTCCTCTGGATAGCAACGCCACAGAAAGTCCACTTTTGATGGATCTCTGACTAATAATATAGTTAATCAGACCATAGAATATTACTGACAACCCAATGCCAATTAGTGCACTGCGTGAGCCCACCGCCTGCGCAACAGCAACACTGATGTAGAGGTAGAACAGAGCGCTCAGTACAGACCAAGAGGCCATGGCCAAGCTCCACCGACCTGTGCGGGCAGCCAATGGAACTACATGCCGCGAATAATCCTCGGCAGACTGCTCCTGCAAAACACGGGGATCATCATGATCACTGATATTTAAACGATCTTGCTGGGACATATCACTCTCTCGCTTTAAGTCTTTAGCCTGAATGCGCTGATAGCTTACAGTTACTCCCACCCGTACTCAAATTGGACACCGAAGTTTGATCCATGTAGAGCATTACCAAATGCCCCAGTGTCAGAGAGCGCTGAACCGGCTGCAAATTCGTTCGCCGCTCGCTGCGCAGCAGCATTCCAACGGGCATAAGTGTAATAAAGACGAATCTCAGGCCGATCGTTGAATCCAGGGCCATTTGGCGACCATGTAGGCGCGATAGTGAGTTTTGTAAGCTTACGAGTTCCACCAGGTGCCGTTACCTGATCTCGCCCAAGCTCAACCGCAAGCTTGAACTCCTCGGTGAACCCGTAGACTGGACGAACACCGATAGACAGCCAATTCTGGTCTGCGTGGTCTTGTCGCTTATCCTTCTGGAAAACAACATTAAATTGTCCTCCAAAGTTTCGGGTTGACTGCCAGTCGAAAATCTCTACTGCTCGCCAGCTCCGATTGCTCCTGTCGAGTCCAGGATCGCCTGTGTAACCTAAAGCTGTCCCAGGGCCCTTGCCGTATTGGAGTGCGAACTTGTTCTGGCCGCCGAGGAAACTAGCCTGTTTGTGCTGAACAGCTGTAGACCAACCGTCATGGGTATTATCACCGCTTGGAGCTCGGGTAAAGCTGACCCCTACTTCAATCTCTCCACCTGGGTTGACCTTGAAGCCTTCGACGTTGAAATCCTGTCGGGTAATCTTCTCTTTCTGGAAGACGCTGTCCTTGCGTGAGAATACGTAGCTGTACTTATAGTCCCCAATCGCTACCCGATCCAAGCCAAAACCAGTCGCACTCTGATTCCAATAGAAGAAGTCAGAGATGTTGATATCATTCCGTTTATAGAAGCGACGCCCGGCCCAAAGCGACCCTCCTCCCAATGCTGGCATCTTGCTCCATTCCACATAGGCTTGGTTCATTCGGGTGAAGCTATCGTCTCCTGAAAGCGCCGGTGTATGTCCGTAATCTGTTTGTGTTTGAACCATACCATCCAGACTAACAACCGAACCATCATCGAGAGTGGCTATATCCTGCCTTCCCTCTACCTCGATGTATTGCTCACATTCGTTGCCGAGACGGTACTTCGACTGGGCTCCGGGAAGCATGAAACAGCTTTGCTTACCCCCCGATGTCGAGCCACCAACGCCGCTTCGTATGTAGCCATTAAATTCAATTGCAGGAGCTTCTGCTGGAAACAAGAGCGCAGCCGACAGCGCGCCCCCAAAAGAGCTCAACCCCAAAGTTCTCATTCGCGACTCCGTTATTATTATTAATTGGACACTGAACAATGCATGAACAAAGGCACACATAGCCAACGTAAAAACCATGAAAGCTCATAGCTTTACAATCGTCAGCCATGACAACAAAGTTTGAATAACAGATACAAAAAGGCTAGAAACCGATTAGTATCGGCTCCTAGCAAATGTGGCACAGCGACGAAAATAACGGATATTACTTTGAGAAGTACTTCAGCAGTTCGTTGGTAAGCTGCTCAGGCTGCTCCTCTGGAATGTAGTGACCGCTCTGAACCATTGTTCCGGTTACATCCGTAGCGATCAATTTCAGCTCAGTGACAAGGTCGGGCATCGAACCCTGATCTGCCCGAATGGCCAGGATTGGAACCTGCAGCTTCCCTTTCTTCGCCAGCTCACGGTTCTGATCAGCGGATTGTCCCATAGCACGATAGTAAGCCAGGCCACCCTTAAGACCATTAAGCTTGAACACACGAAGGTATTCTTCAAAGTCGTCCTGTGTAAAGATCTGAGGAATAGCAGCTTTACGCTGGAGGTACCACTGCAGATAGATATGCTCGCGCCCTTCCAGAAGAGCCTCTGGCAGATCCACGAGATTATGGAATCCGCAGTGCCAAGTACGCCAAGCGACATTGCCGGCCCATGGGAGATTATCCGGTAGGCTGATACCAGGAATGCCGCAATCCAGAATTGCCCATCCGGTGACCTGATCGCCGTAGTTCGCGCAGTACGGGTAGCTGACCCAAGCACCGAGGTCATGGGAAATCAGCGAATGCTTGCCCACACCGATCTTGTCTAGCATGCCGCGAAGCAATCGAGCTATGTTGGCCGTATCACAACCCGCCGGACGATCCGAATCCCCTTGGCCCGGCAAGTCAGGTGCGATTACCCGGAAATGCTTGCCCAAGATCGGTAGTACTTTTCGCCATGCATACCAGCTTTGCGGAAAACCACAGACCAGTACCATCACTTCACCGTCTTCGCGACCACCACTTACATAGTGCATCCGCGTACCATCAACGGTCACAAAACCTCGCTGAAATCCTTCTACGCCGCTATCCGGCCATTCACGCTTACTAAACATCGTGTTCACCTATGCTGAAATGCTTGTAGATATCTGATCTATCAGAAAGGATCTCGGGCAGCGGCCAGCCAGCCACCATCCATTACGTACTCACTACCGTGAACGAAGTCCGCCTCATCACCGCCGAGGAACGCAGCAAGCTTGGCGATTTCACTCGGCTGGCACCAGCGTCGCGCAGGGAACTTCTCGAGGGCAGCCAGCATGTCAGGTGAATGAGCAGTCACAGGATCGGCCATAGCGAGTGGGGTAGCAGTTGCCCCTGGGCAGATTGTGTTTACGCGAATACCGCTTGCGCCGTACTCGAAAGTCAGCTGCCGTGTAAGGCCAATCACGCCATGTTTGGACGCGGTATAAGCAGTACCACCACCTGCGGCACTGAAGCCGGATGTAGAGGAGGTGTTGATGATCGCGCCTTTTTTCTGCTTGAGCATTTGAGGGATGACAGCACGGGCCATCAGGAAAGGCCCAGTGAGGTTGACCGCAATGACTCGGTTCCACTCCTCAATGGAAACCTCGTGTGCCGTGGAATGCCCATCAAGAATACCTGCATTATTGCAGAGCAGGTCAATTCGCCCCCACTTGGCGATGACTGCTTCCACGGCTTCATTAACACTGCCAGGATCGCTTACATCGACTCGATACGCGAAACCTGCCTCCGGGTTTGCAATTGTGGAAATCGATTCTTCGGCGGCTTTCAGATTTATATCAAGCGCAACAACTAGGGCTTGGCGTGCGGCAAACTCTTGAACCATTGCCCGCCCCATGCCAGAGCCAGCACCGGTAATAATGACTACGCGACCATTGTAATTATTCATATAGCACTCTTCGTCAGATATTTAATTGCGCATTGATATCTAGCGCCGCCAGACACCTTCGATCATCGGCGAAGGATCTGAACGCGTCCAATCGCCATTTACGATTCTTTTAGATCAGCTTTGGTTATCAGAAATTCCGTAACTGCCTCAAGCCACACTCATGCCACAGCCTTAACCATGTCCTCAATCGTTTTCTTGGCATCACCAAATACCATCATGGTTTTCTCCATGTAGAACAGCTCATTGTCCAGGCCTGCATAGCCACTGGCCATGGAGCGCTTGTTAACGATGATGGTCTTCGCTTTGTACGCTTCAAGGATTGGCATGCCGGCGATCGGCGATTTCGGATCGTTCTTGGCCGCCGGGTTGACCACATCATTGGCACCCAACACCAGCACCACGTCAGCCTGTCCAAATTCGGAGTTAATGTCCTCCATTTCGAACACCTGGTCGTACGGCACCTCCGCTTCAGCCAAGAGCACGTTCATATGCCCTGGCATGCGACCAGCCACCGGATGGATCGCATACTTCACGGTAACTCCGTTGTGAATCAGCTTTTCAGTCAGTTCCTTCAGCGCATGCTGGGCACGAGCCACGGCCAGACCGTAACCAGGAACAATAATCACTGTGTCGGCGTTGGTTAGCAGGAAGGTGGCGTCATCAGCAGAACCAGACTTTACTGGCCGCTGCTCTTTCGATCCCTGATCCGGACTGATATCGGCATCACCACCGAAACCTCCCAGGATCACACTGAAGAATGAGCGATTCATCGCCTTGCACATGATGTACGAGAGGATTGCACCACTGGAGCCAACCAAGGAGCCGGCGATAATCAGCATTGAATTGTTCAGCGAGAACCCGATGCCCGCCGCTGCCCAGCCTGAGTAGCTGTTCAGCATTGAAACCACCACTGGCATGTCTGCGCCGCCAATGGGGATGATCAAGAGTACGCCGAGCACGAAGGCGAGCAGCAGCATCAGAATGAAGGCGTCAAACAAGCCTGTGGTGCTGTAAATGATGCCTAGGCCAATGGTCGTGAACAGAACCAGGAGATTGGTTCTGAATTGGCCGCGAAAGACAAATGGTGCTCCTTGGAAGAGGCGGAATTTGTATTTGCCAGAAAGCTTGCCGAAAGCAATCACAGAGCCTGAGAAGGTGATCGCACCGATCGCCGCGCCGAGGAACAGCTCAAGACGGTTCCCTCCCGGGATGGGGTCGTTGATCGAGGCCACAATACCGAGTGACTGAGGCTCGATAACACCTGTAATGGCGATGAACACCGCTGCCAAGCCAATCATGCTGTGCATGAAGGCGACCAGCTCTGGCATCTTGGTCATCTCGACGCGCTTGGCCATGACCGAACCGGCTGTTCCGCCGACCAACAATCCGAAGATGACATAACCCATCCCTGCGGTAGCGATCTCTGAACCCAACTTATAGATGAGTCCAACGGTCGTGAGGATGGCGATCCCCATGCCAATCATGCCGAACAAGTTGCCCCGTCTCGAGGTTGTAGGATGAGACAGACCTTTCAGCGCCTGGATGAAGCACACCGAAGCGACAAGGTAGAGTAGCGTTATCAAATTCATACTCATGTTACTTCTGCCCTTCGCTTTTGGTTTTCTTCTTGAACATTTCCAGCATGCGCCGGGTAACCAGGAAACCGCCGAATACGTTCACTGCAGCTAAGGCGACGGCCAAAGTGCCCATGATTTTTCCGGCAGGTGTCACAGTGAGTGCGGCAGCCAGCATGGCGCCAATAATCACGATCGCCGAAATGGCGTTAGTGACGGCCATCAGCGGCGTATGCAGAGCTGGAGTGACATTCCAAACCACGTGGTATCCCACGTAGATGGCCAGCACGAAGATGATCAGGTTGTAGATACCATGGGAAATCAGCAGGTCTTCCATTGTCGTGCTCCTCAGCTGTTCTTGCGCACGACTTGGCCATCGCGGCACATGAGGCACGCGGCAACAATGTCGTCTTCCAGGTTGATGTCTAGCGCACCGTCCTTGTCGAACAGCAGCTTCATGAAGTCCAGCAGGTTGCGGGAGTAGAGCGCGGACGCGTCGGCCCCTACCTGCGCCGGCAGGTTGGTCAGGCCGACGATAGTCACACCATTCTCAACAACTACTTGATCGGCAACGGTCAGGGGACAGTTGCCCCCTTGGGCAGCGGCTAGGTCAATGACAACGGATCCGGGTTTCATCTGCGCCACAGTGCCAATATTCAGGAGAGTTGGCGCTTTGCGTCCCGGGATCAGGGCGGTGGTGATGACAATGTCAGCTTGCTTTGCGCGGTCATGCACCGCTTGAGCTTGTCGCAGCATCCAGCTTTCCGGCATTGGGCGAGCATAGCCGCCCACCCCTTCGGCGCACATTCGCTCCTCCTCCGTCTCGTATGGCACGTCGATGAACTTAGCGCCCAGAGACTCGATTTGCTCCTTCACGGCGGGGCGCACATCGGACGCTTCAATCACTGCGCCCATGCGCTTAGCTGTAGCAATGGCCTGAAGGCCGGCAACACCCGCTCCTAAGATAAGCACGCGTGCCGCTTTAACGGTACCCGCAGCGGTCATGAGCATCGGCATGAACCGTGGGTAGTACTGAGCCGCAAGCAGCACGGCCTTGTAGCCCGCGATGTTGGCCTGCGACGACAATACATCCAGACTTTGCGCACGAGAGGTACGTGGCGCAGCCTCCAGTGCGAACGCGGTGATTCCGCGTCCGGCCATCTTGACGATCAACTCGCTGTCAAACGGGTTGAGCATGCCAATTAGCACGCTGCCCGAGTTGATGAGCTCGAGCTCTTGGTCATTAGGGGCAACTACTTTCAGGACAATTTCCGCACCAAAAGCATCGCTGGCCTCACCGACCGTTGCGCCCACGGCCTCAAACGCACTGTCGGTAATGCAAGAGAGCAGCCCGCAGCCTCTTTGGACGACAACCTGATGCCCAGAAGCGACCAGTCGCTTTACTGTGTCTGGGGTGACCGCAACGCGTGTTTCGCCGCAAGCGGTCTCCGACGGTACTCCGATATACAAGGAACTTCTCCGTTTATCATTCTTGAATCGAGGATCCTTCATGGAATGAAGAATGCTGGTCAGGCAACCGCCCGTTTAATCGTCCTCAGAGTTGCTTCTGATGGCCGAGCTCTAGCTTTCTTAGACATCAACAACTGCGGCAAACCGGAGGCAGCAGCGCGCTCGATGGCAAAAAGAATTTCCAGGTCTGCTAGCCCCTCCTCACCACAAGGCTGCGGTGCTATACCTTGCTCAATACATTCCGAGAAGTATGAAATTTGCCCTGCAAAGTGATCGTAGTGCGGAAAGTGAATGTATTCGTTCTCATCCCGGCTTTTCAGTGACATGGCCATGGAATGCTCAAACCGGAAGCCAGGATCCATGTTCAAAACGCCCTCAGTGCCCACGATCTGGTAGGTGTCGACAGGGTAAGCTCCAAAGCTGCAATAGAACTGCGCTAATCGATCATCAGGGAATCTGAGGGTCACTGCGATCGAGTCATCCACGTTGGCAAATCGGGGATCACCGGCGCGGCGGGTGCTCATTGCGGAGACTGCGATGGGATCAGATTCAAAAACGTGGCGAGAGGCGTTGATGCAGTAAATGCCAATGTCTTGCAGTGGGCCGCCCCAATGCTCCACATCCAATCGGTGGTTACCAACATTGCTTTGGAAACTGAACGTCGCGGACATGAAGACTGGCTGACCGATTCGGCCCTCTCGAACAGCTTGCAACGCCGCGATGGTGCCGACGTCATGGTGCAACCTGTAACTGGTCATCAGCGACACCCCTGCAGCGTGAGCTGTCGCGATCATCGCGTCCGCATCAGGCAAGGAGGTGGCAATTGGCTTTTCCACTAGCACATGCTTGCCGGCCTTTGCTGCCTGGATCGCATAGGTAGCATGAAAGGGGTTGGGTACGGCTACATAAACGGCGTCTATCAAATCACTCGCCAGCAGCTCATCAAAATTCTCATACGGATAAACATGTTCAATGCCATGCTTGTTCGCAAGCTGCCGAGCACGCTCCGGATTTCCAGAGACAATTGCGGTAACAACGGAGTTCTCTAAAAGAGAGACAGCAGGGATGAATGCGGTCTGGGATATCCAGCCAGCTCCCACTACAGCATATCTAATCACGTTTAGACCCCTCGAAGAACTGCGCCATACCGAGCGGTCTATCCGTTTAGTAAGGGCGCAACTTAGATAATCATGTTTATCGGTACAGCAACGGACGAGGTGGCAGGTCAAGCATGATTGTTTGATCAGTGCCTATCTGCTTAACCAATTGCTCGGCAATCAGAGTAGTTATATAGCCATCCCAAGCCGTCGCACCATGGTTCGGAGCACCTGAAGCAATACTTTGGATCCAGCGGCGAGTTTGGGCCTGATAGGCCGCCGTGAAGCGTGGTATCCAGTTCCGAGGAACATGCGATGCACGATGACCCGATGTATTAATAACAGGCGCGGAAAACTCAGGCAATGCGACAGTACCATCGGCACCTACTAATTCAGCATGAACCTGGTAGCCGAACTTGCAGTTCATGAAAAGTTCAGTAGACGAAATCGCGCCGTTCGCAAGCCGCGTCACGATCATCATCGGATCACCTTTATCTGCAACGGTGATTCTGACTGCTTCGAGCTCAGTATTCATCAGCCAACGCATGATATCGATTTCATGTACAAAGGCATTAGTGATGAGCATATCACCCGTCATCCAGTCTGGAGCAACTGGATTACGATGGAAGTTATGTAGTATCTCGGGATTTCCAACAGTATTCGCCTCGTAGAGCCTTTTGAGCTCTTCATAGCCGGGGTCGAATCTGCGCATGTAACCGACTTGAACGAAGGCGCGCTCTTTAGAGCATTCAGCTTCGACGACCAGCCGCGCTTGTTCAGCGGTCATGGCCAATGGCTTTTCACATAGAACCGGCTTTTCTGCAGCTATGCAAGCCTGCACCAGATCAGCATGAGTAGAATCCGGTGATGCAATTAAAACTGCATCAATTTCCCTAGAAGCAATCAGATCCAACGGATCGGAAAAAACACGTGCCTTACCAGCTATGGATCGGGCTTTTTCTGAGTCGAAATCGCAGACCCCTGCCAAGCGAGCATTTGGGGTATGCATGGACAGTATACGACCGTGCTCCATGCCCATGACACCAGCACCAATCAGTCCAACCGCGATACTCATTAAGAGTCTCCTGAAGTGTTAAACGTTACGGTGGGACAGGTGGGCGCGACCGAGATCACGTCCACCCTAGGCTAGTGTTCAGCTATCAAGCAGGCTGCTCGATATGCTCCCAATCGCCACTCACGCCCGAAGTCAGGATGGCGTCGGCAATTCGCTCAATCTGCAAACCGTCATCGAAGTTCGGAGATGCTTTGCCGTTTTCAGCAATGGCTTTCAGGAAGTTGTACCACTCGATCGATTTGATATCGATGTAGCCCTGGCCCATTCCGGCAACTGGCCACAGCTTGTCGCCGAACGGCTGGTGAGGGCCCGAGTAAATGGTACGGAAACCGAAAGCATCCTTAGGATCATCTGCGAAAGCAACGCGCAGCTCGTTGAGGCGCTGGTAGTCGAAGGCGATAGAACCTTTGGTACCGAAGATTTCGAAACCGAGCTGGTTGTGGTGGCCCCAAGCATTTCGAGTCACTTCGATGGTGCCGTACACACCGTTGGCAAACTTGATCATAGTGAGTGCGGCGTCATCTACGTCAACCTTGCCACGCTCGCTCGAAGCTTGACCAGCGGGGCCAAAGAATCGGCCAGCTGGCAGAGGACGCTCTTGAACGAAGGTCTTCACGATCGAGTTAACCGAGGCGAACTCACCTACCAGCAGGCGAGCAGCGTCGATAACGTGAGTACCGATGTCGCCCAGAGTGCCAGAACCTGCTTTGGCTTTGTTGAAGCGCCAGGACAGTGGCAGCTCAGGATCAGCGCCCCAGTCTTGCAGGTAGTAACCACGGAAGTTGAGGATGTCACCGATGCGGCCTTCGTCAATCAGACGCTTGGCCATTTGAACCGCTGGAGTGTGGCGATAGTTATAAGAAACCATGGTCACCACACCCGTTTCCCGGGCGGCTTCCTGCATACGCTGAGCTTCTTCAACAGTCATCGACATCGGCTTCTCACACATAACGTGTTTACCAGCCAATGCAGCTGCAATTGCAATCTCTGCGTGAGTATCGTTTGGGGTGCAGATATCGATGATGTCGATATCTGGGCGGTTCACAACGTCACGCCAATCAGTAGCGTACTCGGTAAACCCGTACTGCTTAGCTGCGTTTTGCGCCAATTCTTCATCGATATCGACTACTACCTTACGCTCGATCTCGACTGGGGCACCGAACAGGATTGGGACAACTGCAGTGGCGATCGAATGGGCCTTACCCATGAAGCCAGTGCCGATCAGTGCGACATTATATTTTTTCACGATCCTTACTCCTCTAGGGCTGACTACTTGTCTCACCCTGCTTCTGTTAAACCTACCCCAGCGATCTTCATCAGATGCTGGACACTTCGTTAACAAGTGCCGCCTTACACGGCACTACTCTACCCGACCGACTGGCGTAATAATTAGCCAATTGTCGCTAATTCTTCACCGAGCGTAACAGCAGATCCAGAACCAACCAGGATCTTGATTTTCCCGCTCAATTTGGCAAGCACTTGGGTTTCCATTTTCATCGCTTCAACAAGAGCAATAGTTTCACCTTCTTTAACGACTGCCCCATCTTCAACAAGCCACTGCTGCAGAGTACCTGGAATAGGAGAGCTTACCGAATTAGCATTTTCGGATTTCGTCACCGTGGAGGACTCAGTACTTGACTTACTGAATGAGAACAATGCCGATGGAACCCCAAGGCGGTGGATTTTTCCATCAATCTCAATTACACACCGAACCAATTGTTCTTCCGAGTAATCTACACGGTCTGCCGGAGGCAAACCTTGGAACTCCGTCTCAATCCAATTGGTGTATACGCCAAACGAATCAGCCCCATTGAACTTCGGTTCTTCCATAACAGCCCGATGGAAAGGAAGAACAGAAGCCACACCTTCGATCTGGAACTCTGCCAGCGCCCTCCGAGCTCGCTTTACCGCTTGCTCGCGGGTCTCACCAAAGACAATGAGTTTGGCCATCATGGAGTCGTAGAGCCCTGGGATGGAGGATCCACTCTCCACGCCCGTGTCTAGACGAACGCCAGGGCCCGATGGGGCGCGAAACTTTTCAATACGACCTGGCGTGGGCAAGAAGCCACGCCCAGGATCCTCGGCATTGATGCGAAACTCGAACGCATGCCCACGGGCTACCGGAGTCTCCAAGACGGAAAGTGGAAGTCCATCAGCAATACGCAATTGCTCAACCACGATGTCGATGCCGGTGGTAACTTCTGTAACAGGGTGCTCAACCTGCAGCCGGGTGTTCACTTCCAGGAAAGAAATCGTCCCGTTACGGGAGAGCAGAAACTCAACAGTACCTGCACCGACGTAGCCGGCTCGGCTGCAGATGTCCCGGGCAGCCTTATGAATAGCGTCACGCTGCTCTTCAGAGATGAATGGCGCCGGCGCCTCTTCCACCAGTTTCTGATTGCGACGTTGCAGCGAACAGTCGCGAGTGCCAAGCACCACGGTATTGCCATGGGTATCGGCAATCACCTGCGCTTCGATGTGACGGGGTTGCTCCAGGAATTGCTCGGCGTAGCACTCACCTCGTCCGAACGCCTCAGTCGCTTCACGCACTGCCGAATCGAAGAGCTGCCCCACCTCCTCCAGCTTATGCGCAACCTTCATGCCGCGACCGCCACCACCGAATGCCGCCTTGATAGCAAGCGGCAAACCAGCTTCTTTGGCAAATGCCACCGCTTCACGGGCATTTGCAAGGGGGCCTGGAGTACCTTTTACCAAAGGTGCTCCAACTGCTTGCGCGATATGTCGAGCTTCGACCTTATCACCCAACGCCCGGATTACCTCTGGAGAAGGCCCAACCCAAGCCAAGCCGGCATCCAGAACCGCCTGCGCGAACTCAGCACGCTCCGACAGGAAACCATAGCCGGGGTGAACCGCATCAGCCCCAGCACGCTTGGCGATCTCAACAATTTTCTGGATATTGAGATAGGTGTCGACTGGTCGACCTGGGCCGAGACCGTAGGCTTCGTCAGCCAACTCCACATGCAGGGATGATGCGTCGACGTCCGAATAGATGGCAACGGAAGTCACACCATAATCCTTCGCAGCTCGGATAATCCGGATTGCGATTTCGCCTCGGTTAGCGATGAGTAACTTCTTCATCGATCGATTTCCTTTACTTGCGGATCAAAGCCAGCGATAGCGTTAAAGCGGATGCGTGCACCAATCGGGATCTGCGCCGCCAATGAGAGGTGATGGTCGGCTACTACGGCAATGACCGGGTAGCCGCCAGTAAGTGGGTGATCTGCGAGGAACAGCACAGGCTGACCATTGCGGGGTACTTGAATCGACCCCCGAGAAGTGCCTTCCGAGGGAAGCTCGTCAGCACACTCCCGAGACAGCGCGCTCGTGCCATTGAGCCGAACACCCACGCGGTTCGACTCTGGTGTCACTGCCCAGGATTGCTCAGTGAATGTGCGAATCGCTTCAGGGGTAAACCAGTCAGTGCGCGGCCCCATCACCACGTCGAGCGTCACAATGTCGCAACTTGCAGGCAACTTGGGGGCCTGCGATGCGTAAGCAGAAACGGAGCCACGCACATCATTCGATGGCTGCAGGCTAACGCCAGCAGTGATTGCGCCTGGCCCAACTTTCGCGAGTGTATCGGTCGACGCAGACCCCAATACTTTTAGGGCAGCAAAGCCACCACGCAGAGCAACATAGCTTCGAACACCTTGCGTTGGCACACTCAGGGCCAAGGTGTCACCGGCATCCAATGCAATTGGAGCGTGAGGGGGAAGTGTTCTGGTACGCCCATCTGCGGTAGTGAGAGTGAGACCGGCTGGAGCTCCACTTATGGCCACAGTCAGAGGAATCTCAGCCTCGAAAACGGCACCACCGTAGGTCACCTCGAGCGCCACTGCTGCTTCGTGGTTGCCGACCAAAGAGTTGGCGTCACGCAGCGCCTGCAGATCAGCCGCGCCCGATTGAGAGACACCCTGGTGAGCGTTCCCAGCCCGGCCTAGATCTTGGAACAACAATGGCCTATCAGTGCTAACGACCTTTAAGCCTTTAGCGATCTGAGTCGAGCTTGAAGCCGACTCGGCCTTGGCAGACGGCGCTGGCAGTTGGTCGGTGACGGCCTCGACGAAGCGAACACGGTCGCCGGGCTTCAATAGCGCCGCCTGCTCACGGTCTACATCCCACATCGGTATTGCCGTGGCGCCCAGCAACTGCCAGCCACCTGGTGTATCAGAAGGATAGATGCCGCAAAAACGCCCAGCGAGGGCTACAGAGCCCGCAGGGATCCGCACGCGTGGGCTATCTCGACGAGGGACATCCAATTCAGGATCGTCACATGTCATGTAAGCGAATCCAGGGGCGAATCCCGTGAATGCAACGGTAAAAGTTGCTGCACGGTGGCGGCGAATCAGCTCAGGTACCGACCACCCCAGATAACCGGCAACAAACGCGAGATCTTCACCGTCATAAATCATCGGGATCTCAACGAGATCGCCCGAACGGCTGCAACCAACCTGGGGCCGCAGCAAGGAAATTTGCGCATAAAGCTCTTGCGCTGAGGTAGCAAGCGGGTCAAATGACACATGGAGTGTCACAGCGCCGGGAATTACCTCGACCACACCTTCGATGCAGGCTGCCTTCAGTGCGTCACCGAGAGCGATGGTCGATTCAAGATCATCAAGCTCAACGATGAAGCGATTTGAGCCCGCCGGAAGAAACTGCAGTGTCTTAGACATGCGATCAACCCTCGCTCACGACAGCAAAACTGCGTAGATGAACATTGTTCATTTCGAAAGCATCGCGAAGGGCTTTGGCAGTCTGAACCGCTGCGGGATTGTCGCCATGGACACAGATCGAATCCGCCTGTAATGGCACGATACTGCCGTCGACGGCCTCAACGACACCCTCTCGAACCAGTCTCAGCATCCGCTGGGTAATCAGCTCAGGGTCGTGGATTACGGCACCTGCTATGCGTCGGTTAACGAGTGAGCCATCGCTGTTATAGGCCCGATCGGCAAAAGCTTCACACACAACTTTCAAGCCCGCTTCGCGCGCTTGCTCGACGATAGGGGCTCCTGCCAGGACAAGCAAAGTAAGCGCGGGGTTCACCGCCTTGATTGCAGCGATCACATCTGCGCCTTGCCTGCGATCTTTGGCGATGGTGTTGTAGAGCGCACCGTGAGGTTTGACATAGCTGATAGTGGTTCCTGCAGCCTTGGCTAAGCCTTCCAAAGCGCCGATCTGATAGATCACATCACCAATCAACTCTGAACTGGAAGGCTCCATCACCCGCCGACCGAAACCAACCAGGTCTCGGTAACCAACGTGAGCTCCAATAACGACACCACGCGCAACGGCTTCTTTCAGCACCGAAAGGATGCCAGCGGGGTCACCCGCGTGAAATCCACACGCGATGTTCGCACTGGTGACGATGTCCAACATGGACGCGTCGTCTCCCATTGCCCATGGGCCAAAGCTTTCGCCGAGGTCGCTATTGAGGTCGATTTTTACCATTTCCCTGCTCACCTACTGAAGATCACGTTGGCTGATCAAGCAATTACAGCAGCTGGTATTTGCTCAGCGAAGACGACTTGACCAAGTGACCGTACTTTTCACCGAAAGCTTTCATATTGTCAGTACTGGAGTGCAGATCCAGCGACTTTTGATCGTCCCAGATCTCGTAGAACAGGAACTCGCCTGGATTTTCTTCCGAAACGTGAAGGTCGTATTTCACAAAACCAGGCTCGGTTTTAGCGTACTCAACCAATTCCAGCAGAGCCTTTTGAAGCTCGGTCTCTTTACCTGGCTGAGAGTGGGTCACGGCTACAACATACAGTTTACCCATCATCTTTACTCCTAGCGTGTTTGGTTTAAGCGATCTTGACCTTAACAGCAGTCTTAATCGAATTAGCGATGAAGCACCCTTTATGAGCTCGGTGATGCAAGCGTTCCAAAGCTGTCCGATCAGGCTGTTTCTCAGAACTAAACTCAACCTGTGGACTCAGCGTGATCTCAGAAACCCAAAATCCGCCCTCTTCGCGCTTAGCAACAATGCCTTTGGCATTGTCAATATACTTGGAGACAACGTAACCCTGCCCTTCGCAAATAGCCAGAAAATACAACATATGGCAACTAGCAAGAGCACTCACCAGCAGCTGCTCAGGATCCGCCTTATCAGGAGAGCCCAAGTAATCAGCCGCTGCAGACGCCGCCACTTTTACTTGGCTACTGAATTCAACTTCCAAGTCACGACTGTAGGTGTCGGCCTTATCTTTGTGCCCAACCGCAGCCCATACAACTTTCGCAAAATGCTCCGACATCACAAATACCTCCGTAGTGGACACTAGGCAACAGAAAGATCAGGCGAATCTGCAGCTAGGTCAGTCACTAGCATGTAACCTGGCTCATGCGTGATAGCAATATCAACGCCTGCTTGCTTGATGGCCATCTGCGGGGTCACACCACAAGCCCAAAAGCCCAAGATATCGCCTTCACGGTAAACGGGCGCGTCACCGAAGTCTGGGCGATCAATGTCCTTGATCCCGATGAGCGATGGGTCACCAATGTGAACCGGAGCACCATGAGCGAGCGGGAAACGCTCGGACAGGACGATCGCCTTGATGGTGTCTTTCGGGCGGAAAGCTCGCATCGACACCACCATTGACCCTTTGAAAGGCCCGTACCCTTCGGTCGGAAGGTTGGTGATGTACATGGGCACATTTCGATTAGCGCTAATGTGCTGGATCTCAATGCCCGCATTGAGAATCGCATTCTCGAAGGAGAATGAGCAGCCCAAGGCGAACGTCACGAAATCGTCTCGCCACAGGTCGACCAGCGAATCAACGGTTTCGGTATGAACACCGTTCCGATAGACGCGATACCGTGCCACGTCCGTACGGATATCTATCTCACCAGCCAGCGGAAGGGTCGGGTCACCTGGTTTCCCCATAGCAACCAGCGGGCAGCTCTTAGGGTTCAGATCGCAGAAGACCTTGAAATCATCCGCAAACCGCTTTGGCAGAATCATCAAATTGGCTTGCATAAATCCATCAGCGAAACCGCTCGTTGGAACCCGCAGGTCACCAGCACGGATCATCTGCCTCACTTCAGCGGCAGACTTCGCTTGCATTGTTTTAATTGGTTCCATTCTGGCACCTAAGTGAACGACTCAAACCGCTTACTGGGTTTGCAGGACGTCGACCATTGCTTTCGCGATCTCAACGTCAGCTGCTTCCGGCCCACCGGATACGCCGACACCACCCACAACCACACCGTTGATGGTTACTGGCAGACCACCACCGAACACTACGAATGGACGTGCGCAGGAGCGCTCAAGCCCATAAAGCTCCTGGCCTGGCTGCGTAATCGCCATCCAGGTATCTGTCGGATTGCGCAGCGCTGCAGCGGTGTAAGCCTTGTTAGTCGCCACCTCGATAGTACCGAAGGCAGCATCATCGACACGGATGAAGCCAACAAGATGACCGCCTGCATCAACGATCGACAGACAAGAGCGCTGATCGAGTTCTTTGGCCCGCTTGATACCAGCCTGCAGAGCGGCCATGGCAAGTTCGTGTTTAATCAACATTGTGAACGCTCCTACTGACCTAGTTGTACACACCGCCACAAACATTAATTGCCTGGGCTGTAATGTAAGAGGACTCGTCCGAAGCCAAGAATACGAACAGCGGTGCAACCTCATCAGCGGTCGCTTGACGACCAAGCGGAATCAGCGACTTAACCAGCGCTTCTTGCTTCTCTTTGCCGCCGATGAAGTCGATTACCGGCGCATTGAACGGAGTGTCGATCCAACCAGGACAAACAGCATTGACACGGACACCGTCTTTCGCCAATTCGATCGCCATGGTCGTTGCCATACCAATCACTGCCGCCTTAGAGGACGAGTAGCATGTCAGGCCAGGTGCGCCGCGCTTACCAGCCAGCGAAGACATCATGACAACGGACGATTTCTTAGCCTTCCGCAAATGAGTCAAGGACTCCTGCACGAAGATAAAACTAGAGCGCACATTGATGTCGTAGACTTTGTCCCACGCTTCAGTGGAAAAATCAGAAACATTGCCAGAGAGCTGAATACCTGCATTCAAGCACAGGGTATTGATACCTCCCAACCAATCTGCAGCCTTACCCACCACCGACCGGACATCAGTCTCGCTGCTAAGGTCAGCTCGGAAAAACTTTACAACTTCTGGAAAGCGCTGCTCAACTTTAGAACCACGCTCTGCATCGATATCTACAACTGCTACTTTCGCGCCTTCTTGAACAAAGGACTCCAAAATAGCGAGCCCGATATTGGCTACGCCCCCCGTAAGAAGGACGAGCTTACCCGCCAAACGATCGGTCATATTAACCTCGCTCAAATATTTTATTTGAAGTACGCCACCACTTAACAGCAATGGCGTTGTGCATCACTTCGCTCGGGAAATGTTTTCCAGAACGAGCGAGTTAACTTCCGAGGCGGCTTCCATCTGCGGCATGTGACCTGCGCCGCTGATGATGCTCAGCTTGGCCTGAGACGGAGTCTGTGTATCACCCGGCAGCGGTACGATCTGATCCTTATCGCCCCAGATAAGCGCAACGGGGCCATTGAAGTCAGCGATCGTCCCAGCGATCCAATGACGCTGCTGACCTTCGGCATCAACGATCGTGTCGCGGATCGCCGACAAGGCCTCAGGAACCCCTTCAAGGCGCTTAAAGCGCAGAGTACCTTCGATCATGTCGTTGCTGATTTTCGACGGATCGGCCAGCAGACGCTCCAAGACATCTTTCAGCGGCCTGCGACGCTCAGCCGAAATAAAGTCATCCAGGAACGACTTGTTGATCTGCTTGCCCAGACCTACCGGAGCAATGAGTGACAGAGAAGCGACCCGACCGGGTTGCCGAACAGCAAGAGCTGCAGCGACAGCGCCGCCGAACGAGTGAGCAACGACATGCATCTTGCCAGGCACAGCGGTTTCGAGCGCACGCTCTACAGCATTGACCAGATCGTCGAAAACTTTATCGCCCTGAATCGGGGTGGACGCGCCGTGACCTGGAAGATCCACTGCAACCACACGGTGCTCTTGAGCGAACGCATCCTGGTTGAACAGCCAAGTGGAAAGATCACCACCGAAACCATGCACCAGGACAACAGTGTCATCGCTATCGGCACCCATGGTCAGCACATTCACAACTCGACCGTCACCGACATCGACTGCTCTAACGCTCGGTGCGTTCAAGTCTTCTTCTGCAGCGGCACCATTGGCATCAGCAAACGATGCAATGAATGCCTCGATTTCTTCATCGCTCACCGCTGCATCAGCGATGACGCCGACCAGAGCGCCAACCGGTGCAGTGACACCTACCTGAACGACGATTCGACGCAGAATGCCGCTGGCAGCTGACTCCACCGCATTGGTGGTTTTGGTCGACTCGACTTCAATGATTTCCTGACCCCGGGTAACCTCGTCGCCTTCGGCTACCAGCCATTCAGCGACAAGACCCTCAGTCATTGTCATGCCCCATTTGGGGATTGTGACTGCTTCAATCGACATACCGCTTACCTCTCAACAATCGACTTGACCGCTTTGATGACCGCATCGGCATTCGGTACATATGCGTCCTCAAGGTTGGGCGCATAAGGAACCGGGGTGTGCGGGGCGGTAACCATCTTGATCGGTGCGCGAAGCGAGTCGAAACACTTGTCGGCCAGCATTGCCGAAATATCTGCAGCCATACCACAACGCGGGTTTGCTTCATCCACGATGACGACACGACCGATTTCGTCGGCGAAGTCCATCAGCGTTTCTTCATCGAGCGGCGAAGTGGTTCGCGGATCGATAATGCACGCAGAAATGCCTTCAGACTGGAGTTTGCGAGCAGCCTCTTCCGCGATATGAACCATACGACCGATGGCCACGATCATCACGTCCTTACCGTCGCGCACCACACGGGCCTCACCAAATGGCACGGTGTAAGCGCCATCGGGGACTTCACCCATGGTGTCGTACAGCATTTTGTTCTCCAGGAAGATGACAGGGTCATCATCCCGAATGGCTTGAAGCAGCAGCCCCTTGGCGTCGTAAGGGTTCGACGGGATAACCACCTTCAGACCAGGCACATGAGTGAAGATAGGGTAAAACGCTTGGGTGTGCTGGGCCGCAGAGCGGGTACCTGCACCATAGGTTGCTCGAATAACCAGAGGAGTTCGAGCATGACCACCAAACATGTAGCGGAATTTGGCGATCTGGTTGACGATCTGGTCGAGGCAAACCCCAGCGAAGTCGACGAACATCAGTTCAGCGATAGGTCGCATACCGGTCAGCGCAGCACCCGCTGCGGCACCAATGAACGCGGTTTCGCTGATCGGGGTATCGCGAACACGCTCAGGGCCAAACTCACCGAGCAAACCGCGTGTGACGCCGAACGCGCCACCCCAAGCGTCCTTGACACCGTTTGCACCAGCGCCACCAGTAAGGTCTTCGCCCATCATGATCACGCGCGGATCACGCTGCATCTCCAGGCGCAAAGCATCGTTCAGCGCCTGACGGAAAGAAATTTTAGCCATGATGCGCTCCTTACAGGTACTTCACGTAGACGTCGGTGGTGAGAGCAGAAACTGGAGGGAATTCAGAAGCGCGAGCGAACGCAACAGATTCGTTCACAGCTACCGTAACCTCTTCGTCAATCGCATCCAGAGCAGCCACGTCTGCAAGGGACTCTACAGTGACTTTGGTGCGGAATTTAATCAGGCAGTCCTGTTCCTGACGCATGATCTTCTTCTCTTCCGGCGTACGATAGGTATCCGGATCACCGCTGTAGTGCCCGTAGTAACGAGGAACACGAATATGCAGGAGGGATGGGCCACCGCCTGAGCGGGCGCGTGCAATCGCCTCGCCAGCAATGGTGTAGACCTTGAAAACGTCAGTGCCATCAACTTCAGTAGAAGGGATGTCATAGCCTTCAGCACGACGAACGAAACTACCCGCTGAAACGAATTCGTTCGCTGTCGCTTCACCGAAGCCATTGTCTTCGATCACGAAGATGATTGGCAGCATCCAGATTTTGGCCAGGTTAAGACTCTCGGCCATTGCGCCTTCGTTCATGGCACCATCGCCTGCAAAGGCTATCGCAACTCGATCTGTATTCTGCAGCTTCGCACTCAATGCAGCACCGCAGGTAATTGGAGCGCCACCGGCAACAATCCCGTTAGCACCCAGCATCCCTTTGCGCAGATCGGCAATGTGCTGGGATCCACCTTTACCACCACAAGTCCCAGTCACTCGACCGAATAACTCAGCCATCATCGCATTGATATCGCAGCCTTTAGCGATACAGTGACCATGGCCACGATGGGTCGACGAAATATAGTCCTCGTCGGTGAGGTGCATGCATACGCCAACCGCACTTGCCTCCTGGCCGGCATAGAGGTGGGTACTGCCCGGGATGTCACCGGTACCCATCTCGTTAATCACACGCTCTTCAAAACAGCGAATCGTTTGCATGGTGCGATAGGCTTCCAGCAGCCGTTCGCGTGGCAAATGCGGCGAGAACATTCCACTTCTCCTCATTTGAGTATTGCAACTTGTTTTGTCGTTATTGTGCGTCACAGTCCAACGCTCTCTTCGCCGAGGGCACCCTGGAGATCGTCCGACTCCTGGGTGACAGTGATCGCCTCGTAGCCCAATCGTCTCGCGATCCACTGATAACGTCCAATTGCGATTGCGGATTGTCAGAGATAACGTGTTCTTATCGGTAAGGTCTCTTAGGGGCCGCAAAAAAAGCTCTCCCACCTGAGCCATTTCGTCATTTTCTGCGGTAACGTATCAGCCGGCTCGACAGCAGCGAGCCCTCTAGGGCAAGCCCCACACCGCACCACACAATAAGATGAATGAGGCGCAGCATGATCGATCTACGAAGCCTTCAAACCTTCTATGCGGTTGCGCAGCTGGGCGGTTTTCACAAAGCAGCAGACAAGCTTCACACCTCCCAGCCAGCCGTCTCTGCGCGCATTGCGCAGCTTGAAAGGCAGCTTAATGGCCGGCTGTTCGAGAGAGACAAGCGCGGGTGTTTTCTGACAGCGCAAGGACGAGAGCTGCTGACTTATGCCGAGCGCATGATCGCGCTTGAGAGCGAGATGGTAGAGGCTGTTGCAGGCCGTAAGGGGCTGAGTGGAACCGTAAGCCTTGGTGCCTCAGACACCATCGTGCACACCTGGCTCTCTGACCTTTTGAAACAGCTAAGCCTGGAATATCCCGAGATCACTCTGGATGTCGTGGTAGACAGCACCGCAAACATGACCACGGGACTCGCAGATTGCACCCTCGACGTAGCCTTGCTGATGGGCCCGGTGAACATCGGTAATGCAGAGAATCTTCCTCTGTGCAGCTACCCGATGAGCTGGATCAAATCGCCCAAGCTAGAACTGGGTGACAAGCCGCTGACGCTCGAAGAGATCGCTGCCCACCCCGTGATCACGTACGCGAGGAACACGCGCCCGTACTGGCAGCTCAAAGACATGTTTGATCGCAAAGGGCTTCACAAGGTACGGCTTTTCTCGAACTCCTCGTTGTCCTCGATCGTACGCATGACGATGGATGGGATTGGTATAGCTGCCATTCCCGAGCACGCCGTGTTCGATGAGCTGGCCAGCGGCAAGCTCCACACCGTCTCCTCCACGCACGAAATGCCAGTCATGTCGTTCACTGCAAGCTTCATCGAGCGCGCAGACATGCCGCTAAACCGGATGGTTGCGCAGCTTGCCCAGAAGGTCGCGGCCGAGTATTGGCGGGTATAAAAAAACGGAGCCGAGGCTCCGTTCTTTGTATTGTCAGGCTGCGGGGTTTCTCCCCAGTCGCTCATAGACTTCGGGGCGCATGGCCTTGAAGTATTGGGCCAGCCCCATACCGGCAATCAGCACACCGATCAAGCAGAGCAGCATCCAGGTACGCTCACCAGGCTCACCACCTACCAGCAGGTCGAAGTGGTATGCAACCAAGGTAACCAAACCGACGAAGAAGACACCCGAAATGATCGGAGCCAGGAAGGCTTTTGCAAAGCTGACCCCACCGTGACGCCCCTTACGCACATACCAAGTCAGAGCAGACAGGTTGACCACAGCCATCAGGATTATCACACCTGAAGTACCTACGCCGGAGAGCTGGCCGTACAAAAGCTCTGGCTTTGCACCGATGACGATGAACGGCATAAGCACACAGAGCACCATCGTGGACACACTCATCGAAGCAGCGAACGGAGACGAGTGCTTCACATGAATGCGGCTAAGGAATTTCGGCAGCGCGCGGTCAGTACCCAGGTTGAAGAGGTAACGCGAAAGGACGTTGTGAGTAGAGAGGGCCGATGCGAAGGCCGAAGTGAGTACGAGGATGGTAACGATCACTTGGAAGCGACCATCGATGTATTTGCTGAACGCAAGGGAGAACATGCTAGCAGGGGAGTCAGTGGCAATCTGCTGCACACTCTCACCGTAAGCGGTGACCAACGCATAAGCACATATGGTGTACATCGCGCCGATGAAGATGATCGACCCATACGTAGCACGACGGATAGTCTTGTCAGGGTCTCGCACTTCATCACGGTATAGCGCGGTAGCTTCAAAGCCCATGAAGAACGATACGGCGAACAGCATCGCGAAAGGAATATTCACACCTTCCTTGGAAAGCTCACTTGGCGAGAAGGGAGCAGACGCCGCCATACCCGTATCACCACCGATGCTCAACACCCCGAAGGCGAAGCCCAGGCACACCACGATCTCCGACAACATGACCCACAGCAATACCTTTGCCGAGAGCTCAACGTGAAGATAACCAAGAATACCCACAATGACCCAGCAAGTCAGAGAGTAGAAATACCAGGGAAAAGCTGAGCCCGTAAGGCTTCGGTGAAAATCAGAACACGCGACACCGAAGTAAGAAGTGATACCTGCAAGAAGAACGAAATAGGAAACCGCAGCTGTCAACCCTGCTCCAAGACCAGCTGATTTCCCAAGACCATACGTAATGAACGAATAGAAGTCACCCGACCTACGAACCATGTTATTGAGCGTAATGTAACCAATACCGAACAACAGCATGACCGCGGCAACTACAACGAACAGAAGCGGGCTCGCCACGCCTCCAAACATTAAAGAAACCGGAATGTAGCCTGCAACTGTGGTAAGCGGTGCAGAGAAGGCCAGTACCGTCATGGCCAAACTCAGGGCACCCATATTGCCCGACAACTTTTTCTGACTGACTGCGGCGTCTCCGACGCTTTCGGAAGCCTCAATACTCATAGCCATTTCTTCCTTTCTCCTCGACTCGTAAGCGCAACTTTAGTAAACGGCAGTAGTCATTACTCAAGTGAAGCGCTACAATTTTTTGTTATGATGGATACTCGGCTTAGTGCACACAGTTGCTTGACGATTTACTCGGGGTCATACGAGCGGATCATCTAACATTTCAACATCGTGTTGAGCGTGCTCATCGCGCTGAGCCTCATCCTCTCCCCACACACCGATAACGTCAAATTTTCATTAGCTATTGTCTCTGATAATGGACGCTTATCAGTGTGAGCTCAACGCACTATCAGATTTCCTCTCTATCACTTTTTGAGATATCAACTGGGCCATCTGCGTAGGCCGTATCCAGTTCGGACGCGACTCCCGAGACCAAAGCGGCAACCTTGAGCGTGGCTGGAGAGGCATTGGTAAGGTGCCATCGATAGATGACCATAGGCGGAGGAGCCGTCACCGGGAGCACCACCAATTCACTATCGGCCAGGTGCTCTTTCACTAAGACGGCAGGCAAAACGCCGATGCCTATTCCATTGCGAATCAGGGTGATAAGCGCAGAAATCGACGGTGAACTCGACAATTGGATGGTTGTGGGATTTATCCCGTACTTGAATGCGAGCTTCTGCACCGTCCGCGCAGCGTCATCTGAAGGAGCGGTATTCCCCATGGGAGTGAGGATTTGGTGAGAAAAAATGAAAGACTCCTCATCCAGGTTCAGCGCCAAGCCTGTCTTCCCTATCCACCTTGTCGCCAGGGTCAGGAGCTTCTCCGCAACCGAGTATGGATTTTGGGGCTGCCTATCGAGCGACAGCACTAAATCCAGCTCGCCTTTGTTGAGCTGCTCAAGTAGATCCGCTGTCAGTCCTACAACCCAAGTCACGTTGACGTTCGGTAGTTCGGCTTTGGTGCGACGAACGAGCTCGGGCAACAAGGTATAGACGGCTGCCTCGATCAGACCAACACGCACTACCCCCCCAATACCGGACACTTGCGAAGCGGCCCCAATGAACTCCTGGAGCGCTGAAATTGCAGCCTCAGCATAGGGCAACAACCGCCTCCCCTCCTCCGTCAGTGAAAGCGTTTTATTATCAGAGGTGAAAAGCTCCACCCCTAATTGCTCTTCCAGGCTCTTAACTCTCATCGAAAGAGCAGATGGAGTGGCATGAAGACGCTCGGCTAATTTTCGCAAGTGCGGCGTGCGAGCCAGCTCGACAAATGTCTCAAGTAGCTTCGTATTCATCATTACCTCCAGACATCTGTTCAGCTTTCCTTAACAGCCCTGCGCAATTTTATTTAATTTACAGCTTTTGAAACACGTCCATACACTCTTTTCCAGCGTCAAGGCGAGCTCTGTTGCGATCAAATAAAAAGGTATTTATATGTCCAGTATTGAAAAAGGCGAACGGCCAGTTCCTCCTACACTGAAAGACATCGAGGAGGCCGCTGTCAGGATCAAAGATTACGCGGCTCGAACGCCACTGCTGGAAAGCCCCGAGCTCAACGAGCTGGTAGGTGGTCGGTTGCTGTTCAAGCCTGAGGTATTGCAACCCACTGCATCCTTCAAGTTCCGTGGTGCGTGCAACCGCTTGCTTCAATTATCCGCAAAGCAACAGCGCGCAGGTGTGGTCGCGTTCTCGTCTGGCAACCACGCTCTTGCAACATCGGCAGTCGGCCGAATCCTGAACATCTCCGCCACGATCATCATGCCGTCAGATGCCCCCCAAGCCAAGATCAAAGGTGCACGCGCCAACGGTGCGACTGTCATTCTCTACGATCGCCAGAAGGATGACCGCGAAGCCATCGGTGCTGAAATTGCGAACCGCACTGGCGCCACCATGGTTCCGCCCTACAACGACCCATTCATCATCGCCGGCCAAGGCACCGTTGGCCTCGAGATCATGGAAGACCTTGAGCATCTAGGCATCAAAGCCGACAGCGTCCTCGCAGCATGCAGTGGCGGCGGCTTGATCTCAGGCGTTGCAACCGCCGTACGCGCCAAGTGCGAAAGCACCCACGTATACGCCGTTGAACCTGCTGGCTTCGACGAACTGGCTCGATCGCTGGCAAGTGGTAAGCGTGAAAGCAATGCCCCAGGCGCCAAATCGATCTGCGACGCCCTGCAGGTCGTGACTCCAGGCGATCTCACCTTCGACATCAACCAACGGCTACTCGCGGGCAGCCTGGTAGTCACCGATGACGAAGTCCGCAAAGCCATGCGAGTCGCTTACGACAAACTCAAGCTGATTCTCGAACCAGGTGGCGCTGTAGGCCTGGCCGCAGTACTTGAAGGTCGTGTCGAAACCCGTGGCCGTACAACCGTGGTCGTGCTGAGCGGCGGCAACGTAGACCCCGAGCTCTACGCCGAAATCATCACCGCTCATTGAGCGTACACCTTCGAACTGTAAAGGGACTGATCATGCTCAAGCCTGATAGCGCTCAATATCGACGAGTCGCGCAAACCATCGACGACTTCATGAAGATCGACTTCACTGGCGTCGGCCTCATTTCAAACCTGTATGCAGCCTTGCAAAAAAACCAACCAGGTTTCTGCTGCATGGGCGCCGCCGAGCGCCTCGTTGAAGCTGCCAAATCTCATCCTGATCGCCCGATTGCGATCCTGACCGGCTTCCCGGAAGGTGGCGGTGTTCCGGAAACTGACGGCCCTATTGGTGCCGCCCTTCTGGCCCGCGCCATCTTCCTGGGTCTCGGCGTCATGACAGTCATCGTGATTGACGAGGACTGGGTTGAGATGATGATGGCCACCTGCCGAGGCGCTGGCCTCGCCCCACGCCTGCTGCCGGAGTCGGGTAAAGCGGATGCTATTGAGTACCTGCGTCCGGTTTACATCAAGCCTGTCTCCAAAGAAAAGGCTGCCTGCCATAGAGCCAGCGACGAGCTTCTGGAAATTACTCAGCCGTCCCTGCTGCTCTCAATTGAACGACCAGGCTGCAACGTCAATGGTCTTTATCACGGCCTGGGTGGTCGCCCACTCGACGGTATGGTCGGTGATCTGGATTACCTCTTCAACAAGGCCAAAAACCAAGGCCTCATGACCTTGGGTATCGGTGACGGCGGTAATGAGCTCGGAATGGGCGTCATTTCCAAAGAGCTGCCGACCTTCTCCCCAAAAGCAGTGGACTGCGGAACTCCCGGCCGTGGAGGCGTGGGCGCAGTGACAGCTGCTGAGTGGCTCGTGATTTCAAACATTTCGAACTGGGGAGCCACCGGTATTGTGGCCGCCCTCTCAGCGCTGCTCGAGAACCCAGTGGTGTTCCATGAGCCCGAGATCGAAACTCGCAGCACTGAATTGTGTGTTGCTCACGGTGGCGTCGACGGCATGTTCATGGGCCCGGAGCCAGCTCATGACGGTATCGCGATGCAGGAATACGAAGGAATGGTCAGGGCGCTGCGCGGGAGCGTAATGCGCACGTTGGGCCATTCGATCAACTGGCAAGGCCAACAAGGCGACTGGAGACAGCTTAAATGAGTTACCGCACTTTTACCGAAGCACTGAAAGAGTTGAATCTGGAACTGCCAGCTACCATCGCTCCTCGTGGCAGCTACGTTCCAGCCATCAAAGCAGGTGATCTGCTGTTCGTCGCCGGGCAAGCTCCACGTATCAACGGTGAGCTGAAATTCTCTGGCCGTGTTGGGCGCGAACTGACCATCGAGCAAGGCCGTGAAGCTGCTCAACTGTGTGCACTGAACGTATTGGGTCACCTCGCACACGCGACTGGCGACGATACATCCAAGGTAGTGACCGCAGTAAGGCTGGCCGGCGTAGTAAACAGCGCCGAAGATTTCACTGCCCACTCCCAGGTTCTGGATGCTGCTTCGGATCTGATCGCCAAGGTACTGGGTACCGCAGGCCAGCACGCCCGCATTGCCACCGGAGCCTCTTCACTTCCCTCTGGAATGGCAGTTGAGATCGAAGCGATCTTCCAGCTGAAGTGACAAGGTGGGTGGTGGACTGGGTCATGGCCAGCCCACCACCCTTCCGAGCTGTATGACTACAACCAGTAGTCCGGGCGTTGATAGACGGATTTCAGGTAGTCAATGAAATGCCTCACCTTCGCCGGGAGGAATCTCTGATGTGGATAGACAGCCTGGATGTCGTAGTCAGGCAAAGCAAACTCATCCAGCACCGTGACGAGCTCTCCTGTCTCCAGCTCTTTGTGGATCTCCCATGTCGAGCGCCACCCGATACCCAACCCTTGCCTCATCCAGGAGAACAGCAACTCACCGTCATTACACGCCATGTTGCCACTGACTCGCATTGCAATCTGCTTCCCGTCTCGCTGGAACGTCCACCCTCGCGGCTGGCCACCTTGTGATGTGAAGGCCAGGCAGTTGTGATTTGACAGATCCTCCAAGCTCGTCGGCCGGCCGTATTTGGCGAAGTAGTCCGGGGTACCACACACGACTCGACGGTTAGAAAAAAGCTTCACGGCAACATAGTTCGGGTCGGTTACCCAGCCAATCCTGATGCTGAGATCGTATCCCTCCCCCACCAAGTCCACGAGGCTATCGGTGAGATTGAAAGACAGCTTGAGGTTCGGAAATTTCTCATGAAAACCAAGTGCGTGAGGAGCTACGTGCACCCGTCCAAAGGCAGCCGGTGCAGATACAAGCAGGTTTCCAGCGACGTGCCTAGCGCTGTTGCTGATGCTCGCTTCCATATCATCGAATTCGCGTACCAGGTACTTCGCCCTCTCCAAGAGCTGCTCTCCAAGCTCTGTCAAATGCAGCCCTCGAGTCGAACGATGCATGAGTTTCACTCCCAACCGTTTCTCAAGCGAATCCAAACGGCGACCGAGCATTGCGGCGGTTACACCTTCGCTAACCGCAGCAGCTGCAAAGCTGCCTTTCTGGGCTATTTGGATGAAGCTTTGAAGCTCTGTAAGGCGCGCCATTCGATACCTTTTATATCGACAGAAACAAATTTATGGGGCTTCAAGCCCAGAGTTCAGTGATCCAGACTGGCACCCAATACAAAAATATTGTTATTCCGGAGGAAATGCTATGCCTAAGATGAGAGCAATTGATGCAGCCGTTCAGGTCATGCGCCGTGAAGGTGTAGATACCGCGTTCGGCATTCCGGGGGCTGCCATCAACCCATTGTATTCAGCCCTGAAGAAAGTCGGTGGCATCGATCACGTCCTCGCTCGTCACGTCGAAGGCGCCTCGCACATGGCCGAGGGCTACACCCGTGCCAACCCGGGCAACATCGGTGTGTGCATCGGCACCTCCGGCCCTGCTGGCACCGACATGGTCACCGGCCTGTACAGTGCCTCGGCCGACTCCATCCCGATTCTGTGCATCACCGGCCAGGCGCCACGTGCCCGCCTTCACAAGGAAGACTTCCAGGCTGTCGACATCACCAGCATCGTCAAGCCGGTGACCAAGTGGGCGAGCACCGTTCTGGAACCAGGGCAGGTGCCTTACGCCTTCCAGAAAGCCTTCTATGAAATGCGCAGCGGCCGCCCAGGCCCTGTGCTGATCGACCTGCCGTTCGACGTGCAGATGGCCGAAATCGTATTCGACATCGACGCCTACGAACCGCTTCCGGTGCACAAGCCGTCCGCTACCCGCGTACAGGCCGAGAAAGCCCTGGCCCTGCTCAATGACGCCGAACGCCCACTGCTTGTGGCAGGCGGCGGAGTCATCAATGCCGACGCCAGCGACAAGCTGGTCGAGTTCGCCGAGCTGACCGGCGTACCAGTGATCCCGACCCTGATGGGCTGGGGCACCATCCCGGACGACCATGCGCTGATGGTAGGTATGGTCGGTCTGCAGACCTCGCACCGCTACGGCAACGCTACCTTGCTTGAATCTGATCTGGTGTTTGGTATCGGCAATCGCTGGGCTAACCGCCACACCGGTTCTGTCGACGTCTACACAAAGGGCCGCAAATTCGTTCACGTGGACATCGAGCCCACTCAGATCGGCCGTGTATTTACTCCGGATCTGGGTATCGTTTCCGACGCTGGTAAGGCGCTGGATGTATTCCTTGAAGTAGCCCGAGAGTGGAAAGCCGCTGGCAAACTGAAATGCCGCCAAGCATGGCTGGAGAGCTGCCAGCAGCGTAAAGCCACAATGCAGCGCAAAACTCATTTCGACAATGTGCCGGTCAAGCCACAGCGCGTATACGAAGAGATGAACCAGGTGTTCGGCAAAGACACTTGCTACATCAGCACCATCGGCCTTTCGCAAATCGCCGGCGCGCAATTCCTGCACGTGTACAAGCCGCGTCACTGGATCAACTGCGGTCAGGCTGGCCCGCTGGGCTGGACAATCCCGGCAGCGTTGGGTGTGGTCAAAGCCGACCCGAGCCGCAACGTCGTCGCCTTGTCGGGTGACTACGATTTCCAGTTCATGATCGAAGAGTTAGCGGTGGGCGCGCAGTTCAATCTGCCGTACGTCCACGTGCTGGTGAACAACGCTTACCTTGGCTTGATCCGTCAGGCTCAGCGCGGCTTCGACATGGATTATTGCGTGCAACTGGCGTTCGAGAACATCAACGCGACCGAAGCCAGCAACTATGGTGTCGATCACGTCGCTGTAGTCGAAGGACTGGGTTGCAAAGCCCTCCGTGTATCCGAGCCGCATGAGATTGCACCGGCTCTGCGTCAAGCCCAGCGAATGGCTCGCGAGTACCGCGTACCGGTGGTAGTCGAAGTGATTCTGGAGCGTGTGACCAACATTTCCATGGGCACCGAGATCGATGCGGTCAACGAGTTTGAGGAACTGGCGGTCTTCGCCAGCGATGCCCCTACTTCGATCGTTCCGCTCAGCAACTCCTGAGATTTTAGAGGAAAGCCAAATGCCCCGTTTAGCAGCCAACCTTTCAATGTTGTTCACCGAGCATGACTTTCTTGCACGCTTCGGCGCAGCTGCCCAAGCAGGTTTTAGCGGCGTCGAGTATCTGTTCCCGTACGATTTCCCAGCAGAACAGATCTGGCAGCAGCTGGAAAAGCACAATCTCTCCCAAGTGCTCTTCAATCTGCCAGCAGGGGACTGGGCCAAAGGCGAGCGTGGTATTGCCTGCTTGCCTGACCGAATCGAAGAGTTCCAAGCAGGCGTAGATCAAGCCATCGCTTACGCGAAGATACTGGGTAATCGTCAGATCAATTGCTTGGCTGGGATTACTCCCAAGGGAGCAGATGCTGAGCTTCTTCAGAAGACCTTCGTCAGCAACCTAAAGTACGCTGCAGACAAGCTGAAAACTGCTGGGATCCGCCTTGTCATGGAGATGATCAACACGCGTGACATCCCTGGCTTCTACCTCAACACCACGAAGCAGGCCTTGGAAATCCAGGCAAAAGTCAGCAGCGATAACCTGTTCCTGCAGTACGACATCTACCACATGCAGATCATGGAAGGCGATCTGGCACGCACCATGGAAACCAATCTGCAGCTAATCAACCACATCCAGCTCGCGGACAACCCTGGCCGTAACGAGCCAGGCACCGGCGAAATCAACTATCGCTTCCTGTTCGAGCACCTGGATCGGATCGGTTACCAAGGTTGGGTGGGAGCAGAGTACAAGCCTCTGACCTCGACAGAAGCGGGTCTTGGCTGGCTCAAAACTCACAATGTGATCTAAGCAAGCTAGTGCAGGTGCGATCCCTTAGGGATCGCACAACTTATTGCGGCAAGACCGCAATCCGTAAGGAGTGAATCATGGCAAAAGTTGGCTTTATTGGCACAGGCATCATGGGTCGCCCCATGGCCTTGAACCTGCAAAAAGCGGGTCACCAAGTCTACGTTTCGACTCACCATAGCTCAGCACCAGATGATCTGGTCAACGCAGGTGCGATCAGCCTGGCTAACCCTAAAGAGGTTGCCCAGGAAGCTGAAGTCATCATTGTGATGGTGCCGGACACCCCTCAAGTAGAGAGCGTTCTGTTTGGGGAAAACGGCGTTGCAGCAGGCATCGGCCCAAACAAGATCGTCATCGATATGAGCTCGATCTCGCCAACCGCCACCAAAGCGTTTGCTGAGAAGATCAATGCCACAGGTGCGAGCTACCTGGATGCGCCTGTGTCTGGTGGTGAAGTAGGCGCTAAAGCGGGCACCCTCAGCATCATGGTGGGTGGCTCTCAAGCTGCATTCGACCGTGCTTACCCGCTGTTCGAAGTGATGGGTAAAAACATCAATCGCGTTGGCGCCAATGGCGACGGTCAAACCGCCAAGGTTGCCAACCAGATCATCGTTGCTCTCAACATCCAGGCTGTCAGTGAAGCACTGTTGTTCGCGTCCAAGAACGGAGCTGACCCGGCCAAGGTTCGCGAGGCGCTCATGGGCGGCTTCGCATCCTCGAAGATCCTTGAGGTTCATGCTGAGCGCATGATTAAAGGAACCTTCGACCCAGGCTTCCGCATCAACCTGCACCAAAAAGACCTGAACCTAGCTCTGCAGGGCGCTAAGGAACTTGGGCTGAACCTGCCAAATACATCGAACGCACAGCAGGTGTTTAGCACTTGTGTCGCCCTGGGTGGCGGTGAATGGGATCATTCTGCGTTGATCAAAGGCTTGGAGCATATGGCGAATTTCTCGATTCGCGATAAGCGCTAAGGGGCAGTTAGGCTGGGTGGTAGTCCGCGCTACTGCCTAGCCTAACAACCTAAAATTTCTCTTCCCCCTCCTCACTATTTCGACGACACATCAAGATGCATTACGGCCCATCCATCAGTGCCATCCCTCAAGTCGCATCGTAGCTCGTACCAATCTCTGCTCTTCATCCTCGATATCTCGAAGACTGTCTCGAATACCATTGATGTGGTCGCGCGCAGCTCGCTGAGCCTGCTCGGGAAGCTGCTCCATCACCGCGTGATAAAGCCGCGAATGCTGCCTATCAATCTGACGCTTTTGGGCAGGACGACAGTAGAGATTGTTGACGGACGCGAAGACCGTGCTCAGGGTTAGCTCGCTTAAGCCTTGTAGCGTGTGAACAAGAACGGGGTTGTGGGAGGCTTCACTTATGGATCGATGGAAAGCGTGATCGAGCCTAGCCTGCTCCTTAGCATCATGCTGTTGAGGATCTGAATGCGCGGAGAGCATTTCTTCGTACCGCTTACGGATCAGCAACCGATCGACATCCGTGGCCCTGAGCGCAGCAAGCCTTGCTGACTCACCCTCGAGCAGTGCTCTCACCTCAAGCAAATCGTAGAGGGTTCTACGCTGGGAGCTAAAGAGGTACATCATCGGCTGCGTTGCTTCGGTATTCGAAAGATCCGCCACGAAAGAGCCACGGCCGTGCTCAGTGTCAATAATCCCTCTACCACGGAGAACCCTGAGTCCTTCGCGAAGCGCTGAACGTGAGCAGCCCATCTTGGTCATCAGACGTCGCTCAGAGGGTAGCGCTTGGCCAACCTTGATCACCCCATCAACGATCAACCGTTCAATGCGTTCGGCTACCTGGTCAGCGACTTGGGTTTTTTCTTGTTTGCCCGAGTGCGAATTTTCCATCAAGACTCCTGAGGACTGGTACGACCAGCCGTGAATTGCAGGACGACGCGGCTCATTTTATCCCTCGTATGACCTGAGCCATAGGAACTTCGATGTGGAGGCTCTAAAAACTGGTCGTACCAGAGCGCTTGGTCGTCGACATGATGGAAGCACCCGCTCAGTGTTGGATTGGCCCCTAGCTCCTGCCAGACGCAACCCATTTGAGACAGGGGCAAAGCACACAAGAATAAAAGCCTAACGCGAGAGCGCGATGAACATTCTCCATGATGAGCGTGTCGATGGTGCATTGCCCAACGTCGACAAAGACCACGTGTTATATCAGCTATCAACAGCGATACCTGATCTTGAAATTCTGTCCTCCCCAGAAGAGCTTAGACCTTACGAATGCGACGGCCTGTCAGCCTATCGCGTCATGCCTCTGCTGGTCGTAATACCCACCAGGATCGAGCAGGTGCAAACCATCCTGAGAACCTGCTTTGAGCTCCGTGTCCCTATAGTGGCTCGCGGAGCTGGGACGGGACTGTCGGGGGGCGCCTTGCCGCACGAGCGAGGCATCCTTCTCGTGATGGCGAGATTCAACCAGATCATTGAGGTGAATCCGCATGGTCGGTTTGCCAAGGTTCAGCCAGGTGTTCGCAACCTAGCTATCTCTCAAGCTGCGGCACCTTTTGAGCTGTACTACGCACCAGACCCCTCTTCACAAATTGCGTGCTCCATCGGCGGGAACGTGGCTGAAAACGCGGGCGGTGTGCATTGCCTGAAATACGGGCTGACCGTTAACAACATCATGAAGGTCAACATCCTCACTATCGAGGGAGAGGCACTTACGCTGGGTAGCGATGCGCTAGATAGCCCTGGTCTTGACCTGCTAGCTCTCTTCACAGGGTCGGAAGGAATGCTCGGCGTCATCACGGAAGTGACGGTCAAGCTGCTTCCGAAACCCCAGGTCGCACGAGTGCTGCTTACCAGCTTCGACTCAGTAAAAAAAGCAGGGGCAGCAGTCGCTGACATCATTGCCGCCGGCATCATTCCCGGGGGACTGGAGATGATGGACAACCTCTCTATCCGGGCCAGCGAGGACTTCATCCATGCTGGCTATCCAGTTGAAGCGGCAGCCATGCTGCTATGCGAGCTGGACGGCGTTGAAGCAGATGTTCAGGAAGATTGCGACCGCGTCAAAACCATTCTGGAATCCGCCGGCGCAACCGAAGTCCGGATCGCTCGCGATGAAGCAGAACGTACTCGTTTCTGGGCTGGTAGGAAGAATGCCTTCCCTGCCGTGGGCAGGATCTCTCCTGACTACTACTGCATGGATGGAACCATTCCACGTCGACAGCTTCCTCGTGTTCTCAATGGAATCGAGGAGCTTTCCAATGAGTACGGCTTGCGAGTAGCGAACGTATTCCACGCGGGCGACGGAAATATGCACCCCCTGATCCTCTTCGATGCCAACCAAGAAGGCGAACTGGAACGCGCTGAAGCGCTCGGAGGAAAAATCCTTGAGCTATGTGTTGAAGTGGGCGGGAGCATCACAGGCGAGCACGGCGTAGGACGAGAAAAGATCAACCAAATGTGCGCTCAGTTCAACGGTGACGAGATCACCCTGATGCACGCAGTGAAAAACGCCTTCGACCAACACAATTTGCTCAATCCAGGAAAGAACATTCCAACGCTGAATCGATGTGCTGAGTTCGGCTCAATGCATATCCACCACGGCAATCTGCCCTTTCCTGAGCTGGAGCGCTTCTGATGCAATACGATCACGACAACAGCGCTGATCTTCTCGAACAGGTCAATTACGCGCTTAACGAAGACATCCCCCTTCGCATCCAAGGCAGCAACAGCAAACACATGCTTGGCGGCCACGTCTCTGGCGAAGTGCTGGACACGCGCATTCATCGCGGCATTGTCAATTACGATCCAACCGAGCTCGTAATCACAGCTCGTGCCGGTACGTCGTTGTGGGAGATCGAAGCTGCATTGGATCATGCCGGTCAGATGCTTCCCTTCGAGCCGCCGCATTTCGGGCCAGATGCAACCGTCGGCGGAATGGTTGCCTCCGGGCTGTCTGGCCCACGCCGTCCTTGGGCGGGAGCAGTGAGGGACTATGTACTCGGTGTCCAAGTGATCATCGGGAACGGCAAGCTACTACGCTTCGGCGGTGAGGTGATGAAGAACGTTGCAGGATACGACCTCTCACGCCTGATGGCGGGAAGTTTTGGCACCCTCGGCGTCATCACTGAAGTCTCCCTAAAAGTGCTGCCTAAACCTCGTGCTTCTGCGAGCTTGTCCCTC